>Ga0247727_10001703_pt1 | contig 51515 bp, 43 predicted proteins | sample WisWelCaveWW1625_FD_202498 | JGI IMG/M metagenome (GOLD analysis project Ga0247727, IMG submission 202498) | Biofilm microbial communities from Wishing Well Cave, Virginia, United States - WW16-25 | ecosystem: Environmental > Aquatic > Deep subsurface > Groundwater > Cave microbial mat | place... | reverse complement strand
CGCCTCCCTCCCGGGCCGGGCGAACGGCAACGGCCGCTGAGTGAAGCGGCAGCACGAATTCTAACCGAGACCAATCGCGATGAGGTTGGCCAGCGCGTGCGCCACGGTTGGAACAATGAGTCTCCGCCGCCATCGATAGAAGAGGTACCAGATCGAGCCGGCAATGAACGATGCGCCGAGATTCTGCCAGTCCACGAGGGCGAAGGCCGCGGTCCCGAGGAAGTAGGCCGGCAGAGCACCCAACCGAGGCTCGAGAAGAAGAAGGGGATAGAGCCGAAATGCGACCTCTTTGATGGGCGGCGCGAGGACGACGAGAACCGCGATGCGCCAGAGCGGAGCCGGAAGATGCGTCGGATGCGGGAGGGCGAAGTGTGTAACCCTGACATACACCACCGCGGCAAAGAGGCCACAAACGGCTGCCAGAGCCGCGACCGCGAGATCACCGAGAAGGGTGTTGGAAGTCACCCATTGCTGGCGAAGAACAATGTTTCGACGCCTGAGTCCGCGCAGCAGGAATGGAAATACGAGGAGGAGCGCCGAGGGAAGGAAGAAGTAGTAGGCGCGGTGCCATTGCTGGAACGCCTCAGGAACGTTCGCAGCCTGGGAGCGGAACAGGGCGAGGAGCCCGAGGCCGAAAGCGGCGACGACGAGTGACGGCAGGAACACGAGACCTACGATGCGTCCGGAACCAGTCCCGCTCGGGACTCCAGCGTTGGCGCTCGAAACGACCATGGATCGACATCCTCCCTTCGGCATTGAAAAGCTGCAGCTATCGCGCGGTCACGCGGGACATGCCGCCGGCGAATTCGCGGAACCAGTCGGATTCCACGACACCGTGTGCGCGCCGGTCGCACCAGAATTGACCGGTGACGAGATTGGAATCGAGCACTGCAGCCGCACCGGCTGAATCATCATCGGTTCCCCAGAAGCCCATTTGCTTCGTCCACGCGATGGGCGCCGGAATGCGATCGCGCCAGCGCACGCCGCGCCGGTAGAAGTACGCCACATCCCACATCACGATGTTCGCAGGAGCTTGGACCCACGCTTCGACGCGCGGGCGCATTTCGCTGTCCGGTGCCAACGAATCGAGCGCCGCCCGTGCGTGATCCACTTGGAACTCCACCGACCACTTCGCGCCGGCGCGGCGTTCCGGGTCCCAGAACTGCACGACGCGCGGATCCTGGAACATGCTCACGGCTGCTTCAGCAGCGACGCGATCATCCGACGGGAGCATCGGTTCCCAGACGACGCTGATGCGTGCCTGCGAAGGATTCGCAGCCAGCCAGTGCTGCACCGCCCGGGCGCAGTACAAACAGCCGCCTCAGGTCGGCGACAGCAGCACGACCGCACGCGGGAAATCGCGGTCGGATTCGAATTGGTGCTGCAGCGGTTCGAGATTCACATTCAAATCGACGAGGCCCGCACGTGGCGCCATCCGCGCGGTTTTGGACGTACAAGCGACGCCAAACATGGCGAGAGCCAGTACAAAGGCTTGGAGTGGTCTACGCATCGCGACCTCCGTTGCATGGTGCGACGCATCCTACCCCTTCGAATCGAGATCTGGAAGCCTCTCGACCTCGTGCGCTACCATGCCGCACCTCACCGTAGGAGGATCGCGTGCGTGCGGCGTTGCTGGCTCTCGTGATCATGAAGTTGGTGCTGCATGCGTTCGCGGCCCCGCACTACGGATACTTCCGGGACGAGCTGTATTACCTCGCCTCGACCGAGCACCTGGCTTGGGGCTATGTCGAGCATCCACCGCTGTCGATCGCATTGCTCGCGGTCTGGCGAGCGATCTCCGGGGATTCGCTGCCGGCGCTGCGGGCCTTGCCGGCGCTCGCGGGTGCGGGGCAGATGTTGCTGGCCGCGGTCTTCACGCGACGGCTGGGTGGCGGCGCGTTCGCCGCGATTCTGGCGGCGACGTGCGTGCTCGCGGCACCAGTGTACTTGGGCACGCAGCACGTCTACTCGATGAACGCGTTCGACCAGCTTTTCTGGGTGCTGATTGCATTCCTGCTCGACCGGGCACTCGAACGCGGCACGACGCAGCGTTGGCTCGCGCTCGGCATCGTTCTCGGTCTCGCGCTGCTGAACAAGTTGAGCGTCGCCTGGATCCTGGCCGGGCTCGGCGTTGGCCTGGTGTTCACGCCGCACCGGCGCGTGTTGGGCACTCGCGGGCCTTGGATCGCGGCCGGTGTTGCAGCCGCGTTCATCCTGCCGCATGTCGTGTGGCAAATGCGCACCGGATGGCCGCTGTTCGAATTCATGGAGAACGCGGCACGCAACAAGATGGTGCGCACGAGTCCGCTCGCATTCCTCGGCGATCAGGTGCTGGACATGTTGCCGTTCACGGCGCCGATCTGGATCGCAGGGCTGATCGCATGCTTGCGCCGACCCGGATGGCGCCACTGGGGCATCGCGTATCTCGTCGTTCTCGCGCTCTTGCTCGCCCGCGGCACCAGTCGTTCGGGCTACCTCGTGCCCGCGTATCCGATGTTGCTAGCACCGGGTGCCGTCGTCGTCGCGCGCTTCGTGCGGTGGCGATCGTTGCGCGCCGGGATGATCGCGCTGCTGCTTGTCGGAATGATCGCGCTCATGCCGTTCGCGTTGCCGCTCTGGCCCCCCGAGACATTCGCACGCTACGCGCGCGCTCTCGGGATCGAACCGCAGACCGAGGAACGCGCCGCCGTCGGCATCTTGCCGCAACATTACGCGGATCAATTCGGCTGGCAGGAACTCGCGCAAACCGTGGCGCGCGTGTACCACACCTTGCCCAAGGAGGAGCAAGCCCACTGCGTCATCTACGGGCAGAATTACGGTGAAGCCGGTGCGATCGATGTGCTGGGACGCAAACTCGGCCTGCCTCCCGCGATCTCCGGTCACAACAGCTATTGGCTATGGGGCCCGGGCGACGCCCAAGCCGATGTCGTCATCGTGATCGGCGGCGACCGCGACGACAACGCGGCGGTCTTCGAAAGTTTGGAAGCAGTCACCGTCCACGAGTGCCGCTACTGTCGCCCCTTCGAGAGCGGCCTCACGATCTACGTCGGACGCAAGATGCGGCGGCCCATCACCGAACTCTGGCCGCAGCTCAAGGAATACATCTGAGAGAATCGCAGAGAATGGGTTCGAAAGAAAGCGTCTACTCTGGAGGTCGATTCGTCATGAAGTTAGAACCGGCGATCGGTTTCGGGGAGATGATCGCGTTCTTCTTGCCTGGATGTGTGATGTTCCGTGCACTTGCATATCATTCACCGTGGCTAGAAGGTGCTCTGCAGAGTCTCTCAAGCAAGGATGCTTCACTTGGAGCGATCTTCTTGGTCTCGGTAGCGTCTTCAGCAATAGGCGTTGCACTGAGTGTGTTCCGCTCGTGGAGCATGGACAAAATACTGAACAGAATCAATGACGTCCCCGAAGTGGACTATGTGGCGCCGACGGTGACGTTGGCGTCACCTTGTGCCGAGTCGTTTGCGGAAGTGTGACCGCCAGCCCTCGGGCAGCGCGGCAAGCTCGCTCGCCCGTCGCAGCAGTTTCTGATCGGGCTCGTGGGCGACGTACAGACGCGTGATTGCGGCGACGCTCAGGCTCGCGGTCGCACTCGGCTGATGTTCGATCACGTCGCCGGCGCCGATCTCTCCCGACTCCACCACCGCGAGATAGAAGCCGGACCGGCCGCTGTGCTGGAAACGTTTGATCATGTCGGGGCGATCGAAACGAACTCCTAACTTTAAACACGGCATGCGCGGCTGCGTGACGCGAAATACCGCGGTGCCGATGTGCAATCGATCGCCGATGCAAACGGCAGCTTCATGCAATCCCGCGATCGTCAAATTCTCTCCAAATGCGCCCCACGGAAAATCCAACTCGGGCAACTCCTGCCGCCACACGGGATAGTGTTCGCTCGGATACGCATACACCGCTTTGTCGGTGCCGCCGTGCACCGAGAGGTCGGCTTGCGCGTCGCCGTCCAGGTTGAGAGGACCGACCGCGACCCGCCCCGCGACCGGCGATTTGAAGATGCCGGTGCGCACGACCTGGCCGCGCGATTCGACCTCGCGCGGCACCCCCGCGTTCACCGAAACGACGTGCGCCACGCTGCCTCCAGCCGGCAAAATCGCCGCAGTCTAGCCCTTGCAACCAGACCCCCACCAGGTGTCGTATCATTCCACGCGCGGTCGGCGCATCAGGCCGGCGGGCGACCACGGGTGGGGCAATCGTGGAGACATCATGAAGACCCGATTGGGATTCATCGTCGCAGTGGCGATCGCCCTGCGACCCAACCATACAGAAGCGAGCCCGCGGGCCGAATCGGTGCACAGCGTCGTCGAAGTGCTTTCCGACGGCGCATTGCGAGTCACCGACACGGCACAGTTCCGCGTGCACGGGCCCGAGCGTTTGGTGTTGCGCCTGCCGCGCAATCGCGCCGATCGCATCGTGCTGGAAAGTGCGAGCCCCGGTGCGGAAGTGAATCTGCGCCGCAAGCGCCCGCGCGTGCACTGGGAGGTCGAGCCCCGCGGCGATTCGCTGGTCACGGTTTCCTTGACCTATCTCGTTCATGGCTCCATCGAAATCGCAGAGAGCGGCGCCGAACTGAGCTGGCGACTTTTCCCGCGCGAACGCGGCTACGAAATCAAGAACGCCGAGGCGACGATGGTCATCCCGCGCGACGTGCGCGACGCCGGCGTGCGCGTGTTCGTTCGCAACGCGCGCGTCGAGGAAGTGCCCGCCGGTTGGAGCATTCACGCCGGACGCCTGACGGCGGAGGAAACGGCGTCGGTGCGGGTGGCATTCGCTCCGAATGCGCTCGATGTCGCAGCCAGCGACTGGCAGCAGCGCGAGCTGCAGTGGCGACGGCGCGCTCCGCTCGCGGTGGGTCTGGCCGTCGGGCTCCTGTTGCTCGGTGTCGGGTTGGTCTTGAGTGTGCGCCGCGACGCGGCCTCGGCGGGTGCGCTGGTGACGCAACTGCGGATCACCGCGCCGCCCTCCAATCTGTCGTCGGTGCTCGCGGGAGCACTCTGTGACGGGAAGGTCACACTGCGTCACGCGGTGGCTTGTTTGCTCGAACTGGCGGATCGCGGCGTGGTGCTCTTCGAGGTCGCCGGCAAGCAGTGGGGGTCCCGCGCGGTGATCGCACGTCGCCTCCAGGTGCCACAGGATCTCACGCCGTGGGAGCGCGTCGTGTTGAGCGCCGCGTTCAAAAAGGAAGATCCGCCCGGCGTCGTCCGCGCGGAGCATGCGTGGGCTGGCCTGCGCGGCGCCGCGAAGCCGTTCGACGCTGCTGTGCGCGCGCACTTGCAGCGCACGCGCGAGGTCGCGACGCAGCGCGACAAGCAAGGGCGTCCGCTGCATTTGATTGCCGGGATCTGCGGCGCGCTGACGCTGCCGGCACTGGCGCTGGTTCCATTGCAATGGAGCGCACTCGGCCCTGCCTCGACGGCGATTCCAATCGCGTTCGTCGTCATCGCGGCAGCGGCGCTCATCGCCGCCGCGACGCTCGTGCGGGTGGGATTCCGCGAACACCCGCGGGTCGCCGCTTGGCGCGGTTTCGCACACCACGTGCGGCTGATGACGAAGAAACCCGAAGGGCTCGACGTCGCACGCTTCCATGCTTGGTTGCCGTATGCGATCGCGCTCGGTCACGGGCCGGGATGGGTGGGCGCGGCGAAGCGACTGCATCTGCAGCCGCCGGCTTGGTTCCACGGTAGGCCGGATGATCCCGCCGACATCGCCGCCCTGGCCGCGCTGCTGGCGCGCATGTCGGATCCGCAAACGCAAACCCACGTCGCCGCGTAGGCGACGTCCTCACAGCATGTGCTTGATCAGCACGACCTCGTTGCCGTGTTCGTTGTAGATGAGTTCGTTCACGAGCTTGCGGGCGAGCAGAATGCCGAAGCCACCCGGGCGCATGCCGTGCGCTTCGCGGTACTCGACGTGCGCGAGCGGGTCCTCGCTGGGGCTGGAGACGGCTGCGTGCGGCAGCGCGTCGATGCGAAAGCCGGCGCCCGGGTCGCGGAAGTGGAACACGATCGCGCGCGCGGTGCGCACCGCCTGCACCTCGACGACTTTCTCGGGATCGAATCCCGCGCCGTGTTCCATCGCGTTCATCAGGATCTCGCGGAAGGCGAGAATCAACTCGTCGCGCTGCTGATCGGGAAGATCCGATCGCAGGCCCTCCATGAAGTGCACCAGGCGCTCGGCGGTCAGTCGCCGGCACGACACCCGCAAGGTGATCCAGTCGCGCCGCGCCGACAGCACTTCGACGTCGTTCTGCCAGTCGTCGGCTTCCAGTGCTTGCGACAGCATGCGCGTCACCTCGGCGCCGTCGAAGGGCGGCGAGAAGTATGCGAAGGCGTTGGCGCGCAACGCGGCGATGACGTCATCGGCGGTAGCCGCAGGTGCCAGCACGATCGCTTTGATGCCGGGACGAATGGTGCGCATCTCGCGCAGGAACGCCAGGTTGCCATCCACGGTCGCACGCGGGCTGGTGAGGACGACGTCGAACGAGCGCCGGCGCATGCGCCGCAGTGCTTCGGCGCTGCCATCGCAGCGTTCCACGACGCACTGCGTTCCCAGCGCTGCATCGCGTAACCAGCCGAGCACGGTGGGATCGCGTCCCAGCACGAGAATCCGTCGCACGCGTCGCTCCTCCATCTTGACGAGGCCGATAGCATAGCCCATGACCGCTGCGGGCGTCGCCCCCTTGGCAACTTGTGGGTCGATGGATTGCAATCTGGTATCCATTCGAGACGGGCACCAGGTGCGGGTGCAAAAAAAGGCGGCGACCATGAATGCATCGAGACTCCTGCGTACGAGTGGCAAGGCCCCTGCGGGTCGGGTGCGCCGGGCAATTCTGCGTCTCGTCCCAGTTCTTGCAGTGATGCTGTTGGCATGCGATGACTCGGTCGCGCCGGAACCGCCGCTCCCGGGCGTTACGACCTTCGATGCCACGGTTCCGCGGGATTGGTACGGCCTCGTCTTGCGGTTGACGCGTCAGACGACTGGGTTCACGCCGCCGGTCGCGTCGCGCGCCTTCGGATACCTCGGGGTCGCATTGTACGAGGCGCTGGTCCCGGGGATGCCCGGTTACCAGTCGCTCGCCGGACAATTGAATGCACTCGATCCACTTCCGCAACCCGAGTCGGGCGCGCAGTACCACTGGCCGCTGGTGGCGAACAGCGTCCTGGCCGAGTGCGCGCGTCTTTTGTATCCGACTGCGAGCACCGCGAACCAAACAGCGGTGGATTCGGTGGAGACAGCGTGGGTGACACATTTCCAAGCGGAGACGACACCCGAGATCGCGGCACGCTCGGCGTCGCGGGGTCGTGCGGTGGCCTACGCGATCTTCGCGTGGTCGGTACGTGATGCAGGTCATGAGGGTTACCTGCGCAACTTCCCGGCGGATTACGTTCCGCCGGCGGGTCCGGGATTGTGGGTGCCAACGCCGCGGTTGGGCGGCGCGCCGCCGCAAGCCGCGCTGCAACCTCGTTGGGGAAACTGCCGCCCGTTCGTGTTGCCGAATGGTGATCCGAATCGCGATTGCGCGCCAACCACGCCGCCGACCTATTCGACCGATCCGGTGTCGGTTTTCTACGCCGAGGCGCTCGAGGTCTACGAGCGCGTCAACAATGCGACGGCTGACGAGCAAGCCATCGCGCTTTTCTGGGCGGACAACCCGGGACAAACAGCGACGCCGCCTGGGCATTCGATCTCGATCCTGACGCAAGTCCTGGCCGAACGGGATGCATCGCTCGCCGTGGCCGCCGAGGCGTATGCCAAGGTTGGAATTTCGGTCTGCGATGCTTTCATTGCCTGCTGGCAGACGAAGTACGTGCACAATCTGCTGCGCCCGGTGACCTACATTCGCGCCAACATGCAAGCTGACTGGTTGCCGCCGCTCTTGGACACGCCGCCGTTTCCCGAGTACACGTCGGGGCATTCGGTGCAGTCGGCGGCCACGGCGCGCGTGTTGACGGTGCTGTTCGGCGACAACTACGCCTTCACCGATCACACGCACGATGCACGCGGTCTGGCTTCGCGTTCGTTCACGTCGTTCGAAGCCGCGGCGCGCGAGGCCGCCGATTCACGCCTGTACGGCGGTATTCACTTCCGCGCCGCCATCGAGCGCGGGCTCGAACAAGGCGCTTGCATCGGCGACCACGCCAACGCCCTCGCCTTCCGCCGCCCGAGCTGAAGCGACACAAACGCCCAACGCCCGACCGCGCTCACGTCCCGACACGCCTTTACCACCACGGCGCGCTCGACTCCCGAACGATGGGTACGTTGCAAGGTTCGGTGCGTGAAGTGGCATCTGGAGCGTGGGGGTGTGTTGTACATCAACGATGACCGGCGGCGAGGCGGAGGGATTCGGGGCGACGGCGGAGCGCGGCCATCGCGATGCAGCCGAGGAAGGGCCCCGGTGCAAGCACCAGGAACGCGTAGCGCCATCCGATTTGTTCGGCGATCAGCGGCAATCCCCAGATCGTGGCCAACGTGAGCGCAAAGCCGAGACTCGTTTGCAATGTGAGCGCCGTCCCGATGTACGCGGGATCTGACAGCTCGCTGACCGCAGCGGAGAATTGCGCCGAATCGGCGATGATGCTGGCACCCCACACGATGCCGAAGGCGATCATCGCCGCGAGCGGCGCGGCGTAGAACCACGGGCTCAGCACGCAGCACAAGCCCGAGAACGCCATCGCGCCGATCGTGACGGTGGTGCGTCCGATGCGGTCGGCGAGCCAACCGCCGGCGATCGCGCCGATGCATCCCGCGACACCGATGATCGCAAAGGCCGTGCAGCGCGATTCGACCATGACGAGTTGTTCGAGATCGCGGCCCATCTCCGGAGACAGGGCGGATTTAACGTGGGGCCATCCCGGTAGAAGCCGCACCGTCTCGCGCATCCGGATTCCCTCCGCCAAGAATACGGCGAGCCACGCCCACATGGCATACAGCTCCCACATGTGTCCCAAATATCCAAGGTTGGCGAGCAACAAAGGGCGATCACGCAGCACGCGCCCGACCTGGCGTCGATCGAAGCGCGCCGGCGGCGCGGCATACGGGCCATCGCTGACGAAGCGATGCACGAGCACCGCGCCCATGAGCGCCAGCGCACTCGCAGTCAGCAACACGGCACGATCCGGAAGGCGATCCTGCACCAGCGCCGCGACCAGATGCGGCGTCGCGCTCCCCAACGTCAGCGCGCCGACCAAGATGCCGATGGCGAAGCCGCGCTCACGCCCGCTCGCATGACCCGCCGCGATCTTCATCCCGGGTGGATACACGCCTGCAAGGCAAACGCCGGTCGCGAAGCGCAACGCCAGCGCCGGGCCGATCGAATTCACCACCAGCGCCAGCAACGCATTGAACACGGCGCCGAGCACGGCCGCGGCCGCGACCATGCGACGCGGCGGCAGCACGTCCGGCAGATTGAACAGCGCCGAACCCAGCGCGCCGATCACGAACCCGAGCTGCACCGCGGCCGTCAACCACGCCGCTTGTGTCGGCGTCAGCGACCACGCTTCGCGCAGCGACGGCAATACCGCCGTGGCCGAAAACCAGAGTGTCATTCCGAATAGCTGTGCGATGGCGAGGAGCGCGAGCGGGCGGCCGGCGCGCGAGGGAGTGATCTGCAGTGCGTGCGGCGTCACTCGGTCGCCAGGGCTCCGAGCGAGCGCAGATAGGCCGCGACCTTGTTGCATGCGGGGTTGTTGGTCACGTCGACGGCGACCTCGGCCCACCCGAGCGGCGTGCCGTCGTACTGCATGTCGCGTGCATTCATGTCGGCGCCGGCGGCGATGAGGAGTTTCACCATCTCGAGGTCGCCGCTCCATGCGGCGGCGTGCAGTGCTGTGTGCTTCGATTCGGCACACGTGCGCGCATTCGGGTTCGCGCCCGACTTCAGCAGCCATCGCACCAGGTCGTAGTGCTTGAACTCGACCGCGCCGGTCAGCACGGCATCGGAACGTGCGATCGCAGGATCCCGCGCGATCAGCGTCTCGAGCGTTGCGCGATCGCCCATGCGCGCGTACTCGGCGGGACTCGCCTCGATGCCGCGCGCGATCAAATGTCGCACCAAATCTTGACCGGCTGCACCGAGGCGACCGAATGCTTCCATTGGAGTTGCACCCCAACGATCCTTGGTGTGCGCCGACACGCCGAGCTCGAGCAAGCGATCCGCGGCGCGGGTGGTGCGCGCGAACATGAGCCACGAACCGTTGTTGGGAGCCGGACGCTGCAATGCATCCGGATCGGTCGACAGGATTGCTTCGACCCGCGCATCGTCGGCGAGCGCGAGTGCTTCCGCCAGACCCACCTTCGCGCCGCGGCGCAGCAACTCGGCGCGCATTTCGGGCTCTTCCCAGTGGACGGTCAGCAGCAGCGGCGACCAGTGCAGGTACTCGTCGTTCTGACCGTTGACGTCGGCGCCCGCTTGCAGCAACTGATCGAACACTTCGCGCCGGTGCGATTCGATGGAGACGTGCAGCGCCTGCGGCCTGCCGCCCCAAAACGGATGCGGTCCCACCGCATGGAGCAGGTCGGGTTCCAATGCGAGCATGGCGCACACCGCATCCAATTGTCCGGTGCCGACGCACTGGAGAAAGCAAGCGATGTCATTCTCGTCGAGTGGCTCGGCCATTTCACGATACCGCCTGTTCCCAATCGTGCAGCAGACTCGCACTCGCCCCGGCACCACCGCAGACGATGACGACAACGGGTGAGCGACCGGCGAGCGGTGCGGCGACATCGTACACGGTGGCCAGGGAAGCGCCGCAAGCGGGTTCGACCAGCACGCGATGATCGTCGGCGAAGCGCCGGCAGGCATTCACGGCGGCGCGATCGGTGACCGTGTACGGCGTGATCGGATGCCGGCGCGTCCACGCCAGTGCTTCGGCGGCGACGGTGCGCGCGCCCAACGTGGTAGCGATGGAGCCGATGCGATCGAGTGTGACCAGATGTCCCGCCTGCACCGACGCGGCGAAGGATGCAGCGCCAATCGTTTCGACCGCGAGCACCGGGACGTCCGTCCAGCCGACTTCGTGCATGCCTTGCAGCAAGCCGATGAGTAGACCGCCGCCGCCCACGGACACCACGATGGCCCCGGGCACGACGCCCTCGGCCGCGATTTCATGCACCAGCGGTGCATGACCGCGCCACACTTCCGGGTCATCGAAGGGATGGATCGACGCAGCGCCTTCCGCGCGTGCGAGCTTCACGGCATGCGCGTGCGCGTCGTCCCAAGAATCACCATGCACGAGGACAGTTGCGTGCTCGCTGCGAATGCGATCGCGCATGAAGGCCGACGTGCTGGTCGGTACGACGATCGTGGTCGGGATGCCGAGCACGCGCCCGGCGTAGGCCACCGCGTAACCCGCGTTCCCACCCGAAGCGCAAACCAATTGTCGTGCACCCGCCGCATGCGCCGCGCGACACGCCGCTCCCATGCCGCGTGCCTTGAACGATCCGACTGGTTGGAACGCCTCCATCTTGAGGTAGACAGGCGCACCGAAAGCCGCGGCCAGCGGCTGCGACTCCCACAATGGCGTCACCACGTGCAGTGGCCGCACACTTCACTCCAACGTGACGTACGACTCGAATCGCGCGACTTCCTTGGCGTCGACGTATTTGCCGATTTCCTTGCGGAACTGCTCGATGCTCTTGTAGGGGCGATATTCCTTGAACTCGTGCAGCATGCGCTTGCCCAGGCCGGGGATACTCAGGATGTCCTCGTCGCTAGCGGTATTCAGGTTGATCGGCACGAACACGTATTGTTCGAGGCGTGCGACTTCCTTGTCGTCGACGTACTTGCCCATCTCCTTGCGGAACTGCGCCATGCTGCGATAGGGACGATACTCCTCGAACTCGTGCGCCATGCGTGCGCCGAGGCCGGGGACGAGCAGGATCTCATCACGACTCGCGGTGTTCAGGTTGATCGGCAGGAACAGCTTAGCGCGCACTTCGGCCACGTGCCGTTCGTCGAGCTGCTTCGCCAGGAATGCGTTCAACGCCGCAGCATTGATGAACGGACGTTGGGTCACCAGGCTCTTCACGATCGCGGCGTTCAAGTGCGGGATGGCTTGCAGCTCATTCTCGGTCGCCAGATTCGGATCGAGCACACCTTGGTTCTTGCCGACCTCGGCGTACGCGAGGCTGATGGCGAAGAGGACCGCGAGTCCACCCGTGAGGAGTCTCTTCATCGAACATCTCCCGTTGCTTGCGTCGCTGGGATCCGGTGCGCGTGTCCGAGCGCGGGATGCCGGAATGTGTACAGCCATCCGAGCGCGCCGAGACCGCACATTCCCGCCGGGGCCAGGCTCGGCGGCGCGGTACCGCGGATCGCCTTCAAGAAGAACCGCGCACCAGAGAGGGCGGGGCTCACCTCGCGCTCGAACTCGACGTTCGCACGATAATGTAGCAGGATTCCGACGAAGCCGCTGGCGATGAAGAGCAGCATGAGGGCGCGGAACAAGCGCAGGCTCGGTCGCCCATGCGCGAGCGCGCGCCAGCCGAGCGCGGCCAGACTCGCGGTGATCAGCACCAAGGGAATCCATTGCCGGAAGTCTTCGAAGTGATCCACGAGCAGTAACTCGACGGCGGTCCCGAGGGCGCCGGCAACGAACACGCCGAGCACTCCGACCCGGAGCGTGTGGAGCGTCTCGCGATCGATGTCGGTCATGCAGAGCCGCCTTCCCGGCGGCATCGGGCCGCCGATACCGCCGCAGGGTACACCGCCGTCCATACGCGCGCGCTGAGGAGATTGGCACTCGACAACCGCTGGGGCGCGCAAGGCGCGCCGGCGGGTGCGAGCTGCGGCAGCGCCGGCTCCGCACCGCTTCGCCGCCGTTTGCAGATCCACATCGACTTGTGGATTTACAAGGTTTATCCACAGGTCGATGTTCTTTCGCCGGCGCATGCTGGAGGATTCTGGCGTCTCGTTACCGGATCAATGAGATCCGTCCGCGCGCCATGTGTCCCGTTGTCGAGACCACGCGATAGAAGTAGTTGCCTGGTGGGGCGGGCTGGCCGCTTGGTAGGCGTCCATCCCAGTGCAATGTTCCGGTTGCTGAATCAGGTGCCGGAAGAACACGCACCAAGTGCCCCGCGACGTCGAAGATGTGCAGGAGCGTAGGGGCAATGGTTGGCAGCCGGTACTCGATCGTCACTCCGGCCGTCAGCGTCGCGGGATTGGGAATCGAGCGTGCACTCGCGGTCGCCGCAATCGCGGCTACAACGTCGACCGCGGTGGTGGGAACGATTCGCCACACGCCGCGCGCCAGAATGCCACCCGGCCAGGCAATGAAATACAAACCGCCGTCGGGCCCGCTCTGCAAGTCCACGATCCCACCCAGATTCACCGCCCAATCGAGCACACTCGGCTGACCTGGAACCGGAGGCGCGACCTCCCATCCGTTCGCGGTGCGGATCAGGCGGCGTAGCCAACGCGTGGCCGAGTCGGCGATGAACAGATTCCCGTCGTACTCCGCACCGAAGCTGGCCGGCGAACCGAGCACGCGGCGGTACAACGGCCCGCACGTGATCGCCGCCGAGATCGGATCGGCGGGATTGGGATAGACGTAAATCGGATCGACATAGGGCGGCTGACTGATGCACGTGGGGCAGCACGGGTTGGGCACGAAGCCTTCGAGTTCAGGCCAGCCGAAGTTGCTGCCCGTGTAGCCGCTGTACTCGATGACGTCAACTTCCTCCCACGTGAGATCGCCGACGTCGCCGAGATACACGTCGTTGGTGAGCGGGTCGATCGTGAAGCGGAATGGATTGCGCAGTCCACGTGCGAACACGAGCCGCGCGTCATCGCTCGTTCCGAAGAAGGGGTTGCCGGCGGGTGTGATATCGGCCTTCGGAGGCGGGCCGCTGCCCGGGCCCGGCATCTGCGACACGTCGAGACGCAGGAGCTTGCCGTTCAGCAGGTTCACGTCCTGCACGCGACAGGTCCAGCCGTCGTCGCCGAAGCTTGCGTACAGGAATCCGTCCGGTCCGAAGCGCACGGTGCCGCCGTTGTGATGTTCGTACTGGTCGAGGAACTTCAGCAGCAAGTACGGACTGCCGAGCACCAAGTTGGTGCTGAGTGGATCCGCGATGTCGCCGGTCACGCCGTACATCGTCAGGTGAATGGTTGTGTCGGTGTGGGTGGAGTGGAAGTAGAGGTAGGGTCGCAGCGGCCAGCCCGGATCCACTGCGATCCCCAGCAGGCCGCGCTCGCCTTGCCAGGTCAAGTTCGGGACGGTTCCGATGACGCTCGAAGCCGTGGATCCGACCGCAGCCACGCGCACATGGCCGCTGTTCTTTTCGATGACCACGTGACGTCCGTCGGGCAGGAAGGCGAAACCCACCGGCAGGTTCACGAAAGGTTCGCCCACGACTTGCTGCGCCATGAAACCGGTGGGCAAGTTCTGCGCAAAAGTAGTCGGGCAGCACATCAGCGCCACTACGAAGCCGGCGCAGAGCGTGCGAGCAGCACGTGAAGTGAAGGTATTCCGAACCCGTAAACTCATGTCGGACGCCCGGCGTCACGAGACAGCGTGTCCGCGGTCTTCACCGGCTGACTCGACCACGGGCCTCTTGGCGTTCGGCGCAGTCTACTCTCAGAGCGCGGCGACTTCCAGGTACACCTTGATCGCGCCGCGGGCGTTGGTGAGTGTGTCCATGAGTTGCGCGTAGTTCGCGAGGCCCTCGACGCGATGGGTGAGGAAGCGCTCGAGCATGCCCGGCCACGCGAGTTGCGCTTGCGACAGGTCGGCGACGCCGGCTTCGAAGTAGGTGCGATTCGCGTTCACGGTGCCCACCATGACCTTGTTGCCGAGCACGAAGTCGAGATTGATCTTGTCGGCTTGGATCTCGATCGTGTGATCGCCGCCGGTGACGCTCGACAGCACCAGCACGCCGTTCTTCGCCAGCGCTTGCATCGCCTCGAAGACGAGCGGCGCGAAGCCGGTGGCCTCGAAGATCAAATCGTAGGCACCGTCGCGCTTCGCGGCATCCCTGACCGAGACGTCGCTGGTCGTGACGTAGCGCGCACCCATGGTTGCGAGCAGATCGGCGTTCAAATACCCCGCCGCCGGCGTGCGCCCGAATGTCGTGACGTCGATGCCGCGCAAACGCAGCGCGAGCGTCGCCAGCAATCCCACCGTTCCGGCACCCAACACCGCCGCGCGGCGCGGACGCCAGACGCGCAACCGGCGTTGGATCTCGTACGCCTGCGCGATGCCCTTCTCGACGACCGAAGTCGGTTCCAACAGCACACCGACGTCCTTCAATCCCTGCGGCACCTTGACGATGTATTCGGGATCGTCGACGTAGTACTCGGTCAGATAGCCGTGACGCAGGTTGATGCCGCGCTCGAAGTAGGTGTCATCGGTCGTCATATCGTGGGTACCGATTTGATCGTACAGACTCGATCCCGGACGCCGCACCGTCGCCACGACGTAGTCGCCGGGTGCGAACTCGGTCACGTTGGGGCCGACGGCTTCGACGCGCCCGAAGCTCTCGTGCCCGATGACGAGGAAGTCGTAGCCGGCTGGCGCGGCGCCGTAGTCGGCGGCGTTGATCTCCTTGTCGGTGCCGTCGACACCGACACGCAGCACGCGCACCAGGACACCGCGACCTCCCGGCACTTCGTCGAGCGACGGCTTCGCCAGTTGCGCCAGGTGCACCGAGTTGGGGACGCCGGGTCGGACAGCGATCGCCTGCATCATCGTCATTTTCATCGAGCGCGCGATGTCTGCTGCGCCGGAGCCGAGTTGGATTGCGTCTGCCATGTGTCCACGACCTCCATCACGTGCCCGTCCGGATCGCGGACGAGGCATGCGTTGTCGAAACCGAGTGCGGTGTTCGGAAGCGCAATCGCTCCCGACGAAAGCAGGTTCGCGCCGGCCGCACGCAATCGCTTCAAAGTGCCGGCGAGATCGGCAGCGACGAGCGTCGTCTGCCAGTGCACCAGATCGTTGGCGCGTGCATCTGGCGGATACGGCCGGCCGTCGCGCGGTGACAAGTACTCCAAGAACTCGATGCCGGGCCCGGACGCGGCGCGCAATCCGGTGATGCGCAAGCGCGCCCCGAAGACATTGTTCAAGTGCTCTTGCTCGATGCCCCAGTTCTCGCTCTCGCCCGCGACTTGCATGCCGAGCACATCGCGGTAGAAGCGCAAACTCGATTCGGTGTCACGCACGACGATCGCGGTGTGATCGATGCCGAGAAAGAGTCCGGCGATATCGGTGCGGCCGAGCGCGCCGCCGGGCACCGCGGCGGGTGAGCTCGCAACCTGCCAGCGCGGATCGCCCTTGCCCTTCGGAAACCAGATCACCTCGAGTGCGTGGCCGTCGGGATCCTTGAAGTAGAACGCCTGGATGCCGCCGGCATTTGGATTCCAGTCGGGCAAGCGTTGCGGTCCGGTGGACGCGTGCTCGACTTTGTTCTGCCGCAACCAGCGATAGGCGAGGTCCATGTCACGCACCACGATCGCAATGTGCTGGAACCAGCGATCGTTACTGCGCGAGTCCGCGGGTACCGGCGCACTATTCGGCACCAGGTAGTCCGTGAGCTGCACGATTTCGTCGCCGAGCCGCAACTGCACCACGCGCATGCGCAATCCAAAGAGCCCCTTCAATTGTTCGTACGACTCGCCCGCGACTTCGACATCCGACAGTATTGTGAACGTAAGAACGTCCGTGAAGAAGGGCAGCGAACGATCCATGTCGTCCACCGTGAGACCGACGGCCGCGACCGCCTGCACCACCGGCGCGGCCTGCGCCAGCGGCGCGCACAGCGCGAATCCCGCCAGCAGCACGCGGCCTGCGAGCCGCAAGCCCCACGATGGATTCCTGCGCCACAGTTCGTCGCCAGGTTCGCGACCCGTCCCGGGGCGGGTGAATTGCAGACGGGTGAATTGCGTCGGGTTCACGCCGGCACCGCCGATGTCTTCGGAGCCGCGGCGACGCCGAGGCGTTCCTTCAAACGATCGGCGACGCGCAGCGCGTTCGCCATGATCGTGAGCGCGGGGTTCACCGCGCCGCTCGACGGGAAGAAGCTGGCATCCACGACGTACAGGTTGTCGACATCGTGCGTCTTGCAGTCGCGATCCAGCACCGAGGTGAGCGGATCGTCGCCGAAACGCAGCGTGCCGTTCTGGTGCGCGACCCCCGCGAGCGGAATGCGCTGCCCGACGAAGAAGTTGCACGGCACGATCGAATGACACCCGATGCCATTCATCATGCCTTTCAACTTCGCGATCAATCGATTGTGCCCTTCGTCATTGTTGGGCGAATACGTCAACACGATGTTGCCGTCGCGATCCAACGTCACCCGGTTGTTCGGGTCGGGCAAGTCCTCCGACGTCAGCCAGAAATCCAGCGAGTGCTTCGCCATGAGATCGAGCGTCATGCCGGGCACGAGCGCCGGCGCACCGGCCGACAACGTGTCGGCATCCAACTTGCCGACGAACGAAATGTGCCCGAGCGGAAAATCCCAATCATCCGAGCGGAAATAGAAGTCATTCAACGCGAGCGTCTTCTGGAACACCGACGGATTCGGCGTTTTGGAGATCGCCATGACGACCGAGTTGATGTGCCCCATGTAATGTCGCCCGACCATGCCGGACGCATTCGCGAGCCCCTGCGGGTGCGCCGCATTCGCAGAACGCAGCAGCAACGCCGCCGAGTTGATCGCGCCCGCCGACACTACGACGACGTCGGCCGAGTATTCCTCCCGCGCGCCGTCGCGCTCGACGACGACGCGCGTCACGTGCTTGCCGCCGGCATCGGTTTCGAGCGTCGTCACCTTGGCGTCGGTCAATAGAGTGACATTGTCGTACAGCAACGCCTGGTCGACGCACACCACCTGCGCGTCCGCCTTCGCGTTCACGGTGCACGGGTGGCCATCGCAGGTCGCGCAACGGATGCAAGCACTTTTCCGCGAATTCTTCTCATCGAGCATGATCCCGAGCGGCACGTGGAACGGCTGGTGCCCGAGCTTCACCAGGTCATCGTGCAACTGCTGGATGCGCGGCTCGTGGCTGACGGCGGGATGCGGGTACGCCGCGCTGGCGCGGGCTTCGGTCGGATCCTCGCCACGCTCGCCGTGCACGTGGTACAGCGTTTCCGCTTGCGTGTAGTACGGCTCGAATTCGTCGTAACCCACCGGCCACGCGGGCGACACACCACCGTGGTGCCGCAGCGTGCCGAAGTCTTCGCGCCGCATGCGGAACAGCGCCGCGCCGTAGAACTTCGTATTGCCGCCGACGTAGTAGTTCGTGTGCGGGTGCAGCGGCTTGCCATCCTTGTCGCGCCACATCTCTTTGGTCTGGTAGCGCCCGTCTACGTTCACCGCGCGCGTGCTCCAGTTCTGCGGTTCGCGCTTCACGTACGGGCCACGTTCGAGGAGCAGGATCTTCTTGGCCGTAGGGGCCAGGGCCCAGGTGAGCGTGCCGCCGCCGGCGCCACTCCCGATCACGATGACGTCGAAGTGTTGGGTCATGACGCGCTCACGAATGTACGGGTGCGAGCGGCGCGGTGCCGAAGTTGACGCCGAACCGGCGACACCACACGGTCACGGCGCGGTAGGCACTCAAGTCGATGTCGCTCGGCACGTCGTAGTTCTGATCGCCGACATTGCCCTTGAGTGCTCCCAAGTTCACGAAGCCGGCCTGCTTCACCATGTCGTTGTCGATCGCATCGGTCGCCTTCACCAAGTACAACTGCACGTCGGGACCATTCGAGGTCGCGAAGTTCGTCAGTCGCAGGACGCGCTTCCCGTCGCGCAGTTGGTACAAGGTCGCGGCGCCCGAAGTCGGATGTGCGCCATCGTGGAAACTTCCGGATGACAGCAGCATCGGGCTCGCGTCCGCCGCCGCGGTCGCAGTTTCGGTCGCACCACCCACCGGGAAGCTCTCGCTCACCGTCTGGGTCAGCCACAAACGCTCGGGGCGGAAGGCGGCCCAACCGCCCACGGCCACGATCAAGAGCGCCAAACCCAACCACATCTTGCGTCGCATTCGAGGAACCTCCGTTGCCGAAAGGGAAGGGGCAGAGAGCCATGTTCTGCGGGCTCAATGCCCTGGAACGGAGGGAGGTTCCCGGCTGATTCGGGCGGCGGCGCCGCCCTTCATGGGCACCACTGCCGCCGAGCGCACCTGCTCTCGGGGTAGCCTGCCTCAAGGAGTCGAAGTGTCCAGCGCCGCGCCTTCGGGCATCGTCATCCGAGTTTCGTCGAACGAACGGTCGAACGCCCAGTCGCGGATCGAGCACTTCGCATAGACGGTGTCGCCTTCATAGATGGTGTAATGAATCGGGACCAGGAGACCGTTGACCGTCGCCATCTCGTCGTAAACAAGAGTGTGCTCAGGCGTCGACGCGACACCTTTCGGGAGGAGCGCCTTGTACGTCACCACGTACGCGCACGCCTTCAGATGCTTCGTCGCGGGGTCGATGTAGAGTCGATAGTAATCGTCGGGCGTGTCGCCGGTCCCCGACTCGAAGGTCATCATGATGGTCACGTACTCGGTCGGGTCACCGGCGAGCTTTGCAGTCCACGACTCACCGAGTTTTACGCCGGGATCTTGGGTCAGCCACGGCAAGTTGACGAAGTAGTAGTTCAAGAGTGCGAGGAACCGGGGCGGTATCGGGGATTGCCAGTTCGCACTCCATGCCTTTTCGCCGTTCCAAGTCATGGTGCTCGTCGTGCCCGGCATGTCGATGTACGCACGACGGCGCGATTGCTCGACCACCACACGGGAAACCTGCGCAGGCTGCCCCGGGATGCCGAACTCGTCTTCGAACGACACCGTCGGAGCGGAGCGCCAGGCCTGCATGCCTCCGTGTGCAGCCACCATGTCCTGCACGATCTGGGGGCCTTGCATCGCGGTGGCCACCGTGGTCGTAGAAGCTTCCGACTTCGATTGGCTCGCCTCCTTCTTCGCGCATCCGGCTGCGAGCCCGATGCAGAGAAGGAGGATGCTGCGGTCGAACAGACGTCTGAACATCATGTGCCTCCGGGTGTTGATGGCCATTTCCCAAGGGCGATGCACGGAGAGCGATTCTAGCCCACCCATCACGATCGTTCACGATCTGCGACGTGACTCGGTGTGCGGTGGACGATCCGCGTCGTTCCATGTGCGGGCAACACTGCAACGGGAAGTCGGCGAACGACATGACGTGAAGAGACGCGCCGCATGCACAAGTCGCAGCCCACAGCGTGCAACGGTTGCGTCCAGATGCAGTGATTGCGGGGGCATGGCCACCCAGGACTCTGGTGCCGTAGAATCCGCCCTTCGAAAACCCGCGTCCCTGGAGGTCGTCGCGTGTCCGCCGTCCAACATAGCAACGCGTTCCTCTCGCGCCGCTTCATCAATTGGTTCTCGATCGGGCTCGCGTACGCGTTCCTGTACATGGGGCGCTACAACTTGACGGTGGCGAAGAACGCGCTCGGCGACCTGATGAGCAAGGTGGAGTTCGGCAACATCTTCGGTCTCGGAGCGCTCGTCTACGGATTCGCCTTCGTGTTCAATGGGCCGCTGACCGATCGCCTCGGCGGCCGCCGCGTCATGTTGTTCGCGACGTTGGGCGCAGCGATCGCGAACGCGGCGATGGGTGTCATGTTGTGGGGGATCGCGACGCAGGGTTGGAACATCCCCATCTATCAGTCGTTTCTGGTGCTCTATGCCTTGAACATGTACTTCCAGAGTTTCGGCGCGCTCGCCATCGTGACCGTCAAGGCGCCGTGGTTCCACGTGTCGGAGCGCGGGACCTTCTCGACGATTTTCGGCGTGATGATTTCGCTCGGGCTGTACTTCGCGTTCGATTGGGGCTACGCGATCATGGCGGCGTCGCGCGGCGCGCTCGACGAGTCCAAGCTTGGCGTGGTGGGGAAGCTGGTGCGCGCCACATTCAATACCGGCGGCCGTGCCGTGGACGAAAACTGGTGGCTGTTCTACATCCCGGCGTTGTTGCTCACCTTCTTCTGGCTCATCATGCTGGTGTTCCTGCGCAACACGCCCGCCCATGCGGGCTTCAAGGACTTCGACACCGGCGAAGCATCGATCACCGGCGCCGGCGAACGGGTCGGCACGGTGGAAGTGTTCCGCCGCATCCTGACGCATCCGGTGCTGCTGGTCGTGTGCGCGATCGAGTTCTGCAGCGGCGTGCTGCGGAACGGCGTCATGCACTGGTATCCGATCTTCGCGAAGGAAACCGGCATCTACAACACGTTCTTCATCACCAAGCACTGGGGCTTGATGCTGTTGATCGCGGGTGTAATCGGCGGCGTGCTGACCGGTTGGGCGTCGGACAAGTTCTTCCAGTCACGTCGGGCGCCGATGACGGGCGTTTGTTACGCGCTGATGTTCGCAGCCGCACTCGCGATGTTGTTCGGATTGCAATCCAATCCATGGATCATGGGCCTCGCGGTGTTGGCGATTTCGATGGCGGTCATCGGCGTGCACGGCATTCTGTCGGGCACCGCGACGATGGATTTCGGCGGCGCGAAGAACACCGGCACCGCGACCGGCATCGTCGATGGCATCGTCTACCTGGGAGTGGCATTGCAGTCGGTGTCACTCGGTCATCTGACGCCGGCCGACGGCAAGAGCGATCCCAGCAAGTGGACCGCGTGGCCCATCTTCCTGATTCCGTTCACGCTGATCGGATTCGCCTTCGCACTGAAGATTTGGAATGCCAAGCCAAAGCCCAAGGCCGGCTGAGCCACTTTCCGACGGCATCCAAATCGAAGTCGTCTCGCGGGTCTCGCGGAGAGCGGCAAAATCAAGGGCGCGGTCGCTCCGGCGCGCCGCGGCGGTGGTTGACGGAAGGAGAAAGGCATGCGGTATCTCGCGATGTCTCGCGCCGTCGCGACGCTCGTCGGCGTACTCGCCGCGGCATCATGGGCGGATGATCGGCCGCTCGTCGATCTGCAAGCGTGCGAGATGATCGATCTCACGCACGCGTTCAACGACAAGACGCTCTTTTGGCCCACCTCACCATCGACGTTCCAGCTGCAACGTCAGAGCCACGGCATGACGCCGGGCGGATGGTTCTACGCCGCCAATTCCTTCTCGACCCCCGAACATGGCGGGACTCACCTCGATGCTCCGATTCATTTTCACGACAAGGGTCAGACGGCGGACCAAGTGCCGCTCGACCGCTTGATCGCTGCCGCCGTCGTCATCGACATCGCGGACTCGGCACGAGCGAACCCCGACTACCGGCTCGCGCTGGATGACATCAAGAGATTCGAGCAGCGACACGGCCGCATCCCGCGCGGCGCGATCGCGCTCGTGCACACGGCCTGGGATCGGCGTTGGCCGGACCGCAAGGCCTATTTCGGCGACGACACGCCGGGTGACGCGTCGAACCTGCATTTCCCCAGCTTCGGCGAAGCCGCGGTCGCGATGCTGGTCGACGAGCGCGGCGTGGTCGCGATCGGACTCGACACCCCGTCGATCGATGGCGGCAATGTGAAGGATTTCCCCGTGCACCGCCTCACCGCGGCACGCAACGTCCCCGGCTTCGAAAACCTGCGCGCGCTCGATCGCTTGCCGCCGCAGGGAGCGGTCGTCATTGCTTTGCCGATGAAGATCGAAGGTGGATCCGGTGGACCGCTCCGCGCCGTGGCCCTGGTGCGACGGTCGAAGGCGGATCCCTGAGGCCACGGTGGTTTGCCGTTCTGGAACGCGAAGCTGAAGGTCGCCTGAGCGTTACACGTTGAGTTCACTCAGAAAGCGATCCGCGCTGACGATCCGGATGCCAAGCGGCCCAACCCGATCGATGCGAGGGGTGGCGACTACCTGAATCGCATCCACGCGAGGAAACTTCCGGTGCAAGTAGAGGAGAGAAGGGTCCACTCTCGTCTCCGCCAACTTGCATTCGACGAAGCGCACCGGCTTGCCGTCGAGCATCTGCACAAAATCCACTTCACGGCCTTCGATGTCGCGAAAGAATCGTAGCTCGGTGTCCTCGCCCTCGGCGTCTTCCTGGAAATGACACTCCTTCAGAAGATGAAATCCAATCAGATTCTCGAATCGTGAGCCCTCGTCCGCTACCGTCGTCCAATCGAAGTGATAGTGCTTGGAGCTTTTCTTGGCAGCCTTGATCCGGGGCGGGCCGAACGGCGTGATTCGGAAGATGAACAGCAAGCGTTCGAGGACGCCGACCCAGCGGTCCACGGTCTTGTGCGCGACCTGGAGACCTTCCCGCAGCGCATTCAGGGAAAGCGGTGAGCCGACCAGGGCAGGAAGACGCATTGAAAGCTGCTCGAGGGCACCCAACTCCTGGATCCGCTCCAAGTCGGCGACGTCATCACGGATCAGCCGTGTGCGGTACTCGCGCGACCAGCGTTTTGCCTTCGCTGCAGAGCCGGCGAACAACGGCTCCGGGAAGGGTCCAAGTTTCATCAGGTCGCCGACCCTGCATCCAGCCTCTTTCAAGGAGAACGGATAGAGGCGCAGGTGGTGGTAACGGCCCTGCATGGAATCGCCGCCACGTCGATAAAGATCGAGGCGCGCGCTGCCGGTGACGAGAACCTGGAGTGCCTCGTGATGCATGTCGTAGAGACCCTTGAGAAAGTTCCGCCAGCGGCTGAACTTGTGCAGCTCGTCGAACACCACCGTGCCGGTATGGGGAAACTCTTTCGATAGAATTCTGGTACGCGAATCGTCATCGTCCCAGTTCATGTACCGGCCGGCGAGTGCTTTGTGCCGGCGCATGAGGATGGAGCGCGCCAGGGTCGTCTTCCCGGACTGCCGCGGCCCAGAAACCAGGACCATCTTCTCCAGCAAGTCTGATTCGATGCGATCTGCAAGGGCGCGAGGATGCATGCCGAGAAACTACCCTCGAGGTAAGAATCCTGGCAATGATTTTCACATGGAGGTGAAAATTCTGGATTTCTGGTCCGGGCAAAAAACGAGAAAGGCCCCTTGCGGGGCCTTCTCGTGTTGGTTCTTAGGGCCGATTACTTGTCGGTGATTTCGCCCTCGAGCCACGCGGGCTTGCCGTAGAGGACCTCGCACTTGATGGTGCCGGCGTTGGTCTTCTGACCTTCCCACACTTGCACCGGCGTGAATTCGCCGCTCTGCAGGCCGAACTCGCCGACGATTCCCGCGACGTCGCCGTAAGACAGGTAGCCGTCGTTGTTCTGATCCATCCAGGCGAGGACGAAGTAGGTGCCGGGCGTGACCTGCATGTCCCAGCTGACGTTGAGTCCGCTGCCGTTCACTTGCGCCAAGCCGGAGCGCACGTAGTTGCGCAGGTGGTCGAGGCTCGCATGCGCCGTGATTCGCAGGCCGCCGAGGTTCGCGTTCACACCGGGCACGGCTTGCGCGGTGCCGAACATGCCGCTGCGCTCGTTGACCGGCGGCTGTGCTACTGGAATCTGGGGCGCGGCCTGCTGGGGGGCCGTCGGGGTCGCTTTGCAACCGGCCAGAAGTGCGAGGGCGATCGTGGTCATGGCGGCGGTGGCGACGCGGCGGCTGATGGTGGTGGTGCTCGAGAACATTTCCGGTTCCTCCTGCTTCGAACGTTGATCCCAGTTTCGCCTGGGTGCTCGGGGCCGTTGTGGCCCCCTTCACCCGTACATGGCGGAGGAACCAGGGAAATGTGTTCAGACGATTTTCGAGGGCCCGACGAAGCGAGCCAACCCAAGGGCGGACGCGACTAGCGTGAGGCCGGGGAGCGGGCCGGAGCCCCGAGGAACGCCTCGAGGCCGGTGCCCGCCAGGGGCGCGGGGTCCCGTTATGCCCCTCAAAGCGAGAAGGGCCCTCGCGGGCCCCCCTCGGTCGGTCTCTTTCTTTGCCGGATTACTTTTCCGAGATGTCGCCATCGAGCCACGCGGGCTTGCCGTAGAGGACCTCGCACCGGATGGTGCCGGCGTTGGTCTTCTGGTTTTCCCACACTTGGACCGGGGTGAACTCGCCGCTCTGCAGGCCGAACTCGCCGACGATTCCCGCGATGTCGCCGTAAGACAGGTAGCCGTCGTTGTTCTGATCCATCCACGCGAAGATGAAGTAGGTCCCAGGCGTGATCGTCATGTCCCAGCTGACGTTGAGTCCGCTGCCGTTCACTTGCGCGACGCCCGAGCGCACGTAGTTGCGCAGGTGGTCGAGGCTGGCGTGCGCGGTGATCCGAAGCCCACCCAGATTCGCGTTGACGCCGGGCGTGGCCTGGGCGGTGCCGAAGACGCCGCTGCGCTGATTGACGGGCGGCCCCACGGGAATCGGCGGCGCGGCCGGCTGCGGTGCGGTCGGGGTTTTGCAACCGGCGATGAGTGCGAAGGCGATCATGGCCAGGGCGGTGGTGGCGACCCGGCGGCTGATGGTGTTGCTTGTCGAGAACATTTCCAATTCCTCCTGCTTCGAACGTTGATCCCAGATTCGCCTGGGTGCGTGGGGCCGTTGTGGCCCCCTTCACCCGTACATGGCGGAGGATCCGCGGAAATGTGTTCAGGAAATCTGCTGGCTTCCATGACGCTCTCGGGCCGGTAATAATGAGTCCATAGGAATTCGAGGTCTCCGGCAGCTCCGAACGGGTGGTTCCCGGACGCATGACGACGCCCGATGTGACCCAACTGCTGCTCGAGCTGGGCGGCGGCAACCGCGCGGCTCTCGATGCGCTGATGCCGCTGGTTTACGACGAGCTGCGCCGGATGGCCCATCGTCAAATGGCTTCCGAGCGCGCCGGCCACACGCTCGACTCGGTGGCGCTGGTCGGCGAGGCCTTCGCCAGGCTCGTCAACCAGCAGAATCTCTCGCCGCAGAATCGCGCCCACTTCTTTGGCGTGGCCTCGGGGGTGATGCGGCGCATCCTGATCGACCATGCGCGCACCCGGCGTGCGGCGAAGCGAGGGGCGGGCGCCGCGCTCGTTCCGATCGAGGGTCTGACCTCGGTGCTGTCCGACGAGAGCGCTGAAGGACTGCTCGATCTGCACGATGCCCTCAATCGCCTGGCCGAGATCGACGAGCAGGCGGGTCGCGTCGTCGAGTGCCAGTACTTCGGCGGCATGACCTATGAGGAGATCGCGGTGGCGCTCGACATCAGCGTCATGACCGTGCGACGCCGCTGGCAATTCGCGCGCACGTGGTTGGCGCGCGAGTTGGGTGGCCCCGCCGACGGTGGCAAGCCGTGAACACCGCCGACCGCGAACGGCGCGCCTTCGAACTTTTCATGCAAGCGGTCGAACTGCCGGCTGGTGAGCGTTCCGCCTTTCTGCTGCGCGAATGCGGCGACGACGCCACGCTACGAGAAGAAGTCGCTTCCTTGTTGGAAGCCGACGCCGGCTTCGACAGCGGCGATCCGTTGCCCTCGATCCTGCGCGGATCGCGCATTGGTGATGTGGTCGGCCAATTGCTCGCGTCGGGCGGCGCCGAACCGGCGCGCGAAGTCGAAGCTCCCGAGCAAATCGGTCCGTACCGGCTCTTGCGCAAGATCGGCGAGGGCGGCATGGGCGTCGTCTACGAGGCCGAGCAGCTTCACCCCGTGCGCCGCACGGTGTCGCTCAAGCTCATCAAGTGGGGCATGGACACCAAGGAAGTCATCGCGCGCTTCGAATCCGAGCGACAGGCGCTGGCGCTCATGAATCATCCGGCGATCGCGAGCGTCTACGACGCGGGTGCAACCGAGCAGGGCCGCCCCTACTTCGTCATGGAGTTCATCCACGGTATTTCCATCACCGAGTACTGCGACAAGCATCGTTTGACGATCGCGGAGCGGCTGGAACTCTTGATCCAAGTTTGCGAAGGCGTGCAGCACGCGCATCAGAAGGGAATCATCCATCGCGACATCAAGCCTGCCAACGTGCTGGTGACGGTGCAAGACGGGAAACCGGTTCCTAAAATCATCGACTTCGGCGTCGCGAAGGCGACGTCGCAACGGCTTTCAGAACACACGATCTACACCCGCATGGGCCAGATCGTCGGCACGCCGGCCTACATGAGTCCCGAACAAGCCGAGATGACGAACTTGGACGTCGACACGCGCACTGATGTGTATTCGCTTGGTGTGTTGCTGTACGAGTTGCTCGTTGGTGCGCAGCCGTTCGATGCGAAGGAACTGCGCAAGACGCCGTTGCGCGACATCCAACGCAAGCTGCGTGAGGTGGAGCCGCCCCGTCCCAGCACCAAAGTGGGATCGCTGGGCGACGCCCGTGTGAAGTCGGCCGCCAACCGCCGGCTCGACGGGAAGGCGCTCGCCCGCCAATTGCGCGGTGATCTCGACTGGATCACCATGAAAGCGCTGGAGAAGGATCGCACCCGCCGCTACGACACACCGAACAGCATGGCCGCGGACATCCGCCGATTCCTGCGCGACGAACCAGTCCTGGCCGGGCCGCCGAGCACCGTGTATCGCCTGCGCAAGTTCACGAAGCGCAACCGGGTACCGCTCGCGTTCGCGGCGACGGTGTTCCTTGCGTTCACGGTTGCATTGGTGGAGTCGAATCGCCAGCGTGCCAAGTTGGGAACCGCACGCGACGAATTGGAACTCGTGATCACGTCGATGGAAGAAATACTCGCATCGGCGGACCCGAACAAGCGCGGGCGTGACGCGCCCTTGCGTGAAGTTCTGGATGACGCGGCCAGCAGCATGAGCGCGAAGTTCGCCGGCCAGCCACGGGTCGAAGCGCGGTTGCGATTCACGGTTGGGAAGACGTATGGCGCCCTCGGCGAGTACGACAAGGCGGAGTCGAACTTGAAACGAGCCATCGAGGTCGCGACACGCGAACTGGGGCCGGAGCATCCCGAGACGTTACGAGCCAAGGTGCAATTGGCTGATGTGCACCGCGAGCAGGCGCGTTACGACGAGGCCGAAGCGTTGCTCGACGAAACCTTCGAGACCAGACGCCGGGTGTTGGGGCCAGAACATCCGGAGACGCTCGCGACCATGACAAGCCTGGTGAGCATTCACGTGTACCAGGGTCGCGCGGCCGCGGCGGAGTCACTCGGTGTGGCAACGCTGGCGCTCGAGCGCCGCGTTCTTGGGCGATCAGGATTTGCACACCTTGGTGACGATGCACTACCTGGCACGCGCCATCGAGGATCAGAAGCGGCTCGACGAAGCCGAGAAGCTCTACGTCGAGACCATCGATCTCAAGCGCCGGGCGCTGGGCGAGGATCACCTGGAGACTTTGAAGTCCATGAGCGATCTGGCCAATGTGTATTCGAGTAAAGGGAAGCTCCAGGAGGCCGAAGCGCTGCAGCAGAAGACGCTCGAGATCCAACGCCGCGTGCTGGGACCAGAACACACCCACACGCTCATCACCATGAACAACCTGGCGCTTTCGTATCTCGAGCAGAAGCGGTTCGACGAAGCCGAGAAGATGCTGCGCGAAACGCTCGTGCTCGATACCCGCGTGCGCGGCAAAGACCATCCCTTCACGCTCGACACGGAATTCAACATTGCCGTCGTGCTGGCGCAGAGCGGCCGGCGCGCGGAAGGTTTGCGAATGCTCCGCGACATCGTGCAGCGCGGCTTCGCCGGCGAGTGGCTCGAGGACTCCATGCTCGAGCCGCTGCGCAACGACACCGAGTTCATGTCCCTCGTCGCCGAAGTGAAGAAACGGAAGCAAGGCTGATCCGCGGGCCCGCCCCGGCGGGCGAGCCCGCGGCGCTCGGTCAGCTGCGTTTCTTTGCGACGGCGCGACGGCGTGCGGGCGCGGGTTTGGCGAACAGCGCGCTCAGCGCCCCCAAGCGTTCGGTCCAAAACGCACGCACGCGGTCGGCGTCGGCGCGGGACACGAGCTTGGTGTGTTGCACGGCCACGAAGCTACGGCTCGCGTCCTTGGCGTAGAACATGAGTTGCACGCTGGTGCCGTCTTCCCAGGTCACGCGCATCGACTTGTTCGCGGTCGCGGTGCGAATCGTCATCGCCACACCCGGCAACCACTTCTTGCGCGTGCGCGTGTCCGCGAACGCGTGATACAACGTCGCGAGCGGCACCGGGCAGGTCTTGCTCTTGCTGACCTCGTAGCCGCCACCACGGCGCTGGCCCACGTCACGCAAGCCGCGAATGCGCTCGTAACCGACGGTGATCGTCTGCGACCACCAGCCGTCGATTCCCAGTTTCTCGTTCATGTGCGCCGCGATGTCGCGATGCGGCATTTTCTCGGCGCCGATGGCATCGAGCACCGTCACCCACTCGGACCAAGTCTTGCCGGTCTTCGCCTGGATCTTGGCGTCGCTCATGCCGCCCTTCGAGACGTCGAGAGCCGGGCTTGCTGCGCGGCGCGCAACCGCGGGCGCGGGTTCGACCGCACGTTTGGTGGTGACTTCGGTCTTCTTGCGGAGAAGTTGCGAACGCGACGCAGTGTACGACTCGCCCGTCTTGCGCATGCGGGCGCGAACGAGCTTCTTGAAATCTTTCTGATGGGTCATGGAAGAATCCTCCGGACAATGCCGCGGTTCGCGCCCCCCAGCAGCACGATCCGACGGCGGCCCGAAGGTCTCGTCGATTCGGATCCGGGAGTTCGCCCCCCTTTGCCTCTTCGAAGGCCTTCGCATGGGGGAAGGCCGCCGAGGTTGGGCGTGGATCACCGCCCGTTGGATCCGGAGCATGCGCCCGCACGAAATGAGCCGTCAAGCCTTGTGTCGAGGGGGCCGGCATGCGACCGCGAAGGAACCCACAGACTGGCCAAAAACGCTGCGTTTTTGGCCATTGGGGTGCCGATTCTAGTGGGTGGTGCCCCGAGGTTCAGATCTCGGAAGCGCTGCGCTCGAGATGCGCGGCGTGCGCGGTGAAGGCGGTCGCTTCGTTGCTTCGGCCCGAGGCGTCGAGGGCGGCGGCGTGCTCGCGAAGCAGCGGAATCGAGGCGCGCAGCAACTCCCGTGCGGCGGTTGCATTCGCGTCACGCCGGATCCATTCGACCAGGGTTTCTGATGCGATAACGGCGACGAGGGCTGGATCGGCCCCGGTCAAATCATGAAGCGCCCGCTCCGTCTCCATGAGGGCCTGCGCGTTTTGCCCCGCAGTCCGCAATCCCAAGGCTCGCGCGACCATCGCCACCAGAGCCCGCACCTGACGCATGATCCAATCATCCTGATGCTGCTCGCGAATCAAGCTGGAACTCCTTTTCGAAAAGGTAACTTCGCGAAGGTCGTCGAATGCCGCAGCGCGGTCAAGGCTTGTGAAGGAATTCACAAAGTGGGTCCGGGCCGGCAAACTAATTGCCGTCGGACTTCGAGCGCCGCAACGAACTGAAGCCCATGGCCGCCATGAAGACAGTTGCGGCCAGCAAAGGCCATTTGATCTTGCGTTCCCCACTGAAGGTCAGGATGGCCGCTGTGAGGGAGAGAGCGGAGGCGATGAACCAGAGTATCGCTCCACGCCGTAGTCCTGATTTCTTATCCAATTGGCACCTCCAACTACGTGGTGACGAGACTTGTGAAGTGGCGCTCCTTCATTCAACCGGCTTCGCCGGTGCGGCCGGAAATCTGCCGTTTGATCGACGTGGTTTCGGAAATGCTGAGGTCGGGGAGCGTCGTGGTTTGCGTCACGCCGAGTGCTTTCTCTTGTGCGGCGCGCCAGCGCGCAAGTCGATCCTTCACCTGCGATTCGTAGCCTTCCGCGGTTGGGGCATAGAAGTAGGTACCGAGCAGCGCGTCGGGGAGATACTGCTGCCCCGCGTGATGGCCCGGCGCTTCGTGCGGATAGATGTAGCCCTCGCCGTGGCCGAGTGCCACGCCATCGCGGTTCGAGTCCTGCAAGTGCTTGGGCACATCGACGCGACCTTCGGCAGCGATGCGCTGGTGCGCTTTGAAATACGCGCCGGCGCTGTTGGACTTGGGCGCGGTCGCGAGATACAACGTCGCTTCGACGATTGGGTACACGCCTTCCGGCAAGCCGATGTATTCGAATGTTTGCGCCGCCGCGTTGGTCACGACCAATCCCATTGGATCGGCCATGCCGATGTCCTCGCCCGCCAGAATCAAGAGCCGCCGCAGAATGAAGCGCGGACTCTCACCCGCGTACAGCATCTTCGCGAGCCAGTACAACGCCGCATCGGGATCCGAACCGCGCACTGATTTGATGAACGCGCTGATGGTGTCGTAGTGGGCGTCCCCGTCTTTGTCGTACAGGAGTGCGCGGCGCTGGATGGACTCTTGCGCGACGGCGAGCGTCACGTGGATGGTGCCGTTCGCGTCGGCCGGTGTCGACTCGACCGCCAGCTCGAGCGCGTTCAGTGCGTTGCGTGCATCGCCGCCCGCGATGTGCACGATGTGAGCCAGCGCGTCGTCGTCGATCTGCACGTGGCGCGTGCCGTAGCCGCGGGTTTCGTCAGCGAGCGCGTGCTGCAAGATGGTACGCACGTCGTCATCGTTCAGCGAGCGCAGTTGGAAGATGCGCGATCGCGACACAAGTGCCGGGATCACCTCGAAGTACGGGTTTTCCGTGGTGGCGCCGATCAGGACGACGCTGCCGTCCTCGACGTGCGGCAGGAGCGCGTCTTGCTGTGCCTTGTTCCAGCGATGCACCTCGTCCACGAACAAGGTCGTGCGCACGCCGTGCAGCGAGCGGCGTTCCTTGGCGGCGGCGATGATCTTGCGCAAATCCGGAATGCCGGCCAGCACCGCGCTGATGGTTTCGAAATGCGATTTCGTCGAGTTGGCGATGATCTGCGCCATGGTCGTCTTGCCGGTGCCGGGCGGCCCCCACAGCAAGATCGACGCGAAGAGCCGATCCGCCTCGATCGCGCGCCGCAGCAAACGTCCGGGGCCGACGATGTCTTCCTGGCCGATGTACTCATCGAGCGTGCGCGGCCGCATCCGCGCCGCGAGCGGCGCCTCGGCAGCCTGACGTAACTTCGCAGTTCGATCGAACAGCTCCATGTCCCGAGTATAGACCACGCATTGCGTGACCCGCGCCTTGGCTATTCTTCCGGTTCGGCCCCGCGCAGCGGTTGGTCGCGAAGCATTCGCGGATTGGCTTTCAGTTGTGCCTCTCGATCCACTGGTGGCATCACGCCCGGCTGCAGCTCGATGACGAGGTCCTCGATGTCGTGGTCCACGTGGCCCACGAGACTGAGTTGGTTCATGAGATCCAAGCTGCGGTTGGTGAGCGAAAGGAAGTATCCCTCGACGCTCAGCCCAACTTGGTATGGCCCCGTCGGTAGTCCGGTCACCTCGAATCGACCGTCCGACTCGATCTCCTGGACCTTCGAGTCCCATGCATCTGCACGTGAGACAAGTAGTCGAGTCCCGGCGGGCAACACGCCGCCGTCTGAAAGTACGATTCGTCCGGCCAAGCGCTGCGCGGGCTCTACTTGGAGCGGCGTGAGATGGGTTCGGCTACCAGCGCCGGCCACGCGAATCTTCCGTGCGGGAACGCCGCCCAAAGGTTGCAGCGACGCCATGATCCCATACAGATAGTATTCGTCGTCCGGCTTCACATTGACGAACGCGAAGAACCCATCCTGGTTCGTCCCGATCGTATAAGGACCTACGAACGTGTCGCTGCCCCGAGACGTCTGCGCAAGCCCCACCTCGACGCCCGCGACAGGTTTGCCGGCGTGTAGCACTTGGCCCGACACGCTGACGCCAGCATCGAGTCGAATCTCATGCTCGACGTCACCAAACGCAAGTTCGCGACGTTTCAGTGTCGCTTGGTTGCGTGCTCGTACCTTCACGGACACGACCGCATCCGGAGTGTTCGACGTGATCACGAATTCGCCACGGCGGTTTGTCACCGCGACTGGATCGACGCCCTGCAAGTCGCCATACCTTGTGCCCTGATCCGTTTTCATGCTGTAGGGAACGATTTCGGCTCCGACCACCGCCTTCCCTTTCTGGTCGATCACCTTCCCCCGCAGGAAATGCCCTGGAGCGAGGCGCTCGTGGTCCAATCTGGCCAGGTCCACTTGCATCGGGCCCGCTGTCGGATCGACTTTGCTGACAAAGCGTGGTTGGTGATTCTCCGCCACGACGAGAACGCGGAACACCAGCTCAGGGTCGAGCGCTTCGATGCGGAAGCGACCGTGCTTGTCCGTGGTAGCACTCTTTTGACAATCAGGATAGCAAGACGGGCAGAACGGACTCGTGCCACGGCGCACTGCCGCCGTATAGACGAACACCGTGGCTCGTTTGATAGGCGTCGAATCTCCCTCGGCCACCACGGTACCGGTGAGGTCGAGCCGATCGAGCCGCATCCGGGCCTGCGAGTCGCTGCCAGCGGAGAAACAGGCGAGAACACAGCAGAAAGAATAGAGAGCGTCCCTACACAATCTCCACATCGTCGCCTCCAAATCACACCATCGTGAACTCAATCGGGAGTATGGACCTGGCACCGATCCCGCGACGCGAATCAGGCCTTGGTCCCAACCGCAGGTCTGCCGCCTTGGCATTCGCGCTGTCCGGTGTCGTCATGGTTCGCACTCACGGCTTGGCGGGAAGTGACAAGGTGAACTCCAGCCCGAGTCCGACCCAACGCTTCAGATCCTCATCCGCCTCGAAACCTGAAGACTCGACGTACAGAAATCCCTTCATCGGTTTTCCAGTAAAGTCCATCGGCCGCGCGTGCCTTTGCCCGACGAGGTTCTCATACGCCTTCGGTCCGACGCGAACCATCAGGTCGTCCTTGACGATGCCGACCGTCATGTGGCCGCGCACCATGAACGCGATTCCACCAAACATCCTTTTCTCGGTGACGTCGCGGCGATCATCGAGGACTTCGCGAATCCGCTCGGCCAGCCCCTCGTCGTATGTCATTCAGCACTCCTGTCTATCGGACGATCCCATGCCCGGCCAGCAATTCACGGTGTCGGATCCACGACGCGTCCCAGGAAGAGAATCGTCCCACGTCGCATGTCTCGAACGATATAGATGAAGGGTCTGTCGGCTCGGAAGGTGGTGACCGCCTTGACGAAAATCTCCGAGCCGCGAGTCATCACATAAACGGTTGCCGCCGCAGCCTCGGTGCCTCTCTCGGTGACCCCGAGCCTCACATGGTGGAATGCGTCGCTTACATAGACGCTCGAGTCCTCACACATGCCGGAGAAATCAGCACTGGCCGATTCGAACGCGCTCTTCATCCCCAGGCTTCGGAGCGGCGGGATCAAGTCAATCTGATCGACGATCTCGAACCGAGGGATCGCCATTTCGACACTTCCGCCAGCAAGTTGTTGCAACCAACCTGAAAGCAGCGCGGGAGTGAGCCCGGCCTCGAGATCGGTGAGGCTGTGGTCTGCGGCCGGAAGAACAAGGAGCATCGACAACCCGCTCCCTTGATACGGGAGCTCCAAGACTTGCACCGAGTCGTCCTCGTAGTAGCCGGTGAATCCTTCTCGATGCATCATGTCGACAGACACATTTCCGCCGTTCGGAAGGTGGAACGGCTCCTTGGTCGTGCGCGCTTGCTGGAAGGGGTGCTCCCACGCGGCAAGGAGGTACACGGTGTTCACGAGAACCAGCCTTGTCAGGTCGGTGAACATTGCTGGAGTCACAACGGTCGGGATCATGCCGTTGGTTCGCTCGGACACGAAGCTGTTGATGCGCTTGGTTGCGTCCAGGGGCGCACCTGCGAAGTCGACCGTTTCCGGTGTGGCACCATAGAACTCGGAAAGCCGCGCCGTGTAGGCTGGCAGCGGGCGACAACGACTGTCGACCCAGACGCCGTTCGCGAACGACAACTGCGCCCACTCCGTAACACGCGCCTCCAGGTCGTCGACAAGCGCCGCGAGTTCCTTGTGGAGTGTTTCCTGCGGCAATCCGAAGTGTGCCGCTGCGGCAATCTCTGTCGCGGTCGCGCCCGCCGCACCGGCGTAGAGCATCGCGGTCGCGACCGACACGCTCAAGGGGGACACCGCGATGTCGCCTTCTTCCCGAGCGATCTGCTTGTACAAGGCGAGAGCGAACTCCGTGTTGCCTTGGATGAGCGGTCCGACTCGGCGCTGCCATGGAATGGGCACGTTCGCCACGTCGACGAAGCCAAGTTTCCTCAGGAATCGGTGGAACTGCGCGATGCCATCGGCGCGCGCTTGCGGATCCGGATCGAAGTTGCTCTCTTGATTGGTGAGGTTGCGAGTCAGCAGGTGCCCCACGCCAGGGTAGACGTGAAGGTCGCAGATGCCTTCGATTGCAGTCAGCGCGTCACAATACCGCTTCGCCCCCGCCAGCGGCGTCAACGTGTCGCGCTCTCCTTGCACGATCACGGTCGGCGGTGTCGACGGCCCGACGTGAAGCGCCGGAGAAAGTTCGGCCGCGGTGGCGCGACCGTGTAGCTTTGTCGTGAACCAGCGATCGTTGGTGAGATCCAGCGCAGGGGACCACAAGAGAAGTGCATCGGGTCGAGTGGCATTTGTCGCACGATCATCCTCAGAGCATCCAATGGTCGCGGTCGCGGCGACGAGTTGGCCACCGGCAGAAACTCCATATCCGGCCACCCGGCCGGACAAGCCGAGTTCAGCAGCGTGCATTCGCGTCCATTCGAAGGCGGCACACGCATCGGCGAGGGCGTCGATCGGTGTCACGTCTCCCTGGGAGAGGCGGTACTGGATCGCGATTGCGACCAGCCCTGAGTCGGCAAAACTGCGGGCGATCGGGAAGGTCCATTCGGGTGCACCGGCGCTCCAACCGCCACCATGAAACAGGAGAATCGCGTGCACCCGGTCGGTGCCGCGGTGTCCGGGAGGAAGGAATGCGTAGGCGTGGAGCGAGTCGCCGTCAACCTCGCGATAGACAAAGGTCATGTCGGCGCGCGGCTCGCTCGCCTGCGCAGCGACTGGCAAGGCGAGCATGAGTACGAAAAGCACCGTTGCTGCACTTGGCACTCGAGTCATCGAGTCCCTCTGTGTCCAAGTTCCCCGTTGCCCATGCGCTCATCTCTCTCGTTGATTGCTGCGTCATTTGCGCTCACGATCCACTTGCACTCGCCCTCCGTCGCAAGAGTGTGGATGGGATATCAGCCGCCGTCATTCAACGCAATGTACCGGGCATCTCGCGCAAGGAGAAGGTCCTCGGAGTTCAGTAGTTGCTGGTACAAACGAAAGGGGTTTCCCAAGCCTGGAATCCTGCTGTCCTTGATGTCTTGGGTCGCGTACCCCCCGGTGCGAAGGCCAAAAAAACCATCAATGCGATCGCTAACGCCGAAAAGGATATAGTCCACCTTACGATCAGAATGGTCTTCCAATCGCTCGAGATAGAACAGAGGCACGTGGAAGGCTTGGTGAATGGCGATCACGGCTTCAGCGATGGGAGAGCGTAGCTCGCGTTTTGACCAGAGCAGAATGCGCGAGAGTTCCATGCGAGGGTTTGCGGCTTTCTCCCACGCAAGATCTTCCGGGTTATCGAAGCTCGTCCCACTCTCAGTCAAAGCAACTTTCGCGGTCGCGTTGCCAATAGCTTGCTCAAGCGCTTTCCCAAGCATCTCAGAAACCAGAATATGCCAAGTTCCCCGATCGTCCGTATTCATTTGTATGTAGTGCCGAATCTGCGGCGCAAGGTATCGATAGGTCTTTGGGCTGATCCAACCTCGAGGCCCCAGAACGTCCACGGCATAGATGGCATTGCAGTCTCGCAGGATGGATTTGGAAATCTTCTCGATAAGGGAATCTGTGATTCCATAGTTGCTTGTATCAACTGCTGCCGCTATAGCGCCCAGAATATCGGAGGCCATGAGGTCGAGGTCTCGATGCTGGATCGACTCGTCTGTTTTGTCCTTCATGCGTCGAACTGCATCAACAAGAACGTCCGCGACTCGAGGGAAGAAATCGAAGAGCTCGTGAGCGGGATCAATCGGTGCTCGCCCTACACGATCTGCCCAGTCCAGGACTTTCTTTTCATTAAGTTGCTTGAATTTCTTGGCTCGCGACCCAGCGCTGTCGTCGGGGCATAGCAACCCCTCTGGCATGGCTAGGCGCAGGTGATTGAGTCCATCCAGGTCTGACGGAAGTTCGACGTCATCTGTGATTGCGAGAGTCACTCTATGCCGCCCATGAACTGCGGAGAACATGCCATATTCAAGGATGATGTTGCCTCGAGCGGTCCATTCCTTTCTCCCGCGAATAAGTGTGAGATCATCGGGTGTGGCGACGAATAATCCAGATTTACAATCAGCCAACTGCCTCCGCAGGGATTCGGTGAAGTATTCGCCCTCTGCGAAGACACCCGGCTCCCACCATCCAAGAACCTTGTATTTTCCATCGGCGAGGATTTCATGGAGCAATTTGGCAAGATGCTGCCCCTCCGAGGAGGAACCAATGAAGATCAGCGGTTTAGGCTGCACGTTGATCCACCTTTGCCCGCGTACGCGGCCGCTTGGACTCCAGGTTAGCAAAACTCTTGCGCGGAAGTTTGGGGAGCAATGGCTTGTCTTCGCGCTGGCTTGGAAACGTCGGGCCTTCCTGGCCAGCCTTCGCATGGGTGATGAGTTTCGAGACTGAGTTGATCGCCACGGGTGGTCGAGCCAGGATTTTCATTTCGCATCACCGAATCTGGTTCGGATGTACTTCTGCGCGCTGTCGGGTGGCAGCTTCACTGAGCCCGGGCCGCTTCTGACGAAGAAGTCGCCCTCGGGCGCAGTCTCCAAGCCCTTCCACTTCAGGAACACGGGCTCCGGGCTTCTTTGGCAGCTCACCACGCAGACGGCCTTGCCCTGCACGATCTGGATTTTGGGGTCGATGCAGGTGCCAGCGCGGTCGCCGAGGCCGTTGCGCACCACCTGCGCGAGGTGACGCATGAACTTGTCATCGTTTTCTAGCTGGTCGCGTTCGATCCCGACGATCGCTCCATCATCGGCCACGCCGACAAGTACATCCCCGCCTTCGGTGTTCAGAAATGCGGCTACCGTTTTGAGCACGGCGTGCGTCACCCCCTTGTCATCTTGCCGGCCCTCCTTGAGGCTCCAACGCAGCGTCGACTTGAATTCCAACGACTTCGATTCGCCGCGCTTGATCAGCTCCTCGGCGTTGCGATGTGCCCGCAGGTACTGGTCGAAGAGGAAATTCTTGATGGCTTCGCCGAAGGCGCGGTCGTCGGTGATGCGCTTGTAGAGGTCGAAGTTGGAGTCGACGATCTCCTGGATCACGTGCTCGACCTTTTGATCGAAGGTGAGCCGCACGTTCTCGCGGGTGTTGACGCGCGCGGCCGCGTCGAGCGCTGCGTCGTCGTCGAGCTTGTCCATCATCTGGCCCAGCGTCATGCGGTGCTCAGGGCCGAGGCTCAGGCCAAAGCGTTCGTTCAGCTCGGCGATGATGCGCGATAGCGTTTCGATCTCTTCCGGTGCGCCACCGTGGGCGGCCTTGGTGCCCACAGGGTCGAGGATGCCCGGCTTGCGCTCGAGGGCGATCTTGCCACCACCGGTCTGCTGGATTCGGTACGACTCCATGTCGATGTTCTGCTGCACTTCGCGCGGCAGTTCGGCGCGGTCGGCGGGAAGTAGCCGGCGCAAGTGCCGCGCGAATACATAGAGCTTCTCGAGGTCCGCGTCGGCGAAGGTCAGTACCTGGGCAAGAAAGGCGTAGAGCCGCACGTAGTCGGTGAGCTGACCGCGAAAATCCTGCTGCTCATCCTCCGACAGGGCCGAGTAGCGCTCAACCACGGGCGCCAGCACCGAATAAAGTTGGTCCTGCGTCGCTTTGGCGTTGAAGTAGACACTCGCGAAGCCGTTCACGTCCGCATCCGTGTACACCGGGAACGCCGCGAGTCGGCTCTGAATCTCGTAAAGAAGATTCGGATCCGTTGCCTCTGAGAGCAGCGTCGTCTCGTAGTAGGGCTCGAAGGCGGCCTTGATCTCGTCGGTCTCGTTGGCGAAGTCGAGCACCATCGTGCCTTTCTTCTCCGGGTGCGTCCGGTTGAGGCGCGAGAGCGTCTGCACCGCGTTCACGCCGCCCAGCTTCTTGTCCACGTACATTGTATGTAGCAGCGGCTGGTCGAAGCCGGTCTGGAACTTGTTGGCGACGACGAGGAAGCGATACTCGGGGCGCTCGAAGGCCTTCGCAGTCTGCGACTCGCTGATCGAACGGCTTTGGCCCTCCGAATTCATCTTGGTTTCTGTGTAGTCCTTCCCGCCGTCCTTGACCGACCCCGAAAACGCCACGAGCGCCTTGAAGGGAAGTCGGCGCTCGGAGAGATACTTGTCCAGCGCCAGCTTGTACCGAACCGCATGCAGGCGCGACCGCGTCACGATCATCGCCTTGGCCTTGCCGCCAATTTCGCCCTGCGCCTGGGCGGCGAAGTGCTCGACCATGATCCGCACCTTCTCGCCAATGGCGTGCGGGTGCAGTTCGACGAACGACTTGAGCAGGTACTCGGCCTTCTTCTTGTCGTAGCGCGGGTCGTCCTCGACCTTCTTGAGTAGCCGCCAGTACGCCTTGTACGTCGTGTAGTTCGCGAGCACGTCGAGGATGAAACTCTCCTCGATCGCTTGGCGCATGCTGTAAAGGTGGAAGGGCTCGAACTTGCCGTCGCCGCGCTTCGTTCCGAAGAGCTCGAGCGTCTTGGGCTTCGGCGTGGCAGTAAAGGCGAAGAGCGATAGGTTCGGAACATGCCCACGCTTCACCGCTTCGGCGAGTGCAAGATTGTCCACATCATCGTCGCTATCCGACTCCGCGTCCTCGCGTTCGGCCTCGTCCAGGTCCTTGGTCGCGAGGATTGCCTTGAGCGGCTTCGTGCTCTCGCCCGACTGCGAGGAGTGAGCCTCGTCCACGATCACGGCGAAACGCTTGCCCGGAAGCTCGCCGATCCCCTCCGCGATCACGGGGAACTTCTGAAGCGTCGTGACGATGATGGTTTTGCCGGACTCGAGCGCTTCCTTGAGCTGCCGCGACGTCTTGTCGATGTTCTCGACCACGCCGAGCTGCTGCTCGAACTGGCGCATGGTGCTCTGGAGTTGGCGGTCGAGCACGCGCCGGTCGGTGATGACGACGATCGAATCGAAGACGCGCCGGTCGCTCGCATCGTGCAGTGTCGCGAGCTGATGCGCGAGCCAGGCGATGGTGAAGCTCTTGCCGCTGCCGGCCGAATGCTGGATCAGGTAGCGCTGCCCCGCGCCGCGCGAACGTGCGTCGGTCACGAGCCGGCGCACACAGTCGAGTTGTTGGTAGCGCGGGAAGATCAGGAAGCGCTTGCCGGTCTTGCGCCCCTTCTCGTCTTCGTCCTCGACTTCGTGAATGAATTGGCGCACGAGGTCGAGCACGCTGTCGCGCGACCAGGTTTCCTCCCACAGATACCCAGTGGCGTAACCCTTGCGCGTGGGCGGTACGGGCGGGTTCCCGGCGCCTCCGAACTTGCCCTGGTTGAAGGGCAGGAAGCGCGTTTTGGGACCCGCAAGTTGGGTCGTGACGTAAACCAGGTCCGGATCCACCGCGAAGTGTGCGAGACAGCGACCGTACACGAGCAGCGGCTCGCGCTGATCGCGAGCGGTCTTGTATTGCCGGATCGCATCCTCGACGTCCTGGCTGTTGAGCGGGTTCTTGAGTTCGGCGGTGAAGATCGGGATGCCATTCAGGAAGAGCACGAGGTCGATGCTTGGACCATCTTTCTTCCCCGGCGATGACGGCTTGTAATGGAGCTGACGAAGCACAGCGAAGAGATTCGCCGCGTGCAGCCGCCGCGTCTCTTCGTTGAGCCCGCTCGCGGGGCGGAAATAGGCGAGCCGGAACTTGCAGCCCGAGTCCTTGATGCCATTGCGCAGGACATCGAGCGCGCCGCGCCGCTCGATTTCGGCGGCGAGGCGTTTCAGGAATTGCTCCTTCACGGTCGCACCGTGGTGTTGAGCGAGCTTCTGCCATTCCTTCGGTTGCGTCGCGAGCACGAAGTCGACCGCATCGCGCGGCAGCAGGCAGAGCGCAGAGTCGTAGTCCTCGGGCTGGCGCTTACGGTAACCGCCAGGCGACGAATCGCCGTAGGGCGATTGCGTTTCACGGACCACGCTCGTGTCGCCTGCGCAGGCGTCCGGGCCACGCTGGAGTAGCCCGCACTCGATTGCATCCTCGAATGATCGCTCAGAGATTTCGGGACTCACGCGACCTCCTCCCGCACGTCAATCTTGCCGGTCACCGCGGCGGAGATGAGAGCGCTACGCAGTTCCTTGAGGCGGTCGATGGCGTCCTGAACCTTGGCGACGAGGGCGTCGATCCTCGCTGTCTCCCGGTCGAGGAACTGCACAATCGCTTCCTGCTCTGCGCAAGTGGGCCGAGGCAGGTAGATGTCGCCGATCGTGTCGGTGTTTAGGTTCAGTTGCGTGCCCTGTTTTCCGAGACCCTTGTAGGGCTCTCCGCATGAGAACAGGTAGAAGAGGAACTCCCGGTTTTCGTGCAGCCCGACAAAGTAAACGAAGCCGTCGTGGATGCAACACTTGATCTTCGTGATGACTGGCTTCCCCACCGTCGCCGCGATGCTCACGAAGAGGTCGCCGGGCTCGAGCGCAACGCTCTTGGACTTGCCCAAGGTCGAGAGCCGCTGGGTCGTGCGCTCGAGGTAGCGTTCGCTGGCAGTGACGTCAGCAATCCGGACCCAGGCGTATTCACCCTCATCATCGAAGTAGATCGGGTCGTCAATTGGCCTAGGCGAAGCGCCACGGCGGACAAGGCAGAGCCGCTTGACCTTTTTCACATCCCACTGCTCCGGAATCTCCCCCACCCACTCGACGCCGGAATCCTTCATGGGGACGTTTAGGTCGAGGCCCTTGGTGACGGCACGGGTGATGAGGGCGGTGCGCTTTTCCTGGAGCAACTCGGTCAGCCGCTCCTTCTTCGCCACCAGCGCATCGATCCGCGCCATCTCCCGGTCGAGGAAGGCGGCGATGGCGTGTTGCTCGTCAATGCTAGGCAATGGGGTCTGCGTACTTGCCACTGCATCAAGCTCGAGGCTCTCGACGGTGGCCCCTTCCTTTTTCCACTCGACTAAGAGCTCGCGCTGCATGCCGGAAATGAAGTACATCAGGTACTTGGAAACAAGTTCGGAACGTGGAATCATCGCCTTCAAGTCTTGATTGAGCGTCACGTCGCAGCCCGCAAGTGCTACGGGAATGCTATGCACGAGAATCCCGGACCGGACAACGATCAGAACCGCGCCTGCCGGCACTAATCTGGTAGCACTCTCGCGAATCGCATCAGTTGTGATCTTGTCCTCCGTGTCTAGAACCAATGACACCTTCATGTCCTTCGGTGATACCCAGGGAATCTCTCCCCGCCAGTACTCGAGGTTGTCCTTCGCGGGGGTACCGCCTCCTTTGAACTGAACGGTACGCTTGAGTCGCTTCACCTCCCAATGCGCCGGAATATCCCTCAACCACTCGATGCCAGAGTCCTTGTAGGTTGGATACGGCTTGAACCGTCGCCCCATGTTTGTGAGTCGCTTTGTGGATTCGCTCACCCTTGCACCTTCCATGGGCCACCAGCTTCCCAAGTGGCTGTGAACACGTCGGCCGTCGCGAGCGCGGTCGCAATCGGGCTCAGGAACGCGGTAATCGTCTCGCCAACTTGAGTGAAATCAGTGGGTGCGCCAGGAAGGCCATTCCGTCCGAGATAGGCGCGCCATTGCGTAGCGCGAGATTCGTTGGCGAAGTAGCCGGGCGTCAGCGTAGCTTCCGCGAATGTGATTTCTGTGCGTCGCCGCTCAAAGGTTGTGGCGATGGATTTTGCAAGCCGCCTGCTATCGAATGGGAATTGATTGGCAAGGACGTGGAGATCGTAGAAGTCCTTGTAGCGACTGTTGCGCTCGCCGAGGAACACCATTGCATGGAATTTCTCCGCGACCACAGCTTCGAGCGGATAGGCTTGAATGCTGGGAACTGGATCACTCAGGAGTGTCGGGTAGGCCACTGTCTGCGGCGGAGGGTCGATAGCGTTCCCGAAGCCGACGTCGATCTGCACCGGTATGCGGGATTTGCCGAGCTTCCCAATTAGTTTAATGCGGAGGCCGTGGTATTCGCCCTCGTCCCGGATCGGCTCCGCGGTTAGGCTCGCAGAGTCGAAAGTCAGCTCATCGCTCGCGCCCGGTATTTCGCAAATATCACGGAACGCGGCGAGAACGTTTGCTGTTTCCGAACTTCCAAACCCCGTGAAGTCGATGTCCCGGGTCGCACGATACGCCGCGCTACCCCAGAGCGCAAAGAGCGCGGCGCCCTTCAGAATGAATCGATCGCGATGCGGCGACTCGCCGAGTCGGTAGAGAAATCTCTCGGCAGCATAGCGCTGGAGTCCCAGTTGCACGTCGTCGCCGCGCTCGCGCATGACGTTACGCAGGCGCCGTCGAATGGATTCCGCTCGATCGTGGCTGGATGGACTCACTCCGACAGCGCCTCCAGGTAGGGCATCATGACGGTCCGTATGCGACAAACGTCCGCCGCGCGCGAAAGGTCGCTCACAGTCGCCTTTCGTGTGCGAACTGCGTCGCGCAATGCCTCCATCGCGACATCGATTCCGACCTTGTTCCTGTACCGGAAGCAGTCCACGATGGTCCGTGCTGGCGAAGTGATCGAAACCGAGACACCGAGCATCGATCGCTTTACGACGCCGTAGGTTAGCATCGCGCCCGAGAAGCGGACGATGCGCAGCTTGGTTGGCACTCTTGTGGGCTTGCGACCTTTGCGGTCGAGCGCGATCCAAACTTCATGTGGGGACTGTGTTCCAATCTCGTGGACCCGCAACGCGGTCAGTAGACAGATGATGGCGTTGGGAACGGCCGAAGCCACCATGGCAACCGTTTCATCCTCGGTTGGCTCTACGTCAGCCAGTCGGTAGAGGCCCTTCCCGAGCTTCTCGACCGTACCTTTGGAGACGAGTTGCTGAAGTTGCTTGAATGAGATCCCGAGCCGCTCAAGGTCCCGCGGCCGGAAAAAGACCCCGATTTCGGCGGCGGCTAGCTGCGCTCTTGTGATACGCGGACTCATGCCAGGACGGTAGTAGAAGTCGGCAGATAGGCGCAAGTGCCGACATTTACTTCCGTCCGGAAGCCATGGAAACCGCCCCAACTTAGCCCAACATTAGCACCTACGAGCAAATTCTGACTTAGCCCCCTAAGTCTTGGGAACCGTTCCCGTCACCTCTGCCAGCATTCGCACAATGTCGGTCTCGATGACCCGGATATCAGCCTCGATGTCCTCGAGCGGGCGAGGCGGCGAGTAGCGATAGAAGTAGCGGTTGAAATTGATCTCGTAGCCGACGAGGCCGACACGGCCGTCCTTCACGTCGCACCTAGAGCGGTCGATCCAAGCATCGGGTACGTGGGGCTTCACTTCGCGATCGAAGAAGTCGTCGACACTCTCAGCGAGCGGCACGCTTTCGGTGTCGCGCAAATCCGGATCGGGTTCGGGGTTGCCATCCTTGTCGCGACCGATGGCCGCTGTCTCGTCGCGCACCGAAAGAGCAGAGAGGATGGCCTTGTGGACCGGAGCAGGTAGTTTCAGGCCGACCTTCTTTGAGGCGGCGTCGAGAAGCCGGTCGAATTCGTCGCGCTCCTTGATCAGGGTATCGGGGAGTGTTGCGACGAGCTTGCGAATCGATTCCTGAAGCGTGCGGCCATCGGACTGTTCCTTGGCACCGGCAGCGCCCTTCTTCTTCGACTGCGCAAGTGCTTGGAAGCCGCGCTCATCCTCGAGTCGCGCGATGCGCTCGGGGCTCGCATGGAAGTTGAGCCGAAGCGGCCGCTCGACGGTGATCTTGCGGAAGCCAAAGTGCGTGGTGGGGAAGATTCGGCTGACGACGGCATCTTCTTCTTTTCCGTCCTTCTTGACTTTGCGTGTCTCGCCGTCCTTGAAGTCGGTAAGGATCTTGAGAATGTCCTGCGCACGCTCGATCGGAATCTGGCGCCGCTTGTCGCCAAGGCTCTTGGGCATCGGGATCCAGAACGAGGTGGCGTCGATGAGTTGTACTTTGCCCTTACGCGCGGGCGCCTTGCGGTTCGTCACCACCCACACGTAGGTTGCGATACCCGTGTTGTAGAAGAGCTGCTCGGGCAGCGCGATCAGCGCCTCAAGCAGATCATTCTCCAGAATGTAGCGGCGGATCTCGCTTTCGCCGCTGCCGGCGTCACCGGTGAACAGCGGCGAGCCGTTCATGATGATCGAGATGCGAGAGCCGCCGTCCTTCGGGCTCTTCGCGTGCGCGAGCATGTGGAGCAAGAACAAGAGCTGGCCGTCGCTGATGCGCGGCGGTCCCGCGCCAAAGCGACCCGCTGCACCACGGTCGTGCTCGGCGCGGACAGGGTCCTCATCGCGCTTCCAGTCCTTGCCGTAGGGTGGATTCGCGATCAGGTAGTCGAAGGCTTTGCCGGAGTGGCGGTCATTCGAAAGCACGCTGCCGTATGCGATGTTGTCCGCGTCGCGTCCGGTGGGGTCCTTCATGAAGAGGTCGGACTTTGCGACCGCCCAAGTTTCCGGGTTGACCTCTTGCCCGAAGAGATGGATCTCGGCGTCCTTGTTGATCGCCGGCCGGAGTAGATCACCGTTCTTTCGGACTCCGACCGTGATGTGCTCTTTGCTGATCATCAGCATACCGCCCGACCCGCAGCACGGATCGTAGACGGTGCGGATCGCCTTCTTGTCGTGGATAGTTGTTTCGTCCCCAGCGAGCATCAGGTCCACCATCAAGTGCACGACGTCGCGCGGCGTGAAGTGCTCGCCCGGGTTTTCGTTCAGCGACTCGTTGAACTTGCGGAGCAGCTCCTCGAAGATCGTCCCCATCGTCGGGTTGTCGACTTTGCTCGGGTGCAGGTCCACATTCTTGAAGCGCTCCAGCACTTGGAATAGAAGGCCTGCCTCGTCGAGTTTGCTGATGGTGTTGTCGAAGTCGAATTTCTCTAGAACCTCGCGCATGTTGGGGCTGAACCCGGCGATGTAGTTGCGCAGGTTCGCAGCCAAGTGCGGCGCATCGCCGAGCAACTTATCGAAGTCGTAGCGCGATGTGTTGTAGAAGGCGAAGCCGGCGATTTTCCGCAACTGTGGAGCCAGATCCTCGAGCTTCTTGGCTTTCAGCTCGGACTGCTTGCTGAGCACCTTCTCCTTGGTGCCCGCCAGCACGCAGTCGAGACGCCGCAGGACCGTGAGTGGCAGGATGACGTCCTGATACTTGCCTCGCTTGAACGTGTCCCGGATGAGATCCGCAACACCCCAGAGGAAGCTGACGATTTCGCCGTGGTTCATTGCTCGTGCTCTCCGATCGAGGCTTGAACGCGATGTGGAGCGACGGGCCAGCCCTTCAGTTGTAATTCATTTTCCATGAATGCCTCTGCCAATATCCGGATAAGCGGCAGGTCGAGACTCAAGCGCAACAAATCGGCAGGGTCGTCGGGATCCACAACAGATTCCTCGGCTGCATGTGCGACTGCGCATCGTCCTGACTCGTACAAGTACGCACCGACGTCAGGGTGTTGTCCACGAAGCTGTTCAAGTCGTGCAAGAGCAGGTTGATCCACTACATGGGGAAGGGCACTGTTGATCCACGCGATTTGATCGGACCCACGCCTGCGTGCGATGTTGATGATCTTGAAATAACCCAAGAACTGATACGGAGCACTATTCAATCCCCCGGCCTCTCGATACAGGGCAATGGCGAGGCGCTTTTCGCGCGTATCCGGCGACTGAAGGGCGGACTGGTCAAATCGCGTGATTACCGGATCCACGAGGCCAGGCCGGCCGATGCCGACACGGATGCTCCCGTAAGCAATCATGATCTCGCGCACCCAGGATCTCCGCCGCCAAGAGATAACACTGAGGAACCGATTCACGAGAGCTCGTGCATTTTCGAACGACAGCTCGCACTCCATTTCAACAATCGCTGGTGCCGCGACAGTTGCAGGCACCAGCGTGAGAGCGTGATCCTCAAAGCGGACCTCCGTTCGCTCCTTTGGCCAACTGACTGCAGTGTCTACAGCGACAACGAGCCACAAGGTCGCCTACCGGGGGTGCAGGGTGCCGATCGTCATAGGCTCGCTTTGGACTCAGCCAGCACGGCGAGCGAGCTTGTTCTTCGAGGCCGAGTCTATTCACTGCGCAAGCAAGGCGCAACTCGTGCGAGCTGGGTGTTCGGATTGTCGGCCCTTTGCGCATTTCTAGGCCGCGCCACGAAGGTACTCCGCGATCTCTGGCCGCTTGCAGTAGATGGCCCAATCGAGCGGCGTTCCTTGAAAGATCGTGTCGCGAATGTCCAAGCGTGCGCCGCGCTCGACAAGCAGTCGGACAACCTCCGCGTGGTTCGAACACACGGCCTGATGCAGCGGCGTCGAATGCGCATGGTAGCCCTCGAGGTTGTAGCGGTTCGGATCTTCGCCCGCATCGAGGAGCAACCGGACGACTTCGGCGTGGCCGAGCTGGGCAGCCAGTGAGAGAGCAATGTGTTTGCTGTCGCTATCAGCGGCTGGGAGCAATTGTGTCGCATCCTCGAGTCGCCCCAGTCCGGCTGCCGCAGCAATGTTTTCCACCGGCGCGCCGCGCACGGCGAGCACTTGCGCCGTGTCGAGATACCCAAACGCCATCGCCGTCATGAGAGCCGATTGCCACTTCGAGCCTGGCCCCACGAGCGCCGCCCCGTAGTCCAACAGCGTTTCCGCGAGCGCGGCTTGCAGACCGGCTTCGTGCGGGTGAGAACTCGACACCAACATGCTCATGGTGGTGCATTTCGATTCGTACATGTCGGCGAGTGCGTCGACCTCGGCGCCCGCGTCCAACAGGATCTTCGCGACTTCGACGGCGTTCGGCGGCGTCTTCTGGCGCGCGCCCTCGACGCCGTTGGCGCCGATGTAATGCAGCAGCGTGGCATGATGCCGACGCTTCGATCGCGCGCGCACGAGATCGTGATGGTCGCGCAAGAGAGAACGAAGTGCCGGAACATCACCCGAGATGACTGCTTCAACCGCCGTCTCGAACCGGACGACGGAGTCATCACGTTTGACGGCGTCGGTGAAGGCCACGAGATCCGACCAACTCTCGAAGGCGTAAGCGCGCGCCACAACAACTTGTGCATCGGCAAGGTCCAAGGTCGCGGTGCGCACGTCGTCGACGGGCTTTCCACGGAAGCTTGGGTGCTCCCATTTGAAATGCCACTCCGCACCTTCATCGCCCGACTCGAGCGCGCCGAACAGCGCGGCCGCCTCTTGCTCGTACTCTTCGAGCGTTGCACGGAATGAAAGCGATGCGCGCTGGTTCATTGTCATCCTACTCGGCGATCATCGCCAGCACCGCCGCCGGCGTAAGCGCGCTCGCATTCGCCACGAGTCCATCCAACGCCACCTTCGGGATCGATGCTTTGAGCGCCTCGATGCGACTGGCGAGGCTTGGATCCATCGGGTGGGCGATGACGACGCCAGCGCGCTCCGACAACGCGTGCGCTGCAGCGGCGATCGCTACGGCGCGCTCCGATCGGCCCTCGGCTGCCTCGACCGCCGCGAGCCCCAGCAGTGCGAGACCGGTCCCGCGCGGGCTGCCGACTACATCATATGCATGCACGGCCAGCACGAATGCCTGCTGCGCCGCGCGCGCATCCGCGGCGGCCAACGCGGTCCAGCCCATCTCGCAATGCACGCGTGCGATCTCGGGGTGATCGCCGACCGCTTCGAGAGACGCGAGCGCGTCGTGGTAGAGCGCGAGCGCGCGTGCATGATCGCCCTTGGCGAAATTCATCTGTGCGAGGACGCTGAGCGACACCCCCCGTCCCTCGTGGTCGTTCATTCGAACATGAATCTGCCGCGCCTGTTCGACGAGGGCCATTGCGGCGTCGAGGGTTCCCGTCGCGGACAGCTGTATCCCCTTGAGTGTCATCGCGAGCGCATGCATGAAGTCGAACACGCCGTTCGCGCTGCGCGAGATGGCTTCGTCGAGCGCCGCTCCCGCTTCCTTCATGCGCCCGAGGCTCAGGTTGCAATAACCGACGCCCATGATCCCCTCGGCCGCTGCGTTCTCGTCACCGATCGCCTTGCCATCTGCAAAGCCGCTTGCCCATTCGTCGAGCGAACGTTCCCACTCGCCGGTCGTCGTCGAAATCATTCCGGCGGCCAGCCATGAGAACGCGCGGCCACGGCTTGGAGGGCGATCGGAAGCGAGCGCGAGCAGTGCATCCAACCAGACGCGCGCGGTGAGGTGTTGGGCGCAGATGTGCCAGTACCAGTCCAGTTGGCCGCCGAGCAGGAGCCCCTTTTCCAGCGCGACGAGGTCCCCTGCATGTGCGCAGGCGGTGAGCCACTGGATGGCCGCCTGCGTGTTCGCATTGTCGGCACGGCCGCGCCGCATGGCCTCGAGCTGCGTCGTCCCGAAGATGCCGGCGGCCACCTCGGCCGTGAATCCGACGAAATAGTCGGCATGCGTTTGCCGGATGGCGTCCACTTCGCCGCCGGCATGCAGTTGCTCGGCTGCGAAGGCACGGATCGTTTCGAGCAATGCATAGCGCTCGCCCGACCCCACCACGCGCACGAGCCCTTTCTCGACGAGCGAGTCGAGTTCGTCGAGCGCGCGATGGCGTTCGTCCTCGCTGTAACAAACTTGCTCCATCGACTCGAGCGTCCAGCCTTCGTGGAAGACGGAAGCCCGGCGCAAGAGCTGCTGCTCCGCCGCGTCGAGGAGCGAATAGCTCCAGCTGATGGTCGCGCGCAGCGTCCGTTGGCGAAGCGGGAGATCGCGATCGCCCGAGGTCAGCAGGTCGAGCGCATGGTCGAGCCGCAGCAGCAACGCCGCGGGTTCGAGAATACGCACGCGCGCCGCAGCGAGTTCGAGCGCGAGCGGCAGGCCGTCGAGGCGGCGGCAAACCGCGGCGATCGCCGCCGCATTCGCAGCGGTGAGCGCGAAGCCAGGCTTCACCTTTTCGGCACGCTGGACGAGGAGCGCGACCGACGGACACTTCTTCAACTCGTCCAACGACGTCGCGCCTTGTGCCGGCAGTTCGAGTGGTGGCAGACCGAACTCCGACTCCGCGCCGATTTTGAGCGGCGCGCGACTCGTGGCGATCACTTGCAGCGCGGGGCAACGGGAAACGAGCGCGGCGATGTCCGCGGCGGCATCGAGCACCTGCTCGAGATTGTCGAGTACGAGGAGCATGCGGCGGTCGCCGATGACCGTACAGAGCGCGTCGAGCGCCGAGCGGCCGTGCGCCTCGGCGATTTCGAGCGCGATGGCGACGGTCGGCAACACCTCCGTTGCCGCGGTGACGGATGCGAGCGAAACGAAAGCCGCGCCGCCGGCGTAATCGGGCGCCAGGCGGCGGAAGAGTTCGATCGAAAAGCGCGTCTTGCCGGTGCCACCGTAACCCGTGACGGTGAGCACACGCGCGCCGCCGCGCAGAAGTGCGGCGGCGGAATCGAGCGATTCCTCGCGGCCGAGCAGTGGCGTGGAGGGGGTCGGCGGCAGCTTCACGACCACGCCCGCGTCACGCGTGAGTCGTGCGCGCCGCAGTTCGTTGCTCACGTCGAGTGCAGTTTGATAGCGCGCGCGCGGGTCCTTCTCCAGGCAGCGCGTGACGATACGTTCCAGGTCTGGTGGTGCGTCGGCGCGCATGCTCGAGAGCGTTGCCGGTGCATCGCGGAGGATGGCGGAGCTGATCACGCCCGGCGTGGCACCTTCGAATGGCCGCCGCCCGGTCGCGAGTTCATAGAGCATGATGCCGAGTGCGAACAAATCCGTGCGACCGTCGACGGCCTCGCCGCGTACTTGCTCCGGCGCCATGTAGGGCACCGTGCCCATGACTTGACCGGCAATCGAAAGCGGTGCCGCGAGTGTCGCGTCTATGGTGGCGTCGATTCCGGATTCTGATGCCGCGAACTTCGCGAGTCCGAAGTCGAGAACCTTCACGCGCCCGTCGCGCGTCAGCATCACGTTCGCGGGCTTGAGGTCGCGGTGCACCACACCCTTCTCGTGCGCTGCCGCAAGTGCATCCGCGAGTGCGACGCCTAACTCCACCACGCGTGCGACCGGCAGTCCGCCCGGTGCGACATGTCGGTCGAGGCTCTGGCCTTCGACCAACTCCATGGTCAAAAAGCGCGTGCCGTTTTCATCCTCGACCGAAAACAGCGTGACGATGTTCGGGTGGTTGAGGCTGGCCACGGTGCGCGCCTCGCGCTCGAACCGGGCGAGACGATCGGCGTCGGAGGCCACATTGGGAGGTAGCACTTTGAGCGCCACGTCGCGCCCGAGCCTTCTGTCGCGAGCGCGATACACCTCGCCCATCCCGCCCGCGCCCAGCGGAGCGATGATGTCGTAGTTGCCGAGCCGCGTGCCTGAGGTCAGTGGCATCGGGTGAATCTACCTCGAGACGCGTGTGGTCTGGTGTTCGCTCACACGCGAATCGCCCGCGTGATGAGGTATTCGCGGCCCCAGCGCACCTTTCCGTCCGCGGGGGCGCGGTAGCCCTCAAGGTACGAGAGCAGCTCGCTACGAAATGCATCCAGTGCGTCGTCCTGCAAACTTCCAGCGGCACGGACAGTCGGCCCGTAGCGCGTCGAGAACAATTCCCAAATGTCATCAGGCGACGCGCCGAACTGCGGGCAGTCACCGCGCGTGAATGCGAGGTCGCGGAACGCGTTTCCAAGAAGTGAGCTCACCTTTTCGGGATCGCCCCAGTTGAAAGGACTCGCGATGCCGGCCGGCGGCGGGACGTGTTTGTTTGTAATGCGG
>Ga0247727_10001702_pt1 | contig 51519 bp, 37 predicted proteins | sample WisWelCaveWW1625_FD_202498 | JGI IMG/M metagenome (GOLD analysis project Ga0247727, IMG submission 202498) | Biofilm microbial communities from Wishing Well Cave, Virginia, United States - WW16-25 | ecosystem: Environmental > Aquatic > Deep subsurface > Groundwater > Cave microbial mat | place... | reverse complement strand
GAAGGGCGGGTTGGCGACTCGTTCGCAGCCCTCCGGAAGATCCGCTGAAGCGGATCTTCCGGAAGGCAAGCCGAGGCGCCAACCCGCCCTTCGCCGCAGATCCCCGGCCGCCCCTCGACGACGTCTACGCGCCCAGCGCGTCCAGGATCTCGGTCACCGCCTTGCGCCCCGCGGTGCCGCCGTCCACGCGCAGGCCGAAGAGCCAGTGCAGGGACTCGCGCCCGGTGCGGGCCACGGTGGCGGCCAGGCGCACGGGCTCGGCGCGGCCGGGCAGGTCCACCTCGACCTCGATGCGCGTGCCCTCGGCGAACCAGCCCTGGTTGTTGCGCACGGTGCGCACGCCGAGGCCGCTGGGGGACACGTCCACGAGGCGGCCGCGCACGACCTGGCGTTCGCCACGGATGCTGACGGCCATGCGCACGACCAGGTCGCGTGCGGTCCGCCGGTCGCCGCGGCGGCGCTGGCAGGGTGCCACCAGCGAGGGCGCCTCGAGCACGACGCGCGCGGCGGACGGGCGGTCCTTGTAGGGCGCCCAGTCGTGGATCGAGGTCAGGAAGGTGTGCACCGCGCCCTCGGGGTCGGTGAAGAAGCCGCGCACGGCGGCGCCGGTGCGCATGATGCCCACGAAGCCTTCGGGCAGGCTGGCCGAGAGCTGCGGCCGGCCGCGCTCGTCGGCGGGCAGGAAGCTGCCGGTGCACTGCACGATCTCGCCGTTGACGAGGATCCACAGCTCGAGCGGGTGGCCGCCGCAGCAGGCGGCGGCCAGGGGCGGGGGAAGGACGTGGGTGGCGCCCATGGCCCGGTCCCTATCGGCCGGCGGGGCCGTCAGGCTGAGGCCGAGTCCAGCACGGCCGCCAGCGCGGTCCGCAGCGGCGCGGGGTCCGCGACGTCCGCGACCTCGGCCCGGCCCGGCGCCAGCGGCAGCACGCAGCGCAGGACGCCTCCGGCGCGCTTCTTGTCGCGCCGCATCTGGTCCAGCACAGCGTCAGCCGGCAGGTCCAGCCGGTCGGGCAGGCCGGCGCGCCGCAGCGCCGCGCGCAAGCGGTCCTCGAGGCCCGCCGCCGCGCCCGGCCGCAGCGCCGCCGCCAGCCGCGCCGCGCACAGCAGGCCGGCGGCGACGGCCTCGCCGTGCAGCAGCGCCGGCAGGGCCACGGCCTCGAGGGCGTGCCCGAAGGTGTGGCCGAGGTTCAGCAGGCGGCGCTCGCCGCGGTCGAGCGGGTCTCGGTCGACGAGCGCCGCCTTGTGGCGCGCGCAGGCCTCGATCAGTGCCACGGCCGGCGGCGCCGCCGCGCGCAGCTCGGGCAGGGCCAGGCGCTCGGCGCGCACCAGCGCCTCCTCGCCCTGCAGCAACGCGGACTTGAGCACCTCGCCCAGCCCCGCGCGCAGGTGGCGCTCGGGCAGCGTGGCCAGCGCGCGCGGGTCGACCAGCACGCGCGACGGGAAGTGGAAGGCGCCCAGCGTGTTCTTGCCGCCGCCGAAGTTGACGGCCGTCTTGCCGCCGATGGCCGCGTCCACCTGCCCGACCAGCGTGGTCGGCACCGCCATCCAGGCCACGCCGCGCCGGTGCAGCGCGGCCGCCAGGCCCGCGACGTCGGTGAGCACGCCCCCGCCGACCGCCAGCACGAGGCCGTCGCGGTCGAGGTCGAGCCGGTCCAGCGTGGCCAGCAGCCGGCCGAGCTCGTCCCAGGTCTTGTGCTCCTCGCCCGGGGGCAGGACGTGGCGCGGCAAGCTGGCCAGTGCGGGTGGCAGCAGGGGCAGGACGTTGGCATCCGTGACGAGACAGGTTCCGCCGGGCGCTACCGGAGCGCCCAGCGCGGCCAGCGAGCCCGCCCGCACCTCCAGCGTGGCCGCGGCGGACGGCGCGCCGGCCGGCGTGGCGCTCACGAGGCGTCGCCGGGGGCAGCGGGCGGTGCGGCGCCGGCCGGCGGTGCCTGCGGCGCCTCGACCGCGCCGCGCGGCGCGTGCAGCAGTCCCGGCCGCGCGACCAGCTTCTTCTTGCGCGCGATGCTGGCCTGGCGCGCGAGCGCAGCAGCCTTGCTGTCCGAGCGCGCGACGAGGAGCAGCACCAGCGCGCCGCCGACCGCCAGGCCCACCACGATGCGGATGGCCGCCGGCAGCCAGACGTTTTCGGGCGGCACGAAGCGCTGCAGCCGGCGTGCGACCACCACGGCCGCCATGCGCGGCAGGTCGCGCGAGTTCTCGTAGGCATAGCGACGGAAGTAGACGCCGTCGGCGTCCACGATGTCGCGCAGCTCCTCCAGCCCGTCGGGACGCTGCAGCGACAGCACGCGCGAGACGCCGTGGTTGCTGGTGAGCCACAGGTCCCAGATCGCCGGGACGCCCAGCGGGTTCTCGCCGCGCGGGCCCAGGGGAATCTCGCGCACCAGCAGGAGCCGGCCGGACACGCGCACCGTCTCCCCGCGCCACGCGCCGGTGTCGCGCAGCAGCGCGTCGGGGCGGATCTCCGCGGGCGGGTCGCGCTCGGAGAACAGCAGCTCGGGCGGCGTGGCCTGCACGTACGACAGCAGCTGGAAGAACTCGGGCGATTCGAGCGGCTGGCTGGCGTCCTGCAGGTCGAAGTCGCGCACGCGCAGGAACAGGTCCGCGGTCAGCTCCGTCACGGGCTCGATGCGGAAGGCCGAGCGCAGGATCTCCTCGCACACCAGCAGCGGGCCGGCGCTGCGCGTGCCATCGGGGCGCAGCAGGTTCCAGCTCTTGAGGAAGAAGCCCGACGCACGCACGACCTCGCCGGTGCGCACGTCCGCGAGCTGCGTCAGCGAGAGGAAGTTCCACGGGCGGTCGTGCTGGTCGCGCAGCTCGCCCTGCACGCACAGGCCCAGCACGTCGTCCTGCAACTCCTCCTGCCAGTGCAGCGTGCCGATGACCCACAGCGGGCGGCCGCGGTGCGACGCCGGGTCGGCCTGCAGGGCCTCGCGGTCGGCGGGTTGCAGGCCCAGCTGCTCGAGGTCGCCCCAGACCAGCCTGCCGGCCTGGTCCAGAAGGTGCGCGGCGGCGTCGCGCTCGAGCACCGCGCGCTCCAGTTCGCTGGCGTCGCGCACGCCGGCCAGGCGCGCCGGGTCGACGCGCGCCAGCGTTTCGCGGATGCCGCGCGGCTCGGCCTCGTCGGGCTGCGCGACGCCCGAGAGCTCCGGAGCCCCGGTGGTCTTGAAGATGGACACGCCCACGTAGATCAGCAGGGCGAGGAAGCCGATGGCGCAGGCGACGAGGCGTCGTGGGTGCGGGTTGTCGCGGAAGGCCCGCTGGATGCGCTGCACGCGGTCCTGGTCCATGGCCGCGCTCTAGCCGGCTGGCCCGGCACCGGCCACCGGGCCGTCACGGGCCGCGGCGACCAGCGCCTCGAACAGCCGCGGGCTGCCGGCCTCGCCGGCCATCCGCTCGGGGTGCCACTGCACGCCCAGCAGGAAGGGGTGCCCGGGGGCCTCGAAGGCCTCCACGATGCCGTCGGGTGCGCGGCCCACGGCCACGAGGCCGGCGCCCAGGCGCGCCACGGCCTGGTGGTGGTGGCTGTTGACGCTCAGCGCCGGGCCCAGCAGGCGCGCCAGGCGCGAGCCCGGCTCGAGCGCCAGGGCGTGGCGCGCGGCGTAGGTGGAGTCGCTGTGCTCGATGGCCGCCGGCCCGCCGGCGGTGACGTCGGGCACGTGCTGGTGCAGGCTGCCGCCGCAGGCCACGTTGAGCGTCTGCATGCCGCCGCAGATGCCCAGCGCCGGCGCGCGCCGGCGCAGCGCCTCGCGCGCGTAGAGCACCTCGCTGGACATGCGCGCGGGGTGCATCAGCTCCGTGCGCGGGTGGCGCGGCTCGCCCCACAGGGCCGGGTCCAGGTCCGCGCTGCCGCTGAAGACCAGGCCCGCGAGGCGTCCCAGCACCTCGCGCGCCTCGCCCTCCGTGCGCACGTAGGGCAGCGGCACGGGCAGGGCGCCCGCCAGCAGCAGCGCGCGCACGTAGCTGGCGTTCACCAGGGGCTGGCCCGAGGGGTCGCTGCTGCACGTGACGCCGATGAAGGGCCGCATCGCGGCGGATTATAGTGGCCCACCCATGCCCGCCGCGACACCGGGAACGCCGCTCGAGCAGCGCCTGCAGGGCCTGCTGGACCTCGAGCGCTCGCGCGCCTTCCACGCCGGGCGCATGGCGCTGGACCTGGCGCGCATGGAGGCGCTGCTGGCCGCCCTGCCGCCGCTGCCGCGGCCACGCGTGGCCGTGAGCGTGGCCGGCAGCGAGGGCAAGACCAGCACTACCGAGTTCCTCGCCGCCGGCCTGGCAGGCCACGGCCTGACCGTCGCCAGCTACACCTCGCCGCACCTGCTGGACGTGCGCGAGCGCCTGCGCATCGGCCTGCGCTTCCCGCCCGAGCACCTGCTGCTGCGCGCCGCCGACGTCGTGGACGAGTGCGCCGCGCGTGCCGCGCTGCGACCCACCTGGTTCGAGTACCTGACGGCCCTTGCGCGGGTGCTGTTCGCGCAAGCCTGCGTGGACGGCGTGGTGTGGGAGGTCGGCCTCGGCGGCCGTCTGGACGCCACGCGCCTGCTGCCGGCCGACCTCTGCCTGGTGACCTCCATCAGCCTCGAGCACACAGCCGTCCTCGGGCCCACCCTCGCGGCCATCGCCGCCGAGAAGGCCGGCAGCCTGCGCCCCGGCACTCCGCTGGTGCTGGGTGCCAGCGTGCCGGAGGAGGCCCGCGTCGTGCTGCGCGCGCACGCGGTCGCGCTGGGCTCGCGCGTCGTCGAGCAGCCCGCGCGCCCGCCGTCCGAGCCCGATCCGCTGGCCGCCAACCGCGACCTCGCACGCCTCGTGCTGGACCAGCTGGCCGCCGAGCGCCTGCTCGAGGCGCGCACGCCGGCGGTGGACGCGGCCATCGACGCGCACACCGTGCCCGGCCGCTGGCAGTTCGCGGGTGGAGTGCTCTTCGACGCGGCGCACAGCGAGGCGGCCTCGCGGCGCCTGGCGCAGCGCCTGCAGGCCGAGCGCGCCGCGGGGCGCTTCGACGCGCGCGCGCTGGTCTTCGGCGCCACGCTGGGGCGCGACCCGGCCCTGATGCAGGCCGCGCTGCTCGCGGCGCTGCCGCGCGACGGCCGCCTGGTGCTGACCAGCGCCCCGGGCGAGCGCGGCGTGCCCGCGCGCGACCTGCTGGCCGTCTGCCCCGAGCCCGCGCGCGCCGTGGCGCTGGGCGACCCGCTGGCCGCGCTCGCGCACGCGCGCCGGCACGCGCAAGGCGGCGGCGTGGTGGTGACCGGTTCGGTGTACCTGGTGGGGCTGCTGCTGGGCGCGGTGCTGGGCCCGGGTGCGCGCGGCGCCGTCGGCGGCGACGCTTGAACGCGGCGCTGCTGGCGCTGCTGCCGCTGGGGTTGGCCGGTGCGGCGCTCGGGCTCTTCGCGCGCGGCTGGTTGGAGGCGTTTGCCGCCGCCTCGCCGTCGGTGGCGCCGCCGTGGTGGCGCGCGCTGCCGCCGCTGCTGCTGGCCTGCGGCGTCGGCGCGTGGTGGGGCGGGCGGCGTGTATCCAGCGTGTACCTCGTGCGCTCGGCGACGTGGCTGGCGGTCGCTGCGGCCGTTGCGCTGCTCGCGCCGCGGCTGGCGGCGGCGCTGCTGCCGGCCGTGCCGGCGCCTTCGGCGTGGGGCACGCACGCGGCGGCCTGGCTGGGCGCGCTGCTGCCGGCAGCGGCCTGTGGTGGCGCGCTGGTGCTGCTGATGGCGGCGCGCGAGGCGGCCGCGGACGACATCGATTCGGCACGCGTGATCGGCGTGCTCGGCATCGCGGCGACGGTCGTGCTGGGCTGGAGCGCGATCGGACTTCCGGAGCAGGGCGGCCTCTTGCGCGCCGACGCGTGGCCGGCACTCTCCGCGGGCGCGCTCGTGCTGGCGGCGCTGCTGGCGCGCCTGCTGGCCGCATGGGAGACGCCGCGCGAGCCACCGCGCACGCTGGCCGACGGCCACGCGACGCTCGATCACCTGTCGGTGGCGGCCTGCAGTTTCGCCGCGACAACCCTGCTGCTGGTGTTCCTGCAGATGGTGCGCGCGCTGGGGGGTGCGTCGCACTCAACGCCCGGTTCCTTCCTGGCGCCGCTAGGCGCGGTCGTGTTGCTGGCAGTCGTCGTCCGGCGCCTCGGGGCCTACGGCTCGCCGGCTGCGGCCCAGGTCCAGATCGCCACGCTTCCGTCGGGCGGCCTGATCGTGCTCTTCGGCGCCTTGCTGGTGCAGCGGGCCTGCGCCGAGAGCCTTCCACCCGGGCGCGCGCACACGCTGCTGATGATCGGGATGCTGGGTGGACTGCCCTTGCTGGACTCGCTCACGCTCACGGGCCAGCGGCGGCCCGGCGGCGCGGGTGCGGGCTGGCTGGCGCTCGCGGCTGGGACGGCACTGGCCGTGGGCTGGCCGGCGCTGGAGGTCGCAAACGTCGAGCCGACGCCGGCGGGGACGCTGTTCCTGCGCGGTGCCCTGGCCGCGGCGGCCGCCAGCCTGCTGGGTCTTGCGGGCGCGCGCGCCGGGCCAGCCCCGTTGCGTGTGCTGCGGCTCGCTTCGATGGCGGCCACGGTCCTCATCGGCGCGCTGCTGCTGCTGCGCGGCGCGCCCGAGCTGCCCTGGTCGCACGATCCGCCCGGCTCCCGGCTGCTGGCGCGCGAAGAGGGCCTGCGCGGAGTCGCCACGCTGGTGGGCCTGCCCGACGGCCGCGCCGAGCCGCGTCGCGACGGCCGTCCGCTGGTCGGCAGCGAGTCCGGCGCGCTGCAGCTGCGTCGCGCCGGCCGCCTGGCGGCGGCGCTCAAGCCCGATGCGCAGCAGGCCGCGTTGCTGCTGCGCGATGACGGCACCCTGCTGGCTTCGCTGGCGGCCGTCACGCCCGCGCACGTGACCTGCGTGGAGCCGGACGCGGCGCTGGTCGTGCTGCAGCCGGACATCGCCTACGAACCGGGCCAGGACGCGCGCGCCGCCGCGCCGCGCCTGGTGCTGGACGAGCCGCGCGCCTGGCTGCTGGCCCACCCGCGCAGCCAGGACCTCGTGGTGCAGAACCTCTTCGCGCCCGACGAACCCGGCGCGCAGGACTGGCTGACGGTCGAGCACTTTCTCGCGCTGCGTGGCGCGCTGCGCGAGGGCGGCGTGGCCGCGGTCGTGCTGCCGCTGCAGCGCCTGCCGTGGCCGGCCTTCGCGGCGACCGGCGCCGCCTTCCTGCAGGCGTTCCCGGACGCGCGCCTGGCCGTGGCCTCGCTGCGCTCCGATGCGCCGCTGGCGCTGCTGGCCGGCGGGTTGTCGCACGGCCTTCCGGGCATCGAGGCGCTGGACGGAGTCCTCGCCGCATTGCCCTCGGCGGCCGGCCCCAACGGCGCGCCGGACGTCTTCGACCTGTATGTCTGCGACGGCTGGACGCTGGCTGCACGCTGGAGGTCCGAGGCGCCCGCCACGCTGGCCGCGCCGCGCGCCGCGTGGCTGGCGGCCGGCCGCGCCGCCGACGCGCCGCTGCTCGCGCGCCTGAACCTGCGTCTGTTGGCCGACTTGGCCGTGCCGCTGGAGACCACGTCGCTGCAGGCGCGCCCGATCGACGAGAAGGTCGCGCGCCGCCTCGGCGCGGAGCTGACCGCGCGCTCGGCGGCGTTGACCGGCCTGCTGGCGGCGCGCGCCGCGCAACTGGCCGTGGACCAGGCCGTGCCCGGCGAGCTGTCCGACGACCAGCGCGCGGCGCTGGAGGCCGAGCTGTCCGGCGCGCTGCTGCACGCCTGGCGCTCGGCGCCCGGCCACCTGGACGCGCGCGACGCGCTGCTCGAGCGCGCCGCGCGCCTGACGCGTGACGAGCGCCACGAGGCCGCCGCCACGCTGCTGGACCAGGCCGTGCAGGTCCTGCCCGAACCGCGCCTGGCCGGCCTGCTGGGCGGGCTGCTGCTGCGGCTCGAGCGCCCGGACCAGGCGCTGGCGCTGCTCGAGCCAGCGCACCAGGCCGCGCCCGAGGACCGCACGGTGAGCTTCAACCTGGCCTGCTCGCTGCTCGTGGTCGGGCGCGATGCCGAGGCGCACGCGATCCTGGAGGGCGCGTCGCGCGCGGCGGCGCCGCAGGCGCTGCCGCCCGTGCCCGCGGCCGCGCTGGGCCTGCTGCGCGGCGACGTGGCCGCCGTCGCGCCCGCGCGCGAGGTGCTGCGCGCACTGCCGGCGGGCGACCCGTGGGCGAGCGTGGTCGCGCGGTTGCTGGGGACGCCGCCGGGCGGGGGGCCGCCTCCGGCGCGCTGATCGCCGTGCGGTCAGCGAGTCAGCGCGTCAGCGCCCGCGCCGGCCGCCGCTGCGCCCCGCGTCGCGCCCCGGCGCCGGCCCGCGCCGCTCGTGCGCGTGCCGCTCCCGCCGTGCGCGCCCGCCGGGCGGAGCGCCCGGCCGCGCCTTGCCCGCCGGTCCCGCGCCGTCCTCGCGGCGCTTGCTCGCGAAGGCCGCGCGCCGGCCGGTGCGCCGCGCGCGGTCCTTGGCGGCGTGGAACTCGCGGCCCGGGATGCTGCGCTTGCCGGTGCCGCCGATCACGGCGCCGCCCGCGCCGCGCGCGGTCCCGCCGCCGCCCAGGCGAATGACGGCGCGCGCGGCGGCGCGCAGCGCGGCGACCTCGCCCGGCGTCAGCGCGCGTGACTCGCCCGGCTGCAGGTCGCCCAGCTCGATCGGGCCGACGGCGACGCGCGTGAGTCGGCGCACCTCGTGGCCGAAGCGCGCGAGCAGGCGCCGGACCTCGCGCCGCTTGCCCTCGTTCAGCGTGATCAGCAGCAGCGAGCGCTCGCGCCCGAGGTGCAGCGGGCGCACGTCGATCTTGCCCGTGCGGCCTTCGGCCAGCCACACGCCCTTGCGCATCTTCTCCAGCGTCGCGGCGTCGGGCGCGCCCTCGATCTCGACGTGGTAGGTCTTGGCGACGCCAAATCGCGGGTGCGTGATCAGGTGGCACAGCTCGCCGTCGTTGGTGAGCACGATGGCGCCCTCGCTGTCCACGTCCAGGCGGCCGATGGTGAACAGGCGCCGGTCGCGCACCCGGGCGGGCACGAAGTCCAGCGCGCGCGGCGTGCCGGGCGCGGACGTGCTGCTGCAGATGGCGCCCCGCGGCTTGTTGAGCAGGAAGTGCAGCGCCGGCTCGGTGCGCAGGAGTTCGCCGTCCACCTTGACCTTGTGCTCCGCGGGGTCGACCTGCGTGCCGGGCTGCGTGACGACCCGGCCGTCCACCTGCACGCGACCCTGGGCGATGATCTCCTCGCAGGCGCGCCGGCTGCCGACGCCGCAGGCGGCCATGAGCTTGTGCAGGCGTTGCAGGGTCATCGCGGAGCGTCGGCGCAGAGGATCTCGAGCCCTGCGCCGGTCAGGCGCGCGGGGCCGGCGAGCAGCAGGCTCGCGCCGGGCGCCAGCGGCAGCCGGTCCGCTCCGGCCTGCAGCGTGCCGTGGCCGGACAGGACGGTCAGCACGGCGAACGGGCCGGCCGGCGACACGTCCAGCGCGCCGTCGACGCGCGCGCGGCGCAGCGCGAACGCGGGCGTGGCGGCCAGCGGCGTCCAGCGTCCCGGCTCGCCGGGCGCCCGGAGGGGCCGCTCGGGCGGCAGGTCCTGGCAGGCCTCGCGCGCCTGCGTGAGGTGCAGCGCCCGGCCGCGGCCCCAGTCGTGGATGCGCCAGGTCGTGTCGGAGCTCTGCTGGATCTCGTACAGCAGCAGGCCCGGACCGATGGCGTGCACCGTGCCGGCGCGCACCAGCAGCGTGTCGCCGGGCGCGACCTCGACGCGTCGCAGCAGGCTGCGGATCTCGTCGTCGCCGGCGCCGGACGCCACGCGCTCCAGCAGGCGCGCGCAGGTCGTGCCGGGCGCCGTGCCCAGGAAGACGCTGGCGCCGGGCTCGGCGGCCAGCACGTGCCAGGCCTCGGTCTTGCCGCGCGGCAGGCCCTGGCGGCGTGCGCAGGCGTCGTCGGGATGCACCTGCAGCGAGAGGATCTGCTCGCAGTCGAGGATCTTGACCAGCAGCGGAAAGTCGGCGGGCGCCGGCAGGCCTGCGGCGGGCCCCTGGCCCGCGAGCCAGGCGCCGAGGTCCGCGGCCCCGTCGCGCGCGGGCTCCAGCGGCGAGACCGACCCTGGGTGGCAGCTGGCCAGCCACCACTCGCCGACGGCGCGCGGCTCCGGCCATCCGAAGCGCGGCGCGGCGCGGCGCCCGCCCCACGGGCGCAGCGTCGGCAGGGGGCGCAGCGGGATGGCAAGCGGCACGACGGAATGGCTCCCGGTCGGATGAGGGAGCCAGAGACTAGCAGACACGTGTCGCGCGGCGGGGGCGCCGCCGCGACGGCTCACGTCGCGCGTCGGCTGTTGTCCAGCATCTCGAACAGTGCGGCATCCAGGGCCGCCTCGGGGAGTTCATCCGGGTGCCGGATCAGGTGCGCCCAGCGGGCCGCCAGCTCCTCTTGCGTGAGATCCGCAGGGAAGTCGAGCGGGGACCGCGGGCGCGGCGGGTCAGCGTGGGTGTGCGTCATGGGTGTCCGTCGCGCCGCCGGGCCAGCCTGCGCGGCGCTGCGGATGTATCGAAGTAAACGCATCTTTCCTTGAGGCCTTCGCCAAGCCTGCAGATGGGCTGTCAAGCGCCGGTCAAGCCGGGTGCGCAGGCGCGTAGATCCAGAGTGTGCTGCGTCCGTAGGCGCGGGCCTCGCGCAGCGCCAGTTCGCCCAGGCGCAGCGGCGCGACGCGCTCGCTGGGCTGCTCCAGCACCAGCAACCCGCCCGGCGCCAGCGCGCCGGCACGCAGCACGGCGGGCGAGAGCGGGTCGCGCAGCGCGAAGGGCGGGTCTGCCAGCACGAGGTCGAAGGGCGCGAGCGGCTGCAGCACCTGCGCGTCGGCCACCAGCAGCGCGTGCTGCGCGGGCGCGAGGCGGCAGGCGGCGAGGTTGCGGCGCAGGCAGGCCAGTGCGCGCGGGTCGCGTTCGACGAAGGTCGCATGCGCGGCGCCGCGCGAGAGGGCCTCGAGCCCCATGGCGCCCGAGCCGGCGTACAGGTCCAGCACGCGCGCGTCCGGCAGCACGGCGCCCACGATGCTGAACAGCGCCTCGCGCACGCGCGAGCGGATCGGGCGCGTGCCGTGCCCCTCGGGAACGCACAGGCGCGTGCCGCGCAGGCGGCCGCCGGTGATCACCGGGGCCGTCACGCTCGCAGGCCGCCGTCCGTACCGTCGCTCACGCCGTCCGATGGTAGCCTCCCGGGCTGCAAGGGACAGCCTGAACGAGCCCACCCGGATCCCGCATGCCGGCCGACAAGCCCGCCCACGTGCCGCCCGCAGCCGCGCGTCCGGTGCGGCCGGTCGTGCCGTTCGACTGGCGCGAGCGCCGCCGCCGCGAGAGCGCGCGCGAGCTGCGCCGCAGCCCGGGCTACCTGCTGGTCGCGGCGTCCGTGCACGCGCTGCTGTTCGCCTGGTGGTCCCTGCAACCGGCCGTGCCGGTGGTCGTGCCCGCCGAGATGGTGCTGCGAGCGGACACCGAGGAGCTGGCGCCGCCGCTGCCCGAGGAGCCGCCGGAGCTGCTGCCGCCGGAGCTGCCGCCGGCCGCGCCGCCGCCCGAGGATCAGTTGCTGGTCGGGGAGCCGGTCGTGCAGGACCTCGCGTCGCTGGCCGACTTCGACCCGCGGCCGGCCATGGACGTGCTGGGCCTGGGCGGCGGGGCGGGCGGCGGCGGCGGCGGCGGCCGGCGTTCGGCCCTGGCAGGCCAGCCGGTGGAGCTGGTCTCGACCGGCCCCGGCGGCGGCGGCTTCCGGCTGTTCGTCGACGAGCTGCGCGGGCGCGGCCTGGACATGGTCTTCGTGGTCGACTGCACCGCCAGCATGGACAAGTTCATCGCGCAGGCGCGCGCGACGATCGACGACATCATCGGCGACCTGTCCGCGGTGGTGCCCGACCTGCGCGTCGGGCTGGTCGCCTATCGCGACCAGCAGGACCTGTGGACCACGCGCAAGTCCGACCTGACCGACAACCGCTACCTGATCCACAACTTCCTGCTCGACCTGCAGGCCGACGGCGGCGGTGATTTCGAGGAGGCCGTGCAGGAGGGTCTGCGCGTGGCCATCCACGACCTCTCCTGGCGGCCGGATTCCCGACGCGTGCTGCTCCTGGTAGGGGATGCGCCGGCCCACGCGCAGGACGAGCCCGTCGCGCTGTCGCTGGTGCGCGGCTTCGCGCGCGAGCGCGATGCGGCGCTCTCGGTGCTGTACACCGGCGGCACCGGCACCGCCGCGCTGGCCGAGCGCGACCGCGCCGTGCGCGAGTCCTTCACGGCCCTCGTGCGCGCCGGTGGCGGCCTGCTGTTCGAGCTGGGCGATGATCACGGCGACCTGCAGGCCCAGATCCTGGACGCCTCCTTCGGCACGGAGTGGCGCGACGAGATCCGCGCGCTGCTCACGGCGCGCACGGCCGACCTGCGCACGCGCATCGTGCGCCTCAAGGTGCTCGCGGGCGACCGGGCCTGGCTGATCGGGCACCTGGAGGAGGACCCGCCGCACCCGGCCGTCGTGGAGGGCTGCATCGAGCTGTTCGACGTGGCGATCGCGCAGCTCGCGCTGGCACTGGTGGCCGACGAGACGCGCACGCTGACCCTGCGCGCGGCGGCGCTCTACGTGCTGCGCAAGAAGGTCGCGCCCGGCGTCGCGCTGGACGTGGCCCAGCCGCTGTCCGGGCAGCTGGACCAGCTGGCGCGCCTGCGCCGCGAGGTGGACCGGCTGGTTCCCGCGCCGGGCAGGCAGCAGCCGCCTCCGCCTCCGCCAGGTCCCCGACGCTGACGCGTCAGCGGGCTGCTGGGCCGTCGTCCCGTTCCTCGCGCGGCGCGGCCTGCTCCACGATGCGCAGGACCCTGGAGAGCGGCACCTGGATGGCGCCCAGGTCGGTCTGGACCGTGAGCTCCGTGACGCTGCGGGCCGTGATGCGGCCCTCGACCTTGCGCCCGTCCATGGAGTGGATGATGTCCGCCCGCGCCGGGTCGCCCAGGGACTCCGGCAGCGCCAGGCCGGCGGGCGGCAGAGTCCTCCTCGACCAACCCGACGTCGGCTTCCTCCGAGGCGCGGGTATCTTGGGACGCGCCATGCAGGAGGTCAAACCGCGCCGTGTCGGCAGGTGGCGCCTGCGCGAGGAGATCGCGCGCGGCGCGCTGGGCGTGGTGTACCTTGCCACCGACCGCCACGGGCTGCGCGCGGCGCTCAAGCTGCACGAGCGCGGCGAGGGCGAGGCGGCCGGGCTCGCGGAGTTGTCGTTGCTGGGGCTGCGCCATCCCGGGCTGCGCGCGTGCCTGGACGCCGGGCGTCTGCCCGGCGACGGCCGGCTGTACACGGTGGCCGAGCACGTTGCGGGCGTGCCGCTGGGCCCCGCGGCCTTCGGCGGCGCGGGCGCCGGGCCCGAGCGTGCCCGCGCGCTCGCGGCGCGCCTGCTCGCGGCGCTGGACGCGTTGCACGAGCGTGGCCTGCTGCACCGCGACGTCAAGGACGACAACGTCCTGCTCGAGGCCGGCAGCGACCGGCCGGTGCTGATCGACTTCGGCCTGTGCTGCCCGCTCGACGCGGCACGCGGTTTGCCGCCCGCCGGCACGCCGCGCGCCATGGCGCCCGAGCTGTTCACCGGCTCGCCGGCCAGCCCGGCCAGCGACCTGTGGGGAGCCGGGCTGGTGCTGGCCGAGGCGCTGCTGGGACGCCGGCTGTTCGGCGAGGGAGCGCCAGCCGCACTGGCCGCGGAGCGCCGCTCCTTTCCCGGGCTGCCGGCCGCCGATGTCGCGCGCCTGCGCGACCCGGCACTGGCGGCGCTGCTGCAGCGCCTGCTGTCGCCCGACCCCGCGCGCCGCCCGCCGGACGGCGCCGCCGCGCTGGCCGCGCTGCCACTGCCGGATGCCGGCCTGTCCGCGAGCCTGGCTGCCGAGCGGCTGTCCGCGCGCATGTCCTGGGCGCTGCTGGCCCGCGATGCGCGGCGCGTCGCGCACCTCGACGCCGCGCGCCGCGGCCGGCTGTGGCTGGACACGCTGGACGACCTGCAGGCCACGCTGGAGGATCTGCTGGCCGACGCGCTGGTGCTGGCCGGCGCCGTGCCAGCGCCCGACGAGCGCCTGACCGCGCGTCTCGGCGCCGCGCGCGAGGCGCGCCCGAACGCCGCCGACGTGGCCGCGCTGCTGGAGGCGCTGGCCGGGCACGGCCCGCTGGTGCTGGCGCTGGGCCTGCGGCGCGCGCCCGGCTCGCCGCGCCGCGACGAGCGCGAGCGCCTGGCGCGCCTGCTGCGCGACGTGCCGGGCGTGGAGCTGTTCGACGAGCCGCCGCCGTCGGCCGCCGACGCGCTGCTCGTGCTGCGCGCTGCGCTGGGCGAGCGGCCGCTGCTCGAGCGGCGCCTGGCGCAGCAGCCGCCCGCGTCGCGCGAGGACCTGGCGGAGGCGCTGGCCGCCCTGCAGCGCACGGGCGCCGTGCGCGCCGGCGCCGAGGGCCTGGTGCTCGACGAGGGACGCCTGCCGCCCGCCTGGCCCGGCGGCGACGCCGCCGACGACGATGCGCGCGGCGCGCTGGCCGGGCTGTCGCCCGACGAGCGCCGCGTGCTGGCGCTGCTGGCCGCCTGTCCGCGCGCGTTGCCGGCCGAGCTGGTCGAGGCCGTGGTCGGGGTGCCGGTGTCCGCGCCGCTGGAGCGCCTGGTCGCGCGCGGCCTGCTGCGCCTCGAGCGCGATGCGGGGCGCCCCGTGCACGTCGTGGCCGACGCGCGCCTGCGCCGCACGTTGGCGCTGGTCCTGCCCGCCGCGCCCGCGACCTGCGCGCGCCTCGCGCTGCGCCTGGGTGGCGTCGCGCCCGACGCCGAGCTGGCCGCCGACCTGGCCGGGCTGCTGGGCGAGCAGGCGCCGTCCGAGCGCGATGACCCGGCGCTGACGGCCATGCTGCTGGCCGGCGTCGAGGAGCTGCGCCGCGCGGGCCGCCTGGCGCCCGCCATCGCGCTGCTGCGCCGCGGCGTGGCCGGCGCGGGCGCGGAGAGCCCGCAGCTGCGCCGCCTGCACCTCGACCTGGTCGACCTGCTCATCCGCGACAACGCGCACGAGCAGGCGCTGGCGGCGCTGGCCGAGGCGCGCGCGCGCGTGGGCGACGACGGGGGCCTGCAGGTACGCGAGGCGCGCGTGCTGTTCCTGCGCGGGCGCCAGGCCCAGGCGCTGGAGCTGCTGGAGCGCCTGCGGCCGGACGACCTGTCGCGCGAGGACGCGTTGCTGGGCCTGCAGCTGCGGGCCCAGGCGCGCCAGCAGGCCGGCCGGCTCGAGGAGGGCCTGGCCGACGTGCGCGAGGCGCTGCGCCGCGGCGGCGACGTGGTCGATCGGCGCACGATGGTGCTGCTGGACCGCGCCGGCAGCCTGGAGACCTCGCTGGGCCGCTTCGAGGAGGCCTCGCGCCACTACGAGCAGAGCCTGGCGCTGGCGCGCAAGCTGGGCCAGGAGCTGCTGGCCGGCACGATCCTGTCCAACCTGGGCCGTTCGCTGCGGCTGCGCGGAGAGAAGCGCCGCGCGCTGGCCGTGCTGGAGGAGGCCGTGGTGCGCATCGAGCGCGCGGGCGACCTGGTCAACCTGGCCAACGCGCTCAACTCGCTGGGCTCGGGCTGGCTGGCGCTCGGGCGCCTTGACACGGCGCGCCGGCACCTCGCGCGCGCGCTGCAACTGGCGCAGCGCCTCGACGACGACGCGCTGGCCGGCATGGTGCTCAACAACCTGGGCGCGGCGCTGTCCGCGGAGGGCCGGCTGGACGAGGCCGAGGCGTCGTGGGCCGAGAGCCTCGCGCTGCGGCTGCGGCGCGGCGACCGGCGCGGACAGGTCGCGGTGCACGCCACGCGCGGGCACGCGCGCCTGCTGCGCGGCCAGGCGGTCGAGGCGGCCGAGGACCTCGCGCGGGCCCGGGAGCTGCTCGCGGCCGGCCGCTGGCCCGATCTCGAGGTCGACGCGGCGCTGCTGGCCGCCGGGCTCGCGCTGCTGGCGGGGCGCACGGCCGAGGCCTCCGCCGAGGCCGGCCGCGCGCGCGAGCTGGCCGAGGCCGGGAAGCTGGCCGCCGAGCGCCTGCGGGCGCTGGACCTGCAGGCGCGCGCCGGCGCCGCTGACCTGCTGGGCCTGCGGGTCGAGGGTCTCGAACGCGGCCCGTGGCTGGCGGACCTGCTGTTCACGCGCGCGGCGGCGCACGCGGCCGCCGGGCGCGCGGAACCCGCCGACACCGATGCGGACGCCGCCCTGTCCATCCTGGGCGAGACGCCCGACGGCCCGATCGAGGCGCGCGGCCTGCTGTTGCGCCTGCTGGCCGACCTGCCGCGGGTGCAGGCGCTCCTGTCCCGCGGCGCGCCGGACTATGGCAAGTTGGGGGAGTTGCTCTCGCGCGCCTCGCGCGACCTGTCGCGCGCCCGCGCCCTCGTGGAGGCCCATGACCTCTTGCCGCTGCGACCTGCGCTGGCCGACGCCGCGAAGTGCCTGGCCGAGCTGGGCGAGGGCGGCGACATGAGCGGGCTGGCCGCGCTGTCCGAGCGCCTGCGCAACCTGGAGCGCCTGGCCCAGATCAACAAGGCGCTCAACGCCGAGCACGACGCGCAGCGCCTGCTGGACCTGATCGTCGACAGCGCCATCGAGATCACCGGCGCGGCGCGCGGCTTCCTGATCCTCTTCGACGGGCGCGCCGAGGAGTTCCGCGCGGCGCGCAACATCGACGAGAGCAGCATCCGCAACCCGGAGTTCGAGATCAGCCACTCCGTGGCGCGGCGCGTGGTCAAGGAGGGCCGGGCGATCCTGACCGCCAACGCGCTGGACGACCCGCGCCTCGGCGGCGCGCCCAGCATCTCGGCGCTCAAGCTGCTGTCCATCCTGTGCGTGCCGCTGGTGTCGCGCGAGCGCACGCTGGGCGCCATCTACCTCGACCACCCGCAGGTCGTCGGGCGCTTCGACCAGCGCCAGCTCGAGACGATCACCGCGCTGGCCGAGCAGGCCGCCATCGCGCTGGAGAACGCGCGCCTGTCGGAGGGCCTGGCGCGCAGCAACCGCGAGCTGCGCGAGAGCCGCGAGGAGATCGCGCGCCTGAACGAGGCGCTGAAGCAGCGTCTCTCCGAGCGTGAGGCCGAGCTGGAGACGGTGCGCGAGAGCCTCGACGCCAGCCGGCGCGCGCTGGCCCTGCGCTACGACTACTCCAACATCGTCACGCGCAGCCAGTGCATGCACGAGGTGCTGGACCTGATGGACCGCATCACCGACACCGAGTTTCCGGTGCTGATCCAGGGCGAGTCCGGCACGGGCAAGGAGCTGATCGCGCGCGCCCTGCACTTCAACGGCCGGCGCAAGGAGCACAACTTCGTCTCGCTCAACTGCGCGGCCTTCGCCGAGCCGCTGATCGAGAGCGAGCTGTTCGGGCACGTGCGCGGGGCCTTCACCGGCGCCGACCGGGACAGGAAGGGCCTGTTCGAGCAGGCCCACGGCGGCACGCTGTTCCTGGACGAGATCGGGGACATGAGCCTCGAGGTCCAGAAGCGCCTGCTGCGCGTGCTGCAGGAGGGCGAGTTCCTGCCGGTGGGCGGGCGCGAGCCGCGCCGGGTGGACGTGCGCATCCTGTGCGCCACGCACCGCGAGTTGCGCAAGCTGGTGGCCGAAGGCGGCTTCCGCGAGGACCTGTACTACCGCCTGGCCGTGGTCCCGATCCGCCTGCCGCCGCTGCGCGAGCGCAGCGAGGACATCGCCCTGCTGCTGCCGCACTTCCTGCAGCGCCACGGAGGCGCGCTGCGCCAGGTGGACCCGGAGGCGCTGGCCATCCTGCGCGCCCAGCCCTGGCCCGGCAACCTGCGCGAGCTGGAGAACTTCACCATGAACCTGCTGCTGCTGGACCGCGACGGCACGCGCGTCGCGGCCGAGCAGGTGCGGCGGCTGCTGGGCGGCGCGGCCGGTGCGGGTGGAGCGGCCGCGCACGAGGCGGCAGCCGGCGCCGGCACGCTGCCCCAGCGGGTGGCGGACTTCGAGCGGCGCATGGTCGAGGAGGCCCTGCAGCGCGCGGGCGGCAGCAAGTCCGCCGCGGCACGCGAGCTGGGCGTCGGCTTGCGCACCTTCTACAAGATGCTCGACCGGTTGGGGCTGGCCGGCCGGGCCGTTTAGGCGCTTTCAGGGACGCCGGCAGGGGCCCAAAAAAGGCATCAGCCGGCTGGACGACCGCAGGCGCGGGATGGGGTAGACTCCGGCCGTCCCTGACGGAGCGGCCGACAAGGCCGTTCCCCGCCCGCCCACCCGTTTGCCATACCGCATGTCGTACCGCGCCCGTCTCCTCCGTGCGCTGGCCGTCCTGGCGGCCGTGCTGCTGCTCGCCGTCGCCGTCCCGGCGATGTGGGCGAGGGTCACCGTGTACTTCGGGGCCAACTTCGACCAGAAGGGCGCGCCCGGCCAACAGGCGCCGTTGGTCGCGGACCCGGGAACCTTCAGCGCCAGCGGCCCGGGCTTCAACGTGGTGCCCACCTCGTCGGAAGGCGGCGCGCTGCTGATCGAGGGCCTCGGGCTGACGTCCGAGTCGGTCCTCACGGGCACCTTCGAGAAGATCTTCAAGGGCTCCGAGCTGCAGATCGACTTCACGGCCACCGTGGGCTCGGCGGGCTCGAACTTCTCCCTGCGCGCGATCGAGGACACCGACGGAGAGATCATCGACCTGGGCTGGGACGGCAACGGCTTCGTGGACGTCGATGGCCTGCCGGGCGGCTCCTACGCGGCCGGGGCGCCGTCGAGCTACTCGCTGACGCTGCGCGACGTGTCCATCGGCTCCGACCTGTGGGTGCTGACGATCACGCCGGCCAGCGGCGTGCCGGTCACCCAGTCTGGCCCGCTCGTGTTGTCCAAGCCGCTGTCGGTCAAGGCCATCAAGTTCGTCATTCCCGCCGGCACGCTGGGCACCATGCTCGTGGACGACGTGCAGGTCGCGTCGGTCTCGTTCGCCACCAACAAGTAGCGGGACGCGCATGCGCATCCTGGTCACGGCCGGGGGAACGCGCGAGCGGATCGACGATGCGCGCGTGATCGCCAACACGTCCACGGGGCGGCTGGGCGCGCGCCTCGCGGACGCTGCGGTCGCGGCCGGGCACGAGGTGCTGCTGCTGCACGGCGTGCAGGCGGCGCGCCCGGAGTCGCCGCGCGTGCAGTGCGAGGCCTTCGACGCGTCGGCCGACCTGGCGCGGCTGCTGGAGCGTCACGTCCCGCGGGCCGACGCCGTGATCCACGCCGCGGCCGTCGCCGACTACGTGCCGCTGCGCGCGCCGGGCAAGATCCCCTCCGACCAGCCGGAGCTGGTGCTGCGGCTGCGGCGCGCGCCCAAGCTCGTGGACCGGCTGCGCGACCTGAACGCGGGCGCCGTGCTGGTGGGCTTCAAGCTGGTCTCGGGTGGAGGCGAGCCCGGGCTGGTCGCGGCCGCGCAGGCGTTGCGCCAGCGGGCGCGCCTCGACTGGGTGGTGGCCAACGACGCCGGCCAGACCGGCGAGGAGGACCACGAGGTCCTGCTGGTCGGGCCGCGCGGGGTGGCCGGACGGGCGCGGGGCAAGGCGCGCATCGCGCAGGCCGTGCTGGAGCTGCTGGCGCGGGGGGCTGCGGAGGTGGCGCCGTGACGCGGGCCCCGGCGCGCGGCACAATGCGGCCATGAAGGTCCTGCTGGGCGTCACGGGCGGCATCGCGGTCTACAAGGCCTGCGAGCTGGTGCGGCGGCTGCGCGAGGGCGGCCACGAGGTGCAGGTGGTCATGACCGACGCGGCGCAGCGCTTCGTCACGCCCATGACCTTCGAGGTGCTCTCCGGCCGTCCGGTGGGCGTCTCGCTGTGGGAGGGCCAGGACCCGTCCATCGAGCACATCCGGCTGGCGCGCTGGCCGGACGTGATCGCCATCGCCCCGGCCACGGCCAACATGCTGGCGCACCTGGCGCACGGCCTGGCCGGGGACCTGCTGTCCACGGTGGTGCTGGCCAGCCGCTCCGACGTGCCGGTGGTGCTGGCGCCCGCGATGAACACGGCCATGTGGGAGAACCCGCTGGTGCAGCGCAACATCGAGACGCTGGCGGCGCTGGGCGGCGGGCGGCGCTTCCGCTGCGTTCCGCCGGCCGAGAAGGCCCTGGCCTGCGGAGAGGTCGGCCTCGGCGCGCTGGCCGAGGAGGCGCGCATCCTGCAGGCCATCGCGGACGCCGCGCGCGGCTGACGCCGTCTCAAGAACGGCTCGCGCGCGGCCGAGAAGGAAGCCTCGTCCGGAGCGGGGGGCCGGGCGAGCTCGCTCCTTCCGTGCGGTCGGGCCGCCCTCGTCGACAGCAGCCACCAGGACGCACAGCCAATCCTCGGTCCGGCCGTACCTTGAGCCTCTCGCGACGTGCCTCGCGGCCGGGCATTCGCTACGATCCGCCGCTCGCGCCGGCCCAGGACGGGCCGCGCCCCGGAGGAGCCATGGCCCTGTCCGACGTCCGTGCCGCCGCCAACGACATCCGCCAGCGCCTCGACCAGATCAAGGAGTCGCTTTGACGCGGCACGCCTGGGGCAGGAGCGCGCGCGCCTCGAGAGCCTGATGGCGTCCGACGGCTTCTGGGGCAACCAGGAGTCGGCGCGCGCGACGGTGGCCGAGCTGAAGCAGCTCAAGTCTCGGCTCGATCCGATCGAGCGGGTCTCGCGGCAACTGGACGAGCTTGACGTCATGCTCGAGCTGGTGGCCGAGGACAACAGCCCGGCCAACGTGACCGAGGCCCAGGCGCTGGCCGACAAGACCGTGGCCGCGATGAACGAGCTCGAGTTCCGCGTCATGCTCGACGGCGAGTACGACGCGCACTCGGCGTTCCTGTCGATCCAGTCCGGCGCGGGCGGCACGGACGCGGCCGACTGGGCCGCCATGCTGCTGCGCATGTACGCGCGCTGGGCCGAGCGCATGGGCTACCAGGTCGAGATCATCGACCGCCTCGACGCCGAGGAGGCCGGCATCAAGTCGGCCACGCTGGAGGTCCGGGGCGACTGGGCCTACGGCTACCTGCGGGCCGAGTCGGGCGTGCACCGCCTCGTGCGCCTGTCGCCCTTCGACGCGCAGAACCGGCGCCAGACGGCCTTCGCCGCGGTGGAGGTGGCGCCCGAGCTGGAGGAGGCGGAGGGCATGGAGATCCGGGCCGAGGACCTGCGCGTCGACACCTACCGCTCGGGCGGCGCCGGCGGCCAGCACGTCAACAAGACCGACTCGGCCATCCGCCTGACGCACATCCCCACCGGCCTCGTGGTGGCCTGCCAGAGCGAACGCAGCCAGCACAAGAACCGCAACACGGCCATGAAGATGCTGGCCGCCAAGCTGGCCGCCAGGGCCGAGGCCGAGCACGCCGCCAAGCTGCAGGGCCTGGTGGGCGAGCAGACCGACATCGGCTGGGGCCACCAGATCCGCAGCTACGTGCTGCACCCGTACCAGATGGTCAAGGATCACCGCACGGACCACGAGACCGGCAACACGTCGGCGGTGCTGGACGGCGACATCCAGCCGTTCATCGAGACCTTCCTGCGCAGCCGCCGCAAGCCATGAGCGGCCCGGGAGAGACACGCATGCGTCGTGCGCTGCTGTCGGTGACGGACAAGACGGGCCTGCCCGATTTCGCGCGCGGGCTGCAGGCGCGCGACTTCGAGCTGGTGGCCTCGGGCGGCACCGCCAGGGCACTGCGCGAGGCGGGGCTCCCGGTCACCGAGGTGGCCGACCTGACCGGCTTCCCCGAGATGCTGGACGGCCGCATCAAGACGCTGCACCCCGGCGTGCACGGCGGCTTGCTGGCCCGGCGCGACCTGCCGGCGCACATGTCCGCCCTGGCCGCGCAAGGCATCGGGCCGATCGACCTGCTGGCCGTCAACCTCTACGCCTTCCGCGAGGCGGCCGCGGCGCCGGGAGCCACCGAGGAGCAGGTCGTCGAGAGCATCGACGTCGGCGGGCCGGCCATGCTGCGCTCGGCGGCCAAGAACCACCGCTCGGTGTGGGTGGCGGTGGACCCGGACGACTACCCGGCCGTGCTGTCGGCGCTGGACAAGGAGCGCCAGGACGCCGCCTTTGGCCAGGCCCAGCGCCGGCGCCTGGCGGCCAAGGCCTTCCGCCACACGGCCGCCTACGACGCGGCCATCTCGCACTGGTTCGCGGCGCGCCTGGGCGAGCTGCCCGGTCCCGCGGCCGGCGAATCGCCGCGCTGGCCCGAGGCGTACCTGCTGGGTGGCGCCGGTGGGCGCGGCCTGCGCTACGGCGAGAACCCCGGCCAGAAGGCGGCCTTCTACGTGCAGCGCGGAGTCAAGGAGGCCTGCGTGGCCCACGCGCGCATGCTGGCGGGCAAGGAGCTGTCCTACAACAACATCCTCGACGCCGACGCCGCGCTCGAGCTGGTCAAGGAGTTCTCCGAGCCGGCCGCGGCGGTCGTCAAGCACAACAACCCCTGCGGCTGCGCGCTGGGGCGCGACCCGCTCGAGGCCTACGGCGGCGCGCTGGGCGGGGATCCGCAGTCGGCCTTCGGCGGCATCGTGGCCCTCAACCGGCCGGTGGACGCGGCGCTGGCCACGCTCATCGCCACGCCCGACGCCTTTCTCGAGGTCATCGTGGCGCCCGACTTCGGCGCCGAGGCCGTGCGCATCCTGACCACCGGCGTGAAGTGGGGCAGGAACCTGCGCCTGCTGGCCTGCGGACCGCTGGGTGGAGAGCCCGACCGCTCGGACCTGGTCGTGCGCAAGGTGGTGGGCGGCTTCCTGGTGCAGGAGCGCGACCTCGGCTTCGCGCGCGAGGGGCGCGAGGTGGCCAGCGAGCGCTACCCCGGCGACGTCGAGCGCAAGGACCTCGAGTTCGCCTGGCGCGTGTGCAAGCACGTCAAGAGCAACGCCATCGTGCTGGCCAGGAACGGCACGGTCGTGGGCGTGGGCGCCGGCCAGATGAGCCGCGTCGACTCGGTGCTGCTGGCCGGCGACAAGGCCGGGCCGCGGGCCAAGGGCGCGGTGCTGGCCAGCGACGCCTTCTTCCCCTTCCGCGACTCGATCGACGAGGCCGCGGGCTTCGGCGTCACGGCCGTGATCCAGCCCGGCGGCTCGATCCGCGACGCCGAGACGGTCGAGGCCTGCAACGAGCACGGACTGGCGCTGGTGCTCACGCGGACGCGGCACTTCCGGCACTAGGCGTTCCGGCCCCGTCCGGCGAGGGCCCGCCTCCGGCCGCGGATGGCGGCGCACATCCCGGGCCAATCACCAAGGCGTGGCGCGGGTTGCGCCGGCATATGCGTCCGGAGGCGGGCCCTCGCCGGACGGGGCCTCCACTGCTGGCGGCCCGCTGCGAGTGGGCACGTTGCCGGCGGCCGTGACGGCTGGCCTCGCCGGGCATTCGTCGCGGGCGAGCTTCGGCCAGCCGCCGGAAAGGAACCCCAGCCCTTCCGACGCGTCCGGCCGAAGCTCCCGCGCCCGACGAAGGCCTGCCGCGCCGAGCTGCGGCACCAGCTTCGCGCGCTTCAGCGCGCTCCGTACATCCCCGCACTCACGGCGCCCGCCCGGCGGCGCCCCTCAAGGCGCCGCGACCGACGCCGCGAGGGAATCCCTGGCCGCGCGCGAGCGACTCGCGGCACACGCTCAACGCCCGCGGCCTTTGCGCGCGAACGTCGTCGCGGGCCTGCAGGGGAGCAGGGCTTCCCGGCAGGCCACGACGACGTCCGCGCTCGCTACTGCCCGAAGAAGGAGGTGATGACCGACACGTCCTGGGGCGTGGTGACGGTCTTCAGGTGCGTGCCGGTTTCCAGGTCGAACACCTCGATCAGCTTGCCGCCCAGCGTCAGGTACAGGCGGTCCGGTTCCCAGCGCGGGCCGCTGAAGAACAGCGGGTTGAGGTTGTCGGCCAGCGGGTACTTGTTGTTGAGGCCCAGCGCCGGCGTCGTCTTGGGCACGGCGCCCGCGTTGAACAGGTTGTAGTACGAGGCGAAGGTCTCGCTCTCGAAACGCTCGCGGTTGTAGTCCGGCAGCGCGACGTCGTAGGCCGTGCCCGTGAAGCTGGACACGTACTGCTGCGTGACCTCGAAGACCGAGTCGCCGAAGCTGCCGGTGCCGGAGAAGTTGCCGATGTTGACGCCGGGCGAGCTGTCCTTGGTGTAGGCGATGCGCGACACGACCGCGCGCCCGTCCTGGTCCTTGTGCGCCACGAAGCAGCCGACCGTGCTGCCGAAGCCGTCCGGCGTGGGCGCCTTGGGGTCGAAGCAGATGCCGCGCGGCTCGAACATCTCCTGGTATTCCGGCGTGCCGCCCTGCGGCGGCTCGTTGGGCCGCACCGAGCCGACGATGTTGTCGTAGCCGATGCCGGCCAGGCCCGACGGGCCGGACTGGAAGACCAGCACGTCGTCGCCGCCGAAGTTGCTGATGTAGGCGTGGTAGGTGCCGCTCTGGAAGCCCGGCGCTGCGCTGCCCTCGCGCGCCCCGATGGCCACGTCGTAGGGCCGGTTCAGGCCGTTCTGCGCGAGCGTGCGGCGCACCGTGCCGGTGCCGATGTCCACGATGCTGACGGTGTTGCCCGTGTAGTTCAGCACGAAGACGTCCTCGGAGTCCGGCGTGACGGCCACGGCGCGCGGTCCGGAGCCGACCGGGATGCGCTTGATCTCGGTCATGAACGAGATGCTGGTCGGATCCGAGTCCACGACCGACAGGCTGTCGTTGCCCTCGTTGGCCACGTACAGCCTCTGCAGGTCGGGCGCCAGCCCCAGCCCGTACGGGTCCGGCAGCTCCAGCGAGCGCACGACCTCCATGGTGTTGCTGTTCAGCGCGTGCAGCTGCTTGTTCACGCCGTCCGCCACGAACAGGAAGTTGCCGATCTGCTGGCGCGACTGGTAGGTCGGCGCCACGATGCCGCCGCTGTCGTAGCTGCCCGGCGAGGCGGCGTTGAGCGCCGTCAGGATCAGCGCGCCGGCCGTGGCGGTGCGCGGCGCCGGCCCGGTCTGCACGAACTTCAGCACGCTGCTGCCCACGCCGCCGGGGCCCGGGAAGGGCGAGGTGAAGCCGGCCGTCGGCAGGTGCGGCACGTCGAAGGTCGAGGGGTTGCTGGTGTTGCTGGTGGGGTTCAGGTGGATCAGGCCGTTGACCTGGCGCACCGCGGCGGTGGCCGGCACGCCCGTGCCGTCGTCGTAGAACATCGGCTCGCCGTTCTTGAACACCTGCGCGCCCTCGATCAGGAACGGCGCGCTGGACAGGTCCGCCTGGTCGAAGATCACGGCCGTGTGCGGCAGGCCCACCGGATAGCGCAGCGGCGGCGGGTTGGGCAGCGGCGGGTCGGCGATCGTGTTGTTGGACAGCGTGCCCAGCACGGGCGTGTTGAAGCTCTTGTGGTTCAGCGTCGTCGCGAACGGGTTCTCGAGGTCGAAGAAGACGGTGTCGAGGAAGTCTCCCACCTCGATGTCGCGCACGACGCCCACCGCCGAGGACTTGGCCAGCACGGCCGTGCTGGTGTCCGGGTTGCCGCTGCTGATGCCCGTGCGCACCAGCGTCTCGTGGCCCGAGGAGCCCTCGTTGATGCCCGGCGCCGGCGTCAGCAGGCCGGTGGGGATGGCCGCGCCGAGGGCCAGCTCGGATTCCGTTCCCTGGGGCACGCCGGTGGCGGCGCCGCCCGAGGTGCAGCGCGACAGGATGCCGAAGGCGCGGAAGTGGTCGCCCGACTGCAGGCTGCCGTTGGAGCTCCAGTTGAACGAGGTCGTCTTGCCCGAGAGCGTCGGCGGCAGGTACGTGGACACCTCGAGGTAGTTCTTGAAAGCCGCGTTGTCGGCCGCGCCGCCGGGCCGGTTGGTGTTGTAGCCCGTGCCCGCCAGGTCCAGCACCCCGAGGCCGCCCGAGGAGTAGGCCAGGTACAGGGCCTGCGGCGCGACCGGCGCATTGACGTACAGCTTCTGGCTGTCCGTGCCGACGCGGAAGGTGCGGCACACGTTGCTGCCGCCGGTGGTCAGGTCGTTGGCCGCATCGCCATCGACCAGCGTGTCGAGCGCCACGAGCGTGCCGCCGCGCTGCAACTGGCCCTGCAGGTCCTGCGGGCCGGCGTTGACCTTGATGAGCGTGTCGTTGCCGATGATCGCCTGCTTGATGCTGGCGTCCTCCGACAGGCCCACCGCGGACAGCGACTGGAAGGGCGTGTGCAGGGTGCCCGAGACCGTGAAGTTGCCGTGGTTGGTGCGGTTCAGCACCGAGAAGCCCAGGCCCGGCATGCACACCGCCAGCGTCACGACCGAGCCGGGCGGCAGCTCGACCAGCGGCTCGACCACGTAGGCGTTCAGGTTGTTCTGGTTCAGCGGGTAGATGTCGCACGGCACCACGCCGCGCGGCAGCGTCGCCAGCGAGTTGTGCTTCTGCGGCACGAGGCCGTTGCCGTTCTGCTCCTGCGTGGAGAAGGGCGTGCCGTCGTCGAAGCTGCCGCCGTTGGTCGCGGCCCAGGGCGAGTTCACCTTCTGCACGAAGCCGTTCAGGGGCGAGCCCGCCGCGCGGTTGACGCCGGCCGGCTGGTTGACCGCCAGGACGATCGAGGGCGCCAGCGAGCTGCCCAGGGCGCCGGGCACCAGTTGCCCGGCCGGGCTGGCCACCGGGCGCGTGTTGCCGTTGAAGGGGAAGATCACGCCCAGCGTGTCGGCCGAGTGCAGCGTGTGGCGCCGGCTGAAGCCCACCGAGTTGGGCACGACCTCGCGGTCGAAGCGCACGAGGAAGCGCGCGCGCGTCGAGACCGTGTTCTGCGTGTCATCCAGCGCTGCGGGGTCCCAGAAGCCCAGCGCGTCCTCGGCCGGGTCCAGCACGTCGATGGCGGGCAGGCCCGTCACCGGCTCGATCTCGAGGGCCGGCCCGCGGTCGAAGCGGCCGTCCACCGCGCGCGGGTCGGCGCCCACCGCCGCCTGGCTGACCGGGAAGCTGTGGAAGTACGGGTCCTGCAGGGTCTTGCCCTTGCTGCGCACGTGGCTGATGCGCAGCGAGACGAAGCCCATCGCCGCCGCGTCCGTGGCGCCCGAGAGTGCGAAGTCGTTGACCGCGCCGGGAACGTCGAGCGTGCCGCCGAACACGCGCCCACCGCCGGGCGAGCCCGTTGGCGACGGCAGCACCAGCACGCCGCCACCCGTCACGGTGCCGCGGTCCAGCGCGGAGCCCGCCGGCGTGATGAGCGTGGGGTTCTCGTGCGCCACGAGCGTGAGCACGTTGGGCAGCATGACGCGCGGCAGGCAGCCCGCCGGCAGATTGCTGAGGGCCGGGTCCACCGTGGCGTGCGTCACGAGGCCCGGGGCGCTGGGCAGCGCGGCCACGCCGCCCAGGATCGCCACCACCGCAACGTGCCGGTGCTGGAAGGTCTGGTCGACGACGTTCAGCGCGTCGCCGTCCGGCCGCTGCACCCAGCGCGCCTCGAGGAACACGTTGTCCGTCGCGCCCACGGCCGAGTCTCCCAGGAAGCTGTTGCCCACCGCGAGCACGTCGAAGAGGCTGTCCAGGTCCACGGGGCCGTCGAAGCCCACCTGGATGAACTGGTGCTGGTCGCCGGGCTGGGCGCCACGGCCGGTGCCCATGAAGGCCGGCAAGGCGGGCAGCACGGGATAGATGCTGCCGGGCACGTTGGAGTGCAGGCCGGGCCCGCCGTCGCCGCCCGCATCGCCGCCGGCAAAACCGGAATCGACGTCGCCGCCATCGAAGCCCAGGAAAGTCGCCAGGAAACCCTCCGGAGGCGAGTCCACCAGCGCAGCCTCGGGCGGACCGGTGCGCGACTGGAACAGGTCGTACAGGTTGTTGGCGCCCAGGATCAGGCCTGCGTCGTTTCCGGAAGGCAGGCCCGTGTCATACGTGTCGAAGCCCGAGTCCGGCACGAGATCGCCGTTCGAGTCGATCAGGTTGCCGTCCAGGTCCGCACCCGAGCGCGTGATGAGCTGCTCGAAGAACGCGCGCTTGGCGACATCCAGCGCGGCGACGCTGTCCGGGTTGCCGCCATCCACCAGGTCCACTTGCGCGTAGGCTCCGGATGCGCCGGTCGTGGCGACGGTCTGCTGGGCAGCCGCCCCAGGCGGCGGTGGGGTCGTTCCGCCGCCGCCTCCGCCCCCGCCGCAACCCCCGAGCACCCCGAGCACCACGAGCAGACCGAACGGAGTCAGGGCGCATGGACGCAAGGACATGGAGGCACTCCCGGGATCTTGGAAGGGCGCGCGTGCGGACGGCCGGCGTCCGCCGGCAAGCCCGAGGCACACGTCACGCCGTGTCAAAACGCCGACGGGGCCTGCACGCCGCCCCTGACGCTCGCGCGCCATGGCGAATGCGACCCCGGGGTCAGGGCCGGGGCTCGGGAGACTGGAGAGGCGCCCTTGGACGACGCGGCGAACCGCTCTCCGGCAGGCGCCGCTGCGACCTCGCCAGCCGGCTCCAACCGGGCCCTTTCGGCCGCGTATCCGGCCTCGCGCGGCCGCCGGCCCCGGGGGCCGGACGGAATGGGCCAGCCCGCGCATCCCGGTAGGGCAATGACCGTCGAGCCAGGGCAACGCGGCCAGGCGGCCGCAGCGAACGCCGGACACGCCGCGCTCGAGGCGCTCTGGCGCGAGCACCGGCGCTGGGTTGCCGCCGTGCTGCTCGCGCACAAGCCGCGCGAGGCCGAGCTCGATGACCTGCTGCAGGAGGTGGCCATGACCTTCGTGTCCCGCGTGCACGAGCTGCGCGACCCGGGCGCCCTGCGCCCGTGGCTGCGCACGGTGGCCGTCAACGTGGCGCGCATGGACGCGCGCCGCGTGCGCCTGCGCCGCAGCGCGTTGCGCCCGCTGGCCGACGAGCACGCCGAGTTGCCCGATCCGCGGCAGGCCGTCGACGGCCGCGCGCGCGAGGCGCACGCCGAGGCGCAGGCCGCGCTGGAGGCCGCCCGGCGCCTGCCCGACGACCTGCGCGAGGCCCTGCTGCTGCGTTGCGTGCGCGGCCTGTCGCAGAAGCAGATCGCTGCGCTGCTGGGCGTGCCCGAGACCACCGTCGAGACGCGCCTCGCGCGCGCCCGCCGCCTGCTGCGCGAGCGCCTCGCCGCGCCCGTCCAGACACCCTTCGCCGCGGCCGCCTCGCTCGGCCGCACCGCCACCGGAGCCCGACAGCCATGAGCGACACCCTCGAGAACCAGACCGGCTTCGACGACCCTGGCGCGCGCCTGGTCGCGCGCATCGTCGAGCGCGAGGCGCTGCCGTCCGACTACGACGCCTTCGCCGCCATGGCGCAGCAGGGCTCCGGGCGCTGGCAGCAACTGCTGGACGCCCTGCGCGACGACGACGCGCTGCACCTCGCGCTGCAGGAGGCGCTGGATCCTGCCGAGCGCGTCGTGCTGCCGGTCGCCCCGCGCAGCCCTCCGGCCGGCCTGCGGCCGTGGACCGGCTGGGTGGCCGCGGCGGCGCTGGCGTTGGCGTGGCTGTCGGCCGAGGCCGCGCGGCCCGAGCCGGGCCCTTCGGGCTGGCCGTCGTCGCTGGCCGCCGCGCCCGTGGCCCCCGATCGCGCGCCCGCCGCGCCACAGCCCTACGCGGCCGGCCTGGCCGACGCGGTGCTGGCCCAACTGCCTCCGCGCCTCGTCGGCACGCGTCCGGCCGAGAGCGGCGGCGGCTACGACGTCCTGTACCTGCAACCCGTCCTGCGCCGCGCGCGCGTCGACCAGGTCCTCGGCCTGGGTTCCGACGAGCACGGCCGTCCTGCGCCCGTGCCGGTGGATCCGGCCGTCCTCGTGCGCAGCGAGAACCTCTAGCCAACCTAGGAGATGCGCCCATGAACCCGCTGCTGTCCGCCGTGCTGGTCGTTTCCGCCGCCTGCCGTTCCGCGCCCGCCGAGCCGCGCCTGGTCTTCGTGCAGGATGCCGACGTGGCCGTCTCGTCCACGTCGGGCGAGGGCTACACGCAACTCACCGTCGGGGGTAACGCGGGCGACCTGCTGCTGGTCCTGCGGGGCGAGCGCGTCACGGCGCTGCTGGACGGCGAGGTCCTGCCGGCCGAGCGCATCCGGCGCGACGGCGACCGGCTCAGCGTCCTCGGCGCGGACGGCGAGGAACTGTTCGCCGCGCGCGTGCTGCCCGAGCACGGCGGCCTGGTGTACCCGTACGACGCCGACGTGCCGGCGCCGAGCGCGCTGTCAGGCCTCTTCAGCCTCGGCTACGCCGGCGGCGATGTCGCGGCCGAGGTGTGGCGGCTGGCCGCGGGCGAGCGTCGCAAGCTCATCGGCGTGACCACCTCGCCCGCCGACGCCGCGCTGCGCGCGCAACTGGGCGTGGAGGGTGACGCGCTGGTGATCGAGTCCGTCAACGCCGACATGCCGGCGCAAAAGGCCGGGATGCAGCTGCTGGACGTGGTCGTCGCCATCGATGGCCAGGCCGGCGCCACGACCGAGCGCCTGCGCGACGCCCTGGACGCCAGGCAGCCCGGCGAGACGCTGGTCGTGTCCGTGCGCCGCCGCGGCGAGCCGCTGGACCTGTCGCTGGTGGTCGAGCAACCGCGCGAGAGCGCTGGCACCACGCTCTGGAACTACCACGTACGCGATGGAGTGCAGGCCGCGGCGGACAACGCCGGCGCGTACCTGAGCCTCTCGCAGATGCTCGCCGGCCGGGCCGACCTGGACAAGGAGCGGGCCGAACTGACGGCGGCGGTCGCGCGCCTCCGCGACGAGGGCGCCAGTCTGTCCGGCCTGCACACGGCCGAGGCCGCGCACCGGTTGGCGCAGGTGGTTGACGAGCAGGGGCGCGTGGTCGCAGAGCTTGCCAGTCGCGAGGCCGCGCTGGCCGATCGCGAGGCGGGCCGCATGGCGCTGCTGGGCGACCTCGGCTCGCGCACCATGGTCGTGCCGGGCTGGTCGTCGATCGCGCCCGCGACGGCGGACCAGCCCGACCGGATGGCCCGGCTGGAGGAGCGCCTCGCGCGCCTCGAAGAACTGCTCGAGCGCCTGGTCGCCCGGCAGGAGGGCGACAGCACGCAGTCCGGGGAGGGCGCGGGCGAACAGCCCTGACCCTCGAGAATCCGCAGGGGGCGAGTCTCGGCGCCCCGGCCCCGCGGGCTGCGGGACCGGGGCGCCGGGTGCGGGACGCGCGTCAGTTGGCGTACTTGACGCTGCAGCCGAAGGGCTTGGCTTCCTTGACGGCCACGTCCTTGCCGTCCTTCAGCGCGAGCACGGCGTCGCGCACGTAGTTGACCTTGCCCTTGGCGCGCGGGCTGCCGTCGTCGATGGCGCCGGCGTAGGCCAGCTTGCCGTCCTTGCCGATGACGTACATGTGCGGCGTGGTCCTGGCGCCGTACAGCCGGCCGACCTTGCCGTCCTCGTCCATCAGCACCGGGTAGGCCATCTCGAACTCCTTCAGCGCCTGACGGTTGCGCTCGACGCCCGCGCCCTGCAGGCCGGCCGCGCCGCTGTTGACGGCCAGCCAGACGACGTCCCTGGTGGCCAGCTCCTGCGCCACGGTCTTCATGCTGCGCTCGGGGGCGTGGTAGGCCTTGCTCACCGGGCAGTCGGGGTTGAACCACTCCAGCACCACGATCTTGCCGGCCTTGGTCAGGTCGGAGAGCTTGTGCGCCTGGCCCTCGGTGTCCTTGAGGGCGAAGTCGGGGGCGGCGTCGCCGACCTTGGCCACCGTGGGCGCCTCCTCGGCCGGCGCAGCGCGCTCGGCCGGCGCATCCTGGGCGGACGCCGAGCCGAGCAGGCCCGCGAACAGGGCCGCGATCAGCGGCGCACGAAAGCTTTCGATCATCGAACTTCTCCTGGATGGGGGGACGCGTCGCGCCCCGGTTGGGTAGGGATGGAAACGGTCAAGCGATAGAGGCCGTTGGGGCGGCCGTCGGGCCAGCGCACCTCGGCCACGCCGCGCGCGTCGGCGCGGCCCGGACCCAGGCGCAACGTCAGGCTCTCGCCGTCGCCCGCGCCGTCGCGGGCCAACTCCTCGAAGGCGACCGAGTCGGCGTCGGGATAGAAGGCGAGGCCGGCCGCGCCCGGGGCGTGCAGGTGCAGGGCGCCGTCGCGCACCTCGGCGGCCAGAGGGGCGCCGTGTGCCGGCAGCGGTCGCGGCGTCCGCTCGCGCGCGGCGCGCAGCAGCGCCGCGTCCGGGCCCGGCTGCGGTCGGGAGTCCGCGGGCGCCACGTCCAGGACCAGCTCCACGTCCGCCTTGCCCAGCACGCAGGCGCGCTCGCAGGCCATCCAGCTCACCGTGGCGCGCAGGCGCGCACGCTGGCCGGCGGCCTCGGCCGGCACGTCCAGCTCGAGCGGCAGGACGACGCGGCCTTCGAGCACGTGGTCCAGCAGACCCCCGGGAGCGAGGTGGCGCCTTGGCGCCGGGCCCTCGGTGCGCCGCGCCACGAAGCCAGTCGGCAGGGCCGGCTCGATCTCGACCGGCATGCCGCTGTCGTTGGCGCAGGGCGCGTAGACGTGCCAGCCATCGGCCAGGTCCAGCACGATCGCCAGGCGGTTGGTGGCGCCGGCCTGCAGGCCTGCGGTCTCGCAGGCCAGCCGCGCGGCCACCGGCTGGGCCAGGAGCTCCGCGCGCAGGGACTTGCCCTGGGCAGCCGCGGGGGCGACCAGCGGCGCGAGGAACAACAGCAGGGCCGGCAGCCGGATGGCGGTCATGGGGAGCCGTGGCGGGGGAGCCGGTCATGCCCGGCGCAGGGAAGGTCGTTTGTATACCCTCGGCCCTTGGCCTGCGCCCATGGCAAGGTCGGGTCGGTCCGGCCGCGAAGGATGGCTGCCGCCCGCGGCACCAAGGGAGGCGACGGCCCCCGGCCGGAGGTTTCTTCCCTGAGCGCCACTGTCCAAGCTGCCGACCTCGAGCTGCGCGACCGGGTCGCGGCCGGGGACCGGCAGGCCGCCACGGACCTGTTCCGCAGGCACCTCGACGGGCTGTTCGAGTTCGTGTACTGGCGCGTCGGGCGCGACCGCGCCACGGCCGAGGACGTGGTCCAGGACACCTTCCTGGTGGCGCTGCAGCGCCTGGACAGCTTCGACGGGCGCAGCAGCCTGCACACCTGGCTGTGCGGCATCGCCAAGAACCGCATCCGCATGGCGCGCCGCAAGCGCCGGCCGGCGTCGCTGGAGGACGTGCTGGAGGGCGCCGACCCCGAGATCTTCGACGTGCTGGCCGAGCTCGAGTCGGCCGAGTTGCCGGAATGGGCGCTGGAGCGCGAGGAGACGCGCGCGCTGGTGGGCGCCACGCTGTCCTCGCTGCCGCCCGACTACCGCGACGCGCTGCTGCAGAAGTACGTCGAGGGCCTGTCGGTCAACGAGATGGCCGCGCGCAGCGGCAGGAGCCCGAAGGCGACGGAGTCGCGCCTGACGCGCGCGCGCGTGGCCTTCGGCAAGGTCTTCAGCCTGTTGAACGGCCGCGCGGGTGGCGGGCAGCCCGAGGGAGACCTGCCGTGAGCGCCGCGTTCGACAGCAACCTCGCCGCGCTGCTGGCGCGTCACCGGCCGGTGGCGGCGGACGCCGGGTTCCGCGCGCGGCTGGAGCAGCGCTTCGTGGCCGAGGCGGCGCGCCTCGCGGCCACGCGGCGCGCGGCGCCGCCCGCGCCCGTGTTGCCGCTGCCGCGCGGCTTCTCGCGTCCGGCGCTGGCGGCGGCGGCCATGCTGCTGGTCGTGCTGGGGGCGGCCTGGTTCCTGATGCGCGACGAGGCCGCGCGCCACGCGGATGGCGGCGCCGGTCAGGAGGACGTGCTGGTCCAGTTGCCCGACAGCGGGTCCTCGGAGCACGTCGTCGAGCTGCCGCAGGTCGGCGCGCCCGGTGGCGGGCGTGACCGTTTGCCGGATGTGGTCGCGGACGCTGGCGCCGGCCCGCGGGCGCTCGTCATTCCCGGCCTCGCCCTGCCGATCGACCAGACGCCGGCCGCCGGCGTGCTGACCGGCCGCATCGTGCGCGACGAGGACGGCTCGCCGGTCACGGTCGCGCGTCTCGTGCTGGCGTCCACCGACCTGGCCGACCCGGACTCGGAGGACGAGGTGGTCGACGATCCGGACGGCCGCTTCCGCTGGGAGGACCCGCCGCCCGGCCGCTACCACCTGTACGTGCAGGCCGAGGGCCTGGCCGTGCACGTCACGCGCCACGTGCGCATCGACCCGGGGCTGATGCTGCCGCCGCTGGAGATCCGCATGCGCCGCGGCATGACCGTGCGCGGCGTCGTGCGCGACGCCGACACGGGTGCGCCCGTGCCCGGCGCGCTGGTCGTGTCCGACACCGACGCGCCGGCCATCATGCTGGCGCTGGACGGGGAGCAGTTGCCCGAGGTCATCGTGGCCCGCACGCTGGCCGACGACGAGGGTCGCTTCGAGCTGCGCGACCTGTCGCGCGGGCCGCCGCAGGTGCTGCGCGCCTCCGCGTCCGGCCGGGGTCCGGCGTGGGCGGAGGCCGGGCCCGACGCGGGCGAGCTCGAGATCCGCCTGCCGCTGGGCGGCGCGGTCGAGGGCCAGGTCTGGCGCGGCGAGGGCGAGCCCTGGGAGGGCGCGGGCCTGGTGGCCTCGTTCCTCCCGATGGCGCCCCTGGCGCGCTGCATGGCCTTCGACGTGGCGCTCTCCGACGCGCAGGGCCGCTACCGCATGGATGACCTGCCGGCGCAGATGGGCGTGGTGCTGCTCTTCGAAGACTTCGAGGCGCCGACGAAGATGCCCGACATGCAGTCGATGACGGTGCGCGCCGGCGCCAGCGTGCGCGTCGACTTCGGCGGCCGCCCGGCGACGCTCGGCGCCGGCGTGATCGAGGGCACGCTGACCGAGCCCGGCGGCCGGCCCGCGGCGCGCCGCATGATCTCGGTCATGCAGGAGGGTTGCGAGGATCCGGCCACCGACTGGGTGGGCGCCATGGTGGCCGACGACGGCCGCTGGCGCGTCGAGGGCCTGGCGCCCGGCCGCTACGAGATCTTCCTGGTGCTGGACGCGGCCGGCGCCGTCACGCGCGCCGGCGCGGTCGAGCTGCCGCCGAACGGCGGCGCGCGCCTCGACCTGGTGCTGCCCACCGGCGCGCTGGAGGGCCGCGTGCTGCGCCCCGACGGCGCGCCGCTGCCGCACGCGCTGGTCATCGTCGAGGGCCGCGAGACCTCCGGCGAGTGGCGCTTCGTGGGCCGCAACCTGACCGACGACGAGGGCCGCTGGCGCGCCGAGGCGCTGCCGCCGGGCCTGTACCGCGCGCTGGGCTTCGACTGGCAGGAGCACCTGGGCGCGGTCATGAGCGAGCAGGTGGTCGTGGGCACGGAGGCGCAGGCGCTGGACCTGCAGTTGCTGGACGGCGGCCGCCTGCTCGTCTCGGCCACCGACGCGGGCGGCCGGCCGCTGGCCGGTGCGCGCGTGCTGCTGCGCGACGAGCGCGGCCGCACGTGGTCGCTGAGCGAGAAGCCGCTCACCGGCGCGGGCGGCACGCTGCTGCTGCACTCGGTGCCGGCCGGCCGCTGGGAGGTCGAGGCGGTTCTGGCCGGCCACGTGCCGGCCCGCACGGTGGTGGACGTGGCGGCCGGCATCGAGGCCGAGACGCGCCTCACCCTGCCGCGCGCGCCCTGAGCGAAGGATCCGCGCGCGGCGCGGCACCAAGCAGCGCGCACGCAACGCCGCGCGCCCGCAACGCCGCGCGCCCGGAGACCGACCATGAAGCTGCTGCCCGCCCTGTTCCTCGCCGCCGTCGTGGCCCTGCTGGCCGGAGGCGGCGCTGCCCTGCTGGTGCGCGGCGAGGCCGCCGTGCAGGCCGCCGCGCCCGCGGCCTCCGACGTCGCGCGCCTCGCGGCCGCGGTCGACGCGCTCGCGGCGCAGCAGCGCGACCTGCGCGCGGCGATGGACGCGCTGGCGCTGCAGGTGGGCACGTCGCAGGCGGCCGTCTCGGCCTTCGACGTGGACGCCGCCGTCGCGCGCTGGCTGGAGACGCGCGCGCCCGCGCCCGTTGCGGCCAGCACCCCGGCGGCGCTGGCGGCCGAGGCCCCGGCCGACGCGCTCGACCTCGACGACACCTTCGAACAACTGCTCGACCCCGACCTCGCCTGGGAGGACCGCGAGGCGCTGTGGAAGAAGGTGCGCGCGGCCGGCCTCACCGACGAGCTGGTGGCGCTGGTCGAGGCCTTCGCCGCCGCGCGCCCGAACGACCCCGACGCGCAGGTCCTGCTGGGCGCGAGCTACCTGGAGAAGATCTACGAGGTGGGCAACGGCCCCGAGGCCGGCGAATGGGCCACCAAGGCCGACAAGTCCTTCGACGCCGCGCTGGCGCTGAACGACCAGCACTGGGACGCGCGCTTCACCAAGGCCGTCTCGCTCTCGTTCTGGCCGCCGATGTTCGGCAAGCAGGCCGAGGCCATCAACCACTTCGGCACGCTCATCGCGCAGCAGGAGGCCGGCCCGCAGAAGCCGTCGTACGCGCAGACCTACCTGTGGCTGGGCAACCTGTACCTGCAGCAGGGCAAGAGCGACCTGGCCAAGCAGACCTACGGCAACGGTTTGAAGTACTTCCCGCAGGACGAGGATCTGCTGAAGCAGCTGGGGCTGGTGCAGTAGGCGAAGCTGGCGCGACGCCGACGGGTGTTCGCGCTGGCCGCGGACGAGGACGTCACCCCAGCGGGCGGTGATCGCTCACGGTTGCAGCGTGATGCCGAGCGACCGGCTCGCCGCCCAACCCGCAGGACCGCACGGATCCCTCCAGAAGAACTGCACCCAGCCCTGGAGGCCCACGAGCGCCGGGTCGTCCTCGATGCGTAGCGGCAACTCGCAGAAACCGGTGGCGTCGCTGGTGACCGGCAGCGCCAGCAGCGTGGCCGGGTCCAGCCACAGCTCTGCACCGGCGGCGGTGAGCGGTTGGTCGAGCGGCGCCAGCGACACGCCGAGGAAGCCGCGCGAGTTGAAGGGCTGTGCGCCGCTGCACCACAGGCCGAAGTCCTCGCTGCCGAGGTTTGGCAATGCCGAGACGCCGATCGTCATGGATCCGGAGCAGCCGGGCGTCGAGGCGCCAAGTCCCGTGACTCCGGCCGGCAACAGGGTCAGCCTGGTCACGACGCCGTCGGTGCCGGGAGATCCGTCCGGCCGGGTCTCGAAGGCGCCGGGTGTCGCCGGGTAGTCCAACGACCGCGTGGCACCGACGATCACCGCCTCGCCCTCGGAATCGAGGGCGCCATCCATCTCCTTGCCCGTCAGGTACGGTTCGTGATTCGAGCCGCCGACGAAGGTCCCGTAGAAGAGCCGGTCGCCGTCAGGAGCAAGCCGGGCTGTGAAGAAGTCCCAGTCGTTGTTGTGCGTGTCGTCGTAGGCGCCGGTGGTCGCGGGGAAGTCCCCGCTGCGCGTGGCGCCGAAGACCGTGGTCATGCCGGCGGCGTCGACCACGATGTCCCAGCCCGTGTCCTGGCCCCCGCCGCCCAGGACCGTGGACCAGAGGAGCTGCGTGCCGGTCGGATCGATGCGCGAGACATAGACGTCCGAGCTGCCGTTCCAGGTCGGGTCGAAGGCGCCGGGCGTCGTGGGGAATTCGGTCAGGCCGGGGAGCAGGAACTCGACCGTGCCGGCAACGGTCACGTTGCCGGCGGCGTCTACGGCGATGTCATGGGCCCTGTGCGCGGAGTTCCCCCCGAAGTACGTGGACCAAACAAGCGCGCTTCCGTCGGACGACATGCGGGCCACGAAGGAGGAGCCGAAATCGGATTGGACGGTGCCGGGCGTCACGGGGAAGTCCGGCGCGCCGGCAACGCCCGTCAGCGCCAGGGTGCCGTCGGGGAACACGGCGACGCCTTCGATCCATTGAGTGCCCGACGCGCCGAGGTAGGTCGAGAAGAGCAGGGACTCGCCATCCGGTGCCAGCTTGCTGACGAAGCCGTCCTGGTTGTTGGCCTGGGGGAACAGCGTGGTGTCGTATGCCCCGGGTGTCGTAGGGAAGTCGGCAGAGTAGGTCTCGCCGACGACAACGACCCCCTCGTCGTCGGCCAAGGCGATCCCAAGGGGCTGCTCCGCGCTTGAGCCCCCGAGGAAGGTGGAGTAGCGCAGGCCTGAACCATCCGACAGGAGCCGAGTGATGGCGGCGTCGGAGAATTCCGCAGTCGAATCAAACGCACCGGGGCTCGTCGGATAGTCGACCGAGCCGTAGATCGCGGCGAGCACGATGGGCTCATCATCCTCGGCGACAATCAACCCTCTGCACTCGTCGTTGGCCTCGCCCGCGACGAACGTCGAGTACACCAGGTCGGTTCCATCCGGCGTCAGGCGGCCCACGACGACGTCATAGTTGGAGAACAGTGGGTTGGGTGGGGCGTGGGTCGGATCGAATGACCCGGGCGTCGTCGGAAAGTCCATCGAGAAGGTGTTGCCGCCGAAGATGACGGAGTCGTCGCCGGCGAAACCGGCGGCCGTGATGCGATCGGAGTTCTCCCCGGCCAGGAACGTGGACCACTCCAGCCCGACGGTGGCTTTCCGCCCCGGTGAGCCCGCCGCAGGTGCCGGCGCCCAGCGGAGCAGCCCATCGGCCGTGACCCGGAATCCGCCGCCGCAGGTGTCGCACGCAAGGACATGGCCACACGACTTGCACCGCTGGCGCAGCTTGCCGAGTAACGTGTCCACCGATGCCGGTGCGTGCTCCGCGCCTTCAGCCAGGATGGCGCCCACCAGCCGCACCATGAACTCGGAGGGCCCTTCATCCGGAGCCGTCTCCAGTTCAAGGATCGTGCCGGCCGCGGTAGGCCGTGCATGCAGTCGCATGCCACCAGACTCGAAGACGACGGAATCGTAGGCATCCACGCCGGTGCGCCAGAGTCGGGGATCCGAGCCACGCAGGAAGTTGAACCGCCCGGAGCCCGGGGTTTCGCCCCGGCTGGCGATCGGCCCGGTGGCAGCCAACTCGAGCATGACCGTCGTGGAACGACCCGTCGCAGGATCGACCAGCAGGAAGGCGAGGCCACGGGGCGTGACCCACGTGCGCGACACGCCTGAGCCCGTTGCGAATCTGACCTCGGCGGGCCACTGGCCTGCGTTCTCGATGAAGCGCCGCCCCAGCAGGTCGCCAAGCCGAAGGGACGGGAGGGTCTGCGCCCAGGCCTCACAGGTCCCGAGGACGAGCACTCCTGCCACGAATGCGTTGAGGAAGTGCCGCCTCGGAATCCTGTGAGCCTGGGTCATGGTTGCCGCGCTCCTGCTGCTACTGGATCCGGATCCACTCGGCCGGACTGGGCATGTTGTTCACGTCGGTGACCGTCAGGAGGTAGTAGCCAGGCGGTGCCCAATAGCCGTCGGGCGGCATGTCGACCGTGAGCTTGCGCTTGTTCGGCTGGCCGGCAACGGGAGCGTCTGCGAACCTCAGTTCCACGTACCGCTGGTCGCTGTCGAACCCGTGCGTCGCGGCGCCGTTCCGGATGAGCGCCACCCGGTCGATCGTCGCGCTGGCCGTCACCTCGAAGAACGGCTGGTCCCCGTAGAAGTATGGGTTCGTGGCCGGATCACCGTTCAGCGTCGCCGCGTCGATCTCCGGCCGCGGCTGGTCGAAGAAGTAGTAGGGCGAGTAGACCTCGACCGTATGGTCCGGCTTGTCCCAGTCGGGCTCGGTGTTGGGCAGGTTCACCCCGCCACCGGACACGGGGCGGCCATCCGGCAGCAACACGGCGCCCGAGTGGCAGCGCCGCGCGATGCCCTGCGGCGCCAGCAACTGCCAGCCCGGCCCCGGCGCCACGATGTTCTCGAACACCTCCAGCGGCCGGTAGCGCTCGGGCACGAGCCGCGAGACGCAGACCCCGTTCTCGGAGCCGTGCCCGCCAGGGACCCAGATCGAGCCGTCGAGCAGGATGACGGCGTTGTGGTTGACCCGCGCGTAGTTCAGTGACGGCACGCTCTGCCACGTGGCCGTGCCGCCGCCGGTGGGGTTCACGATCTTCTCGACGGTCGAGAGGATCCCAGTCCCGGCCGCGGCGCACTCGGCCACGTCGCCTTCGATCGGCGTCTCGGCCCCTCCGATCACGTAGATGACCTCGTTGAACGTGTCGGAGAGCTTGTCCCACGTGATGAAGTGCAGCGAGCTGCCGTTGATGTGGATGCGGCTGGTCAGCGGCCCGTCGCGCCAGCGCTTCGTCGGGCAGGACCAGGGCTGCGGCTTGATGTCGAGGAACTTGCTGGGATTGGGGATGAAGGTGGCCCCAGGGCCCGAGCCGATCTCCTCGAACGCGGGGCCCCAGAACAGCTCGCCGGTGGACAGCAGGTGCAGGCGCGGGTAGTCCTCGAGGTCGACCAGCGTCGTGAGGTTGCAGCCCGTGGGGGGAGCGGACCAGCGGGTGTTGTCGGTGGTCGTCCAGGTCGACCCCAGCGGCGTGGTCAGCAGGTCGCGCCTGGCGTCCTGGTCCAGCATCGGTTCGGCCGTGTGTCCTTGCACGAGCGGCCGGCCGTCGTTCTGCAGCGTGGCCGTGGGGTACCAGCGCTCGTAGCCCATCTGGCCGGCCGCGACCCACGACGGCATCCAGTTGCCGAGGTCGAGGCGCCAGGCGAACTTGTGCCCGAAGAAGCGGTAGCCGAGCGCGCAGTCCTCGCACTGACGCTTCCTGTCGGTGCCGCCTGGCCAGATGAGGTCGCCGTTGCCGAGGAACGTGTGCCCGCCGCAGAAGAAGTCCTGGCTGCCGTCCTGGGGGTAAGCCGCCGGAACCGGGATGAGGGTCGCGTTCGACGGGGTGCGCGGTGTCCAACGGTACAGCCGGCCGAACTTGAGGCCAGTCGTCGGCAAGGTGCACCCCGAGCAGTCAGCGCCCGGCACGCACTGGAGCAGGACGCGATCGCTGCGTGGTTCGCCGACATTGCGCGCCGGCGGGGCCAGCAGCATGTGCGCGATCTCGAAGGTCGGCCAGCTCGTGGTCGGGTTCCCATCCCCGTCCTCGGTGAGCGACGGCCCCAGCTCGTACGGCAGGGACCATTGTCCGCCCTGGTAGGGCACGGCGGGCTGGGCGCGCGAAGGCACGCTCAAGGCGGCCATCAGGAGCACGACCGGAACACAGCCAAGGACGACAGAGCGGACCATGCGACCCATCACGTCGTGGCGCTTCATGACCGACCTACGAACCGTAACCGACCGGGACGTGGCACCTGCTCCACGTTCCGTACCGGGAACTCGAACGGTTCAACTGTTCCCGCACCGGGAGAGACTACACCGGAATCGGGCGGACGTGTCGCCTTGGGCGCATCCTGGGCCGCAAGTCGCGCGAGTGCAGGACCCGCTTCGATCTGCGGAATCAGCGAACCTGCCCGGGAGATGCCTGCTCCGGCGCCGGTTCGTGGTTCATGTGGTGCCCGCAGCGACTCAGCGCGCCGCCCCGCCCCCGCGCCGCGGCGGCGACAGGTACCGGTACCCGCTGTTCGGGCTTTCCGGGTCGTACGCGAAGGCCTCCCTGTTGTCGAGGAAGTGCTTCACGTACCCGACCGGGATCGAGAAGCCCAGGCCGTCGGTGTACATGATCTTGAGCGAGTTGACGCCCACGACCTCGCCCTTGCGGTTGAACAGCGGGCCGCCGGAGTTGCCGGGGTTGATGGCGGCGGTGACCTGCAGGTAGACGCGGCCGTCCATGGCGCGCGTGGTGGTCGAGATGACGCCCTCGGAGACCGAGCGCTCGAGGCCCAGCGGGCTGCCGATGGCGAAGACCGTCTCGCCCACGCGCACGTCCGCGTCGTTGCCGAAGAAGACCTTGCGCAGCTTGCGGCCGGCCAGCTCCTGCGCGTCGATCTGCAGTAGCGCCAGATCGACCTCGGGGTTGGTGGCCAGGATGCGCACCTTCTCGAAGGTGACCTTCTCGATCTGGTCGCCGGCCTGCGGGTAGAGCACGACCGAGACGTCCACCTCGCCCTGCACGACATGGGCGTTGGTGACCACGTGGCCCTCGTCGCTGACGATGAAGCCGCTGCCCAGCGCACCGGGCACCTTGACCTGCACGACCGACTCGGCGAAGCGCGCGACGGCCTCCTTGACCGACAGCTCGGGCAGCTCGGCCTGGCTCCACAGGCCGCGGCGCACCTCGCCGCCGGCGGGCCGGTCGAGGGCGCCGGCGGGCGCGCGCCCGACGACCGCGCCGCGCGGCACCTCCAGCACGGTGAAGCCCACGTCCACGAACAGGTGCTCCTCGGTCTCCTTGAGCACGCGGCCGCGCAGCGACGCGCCGTCGGAGAGGCGCAGCTCCTCCTCGACGCCGGTCGTCGGCAGCGTCTCCTGGGCGGCGGCGAGCCATGGCAGCAGCAGCAGCAGCAGCAGGGCGATCAGCGTCGGACGCATGGCGGGTCCCCCGGGGGAATCCGCGGGAATGTACCCGGCGCGGCCGGGGCGCGCGAAGCCTTCCGCCGGGCGCGCGCGGTCCGCTACGCTTCCGGCCCCTTCCGCATCGCCACGGGGAATGCCGATGACCTTGCGCGCCTGCCTCGCGCTCCTGCTGCTCCTGCCCGCCGCCGCCGCGCAGCTCGAGGACCCCGCCGGCCTGCCCACCGAGTTGGGGCGCGAGTACGGCTTCGCGGGCCTGCACGTCAGCCGCTTCAACGACGGGATCTCGGGCCTCGTGGCCGGCGACCTGGACGGCGACGGCGGCGCGGACCTGGCCGTGATCAACAACGCGCGCAGCCGCATTGAGCTGCTGCTGCGGCGGCGCGCGGGCGAGGCGGCCGGTGACGGCAGCGCGCCCGACCCGGCCAAGGTCAACGAACTGCCCGACGAGGACTTCTTCAGGCGCGAGTCGTGGGCCGTGGAGGAGAAGGTCGGCTCGCTGGCGCTGCACGACCTGGACGGCGACGGCCACTGCGAGCTGCTGCTCTGCGGCGACAGCGGGCGACTGACGCTGGCATGGCCCGGCGTGCGCGGCGGCGAGAAGCGCAGCCTGCGCCTGCGCCTGCCGGGCGATGCGGACGGCGCCAGGGTGGCTGCGGGCGACGTCGACGGCGACGGTCATGCCGACGCGGTCGTGTGCGGCGGCAAGGCCACCTGGATCTTCCTGGCCCTGGCGGGCGGCGCCTTCGGAGAGCCGCTGGTGCTGCCGCACGCGACCGCCGAGCCCGACGCCTTCAGGCTGCTGGACCTGGACGGCGACCGGCGCCTGGACCTGCTCTTCGTGCGTGGCGAGTCCGACTGGCCGCTGCGCTGGCGGCTGTCGCTGGGAGGCGCGCGTTTCGCGGAGGAGCGCTCGCTGCGCCTCGCGCCGCTGCGCGCCTTCGCGGCCGGCGACACCGACGGCGATGGGCGCCCCGAGCTGGCCGTCGTGCGCCGCCAGAGCGGCCGCGTGACGCTGCTGCGCTGGCAGGCCGGCGCGGGCTTGGCGGGCGAGGCCGCGGCGACGCTGGGCGGCGTGTCCGTGGTGCCGCTGGACGAGATCAAGGATCCCGACGGCCGCGGCTTCCTGCTGGCCGAGATCGACGCCGCGCCGGGGCCCGACCTGGTCGTGGCCGAGCCGTCCGCCGCACGCGTGGCGCTGTTCTCCGGAGCCACCGGCACGCCCGAGATCTACCCGTCGCTGCTGGGCGCCAGCCAGCCGCGGCTGATGAACGCGCCGGACGGCCGCCGCCTGGTCGTGGCCGCGCCGGCCGAGGGCGCCATCGGCCTCGCGCGCCTGGGCGCGGACGGCCGCGTCGCCTTCCCCGACACGCTGGCGCTGCCGCCGGTGCCGGGCGCCGAGGGCAGCCCCGAGCTGCTGGCGCTGGACGTCGCGCCGACGGCCGCCGGCGAGCCGGACGCGCTGTGGGTCGTGCTGGGTGCGGGCAAGGGCCGCACGCGCGGCCACGCGCTGCTGCGCATGGACGCGACCGGCGCGGTGCAGGCCAGCACCGAGCTGAAGGACGTCAAGACCGACCCCAAGGAGCTGCTGGTCACCGACCTCGATCGCGACGGCCGCAGCGATGCGCTCCTGTTCCTGCCCACCGAGCCGCCGCGCATCCTGCTGGCCCAGGCCGACGGCACGCTGCGTGACGTGGACGTGGCGCAGCAGCCGGGACTGGGGTTGCTCAAGGGCCTCTCGCGCGAGGCCCTGGACTGGAGCGACGTGGACGGCGACGGCGTCCCCGAGCTGCTGGTGCCCGGCCCCAGCTTCGCGCGCGCCTTCCACCTGGACTCGGGTGGCCGCCCGGTGGTCGTGGCGCAGTTCAACCTGCCCGACCCGGGCGCGCAGGTGGCCTGCGCGGCGGCCCTGGACCTGGACGGCGACGGCCGCCCCGAGGTGGCCCTGGCCGACCGCAGCCAGAAGCTGCTGTACGTGCTGCGCCGGGACGCGGAAGGCGCCAGCGAGGTGGTCGCGCGTGCCGACCTGCCCGAGTTCGTGCCGCGCGCCCTGCGGGCGCTGGGCCCGGCGCGGCTGCTGCTGCTGGCGCCCGACCGTGTCGGCCGCGTGGCGGCGGGAACCGACGACGCCACATTCCTGCCGGACCTCGAGTTCGAGGTTCCGGTCAAGGATGCCTACGTGAACGACCTCTGCCTGGACGATGTCAACGGCGACGGCACGACCGACCTGGTCCTGACCGAGACGCGCCGGCACGAACTGGTCATCGCCCGCGCGCGGCGCGAGGCGCTGGACTTCGCGCTGCGCTTCCCGGTCTACGACGAGCGTCTGTTCGAGTCGGGCCGCTCGGGCCAGGAGCCGCGCGAGGTCGTGACGGCCGAGCTGACCGGCGACGGCCTGACCGACATCGCCATCCTGGTCCACGACCGCCTGATCGTCTACCCGCAGGAGTCCGCACCATGAACCCGCGCCGCCTCGCCGCCACGCTGCTGCTGTCCGCCTCCGCCGCCGCACAGCAGGGCTTCGAGCACGTGCTGCCGGCCGACACGCTGGCCTTCGTCGGCGTGGCCGACGTGGAGCAGGTGTCCAGGGACTTCCGCGCCTCGTCCTCCGGCCGCTTCTGGTACGACCCGGCCTGCGCCGCGCTGCGCGACGCCTTGGCCGACCGCATCGACGTGCTGACCGCGCAGGTGCACGCCGAGCTGGGCGTGGACCCGCTGGAGCTGCTGGACATGCTGCACGGGCGCGTGGCGCTGGCCTTCGTGGGCACGCCCGGCGACGCGCAGGCCTTCCATGACGACGAGGACGTGGCCGGCCTGGCCGTGGTGCTGCTGGCCGACGTGGGCGAGGACCGCGACCGCTGCGCGCAGGTGGTGGACGCGCTGGCCGCGCGGCTCGCCGACGACGCCGGCGCCGTGCGCAAGTCCAACCTGGTGGGCGAGACCGAGGTCGCCGTGCTCGAGCTGTCCGGCCCCGGCGACGGCGACGGATTGGTGCGCCTGAACTACGCCTTCCACGGCGGCACGCTGCTGGTCACGCTCGAGAAGCACCCGCTGCCGAAGGAGCCGCTGGATGCGCTGCTGGCGCGCCTGGACGGGGTGGCGGGCGAGACGCTGTCCGACCGGCCCGGGTTCCGCGGCTCGCTGGCGGGCGAGGCCGGCGGCCTGCAGGGCTGGGCCGACCTCGGCCGGGTGATGGACTTCGTGCACGAGGCCGTGGCCGAGGCGGACGATGACGACCTGCGGATGATGGAGCGCCTGGGCCTGTTCGACCTGGGCTGCCTGTCGTTCAGCTCGCGCTACGCCGCGGGCGAGTCACGCTTCGACCTCTCGCTCGACTGGGGCGGCGGCGGCTGGATCCCCTCCTTCATGCGCCTGCTGTGCGTCTCCGGCCCGGCCGGCTCGCTGGGCGCGGTGCCGCAGGACTGCCGCTCCGCCGTGGCCGCTCGGCTGGACTTCGGCGGGCTGTTCGACACCACGGTCAAGGCGCTGATCGAGTCCGGCGAGGTCGCCATGTCCGAGGTCACCGGCTTCCTGGCCGCGTCGGAGGAGATGCTGGGCTTCAACCTGCGCGACGACCTGCTGGACGCGCTGGACGGCCAGGTGACGGTGGTCACCTGCGAGGTCGACGCGGCCGAGGCCTTCATGGGCACCGAGGCCGACCCGCAGAACTACGCGCTGCTGGTGGGCCTCAAGGACGGCGCGCGCATCAACACGCTGGTCGAGGACGCCGTGCGCAGGATGGGCCTGCACGCCGCGCGCAAGCGCCAGGAGTTCCAGGGCTACGAGATGTTCAACGTGCCGGTCTTCCCGGGCATCGAGGTCAGCTACGCCATCCTGCCCGACATGGCCGTGATCTCGCTCTCGGGCACGCTGCTGCAGGACGTGCTGCGCCGCAAGGCCGGCGGCGACCTCCCGGCGCTCGCGGGCGACCAGGATTTCACCGCGCGCGCCGCGCGCCTGCTGCGGCAGCCGGGCCTGCTGCAGTACACCGACACGGCCGGCAGCGTGAAGGGCGCCTTTCGCGCCCTGGGCGGGCTGAGCGAGATGTTCTCCCGCATGGCCCGCAACGCACCGGACGAGGTGCCCGGCCTCGGGGAACTGTTCTCGCTGCTGTCCGAGCTGCCGGCGGTGGACGAGGCCGTGATCGACCGGCACTTCAAGGGCGCGTCGGTGACCGCCATGGCCATCGACGAGAAGGGCCTCACGCTGCAGTCGGTCTCGCCCTGAATCTCGCCGGCCTCAGCCGGCCTTGAGCGCCTTCACGGCCTGCGTCAGCTTGGGCAGCACCTCGAAGGCGTCGCCCACGATGCCGTAGTCGGCCACCTTGAAGATGGGCGCCTCGGGGTCCTTGTTGATGGCCACGATGTACTTGCTCGTGCGCATGCCGGCCAGGTGCTGGATGGCGCCGCTGATGCCGACGGCCACGTAGAGCTGCGGCGAGACCGTCTTGCCGGTCTGGCCCACCTGGTCGACGTGCGGGCGCCAGCCGGCGTCGACCACCGCGCGCGAGGCGCCGACGGCGCCGCCCAGCGCGGCGGCCAGCTCCTCGATCAGGTGAAAGTGCTCGGGGCCCTTCATTCCGCGCCCGCCCGAGACCACGATGCTGGCCTCGGTCAACTCGATCTTCAGCGCGGCGGAGGCCAGGACCTCCTTGAGCACGGCCGAGAGGCCCTTGTGCGGCGCGACGGCCGGCGCGCTGGAGACGGCGCCGGCGCCGGGGTGCTCCTGCGCCATGAACGCGTTGGGCCGCAGCGTGACCACGAACGGCCCGCCGGTCGGCGCCACGCTGACCAGCGCCTTGCCGGCGAAGACCGGGCGGCGGGCCACCAGCGTGCCGCCCTCGGCGCGCACCTCGATGCAGTCGGAGGCCATGGGCGCGCCCAGCAGGGCGGCCACGCGCGGCCCGAGGTCCTTGCCGCGCGCGGTGTGCGCCAGCAGCACGGCGGCCACGCCGCGCGCGCGGGCCACGGCGGCCACCGAGGCCGCCCATGCGGCCGGTTCGGCCGGCGACACGCCGATGGTCACGACGGCGGCCGCGCCGTGGCGCGCGAGCGCCGCGACCGCCCCGGCCGCGGCGGGCCCGCAGGCCACGGCCGTGATCGCGGCGCCGCTGGCGGCCCCGAGGCCGACCGCCGCCGTCAGGGCCTGCAGCGAGGCGCTGCGGACCGCGCCGTCCTTGTGCTCCGCGATGACCAGGATCTCGGCGGTCACGTGCGTCTCCTCGTGTCGTGCGGCGTGAGGCCGCGCCTCAGATGACCTTGGCTTCCTGGCGCAGCACGCGGACCAGCTCGTCCACCGCCGCCGCGCCCTCGCCCAGGATGCGCCCCTCGGCCCGCGCGGGCGGCAGCTCCATGGCGCGCGTGGCCAGCAGGTCCTGCAGTCCCGTGGCGTCCTGTTCCTCGATGACCTTCTTCTTGGCCGCCATGATGCCCTTGAGGCTGGCGTAGCGCGGCTCGTTGAGGCCCTTGGTGCAGGTCAGCAGGGCGGGCAGCGCGACCTCGAGCTTCTCGGTCGTGCCCTCGTCGCCGGCGCGCTCGACGGCGGCCTTGCCGCCGGCCACGGTCAGGGCCTTGATCTCGGTGACCAACGGCAGCCCGAGCAGCTGCGCGAGGCGCGTGCCCACCTGGCCCTGGTCGCGGTCCACGGCCAGCTTGCCGCACAGGACCAGGTCGGGCTGCAGCGGCGCGATGACCGCGGCCAGCGTCGCGGCGGTGGCGGTCGCGTCGCGCCTGGGCGCGTCCTGGTCCTTGACCAGGATGGCGCGGTCGGCGCCCATGGCCAGGCAGGTGCGCAGCTCCTTGCCGGCGTCGGGGTGGCCCAGCGTGACCACGATGACCTCGCCGCCGCCCGCGGCCTCCCTGACGCGCAGCGCGGCCTCGACCGCGAACTCGTCGTAGGGATTGATGATCCACTCGACCTGGGCGGCGTCCAGCGAGGTGCCGTCGGCGGCGACCTTGACGCGCGTGTCGGTGGCAGGCACGCGCTTGATGCAGGCGACGATCTTCATGGCGGGTTGGCCGTGGGGGAGGCGCGCGGCGGAGCCTTGCGCCGCGGAGCCCCGGCGGCGGCTTTCCGGCACGTTGGAAAAGGCCGCGCACTTTACGAGCCGCGGCGGCGGCGGTTCAACCCGCCGGTCGCCGGGAGCCCGTCAGGTGGCCGCGGCCGGCAGCGCCACGGGGGCGTGGGCAATGGCCTCCAGGAAGGTCTCGACCACCTCGCGCGGGATGCGCACGCCGGCCTCCGCGCGCAGCGTGCGCGCGGCCAGCTCCACGCTCATGGGCGCGCGGTAGGGCCGGCGCGAGGTGATGGCCTCCCAGTAGTCCGCCGTCTTGACGATCCAGGCCTCCAGCGGCACGTCCGTGCCCGGCAGGCCGTCGGGGTAGCCCTGGCCGTCCAGGCTCTCGTGGTGCCAGCGGATCATCGGGCGCAACTGCGCCAGCGTGCGGATGGGGGCGATCAGGTCGTCGCCCTGCGCCGGGTGGCGCTTCATGACGGCGAACTCCTCGCGCGTCAGCGGCCCGGTCTTGTGCAGGATGTCGTCGGGCGTGCCGATCTTGCCGATGTCGTGCAGCCGGCCGCCCAGCGCCACCAGCTCCACCTGCTCCGGGGGCAGGCCCAGCGCCTCGCCCAGCAGGCGCGACAGCAGCGAGACGCGCTCGGAGTGGCGTGCGGTGTAGCTGCTCTTGGCGTCGATCATCGAGGCCATGGACACCAGGAACTGGCGCAGGTTCTCGGCGTCGGCCAGGCGCCGCTCCTCGAGCTGCTGCAGCATCTGCGCCTTCAGCGCGAAGTGCCGGCGCTCGATCGCGCGCGCGAGCGCGGCGCGCAGCGCCTCCCAGGCGAAAGGCTTGCGCAGGTAGTCGTAGGCCCCGCGCTTGAGCGCCTCGACGGCGGTCTGCACGTCGGCGTTGCCGGTCATGACCAGCACGTCCAGCTCGGGCCGGCGCTGCTTGATCTCGGCCAGCAGGTCCAGGCCGCTCTCGCCGGCCAGCGTGACGTCGCACAGCACCACCAGCACGTCGCGGTTGTCCAGGTGCTCGCGCGCCTGCGCCAGGCACGCGGCGTCCAGCACGCTGTGGCCCTCCTGGCGCAGGAAGCGCGTCACGGCCCCGCGCACGCCGTCGTCGTCGTCCACGACCAGGATCGCGGAGCGCTGCAGGTCGCGCCAGCCGTCCATGGCGTCCCTCCCGTGGGTCATTGGCCCGCGCCGTCCGCGGGTGGCGCCGTCTCCGGCAGCCGGAACGACGTGCCGAGGTAGACCTCGCGCACGCGCGGGTCGGCGGCCAGCTCGGCCGACGTCCCGTGCCGGAAGATCGCGCCCTCGTAGATGATATAGGCCCGGTCCGTGGTGCCAAGCGTCTCGCGCACGGCATGGTCCGTGATCAGCACCCCCAGCCCCTTGTCGCGCAGGCGGAAGAGCTGGCCCTGGATGTCCTCGACCGCGATCGGGTCCACGCCCGAGAAGGGCTCGTCCAGCAGGATGATGCGCGGCTGCAGGGCCAGCGTGCGCGCCAGCTCGAGGCGCCGGCGCTCGCCGCCGGAGAGCGTCACGGCCTGGCTGCGCGCCACGTGGGTCAGGCCGAACTCGTCCAGCAGGGCCTCGGCCTGCGTGCGGCGCTCCTCGCGCCCGACGCCCAGCGCCTCCAGCACCGCCAGCAGGTTCTCGCGCGCGGACATGTGCCGGAAGATCGAGGGCTCCTGGCTGAGGTAGCCCATGCCGAGGCGCGCGCGCTGGTACATCGGCCGGCGCGTGACGTCCACGCCGTCCAGCACCACGCGCCCGGCGTCGGGCGGGAGCATGCCCACGGCCATGCGGAAGGTGGTGGTCTTGCCCGCGCCGTTGGGCCCCAGCAGGCCCACGATCTCGCCCGCGTGCACCTCGAAGTCCACGTCCTTGACCACGGTGCGCTCCCCGAAGCGCTTGACCAGGCCTTCGGCCGCCAGCAGCGTCATCGGATGAGCTTCCAGCGGAAGGGCTTGAAGACCGGCCAGAAGACGGCCACGGCCTTGCCCAGGATGTGCTCCTCGGGGATGAAGGGCACCTGCTGGCGCGCCTCGGAGACCACGTCCGTCTCGCGGTACAGCACCGTGTCGCCGTGCACGTCGGCGAACTTGAGCAGCCCGCCGGGCAGGCGCCTGGGGTTGGCGTCGGATTGCGGGCCGGGGAAGTCGAAGCCGGTCCAGTTGGCCACCGACGAGCCGTCGGCCGCGCGCACCGCGCCGCGGCGGAAGACCAGCGTCTTCAGCGCCCAGCCGCGGCCATCCAGGCTGCCCTGCGTGTTGTCGCCCAGCGCCATGTAGTGCCCGTCCGGGATCTCCCAGCGCGCCGGGCCGGTGCGCGGCTGGGTGTAGAAGATGTCGCGGCGGAGCCGCACGTCGGAGACGGAGCCGCCGCCTTCCATCGCGAAGCGCACCTTGGCGATGCGCGGGCGGTCGCCGCGCGGGCCGCTGGTGTCGTCGGGCACGCGAAGGACTTCGTCGCCGTCGATGCACAGGACCAGCTCGTGGTCGACGTGGCGGGCGACGAGGCGGAACGGCTCGCCTTGGGAGACAACAGGCCCCTTCCTGGTGTCCGTCCTGACAACAGCATCGGAGGGGCGCGTGTCACCCTGACGACTGTACGAGGCCCGTGCCCACAAGGCCGCATCCTGGAGCGCGTCCGAGAGACGGCCTGCCTCGAACTCGGCAACGCCCTCATCCGACTCGATCGAGATCGTCATCGCCGCTTGGTACGGAATCACCACGTCGCACGACACCTCCAGGTCCGCCACCGCGTACGAGTTCGGGTCGCCGTCGTGCGCCGTCATGCCCCAGGCCGGGTCGTAGCCGTGCAGGAAGTCGTCGCGCACGGAGCTGCGCAGGACCAGCTCGCCCGTGGCGCCGGGCGCGAAGTCCGCGCGCGGACCCGCCAGCGTGACGCCCGGCCCTGCGTCGAAGGCCGAGACCAGGTCCAGCCCGCCGTCGCGCCGGCGGAAGACGTCCTTGAGCACCGAGTCCAGCACCGGGTCGGGCTTGCGCGCGATCTTGCCGTCCACCCACAGGTCGCCGCCCAGGATCTCCAGCGTCTCGCCGGCCAGGCCCACGAGGCGCTTGACGTACAGCGCGCGCTCGTCGCTCGGGAAGCGGAAGATCATGACCTCCCAGCGCCGCGGCGCGCGCAGCATGGTGGTCAGCTTGTCGGCCAGCACGCGGTCGTGGATGCCGGTCTGCGGATCGCCCAGGATGGTGGGCTGCATCGAGCCCGAAGGGATCTCGTAGGCCTCGACCAGGAAGAACTTGAGCACCAGCGCCATGGCCACGGCGATGGCCAGCGCCTCGAGCTGGTCGGCGATGGCGAGATCCAGCGGCTTCCTCACTCGCCGCCATCCTCCCCGGTGTTCAGCACGGCCAGGAAGGCTTTCTGCGGAATCTCCACG
>Ga0247727_10001701_pt1 | contig 51530 bp, 43 predicted proteins | sample WisWelCaveWW1625_FD_202498 | JGI IMG/M metagenome (GOLD analysis project Ga0247727, IMG submission 202498) | Biofilm microbial communities from Wishing Well Cave, Virginia, United States - WW16-25 | ecosystem: Environmental > Aquatic > Deep subsurface > Groundwater > Cave microbial mat | place... | reverse complement strand
CGAGCGCGCGCGTGGATGTGTTGCCGTTGGAGAATGGCTTTCAATTAACGTGGGCGGACGCGCGCAAACGCGACGGGCGTTTGCAAATTTATTCGCGCGCGTTCGATCTCAACGGCGCGGCGCACGGCGCGGAGACGCGCCTGACCGCGACGACGACCAGCGGCGCGGTGCAACCGCAATTGATCGCGTTACGCGATGGCGCGCGGCGATTGTTTTGGATCGAAAATATCGCGCCGGATACTGCCGCGCTGTTCACGGCGGACAATCGCGAGGGCGCAGAGCCGGAGGTGTGGCATCGGCTCGGGTTTGCCGGCGACGCGGCGTTGGGGAATCTGCTCGTGACGTTCGGCACCGGCTTTTTTCTCGTCATCGTTCTGCTCATCGTAAATTTCTGGCGCTGGACGCTGGTGATCTTGATCGCGCTGAGCTGGTTGCGCGTGGCGCCGGTAAATTCGCCGGCGCGCGGCGTCGCGGCGTTTTTAGTTTTGGTTGCCGCGCTCGCGCTTTTCATCACGCCGATTGGCGAGATGCTGGGACAAGCGCCGCTGCAAATCAGCGCGGCGGCGGCGGTTGTGTTCGCGCTGACCGCGACGATTTTTTGCGCGCGGATCGCGTGGCAGTGGCGGAATGATTTGGGCGACGTGTTGCGCTGGACGGCGTTGGTGTTGCTGTGGACATTCGTGTATTATTGGCTGAACGCGATCGTGTTGCTCCGCGAATCTTTTGCTGTGTAGAATGGTTGTGGAACGAAAACAATTAAACAAACGGATGCCATGCGTTCAATTGTTAATTCAGGGAGTCAGGCAATGAGAATCGAAATCACCATTTGCGCGCTAACAACCTTGTTGGTTGCGTTGATTGCCTGTGCGCCGGACTCGACTATGCGTTCGGGACATTGGTCGAGGCGCGCGTCGATGCAAGCAGAGCGCAGTTGGATCGGGATGGAAAGCGTCGGCGGAAAAATTTACGTGATCGGGGGAATGACCGGATCTGAAGGGCGGCGGCTGAATGATACCGAAGTGTACGATCCACAAAAGAATGCATGGAAATATCTTGCGCCAATGCCGACGGCGCGCTCCGCGCCCGCCACCGCGGAAATTAATGGCATCATATACATTATCGGCGGACTCGCGTTACAAGGCACGACGAATATTGTCGAAGCGTATGATATCGCGAATGACCGATGGCTCACCGATTTTCCGCCGTTGCCGACGAAACGGTTTGATGCCACCGCCGTCGCGTTTGGCAATTTGATTTACGTGCTGGGCGGCTATGACAATCGCGATATGAATATCGTCGAGGTTTTAGATACCGCCGCGAAAAAATGGTCGCCTGTGCCGCCCCTGCCGACATCGCGCTATGCCTTGCAAGCGATTGTGATTGATGATTTGATTTACGCGCTCGGCGGACGATCCAATAATCTGCCGAGCGACGTGGTCGAAGTGTTTAATCCGAAAACGCAAACGTGGCATTTCAAAACGCGAATGCCGGAAGGGATGGCGGGCTTTGGCACGGTGATGGCGGAAGGATTATTGCGCGTTGTGAAATTCGACCAGCATTTTGCGTACGACCCGCGCGCGAATACGTGGCAAAGCAATTTGCCGCCGATGCCAACGTCGCGGCAGGGATTGCAACTTGCGTATATTGACGGCGTGATGTACGCGGTCGGCGGCTGTGCGCCGGGCGGCATCAATTTGTTCGACGTCGCGCGTAACGAAGCGTTCAGCGTAAAGCCGTCCGCCGCGGCGGCAAGCGATCTGTTTGGAGCGAGCATCGTGTTGATGATTGGAGTTGTCCTCGTCGCGTTGCTTGCGCGCGCATTTGGGCAGAGAGTGTGGGAGCGCGCATAATTTTTGACAACGCCTCTGCATTCCCCTATAATTCGCCGCATACGAATCTCTTTCGCAAAGAGGAGGTGGTAGTTTCAAGGAAGACGCTCCACTCACAGGCGGTTTTCATCCAACTGCCGTTTTTTTTCGCGGCACATCGCCCCGCCAATTCATTTTCGATTTTAGAATTGCGATTTTCGATTTATCGTTCCGCTTGGCTCTGGGCAGCCACAATCGAAAATTGGCAATCGGCAATCGAAAATTCCCCCGGTGGAGGTCTAAATCATTTTCAATTATCTTAATCGGAAACATTTTCAGGAGGAGGAGATCAAAATGAAAAAGCTTATTTTATTCGCCGCGCTCGCCGCGGCGTTGGCCGTGATTGCCGCGTGCGCGCCCGCGCCCACAGCAACGCCGGCACCGGCGGCGCCACAGCCGCCCGTCGTTGTAACCGCGACCCCGGCGCCTAAAGCAGCAGTCCCGAAAGTTCTTGTCGTCTGCATGGCGCAAGAACCGGAAAGCCTCTACATTTACGGCACCAATATGGCAGTCGCGACGTACACCAATCAAGCCGCGTTTCAGGATGGTCCCATTGACTCGAAAGACTTTGACTATCAGCCGGTCATTCTGCAGAAATTGCCCAATCTCAAAGACGGCGATGCCAAGTTAAGCAAAGTCAAAGTCAAAGTCGGCGATTCCGTCGAAGTGAATGGCAGTGTGGTCAAAGCCGATAAAGAAATGGAACTGGATCAGATTGTGACCACCATCAAGCTGAAACCCGGTCTCAAGTGGTCGGACGGTCAACCGCTCAAAGCGTCGGATTCCGTGTTCTCGTTCAAGACCGCGTCGGATAAAGACTCGGGGGTCACCTCGCGTTTTATCTATGACCGCACGGCGAGTTACGTCGCCAAAGACGACGTAACGACCGAATGGACTGGGATCCCCGGATTTTCCTACAGTCTCTATCACACTGTGTTCTTCACGCCGTTGCCCGAGCATATCTTGAAAGCCGTTGCGCCGAAAGATATCAAGCAACACGCGTTCGCGCGCAAGCCAGTTGGTTTTGGTCCTTTCCGCGTGACCGAATGGGTTTCGGGTGATCGCATCGAAATGGAAAAGAACCCGAACTATTGGCGCGCCAGTGAGGGCTTGCCGAAATTGGATAAAGTGATCTATCGCTTTATCCCGGACACGAACCAATTGACCGCGCAATTGATCGCCGGCACGTGCGATATCGGCACGTCGGACGGTCTGTTGGTGGACTCGATCCCGTTCCTGGATCAAGCCCAAAAATCCAACATCTTGCAACCGGTCTATACGCTCGGCACGACATGGGAACACTTTGACTTTAACGTGGATCCCAAGACCGCGCCCAAGCCGCGACCTGAATTCTTCACCGATCTAAAAGTCCGCCAAGCGATCGCGCACGGCACGAACCGCAAAGAAATGGTGGACAAGATCGTGTTTGGCAAAAGCAAAGTGATGGATTCCGTCGCGCCCGCCACGCACTGGGCGTACCCCAAAGACGACAATGTGCTGACCAAATATCCTTTTGACGCGAAAAAAGCCGAAACGCTTTTGGATGAAGCCGGCTGGGTCAAAGGCGCCGATGGCATTCGCGCCAAAGGCGGCGTCAAGTTCCAGCCCACGATCAGCACGACGGCTGGCAACAAACCGCGCGAGCTGATCATGCAGGTCTTTCAGGCAAATATGAAGACGATCGGCATTGACGTCAAGTTGGACTTTCCCCCCGCGACCGTGCTGTTCGGCCGCGGCAAAGAAAACGACTATCTCTCGGGAAACTTTGACATGATGCTCTTTGCGTGGGTCGCCGGTCCGGAGCCGACGGTCGGTCCTTACCGTTGCTTTGAAATTCCTACCGCGGCGCTCGCGTTCTCGGGTCAGAATAATCCGCGTTGGTGCAACAAGGATTATGATACAGCAGTCGCCGCTTTCAACAACACGCTGGAAAAAAGCGCGCGCATTCCGTTTGCAATAACCGCGCAAACGATTCTCAGCAAAGAACTGCCGATTCTGCCGCTGTATCAGCGCATCACCATCAATGCCACGAGCAATCGCGTTCTCAACTTTCAGGCGAATCCGTCTCAAAGTGATCTCTTCAACATCGAAGAAGTGGACGTGAAGGACGCCGGCAAGTAATACCGTAAACAGTATCGCTGGGCGCGCGTCGCGCGCCCAGCGATACTTTGTCGAGAGGTTCCAACATGATCAATTATCTCATCCGCCGCTTGATTTCGATGAGTATGGTCGTTTTCGTTTCCACCTTTCTGATTTACATGATTTTGAATCTCGCGCCCGGCGGTCCGTTGTGGGAACTGACGCTTTCAGGCGGCTCGCGCGAAACGCAGGTGACCGGCGAAGATATGCGCCGTCTGGAAAAAATGCTCGGCTTGGACAAGCCGCTCGAAGCGCGTTACCTCATCTGGCTTTTTGGCGATGACTGGTACGATGGCGGCGAGCGCAAAGGCATCATCCGCGGCGATTGGGGATTGTCATGGAAAGTCGCCAACGGCGTGCCGGTGCTTGAACTCTTTCAAGCGCGCTTTGGCAACACCTTGCTCTTGTCCGGCGCCGCGCTTGTGCTTTCGCTTTGCATCGCGATTCCGATTGGGATGATCGCGGCAGTCAAGCAATATTCCAAACTCGATTATCTCCTCACTTCTTTTTCGTTCTTTGGCATTGCGATGCCGGTCTTTTGGTTCGGGTTGATGATGATTTTGTTTTTTTCGCTCCAGTTCAAAGCCTGGGGCTTGCCGTACTTGCCACCCGGCGGCAACGAATCGCTATTCGGTGCCGATAAAGGCACGCTGTTGGATCGTTTGCGTTATCTGATTATGCCGGCGCTTGTTCTCAGCTTGCTTCAAACCGCGGCGTGGAGCCGCTATATGCGCTCGAGCATGCTCGAAGTGTTGAAGCAAGATTACGTGCGCACCGCGCGCGCCAAAGGCGTCGTCGAGCGGATCGTCGTCGCCAAACACGCGTTGCGCAACGCACTCATTCCGATTGTAACGGTCGTCGTCTTGTCCTTGCCGGGTTTGTTCGGCGGCGCGGTGATCACAGAAACAATTTTTGCATGGAACGGGATGGGGCGACTCTATATCAACGCGCTGACGCGCGGCGATTATCCGGTGCTGATGATGTTTTTGTTGATCAGCGCGTTGCTGGTCGTGACCGCCAACCTGATCGCCGATGTGGTTTACACGTTTGTGGATCCGCGCATCCGGTATTCCTAGTCACTAAAGGGTGGAGCAGAAACCCGTTTTCTGCGAGAAAACGGGTTTCTGCTAGATTAGCCAACGACTAACGAGGGGGGTTTTAATGGCTGTCGCGCAAGTGGAATTAGTCGAGGAATTATTTTCCGTCCAAGAAGAAACGCAAGCCGGCGCGATCTGGCGGCGGTTTCGCCGGCATAAGCTGGCGTTATTCGGCATGGTGATGATCATCGTGCTGGTCGGGGTGTGCGCGCTCGCGCCGGTGATCGCGCCGTACGATCCGCTCGCGCAGGATTTGGCGAATCGCAATCAGGGACCGAACGCCGCGCATTGGTTCGGCACGGACGAACTCGGGCGTGATATTTTGACGCGCATTTTATACGCGGGGCAAATTTCTCTGATGATTGGCTTTAGCGTTGCGATCCTCGCGGAACTAATCGGGGTGACCATCGGCGTGATCGCCGGCTATTTTGGCGGCGCGATTGACAACGGCTTGATGCGCTTGGTGGATCTCATCATCACGTTGCCGGCTCTGCCGATTCTGCTTTTGCTCGCGACGATTTTTGCGAGCGGCGGTGTGCCGATGCTCATTTTCATTCTGGCTGTGCTCGGCTGGACGACGGCGTCGCGCGTCGTGCGCGGCGTCGTGCTCTCGTTGCGCAATCAAGAATTTACCGAAGCCGCGCGCGCGCTCGGCATTTCGACGCCGGAAATTATGGTGCGGCATATGATTCCGAACGCGATTGCGCCGATCATCGTCGGCATGACGCTCGCTGTCGGCGGCGCAATCGTCACCGAATCCGCGCTCTCGTTTCTTGGCTTTGGCGTGCGTCTGCCAACTGCGACGTGGGGCAATATGCTCCAGAACGCGCAGAGTGATATGTTCCTCGCGCCGTGGAAAGCAATTCTGCCCGGCGCGTTTATTTTTCTCACCTCGCTCTCGTTCAACTTTATGGGCGACGGCTTGCGCGACGCGCTCGATCCGCGCATGAAGGTTTAACGGCGAATGGCATCCACCAATCACACCTTGCTCAAAATTGACGATCTCGTCAAATATTATCCGATTCGCGGCGGCATCCTGCAACGCCAGGTCGCGCGCGTCCACGCGGTTGATCACATTTCGTTCGAGGTCAAAGCCGGCGAAACGCTTGGCTTGGTCGGCGAATCCGGGTGCGGCAAGACGACGACCGGGCGCGTCGTTTTGCGTCTCGTCCCGGCAACTGGCGGCGACGTTGTCTTTGAAGGCAAGAGCGTTTTCAAAATGAACGCGGGCGATCTCAAGCGCGCGCGCAAAAATATGCAGATCATTTTTCAAGACCCGTACGGCTCGCTCGATCCGCGCATGCCGGTCGGCGAAATTATCGGCGAAGGCTTGCGCGTGCACGGCGTCGCGAATGCGAGCGAACGCCGGCAACGCGTGCAAGAGATCATGCTCAAAGTTGGCTTGCGTCCAGAGTACACGTCGCGATTTCCACACGAATTTTCCGGCGGACAACGCCAGCGTATCGGCATCGCGCGCGCGCTGATCTTGCGTCCTCAGTTTGTCGTGTGCGACGAGCCGGTCTCGGCGCTCGACGTTTCGATTCAATCGCAAGTTCTGAATTTGCTCAAAGACCTGCAACGCGAATTCCAACTCACGTACCTTTTCATCGCGCACAATCTCGCGGTCGTAAAATATATCAGCGACCGCATCGCCGTGATGTATCTCGGCAAGATTGTTGAACTCGCGGACACGAAAGAACTTTTCGACAATCCCCTGCATCCGTACACCAAAGCCTTGCTCTCCGCGATTCCGCAACCCGACCCGACGTTGCGGAAACAGCGCATCATCCTCATCGGCGATGTGCCGTCGCCGGTAAATCCGCCGAAAGGTTGTCGCTTTCACACGCGTTGTCCCATTGCCGTCAAAGGGCATTGCGACGCGCAAGAACCGGAATGGCGCGAGATGAAACCCGGGCATTGGGTCGCGTGTCATTATGCATAAAGATCCTTGCCGCCACCGTTTTTGCGGGATTGCATTGGGGAAGAGGGGATGATCGCTCTTACGCGTCGCCAGTTTGTCGCATTGGGCGCAAGCGGTTTGTTCGTAATCGCCGGTGGCGGCATCGCGTTGCGCGCGTTGGCTCAAAAATCGCCGCGCACGATTAGCGCGCCAAAATCAAACTCACTGCCTCCCAACTCAACCGAAAGCACATTTACACCGAAAGAAATCGCGGCTCTGCCGCTTCCGCTCTGGCTGACGCCGAACGAAAATTTTTATCGCGTGCAGTACGCTGAAATTCCGAGCGTGAGTCTTACGTCGTGGTCGCTCACGATTTACGGCAAGGTACAACGCGAAGAGAAATTCTCGTTCGACGAAATCCGCGCCTTGCCGGCATTGACGCGGATGCACACGCTCGAATGCATCGGCAATCCGGTCGGCGGCAATTTGATCGGCAACGCGGACTGGCGCGGCATTTCATTACGTGATTTGCTACAGCGCGCCGGCATCGCGCCCGATGCGCGTTGGGTTGTCATCGGCGGTGTGGACGAATATTTCACCAGCATTCCGATTGAACGCGCACTGCACGAACACGCATTGCTCGCGTACGAGATGAACGGTGCGACGTTGCCGCTCGAGCATGGCTTTCCTTTGCGCGCAATACTGCCCGGCGTGTACGGGCAGAAACAGCCGAAATGGATTACGAGTCTTTACGTGACCGACACGGAAGCACTCGGGCATTGGGAACAAAAGGGCTGGTCGCGCGAGGCGGCGATTCAATTGAACTCTGGAATCAAAATGCCGCGTGAGAGCATTCCGATCGCGCGCGGCGATATTTTGATCGCCGGCGTCGCGCACGCGAGTGAGATCGGCGTGCGTTCCGTCGAGATGAGCACCGACGGCGGCGCGACGTGGGATCAAACGATTCTCACGCGCGCGCCCTCGCCGTTTGTTTGGACGCCGTGGGGTTATCTGTGGAAAAATGTCGCGCCGGGAAATTACGAATTGCGCGCGCGCGCGACCGACAACGCCGGCAACGCGCAACCGGCGCGCGGTCCCGCGCTTTTGCGCGATGTGTATCCCAACGGCGCGAACGCGATTCATTCGATTCTCGTACAGGTGAGCGAGGCATAACGGCTCTTGTTTCACGCATTCCGTCTTACGCCGAACGGGATGCGTGAATAATATTCATTCGACGAGGCGATTTTCCCTTGAGCAACTCATTTCCTTTGTTACAAGTCAAAGATCTCAAGACCCACTTTTTCACTTCCGACGGGACCGTGCCGGCAGTGGACGGCATTAGTTTTGATATTCGCGAAGGCGAAACGCTTGCCATCGTCGGTGAATCCGGTTGCGGCAAATCCGTCACCGCGCTTTCCATTATGCGGCTGATCGCGACGCCGGGCAAAATCATCAACGGCGAAATTGTTTTCGCCGGGCAGGATTTGGTGCAATTGCCCGAGAGCGCGATGTATTCGATTCGCGGCGCGCAGATTTCGATGATTTTTCAAGAGCCGATGACGTCGCTCAATCCGGTTTTTACCATCGGCGATCAAATCGCCGAAGCGTTGATGATCCATCAAGGGCTGAACAAAGAAGCCGCGTTGCAACGCACGATCGAACTGCTGGCGCGCGTGCATATTCCCGAAGCGGAAAAGCGCGCGCGATCATACCCCCACGAACTCTCCGGCGGGATGCGCCAACGCGTGATGATCGCGATGGCGCTGGCATGCACGCCGAGTTTGCTCATTGCGGACGAAGCGACGACCGCGCTCGATGTAACGATTCAAGCGCAGATATTAGAACTGCTAAAAGAATTGAAACAGAGTTTGGGACTCGCGATCGCGTTGATCACGCACGATCTCGGCGTCGTCGCGGAAATGGCGCAGCGTGTCGTCGTGATGTACGTCGGCAAGATCGTCGAAGAAGCCGATGTGCAAACGCTGTTCAAATCGCCCAAGCATCCGTATACGCAAGCGTTGCTGTCGAGCATTCCAACTTTGCAAACGTCACATGATCAACGGCTCAATGTGATCAAAGGTAACGTGCCGAATTTGTATCGCCCCTTGCCGGCGGGCTGTCGCTTTGCGCCGCGCTGTCCGCTCGTCTTTGAAAAATGTTTGCAAGCGGATCCACCGCTCTTTAGCGCCGGCAACGGGCAGAGCGCGCGCTGTTGGCTGTACGAACCGGGAAATAATTTCGCGCCGCGCGCCGCGAGTTGACGAACGCGGCGGTCTTGATTAAGATAGGGTGGTGCGAAGACCGCAAATTGTGATTGATACGAATGTTATCATTGCGGCGTTGCGGTCGCAATATGGCACCGCTTTCAAATTAACCGCTTTGATCGGCACTCAAATTTGACATCACTCTTTCGGTGCCCTTGATTTTGGAATATGAAGAGGTCGCCCGGCGATTAGCGAATGAGATTAGTTTGGGCAAGCCGGTTGTTGACGACATCCTAGATTATATTTGCTCGGTTGCAAATGCGCGTGAGATCTTTTATTTGTGGCGTCCAGTTTTGCCTGATCCCAAAGATGATATGGTGCTAGAAGCGGCTGTGGCAGGACAATGCGAATTCATTGTGACCTACAATGAAAAAGACTTTCGGGGAGCGGAGCACTTTGGAATTCGGGTCGTCACGCCGCAACAGTTTTTGCGGCACATAGGAGAATTGGCGTGAGTGCGCAGAGTCTTCAATTGCCCAAGTCATTGCGGAGTATGGCGCGCCAAGTGGCGCGGGCAGAAAAAATCAGTGTGAATCAGCTCATCACCATTGCGCTTGCCGAAAAAATTTCAGCGCTCACCACTGAAAAATATTTCCAAACGCGGGCGAAACGCGGAACGCGGGCGAAATTTGAGAAAGCCATGGCACAGGTGGCTAAGGTAGAGCCGCCGGAATTCGACCGTCTCCCCGCAAAATAATGGATGAAACCGCGCTCAAAATTGATCTGCGCGAAGTGGTACTGGTCTTGGTTGTCGGATTGGGCGCGTTGGTATTCTGCGCCGGGGCATTGGCGAACGATGATCCGCTCTGGTTCTCGCCCGTTTTCAACGAAACGCCGACCGACGTAATTGTCCACCTCAACGGCTGTGACGCGAGATTGAAAAGCAGTTCGCCCCAATTTCAGCCGCTCGTGGACGCGATCAATCAAACGCTTTCGCAAATTGACGGCTATGAGCAGGGTTTTGGGCTTTCGCCGGAATCGTTGCTGGATTATCGCACGCGCGACCGTTCGATCGAAATATTTTATGCCCAACCCATTCGTCTTCACATACCGTATCGCTTTGGTCATCCGACCAATCTGCTCATTCCCTTGAGCGGTCCGTTCGGTGAGACACGTTCGCTCTTTGGCGGACGCGACGGCGATTATTGGGGCGGCGCGTTGCGATTGAAAACGAATGATGCGCTCGCGCGCCACGCCAACTTGCTCGTGTGCTCGCGTTAATTCGCTTGAACGTCTAAATATTTTTTCTTTGCCCGCGCATCGCAATTCGAAATCCTCTTCAGAGCTGAGGAGACGATGATCATCGCACGCGGCGAGTCCGGGATTTGAAAACACTGGCGTGCTAACGCTTTTTGCGTTGGCGCGCGAGTGTTTTTTTGTTGCTCGTCAATTTCATTGCACAGGACGTGACAATGGCTGTCCGTCGAGATCGCTGGCGAGTTCTATTCGTAACGCTCTGGCTCTGCGGAATATTTTCTGCCGCTCTGCAGATCCCTCTGCCGCGCGCCCGCGCGTCGTCGTCCACCATTGTCATTAGCCAAATCTATGGCGGCGGCGGAAATTCCGGCGCAACGTACAAAAACGATTTTATCGAAATTTTCAATCGCGGTAGTACCACCGTCAATGTCAACGGCTGGTCGGTGCAATACGCGTCCGCGACCGGCACGACGTGGCAAGCGACGAACTTGTCTGGCTCGATTGCGCCCGGGCAATATTATTTGATTCAAGAAGCCGCTGGCACCGGCGGCACAACCAATCTACCCACGCCGGACGCGACCGGCACGATTGCAATGTCCGCGACCGCCGGCAAAGTCGCGCTCGTCAGCGACAGCGCGGCGTTATCCGGCAGTTGCCCCTCCGGCAACACGCTTGTTGATTTTGTCGGCTATGGCACGACTGCCGATTGCCGCGAAGGATCGGCAAACGCGCCCGCGCCGAGCAACACGACCGCGCTTCTGCGCGCGGCAAATGGTTGCACCGAAACCGACGCGAACGCGTCCGATTTTTCTGCTGCCGCGCCCAATCCGCGCAATGCCGCGACAACTTTATCGGCTTGTTCATCCGCGACCAATACTCCAACATCAACGGCAACCCCAACCTCAACGTCTACTTCAACATCAACGCCGACTTTTACGCGTACTTCGACACCAACCTCAACCTCAACGCCTACTTCAACTCCAACTTCAACTCCAACTCCAACATCCACGCGGACTCCAACTCCGACCTCAACTAAAACCAATACCATAGTCGCCACGCCGTACCCCGCGCGTTCGATTGTGATCAACGAAGTTGCGTGGGGTGGCACCGCCGCGAGTTCCAGCGACGAATGGATCGAGCTTTACAACACCACGTCGTCGTCCATTAGTCTGACCGGCTGGACGCTCTCCGACGGCGGCGACATTTCCATTTCGCTCAGTGGCACGATTCCGGCAAACGGATTTTTTTTGCTCGAGCGGACTAGCGACAGCGCCATCAATAACGTCACTGCGGATCAAACTTATACCGGCGCGCTCAGCAATTCCGGCGAAACGCTCACCCTGCGCGATCCCGGCGGCAACAGCATTGACACCGCAAACGGCGACGGCGGCGGATGGCCCGCCGGCGCTTCCTCCGGTTTTTATTCGATGGAACGCATCAATCCGCTGACGGCGGACAGCGATTCGAATTGGTCATCGAACGACGGCGCAACGCGCAACGGCACGGACGCGAACAGCAACGCGATCAACGGCACGCCAAAGCAAATTAATTCCGCAACACAATCGCTCACCGCGACGCCGACGCCAACGAAAACTTTTACTCCAACAACAACTTCCACATCCACATCAACCTCCACTTCAACCGCGACGCGCACCTCGACGCCGACCTCGACCCCCACGCGCACGTCAACAGCCACCGCGACCTCGACGCGGACGCCTACTCCAACGGCGGTGGTCCCCGCCGCCGCGCTCTTGATTACGCAAGTTCTTTACGATGGGACGCAGACTGATGAGGGCGATGAATTTATCGAAATCTTCAATCCCACTTCGGCAAGTGTTGACTTGAGCAATTACAAAATCGGCGATGAAGAAACGTCCGGCGGCGGCGAAGGAATGTACATTTTCCCAAGCGGCGCGACGATTCCGGCGAACGGCATCGTCATCATCGCGCGCAATGCCGAGCAATTCAAGAATCGTTTTGGTTTTTATCCGGACTATGAACTCATCACGAGCGGTAGTGGCTTGACCGACGCGGCATCCGTGCCGAATCTTGCGAAATATTCCACGTGGGCAAATGGCTCGCTCGCGCTTTCCAATTCCGGCGATGAGGTTTTACTTTTGGGTCCGAGCGATCAAATTGTAGACGCGGTCGCGTGGGGGAGCGGCTCGTTCAGCGCGGCGGGTCTTGCCGGCGACGCAAGCGCGAGTGAACCGAAATCGCTTCAGCGGTACGGCGCATATGACGCGAACAATATGACGTACGATTTTCTTGCAGGCGCGCCCGCGCCCGGCGCGCGCATTACGCCGCCGGCTTTTCCCGCCGTGACCGCGTCGCCGGCAGTGGGTGGCGGAATGTACGCGTACTGGGGCGATCTGCACGCGCACTCGACCGCGTCAGATGGCGACGGTCCGCCGCGCATGGCGTTCGATTATGCGCGCGCGGCCGGCTTGCATTTTTTCGCGCTGAGCGATCACGACAGTTGGTTGACGGCGGACGAGTGGAATGAGGTCGGCAATTTGGCGAGCGCGTTGACGGTGAATAATAATTTTATCGCGTTGCGCGGGTTTGAGTACAGCCATTCTTCGAAAGGGCACGTCAATGTTTTCAATACCGCGACGTGGGTCTCGCGCGACGATTCGAATTACGATACGCTCGCGGAATTTTACGCGTGGCTCGCCGCGCAGTCCGGCGCGGTCGCGCAGTTCAATCATCCGCTTTTCGAGGACGGCGGCGACTTTGACAATTTCGCGTTCAACGGCGGCGCGTCGAGCAAAATCGTTTTGCAAGAAGCCGGCAATTACGCGCATCAGACCTACACGCGCTACGAGTCACAATACGCGACGAGTCTCGGCAAGGGCTGGTTCGTAGCGCCGGCGAACAATTCCGATCATCACGATTTGAGTTGGGGCAGCGTGTCGCCGCGGCGCGTCGGCGCGGTGATGTCGAGTCTGACGCTCGCGAATCTCATCGGTGCGTTTCAAGCGCGCCGCGTCTTCTCCACCGAAGACGCGAATCTCGCGCTCGGCGTGCAAGTGAACGGCGCGTGGATGGGCTCGACGATTCCGTACGCGAGCGCGCTTGAATTTACGATCACGGTCAGCGACGCGGACGCGGAATCCGCGCAAGTGTTCATCTACGACAACGGCGCGCTTGTTCAATTCCAATCATTTTCCAATTCCAATTTCACATGGACGACGACGATCAGCGGCGCGGGGTCGCATTTTTATTTTGTCAAAGTTCAGCAAGCCGATGGCGACCTCGCGTTCTCTGCGCCGGTTGTTTCCGGCAGTGCGCCGATTGTCGCCAACGCCGACGCGCCGGCACCGCCCGCGCCGGAAACGTGGCGCGATCGCGTGACGGCGATTGCCGCCGCGCGCGCCGCGAAAAGCGAGACGAATGTGCGCGTCGAGGGATGCATTACGGTCCCGCCGCAGGTCTTGAGCGATCGCTTTTTGTACGTCCAAGACGCGAGCGGCGGCATCAAAATCGCGTTGTCGCCGCGGCATTCCACTTTTCCGGCATTGCGTTTGGGCGATTGCATTTCACTGCTCGGGCGCGTGCGCGTGATCTTTGGCGAGCGTGAAGTGGAGCTCGACGATCTAACCAACTTGTTCATGCAAGGCGCCGGCGGCAATGCAACGCCCCTCCGCGCGACGGCTGATATGATCAGCGCGAACATCGAGGGACAGCTAGTTGAGGTGAGCGGGAGAATCGTTAGCGTACAGGGAAATGAAATTATTTTGGATGATGGAAACGGCGAGGTGCGGATCGCGATTGACGCAACGACCGGCATCCGCGTGCCGGCATTGCGCGTCGGTCAGATTTTTCAAGCGATCGGCGTCGTCGGACGCGCGCGCGGGCGCATCGCGGTGTTGCCAAGATTCGCGTCCGATTTGCATATCGCCGCCGCGCCGACGCTCACCACGACTGCGCGCGCGGCAACGCCAACGAATCCGGCGCTCATTCAATCCGCGGCGATGCCGCGCACGCCGACGCTGCCGCCCACGCGCGCGAGCGCGACGCGCACCCCAACCTTCGTTTCCATCGCCCGCGCCGAATCGTCAGCCGGCGCGAGCATCGCCGTTGCCGCGGAAGAATTTTTTTTGGTGAGCGGATTGGCGTACATTGCTTTTGCGTTCGCGTTGTATGTGATCGGCTTGGCGGCAAGCGTGATTGAAAAAAAGACCTGACCGGTTTTTTGATACCGGTCAGGTCTAAACGCAAGGCGCCGAGCGGGTTTGAACCGCTGGTCGGGGTTTTGCAGACCCCTGCCTTACCACTTGGCCACGGCGCCGCGCCAGTGAGTATATTTGTTTTGCGGTGAGTGTCAAATGTTTCGCGAGATGCGACGCCTTTGTCAGGGCGTCGCATCTTTCTTATTGACACGACGCCGAATGAAATCTATAATCGTCTCCGATGAATGAATGGGTCTATTGGAAAGTGAGATGAAAATCTTTGACATCTCGATTCCGATTTCGCCGGCAATGCCGGTCTATCCCGGCGATCCGCCGGTAACGATCGAACGTGTTCTGCAGATCGCGCAAGGCGCGGCGGCGAACGTTTCGCGCGTCTCGCTCGGCAGTCACACCGGCACCCACATTGATCCGCCAGCCCATTTTATTCCCGGCGGCAAAACGATTGACCAACTCGATTTGCGCGTGCTCGTCGGTCCGGCGCGCGTTGTTGACCTCACGCGCGTCGAGCGCGCGATCACCGCGCGCGATTTGGCGCGCGCGCGCATCCCGCGCCGCGCGGTGCGTGTGCTGTTCAAGACGCGCAATTCCGAATTGTGGGCGCGCGCCGGCTTTCAGCGCGATTTTGTCGCGTGCGCGCCGGACGCGGCGGAATGGCTCGTCGCGCGGGGCGTGAAATTGGTCGGGATTGATTATCTGAGCGCGGAATTGTTCGATGCGCGCGAGCCGCGCGCGCATCGCGTATTGCTCGGCGCAGGCGTCGTGATCGTCGAAGGTTTGGATCTGCGCGGCATCGTGCCCGGCAATTATTCACTCGCGTGCCTGCCGTTGAAAATTCAGAACGGCGACGGCGCGCCGGCGCGCGCGGTGTTGTGGAGAGGGTAGTTCAGCGCCGCGTGCGCGTTCGAAAGGGAGGTTGTTCCGATGCGAAATAAAATTTTTTCCGGTTTGGTTCTGCTCGCGCTCGTGTGCCTCGCGCCGGCATCGCCGGCGAATGCCGACGCGCCGGTCGGATCCGAAATGCAATACGCGGTGCAGTACGGCGATTCGTTGAATTCCATCGCCGCGCAATTCGGCGTTCCGCTCGAAACGCTCGCGCAGATGAACGCGCTCGACGCGCGGGCGTGGTTGTTTGTTGGGCAAGTATTGCACGTGCCGGCAACCGCGTTTGCCGGCGCGCCCGCCGCCGCGCCGACGTACATCACGTACATCGTCCAATATGGCGATACGCTATGGGGAATCGCGTGGCGGTACGGCGTTTCGATGGCGACGCTGATGCGCGTGAATGGCATTTACAATCCGAATTGGATTTTTGCCGGCACGCGGTTACGAATTCCGCGCGTCGTCGCGCCGCCGCCGGGCGCGGGAACGTACGTCATTCAAGCCGGCGATACGCTGTCCGGCATCGCCGTACGTTTAGGCACAACGGTGTACGCGCTGATGATCGCGAACAATATCGCGAATCCAAATTTGATCTACGCGGGAATGCGGCTCGTTGTTCCGGCGACCGCCGCGCGCACGCCGACGCCGGGAACGCCGCTCGCCGCGACGGCGACGCGCACGATCACCCCGACGCGCGCGCTCACGCCCGCGCCGCCGGCGGGAACGCTGACCCCGTCTCCGACGCCGTCGGTGTTGGCGGTCTTGATGCAAAATCTTGCGTTCGTGCCGCGCGCGGTCGTGCTTCGCGTTGGCTCGCGCGCATTATGGACGAATGTGGATGCGGTTCAACATACGGTCACGAGCGGCGCGCCCGGCGCGCTCTCCGGTCTGTTTGATTCCGGGAATCTGAACGCGGGGCAAAATTTCCAATTCACGTTCGCGAATGCCGGGACGTTCGCGTTCTTTTGTCGCATTCACGGCGCGGCAATGACGGGAACGATTACCGTGAATCCGTAAAGATTGACAAACCCGCGCCATCGCATTTATAATCACGTACGTCATTTTCAATGCTGAAAGCGCTTTCGGTGATGACGCAGCGCGCGGGGGCGGCAAGCTTTGGCGCAAATCGTGGGCAGAGAAAAGTGGATTCATTTTAATAGGTGATTTGCGGCAATTTGAATCGGCTGTTTCCCCGTTCCGCACGCGTGGGGCAAGAGCCGATTTTTATTTGGGCTGAGGAGTAATGGGAAATGCTTCCAGAACAAACGGCAGTGAATCCGCCAGTGGTTGGGGATGGCATCGCGCCCAGCGATGAGGTAACCGCGCCGGCGGTCGAGAGCGGCTGGACGCGCGCGGAAAAAAGTTATGGCGGCGGCGAAGTTTTGGACGTGCGCGTGACCGGTTATAATCGCGGCGGTTTGCTCGTGGATCTCGGCGATGCGCGCGGCTTTGTGCCGGCGTCACAGTTGTCGCACCTGCCGCGCCAATTGACCGAAGAGCAACGCCAAACCGAAATGGCGCGCTATATCGGGCAAACCTTGAAACTCAAAGTGATCGAATTGGATCGCGCACACAATCGTCTCATTTTGTCCGAACGCATCGCGAATCCGGTGATCTCGCGCGTCGAGCAAGCGCTCGCGGCTTTGCAAATCGGACAAACGCGGCAAGGCGTCATTCGTAACGTTACCGATTTCGGCGCGTTCGTTGATTTGGGTGGCGTCGAAGGATTGATTCACGTTTCGGAGTTGGCGTGGCAACACGTTAAACATCCACGCGATTTGCTCGCCGCGGGCCAAGCGGTGGATGTGTTGATTATGGACGTGAATCGCGAACAACGCCGCGTTGCGTGCAGTCGCAAACGTTTGACGCCGAATCCGTGGACCGTGATCGCGGAAAAATTGCGCGCCGGCGATTGGGTGGACGGCGCGGTGACGAGCGTGCTCGAATTTGGCGCGTTCGTCCGGCTCGCGGAGGGCGTGGAAGGATTGATTCATGTTTCGGAGCTGACCGTCAGGAATGCGCCGACGCGTGAAATTTTGCAAGAAGGGCAAGCCGTGCACGTGCGCGTGCTGACGATGGATCCGGAACGCCAGCGCATCAGTCTCACACTGCGCGCGGAAACACCCGCGCGGAATGCCGGCGCGGCGGACGCCGCGATGCCGCCGCCGCCGGATGCCGGTTATTGGGCGAGTCTCGCGGAATCGGAGCCGTAGCATAGCGCCTTGTGCGCGTACGCCCACGAGGGGCGATGCTACAGATTTTTTCCTATGACCCGTTCACGTCGCATTGCAAAAAACGAAGAGCCGACGCGTTCGCGTTTTCCCATTGCGCTGTCATCGGCGCGGCAACGCGAAATCGCTGGCGTCGCCTTTTTTCTCGCCGGCATTTTGACGTTCTTGAGTCTTTGGGGCATTGCGCCGCGTTTCGCCGGAGAGGTTTTGCGAACATTGTTTGGCTGGGGCGCGTTCGCGTTGCCACTGATGGCGTGGCTCGGCGGCGCGTTGTTGTTGCGGCGCGGCGCGGCGGCAGAGGCGCCGATTCCATGGGGCCGCCTGTTTGCGATTGAAATTCTATTTGCCGCGCTCCTCGCGCTCGCGCATCTCGTTTTGTTCAACGCGAAAAATCCAGCGGAAAATGCCGGCGGCTTTAGCGGCTTTGCGCTGGGCGGCACGCTCGCCAATTATGTGGGCGCGCTCGGCGCGGGCTTGATTTTTTTTCTGTTCGCGCTGATCGCGTTGCCGCCGTCGCTTGGAATGAACGTCGCGCGGGTGCGCGCGTGGAGCGATGTGTTCGCGGCGCGCGCAGATGCGACACCAACCGGCACGATGTCCGCCGCGCTTGCGCCGGCAAAAACGCAAGCCGTGCCCGCGCCGAGCGCGCCGCGCGTCGCCGCGAAAACTATCGCGCCGGCGGCGAAAATTATTCCGCCGCCACCGCGTCCGCCGGCACTGCACGCGCCAGCAAAATTGCCGGTCGCGATTTCATCGCCGATCCTGACGCCGCGCCAACGCCCGCGCCGGCGCGCGCCGGCTCTGCCGGCGATTGATCTGCTCGACCCGGCAAGCGAAAGCAAGTACGGCGAAACGGACGCGAATCGCAAAGCACGCGTGATCGAAGAAACGCTCGCGAATTTCGGTATTCCGGTCAAGGTCGTCGAAATCAACGCGGGTCCGACGATCACGCAATTCGGTCTCGAGCCGGGATTTGTGATGCGGCGCAGTCCTGCCGGCGAAATGCGTCAGCGCAAAGTTTCCGTTACGCGCATCGCCGCGTTGCAACACGATCTCGAACTCGCGCTCGCCGCCGCGCCGCTCCGCATCGAGGCGCCGGTGCCGGGCCGCCCGATCGTCGGCATCGAAGTGCCAAATGAATTCGTGGCGGTCGTTTCTCTGCGCGGCGTTTTAGAGAATGAAGCGTTCAAGAAAAAGAAATCGCCCCTGCAACTCGCGCTCGGGCGCGATGTATCGGGGCGCTCCGTCAGTGCGGATTTGGGAACGATGCCGCATCTGTTGATCGCCGGCGCGACCGGCTCCGGTAAATCGGTCTGCGTCAACGCGATCATCGCGTGCCTGCTGTTCAACAATACGCCGGACGAATTGCGTTTTGTGATGGTGGATCCCAAACGCGTCGAACTGACGATGTTCAATGGCATTCCGCATTTATTGGGTCCGGTGATCACAGACATCGGGCAGGTCGTGCCGGCGTTGCGCTGGATCGTGCGCGAAATGGACCAGCGTTTTTTGTTATTCGCAAAGCACGCCGTGCGCAACATCGAGGCGTACAACGCCAAAGCCACCAAGAGCGGCGACGATGCGATGCCGTACATCATTGTGCTGATTGACGAGCTGGCGGATCTGATGCTCTCCGCGCCGGAAGAAACCGAAAAGCATCTCACGCGGCTCGCGCAACTCTCGCGCGCAACCGGCATTCATCTCGTACTGGCGACGCAACGCCCGTCGGTGGATGTCGTGACCGGGCTGATCAAAGCGAATTTTCCGGCGCGCATTTCGTTCGCGGTCACGAGCAGTGTAGATTCGCGCGTTGTGCTCGATATGCCCGGCGCGGAAAAATTGCTCGGGCGCGGCGATATGCTGTATATGTCGAGCGACTCGTCGAAACTATCGCGCTTGCAGGGCTGTTTTGTTTCGGACGACGAGCTCGCGCGGCTGGTTAAATTCTGGCGTGAAAAAGTGATTACCGATCTGCGCGTGATCGCGCAAGAAGCCCCATGGAAAAATATGGGCGACGGCAAGGAGGGTCCCGACGACGCGTTGATCGTGGAAGCGATCGAATTATTGCGCCAGTATGATCGCACTTCGATTTCGTTTTTGCAACGCAAACTCGGCATCGGCTATCCGCGCGCGGCGCGGCTGATGGATTTGCTGGAAGATAAACGAATCGTCGGCGCGGACGAAGGCGGCGGCAAGCCGCGCGCCGTCTTGACGCACGACCCCCAAACAAAAAAATTTGACGTAGAGTGAGACAAGGAGAAGGAATGCCTCGACCTCGCCGATCCGAACCCACAGAAAAAAAACCGAAAAAAGATGTGATCGAAGCAGAAGGCGTTATCACCGAAGCCCTGCCGAACGCGATGTTTCGCGTGCAATTGGAAAGCGGGCATAATATCCTCGGCCATATCTCGGGCAAAATGCGGATGTATTATATTCGAATTTTGCTGGGCGACCGCGTGACGGTGGAATTATCGCCGTACGATCTGACCAAAGGGCGCATCACGTTTCGGTTTCGCAGATAAATTCCGAATGCCAATGCAGGATGGCGCGCAATGTCTTCGCCCTCTGACGTACGGACTTCGCCGATTGCCGGCGCGTGGTATCCCGGCGCGCCGCGTGATTTAGAACGCGCGGTAGATGAAATGCTGGCGCGCGTGCCCCACGCGCCGATGCCGGGCGAACTGCGCGCGCTGATCGCGCCGCACGCGGGCTTGGCGTACTCCGGGCAGACCGCCGCGTATGCGTACCGGCAAATTGCGCCGCGCGATTTCGACACGGTCATCCTCTTGGGTCCCAGTCACTATGAGGATTTCGGCGCGTTCGCGATCAGCGCGAAAAAATTTTACGCCACGCCGCTGGGCAACGTCGAACTCGACGCGGAAATCATTGCCGCGCTCGCGCGGCGCGTCAAACTCAACCGCGTCGAAATTGATCGCGAACATTCGCTCGAAATTCAACTCCCCTTTCTCCAGTGCGCGCTAAAAAATTTCACGATCGTTCCGATTATGCTGTCGCGTCCGTTTTATCTCATTGGCGCGGACGCGTACAAATTCTGCCAAGACCTTTCGTTCGCGCTCGCGGAATTGCTCAAGCCGCGCCGCGCGCTCATCATCGCGAGTTCCGATCTTTCGCATCTGAACGATTACGCCGCGGTGAAAGAGTATGACGCGCGGTTCGCCGAACTCGTCGCCGCGTTTGATATTGCCGCGCTGGTCGAATATATGCAGCAAGACGCCGAATGCCGCGCCTGCGGCGACAGCGCGGTCATCACCGCGCTCCTCGCGGCGAAGCAACTCGGCGCGAATCAAACGCGCGTCCTGCATCTCACAAATTCCGGCGACGTGACCGGGATGCGCGATCCCAGCCAATACACCGTCGGCTATATGGCGGCGGGGGTGTATCGAAAACAAAATTCGTAATTCGAAATTTGTCTTTGCGCTCTTTGCGTCCCTTCGCTTTGCTCAGGGCAGGCTTTTGCGGTAAGATTCCAGCCGGGATTTCCCGGCTTTTTTTATTTTCTCGAAAGGCGCGCCAGTGAGCGATTCAAACCCGCAATCCGCAATCCGCAATCCGAAATTCGTTTCCGTCGTCGTCAACACGCCGCTCGGCGCGATTGCGACGCCGCGCGATCAAGAATCCGCGCCGGCGCTCGCTGAATCTTTGCGCGACCGCGCATTCACCTATTCCATCCCGGTTTCACTGGAAAATAAAATCGCGTTGGGGCAACTCGTGTGGGTGCCGTTCGGCGCGCGCAAATTGCAAGGCGTCGTCGTCGCGTTCGGTGACGCATCGCCGGTGTCAGAGACCAAAGAGATTGCCGAAATCGTTGACGCGCGCCCGTTTCTCTCTGCCGCGCAGATCGAACTCGCGCGGTGGATCGCGCGCACGTACCTCTGCTCGCTCAACGACGCGATTCAGTTGATGCTTCCCGCCGGCGTTGAACAGCAGACGGAAATTTTTGTCTCCCTCTCCGATGTCATTCCGAGGGGCACTTCTCCTTCGCTCAGCGTAAACTCTGCCGCGAGGAATCTCGTTGTTACGAATAGCGAGATCTCTCGTGGAGTTTATCCTGACGAAGGAAGGACTCAGGGTGACACAAAATCCCTCTCCCCAAAACAAATCGCGCTGATTCAGTTTCTTGAAAAAGAAGGCGAAACAAAATTGCGCGATCTCCCGCGCGCATTGCGCGCGCAGGTGGACGCGCTCGCGCGGCGCGGCATCCTGCTTAAACGCGCGACGTTGCCGGCAGCGCGCGCGCGCCCCAAGCGCGTCAAATCGGTTCGGCTGATCGCGGACGATGCGCGCGTGGACGCCGCGCTCGCGCAGATCGCGCCGCGTCAGCCACAAGCCGACGCGTTAGAATTTCTCGCGCGCGGCGACGCGCTTTTGCCGACCGTGAAAGAAATTTGCGCGGCAGTCCGATGCAACAAACCCGCGCTCGCCGCGCTCGCGCAACGCGGCTGGATCGAAATTGCGCCGGCGCAAGAGTTGATTTCGCTCACGCCAAAATATTTTGCCGATGTGCCTGCGCTCGCGGAAGCGCACTCGCGCGTGTTAGTGTTCTTGCGCGAACGTGGTGCGCCGGTGGCGCGCGCGGAATTGAAAGGCAAGGCGAATGCCATCGTCTTGCGCGCGCTCGAATCGAAAGGATACATCGAGCGTGTTCAACAAGATGAAACGGTCGTGCTGAAACTTGCGCCGGAGGCAGCGCGCGAAAAATCGCGTGAACTGCGCGGCGCGGATCGTTACGCGGCAATCGTGAATTATTTGCGCCGCGAAAATCCGGCGTGGGTGAGCGCGGTGTACGCGGCGACCGATGCGACGCGACAAGATTTGCAGAAACTCGAAGCCGCCGGCATTATCGCGCTGGAGGAAGAAGAAGTGTGGCGCGACCCGCTTGCCGGGCGCGCGTATGAGATCGCCGAGCCGCCGCGGTTGACGCCGGAGCAGGCAGAGGCGTTGAAAAAAATAGTTGCGAGGTTTCAAAGTTTCAAAGTTAGTCAGAACATCGAAACGATTGAAACAATGAAACCTGAAACTTTTCTGCTCCACGGCGTTACCGGCTCCGGTAAAACGGAAATTTATTTGCGCGCGCTCGCGGAAATCATCGCGCAGGGCAAGCAGGGCATCGCGCTCGTGCCGGAAATTTCGCTCACGCCGCAAACAATCCGGCGTTTTGGCGCGCGCTTTCCAAATCGCATCGCGGTTTTTCATTCGCGGCTTTCGATCGGCGAGCGTTACGATACGTGGCGGCGTTGCCGCGATGGATGGGTGGATGTGGTGATCGGGTCGCGGTCCGCGCTTTTTATGCCGCTGTCGCGTCTCGGGCTGATCATTCTCGATGAAGAGCACGACGCGGCGTACAAGCAAGACGCGACGCCGCATTATCACGCGCGCGATGCCGCGCGCGAACTGGCGCGGCTGACCGGCGCGACGGTAATTTTAGGGAGCGCGACGCCGGATTTGGAAACGTATCATCGCGCGACGCGCGGCGAGTTCACGCTGCTCGAGTTACCCAAGAGAGTTCTGGCGCATACGGAATCAATCCGAAATCCGAATTCCGAAATCCGATATTTGGATTTGCCGCCGGTGCATATCGTGGATATGCGCGCGGAATTGCGCGCGGGCAATCGCGCGATGTTCTCGCGCGCGCTGATGCGCGAACTGACGCGCGTCCTTGCCGCGCGCGAGCAGGCAATTCTCTTTCTCAATCGGCGCGGCACGGCGACGTTCATCCTCTGCCGCGATTGCGGGCACGTTTTCAAATGCCGGCGCTGTAACAATCCGATGACGTATCATCTCGTCGGCGATCAGTTGCAATGCCATCATTGCGGCCGCCGCGACAAAATGCCGACGCTCTGCCCGAATTGCAAAAGCATTCGCATCAAGTACTTTGGCGCGGGCACGGAAAAAGTGGAAGAGGAAATCCAGAAATTATTTCCGGACGCGCGCAGCGTGCGCTGGGATTACGATGTGACGCGCGGCAAAGATGCGCACGAAGCGATTCTGGAAAAATTTATTTTGCATCAAGCCGACGTGTTGATCGGGACGCAGATGATCGCGAAAGGATTGGATTTGCCGCGCGTGACGCTCGTCGGCGTCGTCAGCGCGGACACCGGTTTGCATTTGCCGGATTTTCGAGCGAGCGAGCGGACGTTTCAAATTCTCGCGCAGGTCGCCGGGCGCGCCGGGCGCAGCGTGTTGGGCGGGCAAGTGATTTTGCAAACGTATAATCCGGAGCATTACGCGATTCAAGCCGCCGCGCAACACGATTATCGCGCGTTTTACGAGCGCGAAATCGCGTTTCGGCGCGAGCAGGGCTATCCGCCGTTCACGCGGCTGATTCGTTTGCTGTACGCGCACGCGAACAATCCGCGCGCGGAAGCCGAAGCCGCGCGGATGCACCGCGCGCTGACGACGCGGATCGCGCAAAAAGGTTTGCCCGCGCTCGATCTGATCGGTCCCGCGCCGGCATTTTTCGCGCGCGTGCGCGGCGAGTATCGCTGGCAGATTTTGTTGCGCGGACCGGAGCCGCACGCGCTGGTGCAAGACATCGCGCTGCCGCTGGGCTGGCGCGTGGATGTGGAGCCGGTGTCGGTGTTGTGAGACGACAGAAGACAGACGACAGATGACAGATGACAGATGACAGACAACAGATGACAGGCAACAGACAACAGACGACAGAAAAAATGTTTGTTGTTTTGAAGAGCGAATCGGAGTAGAATGGGATTATGAAGAATAGGACGCGGACGAACGCGGAAAAGAAATTGACCAAAGGACTGATGCGGCGGAAGATGCGCGGCTATCGCTGGATGAACAAGTTTACCGCGCAAGAAGAACGCGCGCGGGCGAGTCAACTGACGCCGCGACAAGCGCGCCAATTATTTATTGAACTCAATACGCTCTGGGAAAAATCGAACGCGCGCGCAGGCGGCGATTGGAAAGCGGTTGAACGACTGCGAATCAAAGAAACTCTTGAGACTCAACGTCGTTTCTCGTCGCTTGCGCGACGCATCAAAAAACAATGATTGCCATCTACCGCGCGGCTTGGGAAATCCACCGGTTTCTGACGCGCCACAAAATTCCGTACGCGATCATTGGCGGAATCGCCGTGCAAAAATGGGGATTTCCGCGCGTCACGGTTGATGTTGATTTGACGGTGCGGGCACCGCTCGAAGCAGGCAGCCATGATTTTGTTGAACTCGTTCTGACGAAATTCCGCCCTCGTTATTTTGATCCCTTCGTGTCCGCGCGGACGCGCCAGCTCATTCTAATCTCGGCGTCGAATGGACGCGACATTGACATTTCGTTTGGCGTACCGTTATATGAAAACGAGTTTCTCCGCCGCGCGGTGAACTTCGTTTTGGAGCGCGGCAAGGTCGTACGGGTCTGCTCGGCGGAAGATTTGATCATCCACAAGTGCGTCGCGGGTCGTCCGCAAGACGCGCGTGATGTGGATGGTGTGATTGCGCGTCAACGCGAATCGCTCGACACGAAGTACATTCGCAAGTGGCTTCGGTTTTTTGATGGGTTGCTGCCTGAAGCGGGCGCGCTGCAACGCTTTGAACGCGCGTGGCGCGCGGAGAAACGCGCGGCGCGTGAAGCGCGCCAATCCTATCAAACCAGACGCAAGTAGCCGTCGTTTGCGTTGGTGCAAGAAATCGCTCTGCCGCTGGGCTGGCGTGTGGATGTGGAGCCGGTGTCGGTGTTGTGAGACGGACGAACACAGACGACAGACGGCAGAAAAAAATGTTTGTTGAATTGAAGAGCGAATCGGAGCAGAATGCAATACGATCCTTTCAAACACCATCGCCGTTCAATTCGATTGAAGGATTATGATTATTCGCGCGAAGGCGCGTATTACGTGACGATTGTCGCGCAAAATCGCTTGTGTTTATTCGGCGATGTCACAAACGCGGAAATGATTTTGAATGATGCCGGAGAAATGTTGCAATCGCAATGGTTCGCGTTGCCCGAACGATTTCCAAATGTGGATTTGGACGAATTTGTGATAATGCCAAATCATTTTCACGGGATTATCGTGATTACGGACAAGGGGGCGATTACAAATAGGGCAATCACAAGGGGGAGGGCGACCACAAGGGTCGCCCCTACAGACGGGACGCGCGTAGGGGCACCCCTCGTGGGTGCCCAATCCGACCGCGATAAAAACCACGATCCCATATTGGGCGAAATTGTTGGCGCGTGGAAATCCATTACAACCGATGAATACATTCGCGGCGTGCATGAATTGAATTGGCAACCGTTTGACCGCAAATTGTGGCAACGTAATTATTGGGAGCACATTATCCGCGACGAAAAAGATTTGGATCGCATCCGCAAATATATTATCAACAATCCCGCGAATTGGGATGAGGATGCGGAGAATGTGAAGAAGGCAAGTCTTGAGGGAAACTGAAAATGGCAACGCTGAATTTCAAAGGTAAATCCTTCGTTCAAAATTATCATCTCACGGTCAAGTATCATCAACTCGTCCCCAAGCCGAGCAAAAGTTTGACGCGCAAAGTTTCGCTGAATGATAATCTCATCATTCATGGCGACAACCTTGCCGCGCTGAAAGCATTGCTTCCCACGTATGCGGGCAAGATCAAATGTATTTACATTGATCCGCCGTACAACACGGGCAATGAGAACTGGGTTTACAACGACAATGTGAATAGCCCGATGATGCAGGAGTGGCTGGGCAAAGTCGTGGACAAAGAAGATTTGACGCGGCATGACAAATGGCTCTGCATGATGATGCCACGTTTGAAACTTCTCCGCGAATTGCTGCGCGATGATGGTGTGATTTTTGTAAGTATTGATGAGAATGAAATTCATAATTTGAGAATGTTATTGGATGAAATCTTTCAAGGGAATTTCATTGGCACATTCATTTGGCGCAAAAAGCAAGGTGGCGGACAAACCGACGATTATTTTGTTACTGAACACGAGTATATTCTTGTCTATGCTAAATCCCCATCGTTTCAATGGCTGGATGAAATAATTCCAGTTGATCAAGCACACTTTAATAAGGAAGACTCCGAAGGGAAATATTCAGCAGTCAGATTAGCAAAATGGGGGAGTGGAGCCAGAAAAGAAGATAGACAGACAATGTATTTCCCAATTAAATCGCCCGACGGGAAAAATATTTTTCCTGTTGCTCCAGACGGAGGAGCGGGGCGTTGGAGAGTCGGGAAAGAGAGAATGGCAGATTTGATTGCCCGCGATCTTGTTATTTGGGAAAAGAAAGATAACAAGTGGATCGCCTACGAAAAGATTTATTACGAAAAAGAAGATACGAAGAAGATCAAAGAAAGAAGCATTCTCTATGACGTAGCAACTACGGGCGACGCCACGAATACATTAACAGAGGTCTTTGGCAAGAAAGATGTTTTTGAAAACCCAAAGCCAGTTGAGCTGATTAAATTTCTTATCGAGCATTCGACAGATAAGGACTCGATTGTATTGGATTCATACCCAGGTTCAGGTACCACGGCGCAGGCTGTCATGGAAATAAACAACGAAGAATCAAGCAGCAAACGAAAATTTATCCTCGTTCAATTGCCCGAAAAAATCAAGGACGATTCGACTGCACAGAAGATGGGTTTCAGTGATGTAATAGACATCACTGCAGAGCGCGTCCGCCGCGTCATCAAGGGCGTGCCAAACGCAAAAGATGAGCAATTGCAAAAAGGATTAGGCGGCACGTTCAGTTACTTTGAACTGGGCGACCCGATTGAAATGGAAAGCATCTTGGAAGGCAAGAAACTTCCGAGTTACCTCGACCTCGCGCGCTATGTCTTTTACACGGCGACAGGCGAAGAGTTCAACCCCGCGCAAGTAGATGAAACGAGGAATTTCATCGGCGAATCGAAAGAATACGAAGCCTTTCTCCTTTACAAACCTGATTTGGAATATCTCAAAGCCACCGCGCTGACGCTTGAGCGCGCAAAAAATCTCGGCGCGTACAAAGGCAAAAAGCGGTTGGTGTTTGCGCCGAGCAAATATCTCGACCAAGATTATCTCTTGCAATTTCACATTGATTATGCCCAACTCCCGTTTGAGATTTATCGGTTGCGAGAGTAGACGACCTAACCCCTGCCCTTTCCCTAAATGGGAAGGGGTTAGCTCCCCTCTCCATTTAGGAGAGGGGCTGGGGGAGAGGTAGGCAAAGTATGGAACTCAAAGATTATCAAAAGAAAACGCTGGAGCAAGTCAAGCGTTATCTAGATTCGCTTGCCGAATTCAGGGACACCAAGGATAAAGTTCTGGGGATGGTCCCAGATTTTCTATTTGATTTTCCCGCGCAAGCCTGGGGAAAAATTGTCGGCACGCCTTATCATCCCAAGAAAAACGGATTGGGCGAAGACCTGCCGAATTTTTATTTGAAAATTCCAACGGGCGGCGGAAAAACCTTGCTCGCGTGCCATACGATTGATTACATCAATCGTAGTTATCTCAAAAAGCAAACGGGAATTATTCTCTGGATCGTCCCGACTTCGCAAATCTATCGGCAAACGCTCGCGCAATTAAAAAATCGCGATCATCCTTATCGCCAAGTCCTCGACATCGCGAGCGGCGGCAGAACGCTCATCTTGGAAAAAGCAGACCGATTCACGCCGCTCGACGTTCAAGAGAATCTCGCCGTGATGATGCTGATGTTGCCTTCCGCGAATCGGCTGAACAAAGAAACGCTCAAGATTTTCCAAGACAGCGGCGGCTTCGGGGAATTTTTTCCGCCGGAAGATGACCGCACGGGTAACGAAAAATTATTGAGGGCGTTTCCAAATCTCGATTCTTTTGGCGACGCGAATAGTTTTATGGGACGCGTCGTCAAAACTTCGCTCGGAAATACTTTACGCGTGCTCAAACCGATCATTATTATTGACGAAGGGCACAAAGCGTACAGCGACAAGGCGCGCGACACGGTCTTTGGATTCAATCCGAGCATCGTCGTCGAATTGTCAGCAACGCCGCCCGATGGCGCGAACAAACTCGTTGAAATCTCCGGACAGGAATTGAATCGCGAGGAAATGATCAAACTCGACTTGCATCTCACGAACAAGTCGGGTTTGGAATGGAAAGATGCCTTGCGCGCGGCTGTTCAGAAAACGAACGCCCTATTAGAAAACGCCAGAGAGTACGAAGCGAACACAGGCGAATACATTCGCCCCATTTGCTTGATTCAAGTCGAGCGCACAGGCAAAGACCAGCGCGGCTCAAAATTCATCCACGCCGAAGACGCCAAAGATTATTTGATCAAGCAGTGCGGCATTGCCGAAGAAGAGATAGCGATCAAGAGCAGTGAGAAGGACGACATTGAAGGCACTGATCTCTTGAGCAAAGACTGCCACATTCGCTTTATCATTACTAAGCAAGCCTTGCAAGAGGGCTGGGACTGCGCGTTTGCATACGTGCTGGTGATTCTGACGAATCCTAGCTCGCAGGTGAGCATCACGCAACTCGTCGGCAGGATTTTGCGCCAACCGAACGCGCGCAAGACCAAGGTGAAAGAATTAGATGAGAGTTACGTCTTTTCATTCCGCCAGAAAGCGAAAGAACTTTTGGGAAACGTCCGCAAGGGTTTTGAAGATGAAGGGCTGGGCGATATTGCAGGGCGCGTGACAATAGATTCGGATGATACAGGCGGCGTTCAAGCAACAAAAGAAAAAACGATTGGCTATCGTGCGCGCTTTAAGAAATTCGAGGGCAAGATTTATTTGCCCAAATTTGTGATTCAAGAAGTCGGCGGTTGGCGCGACGTGAACTACGAAATGGACATTTTGAGTCGCGTGGACTGGGGAAAAGTGAATCTTGAAAAATTCAAGACTCTATCTTTGGCGGCGCTGCAACCTGAAGAGCAAGAGGTTGTTGTTGCGCTTGCGGAAGACGCGCATGAAGTTATTCGCGAGAGAGAAGCATTTTTCCGAGTTGGGAAATTGGAAATTGATCCCGTCTTTATGACGCGGCAAATTCTGGATATTGTTCCGAATCCGTGGATTGGTTACGAGATCAGCGAAAAGACGATTGATTTGATACTTTCCTACCGTGACAGAAAGATGGTTTCGGAAAATTTTGTTTTCATCATCGAAGAATTGAGAAAACACCTTGAAAAAGAGCGTGATCGCCTTGCGGAAGAAATGTTTCGAGAATTGATCGAAGAAAAAACGCTTTGGTTCTTTTTGTTGGTAGATCGCGGCGGTTACAAGTTGCCCAGCAAGCTCAAAGTGCGGAGCAATACCAAGAAATTGGTGCGGGATAACAATTCTGACATTCAGCGCAGTCTGTTTGAGGAAGTTTCCGAAGGCGAACTGAATCCAGATGAGCAGGCAGTCGCTCTCTACTTTGACGAGCAGGAAAAACTTTTGTGGTGGTACCGCAACTTGGCGAGGCAGGATTACTTTGTGCAAGGATGGAAGAAAAGCAAAATCTACCCCGATTTTCTCGTCGCCGCCGTTACGGAAATAGAAAAAGACGACTATGACAGAGTGTACGTCGTGGAGACGAAGGGCATCCATTTGAAGAACGAGGATACTGATTACAAAAAGAGCGTGTTTGAACTATGCAATCAGCTGGGTCACCAAAAAGATTGGCGCCAGCTCAATTTGGAATTTGGCGACAAGCGCGTCGAATTCCAAGTTGTGTTTGGAGACGAGTGGAAAGAAAAAATAAATCAGATATTCGGAATTTAGAGTGAAAGGTTTGCAAGTGAAGACCTTGTCTCGCCGTATCAACGCGATAATTGGCATCTACATCCTCCTCGCCATTCTCTACGCGCTCTTCACGCCCAAATGGCAAGCGCCGGACGAGCCCGCGCATTTCAATTACATCCGCGCGATTGGGGACACGGGCGCGTTGCCCGTTTTGCAACGCGGCGATTATGATCAGGATTATCTCGAAAAAATCAAAGCCGCGAAATTTCCGGCGGCGATGCCGATTGACGCGATTCGCTACGAAGCGTACCAGCCGCCACTCTACTATCTCGCCGCGACGCCGGTTTATTTGCTCGCGCGCGGCGCGGGGTTGGACGCGACGGTGCTTGCCTTGCGGCTCTTTAGCGTCGCGCTCGGCGTTGGCATTTTGCTCGTCGCGTATCGCGTCGTGCGCGAAATTTTCCCGGACGATGAATTGCTTGCGCTCGCGACGATCGGCGCGATGGCGACCGTGCCGATGCATCTCGCGATCACGGCGTCCATCAGCAACGACGCGGCGGCAGAGCTTGTGCTCGCGTTGATTTTGCTATTGGCGATCAAGCGCGCCAAATGCACAATTACCAATTGCCAATTCACCATTTACGGCGGTTTATTATTCGGCGCGGCATTGCTCACGAAATCAACGACGTATGTGCCGGGCGCGTTGCTTCTCATTGGCGCGGAACTCGGCAAAGTGCTGGGGGGCAAGGGAGCAGGGGAGCGGGGGAGCAAATCACGCAATACGCTTTACGCTTTACGCTTCACGCTTTACGCTTTTGCGTTTGCGCTCCTCATCGCCGCGCCGATGCTCATTCGCGGCGCGCTGACGTACGGCATCGCCGATCCGCTCGGCATCGCGCGGCACGACGCGATTGTTATCGGTCAGCCGACGACGGCGGAAATGATCGCGCGCTATGGCTTGAATCACATTGCGTTCGATTATTTCGCAGTCACCTTCAAATCGTTTTGGGCGCAATTCGGCTGGATGGGCGTGCTGGTGAATGATCGCATCTACACGTTGCTCTTTGCGCTGACCGGCGCGGCAATGCTTGGCATCGCGCTGTCCGCCGCGAAAATTCTGCGCCGCCGCGAGTTGCTGACGCCGGCGCAATGGGCGAGTGTTGGGTTGCTCGCGTTGATGCTCGGCGCGGCGGTCGCCGCGTATCTGCTTTACAACTTGAAATTCTTTCAATTGCAAGGGCGCTATCTTTTTCCGGCGCTGACGGCGATTGCGCTCTTTGGCGTCATCGGCTTGCGCGAATTGATCGCGCCAGAGTATCGGCGCATCGTTTTTGTTTTGCTTTACGCCGCGATGCTCGCGCTCGATTTGGTAGCGTTATTCTTTTTCATCGTGCCGCAGTTAAATTCGTAATTCGTAATTGGTAATTCGTAATTCGCTGAAAGGACTATGAATTACGAATTATGAATTATGAATTTGAGAGAACCACCATGCCCACAATTGAATCTCTTCCGCGCTATCCGCTCGCTACACTTCCCACACCGCTCGATGAACTGCCGCGCCTCTCGCGCGAACTTGGCATTCGCGTGCTGATGAAACGCGATGATCTTACCGGTTTTGCGCTTGGCGGTAACAAAGCGCGCAAGTTGGAATTTCTGCTTGCCGACGCGCTGAAGCAAGGCGCGCAACTGCTTGTGACTGGCGGCGGATCGCAATCGAATCACGTGCGTATGACCGGCGCGGCGGCGCGCAAAGCCGGCTTGAATACGCGTGCGCTGTTGTTCGGTAAACCGCCGGAGCAAGTCAATGGAAATTTATTGTTGGACGAATTGCTCGGCATCGAATATTCATACGCCGGCACTGACGATAAACTCGCGACCGATCGAATGCTCGTCGAGCTTAACGAAGAACTGCGCGCCCAGAACCGCAAGCCCTATCTCATCCCGGTCGGCGGCTCGACCGTGTTGGGCTGTATTTCGTACATCGTTGCCGTCGGCGAATTGCTCGAGCAATTGCGCGCGCAAAGCATTCAAGCCGATTACATTCTCATCACGACCGGCTCATGCGGCACGCACGCCGGCATCCTCGCCGGCTTGAAATATTTCGGAGCGCAAATTCCGGTGAACGGTGTTAGCGTCAGCCGAGCGAAGAGCGAATGCGAAACGCGCATTACGAATCTCGTTCAGCAAACCGCCGAGTTTCTCAATTACAAGTTCCCAATTACATCAGAAGACATCATCATTCACGAAAATTACTTTGGCGCGGGATATGCAATCATTACACCAGCGGCGCGCGCGGCAATTTACCGCGTCGCTCGATTAGAGGGAATTTTTCTTGACCAAGTCTACACCGGCAAAACGATGGCGGGTATGCTAGATTTGGTCGAGCGCGGCGTTATCGAAAAAGGCGCGACGGTTATATTTTGGCACACCGGCGGCGCGCCGGGAATTTTCGGGCATCCGCAGGATTTTATAAAAACTTGACGTCATTGCGAGTGCAGTTTGCGAAACAATCCCCGAGTTCCAATGTTTCCCCATCTGCGGCTTGGGGATTGCTTCGGCACAAAAGGCGCGCCTCGCAATGACGCAGTGCTAAATATGGACTACTACCCTCTTAAACTGCAATCCATCCCGAAAGAAAAAATCTGGGGCGGGCGCAATCTCGCGCGTGTGCTCGGAAAAAATTTGCCGGCGCATCAACGGATTGGCGAAACGTGGGAAGCGTGGGAAGGGTGCGTGATTGAAAACGGCGCGGAGCGCGGCAAAACGCTCTCGCAATTGATTGAACGCGACGCCGCCGGCATTCTCGGCGCAAACGCCGCGCGCTTTCCGCTCCTGTTCAAATTCATTGACGCGCAAGATGATCTCTCGGTGCAGGTGCATCCCGACGATGCCGCCGCGCAGGCAGTGGAAAATTATCCCTTTGGCAAAACTGAAGCGTGGTACATTCTGGATGCCGAGCCGAACGCGCGGCTGATTCTCGGTTTCAAAAATAAATGCAATGCCGATGCCGTCCGCGCCGCGCTTGCCAATCAATCGCTGACGGATTTGCTTGCGGAGGTGCGCGTGCAAGCCGGCGACGTGGTCTTTGTTCCCGCCGGCACGGTGCACGCGATTGGCAAAGGGATTGTGCTCGCGGAAATCCAAGAAAATTCCGATATCACATATCGGCTGTACGATTGGGGGCGCGCGAGCGGGGGACGCGATTTACATCTCGAGCAATCACTCCGCGTCGCACGATTCGAAGCGATTGCCGCGCCGAAAATCGCGCCGCTCGCGATCGAGCGCGCACAGTTTACGCGCCGCGTTCTGGTCGCGTGCCGCTATTTCGCGCTCGAAGAAATTATCGCGCGCGATTCGTACGTGTCGGACACGCGCGGCAAATTCCACATCCTCGCGCCGATTCGCGGCGCGATGGAGATCGCGGCGGGCAGGGCGCGCGTCACGGTCGCGCCGGGCGAAACGGTCATACTGCCGGCGCGGCTCGGCGCGTTTGCGATCGCGCCCAGCAGCGCGCCGACGCGGATTTTGCAAATGTATCCGCCGGATTTGCGAGCGGACATCATCGAGCCGCTCGCGCAGGCGGGCATTTCGAAAGCCGAGATTGCGCGACTCGGCGGCTCAAACCCAGAACGCAACGACCTCCTCAAAATGCTTTGAGGAGGTCGTTTTTTACGTAGAATGTCAAATTATTGAGTTTTGAAACCAATAATTGAAACCTATTGACAAATATTGAGAAAGGGTGTAAATTATTGCTGAATTTTTAGAAAGGATTGCGTCGTGCATCCAATTTTTGGCAAATGCCCAGTCTGCGGACAAGAATTGCACGTCACGAAAATGGAGTGCCGCGCGTGCGGCACGGATATTGGCGGCGAGTTTGCGATCACGCGGCTCGCGCGTTTGAGCGCGGGCGACGTGCAATTTGTCGAGACGTTCATCAAGAACCGCGGCAACGCGTACAAGGTCGGTGAAGAATTGGAATTGCCGTACTCGACCGTGCGGGCGCGGCTGACCGACATTATTCGCGCGATGGGCTATGAGCCGGGCGCGGAATTGAAGGACGATGTTATCGCGATTCCACCGGAAAAACGTAAAGCTGTTCTCAAAGATCTCGAACGCGGCAAAATTTCCGCCGACGACGCGATTCGATTGTTGCAAGGAGACGGAGAATAGCGAGTCTGCAGAAAAAATCTGAATTAAAATCCTAACAACCCGTCCCTGTGTCACTTCGAGCGGAGCGTGAAGTCTCGTTGTTCCAATAACGAGATTTCTCGTCGCAAAAACTGCTCCTCGAAATGACAGGCGAAGCAGTTAGGGAAATTCTTGCATTTAGAGGGAGAGTATCTTGGTCGCCAGCGCAGTCAGTAAACCCGACCAAAACTTTCGCGGCATTCGCGCGTTTGACCTGATGCGCGATCTGTTTGGCGTCGGACGCTTGCTCGAAGAAGCGTTTCGCCCTGACCGCACCTTTCCGCTTGCGCGCACGCCGATGCTGCGCGATCTCGGCGTATTATTGTGGACGCTCGGCTACGCGCCGGGATTTCCGGAGCGCGTTGCCGGATTTGTGTGGGTGGAGGACCGCAAAATTATCGGCAACGTGACCCTGACGCCCGATCCCGCGCGGCTCGACCGGCATTTCATCAGCAACGTCGCGGTCAAACGCGAATTTCGCCGGCAAGGCATCGCGCGACAAATGATGGGTGCGGCAATTCAAGATTTGCGCGAACGTGACGCGCACTGGGCATTGTTGAATGTGCGTCCCGATAACACCGACGCGAAAGATTTATACCGCCAATTGGGTTTTCAAGAAGTGGAAACGAATTCAGAATGGATGTTAGCCGCGCCGCTCTCACGCGGGGATTGGCAAGCGGGCAAAGGGGATGAGAGCGGGGTGAGGCAACTGCATTTCCGCGATCATTTCGCTGTCAACGAATTGCTTCGCGCGGCGACGCCGGCGACTATTCAGCAATTCCGCGCGCCGCGCCATCAACCGTTTGTGATTTCGTGGGATGATCGTTTTATCGAAATCATTTCCGATTTGCTGATTGGACAAAGCACGTTCCGTTACGCGCTCGAACGCGACGGCAAATTGCTGGCAGTGCTCGCGTTGCAAGCGCAACGCGGACCGTTCCCGCATCGCATCGTCGCGCAAGCGCATCCGGACGCGCGCGGCGCGGTGGAGCGCGAGATCCTCGCGTTCGCGCTGGAAAATTTGGCGCGCTTTCCGGCGCGCGCGATTCGCGTCGCCGCATCGAGCGCACAGCCGGAATTGATCGCGGCGTTAGAGCAAGCGGGATTTAAATTTGCGAATGGGTTGACATTGATGGCGTTGGCACTGAGGGAATAATGGACAATGCCGGGACGCTCGACATTCTGAAAAAATTAGAGCAAGGCGAAATCACCGCGCGCGAGGCGGACGAAAAACTTGCGCCTAAGGTCGAACGCGTCGCAGAGCCGCCGACGGAAAAAACGCGCGCGCCCGAATGGATGCGGCGGCCTTGGCTGTATCCGTTCGCGGCAGGCATGCTCGGCGTCGGCATCGGCGCGTGGATCATCGCCAGCACGGTGAATGCGAACGCGCTGTGGTTCGCGTGCGGCTTGCCGGTTGTATTGCTGAGTTCGTTCGTGCTTGTCTTTGCCGCCGCGATGCAAGCGAGCTATTGGATTTACATTCGCGTGCAATCGCAGGGACAGCGCCAGCGGCATCAGGTGAATTTCGCGATTCCGTTTCCGTTTGGCTTTGCGCTTGTTGCGCTCGGCATCGCGCGGCGGCTCAAACCGAATTTGCGCGCGCGGATGAACGTCGAAACGTCGCGCGTGCAATTCGCCGCGCAGTGGGAAAAAGCCGAAGCGTTTTTCGACGCGATCGAGCGCGAGCTGAAGCAAGGTCGCGGCGTGAGTGTGGATATAGAAGACGGCGATGAGCGCGTGCAGGTGTATATCGTGTAGGAGGCAGGCATGGCAACCCCGGAGGAACGAATGCAGGTTTTGAAAATGGTGGAAGAGAAAAAAATCAGCGCGGAGGACGCCGCGAAATTGCTCGGCGCGCTCGGCGAAGCGGATCATCCAAAAACCGCGGGCGTTTCGGCGTCGCCGGCGACGAGCGGCAAATGGTTTCGCGTGCGCGTGACGGATTTGAAAAGCGGCCGGCGCAAGGTCAACGTCAATATCCCATTGAGTTTAGTTGATGTCGGATTGAAGATGGGCGCGAAATTCGCGCCCGCGGGACTCGAAGGACTTGATATGAATCAAGTCATTGCCGCGATCAAAACCGGCGGCGAAGGCAAAATTGTTGACGTGCAAGACGAAGAGGACGGCGAGCATGTCGAAGTGTTTATTGAATAATTCAACGAATAAACCAACCCTTCGTTGATTCCATTCGTTTTATTTCTTGGAGGAGAAAATGCGTTCATTGATTTTGCGGTTGTTCGTCAACGCGGTCGCGCTGTTTATCGCGGCGCGCATCGTGCCGGGTATTGCTTTTTCCGAAGGCGATTGGACGACGATTCTTTTCGTCGCGTTCATTTTCGGATTGGTGAATGCGCTCGTCGCGCCGCTGTTGAAAATGCTGACGTGCCCGTTGATTCTTTTGACGCTCGGCTTGTTCACGTTTATCATCAACGCGCTGATGTTGATGCTCACGTCTGCGCTGGCGCAAGCATTGCGCTTGGGATTTCGCGTGGAGGATTTTGGCGCGGCGTTTTTCGGCGCGCTGGTCGTGAGCATTGTGAGTTTCGTTCTATCGTGGCTGGTGAAAGAAAAGGGCGACGACTAAAAAAAAAGAATCCCCGCCGACCGGCGGGGATTCTTTTTTTCTGGACGCGATTTGTTTTGAGGGAGACCGGCATGAATTCCAGCGCAATCGAAACGCGCGCACGCTCAAATTTTCTTTCCGTCTTGCGCCATCGCAATTTCGCGTTGCTATGGAGCGGGCAAGCGATTTCAGCCTTGGGCGACGCGCTCTTTGCCATCGCCGAGATTTGGCTCGTGTTGCAATTGACCGGCTCTGCCGTCGCGATGGGCACGGCAGTCATTCTCACGCAACTGCCGCGCCTCGCGCTGATGATGATCGGCGGCGTCTCCGTTGATCGTTATAACCGGCAAATGATGATGCTGATTTCAGATTTGATTCGCGGCGTCGTCGTCTTGGCGTTTGGCTTTTTGGTGGCGACGAATCAAATTGAATTGTGGCACGTCTATGTGCTCGCGATTATTTTCGGCGTCGTCAGCGCGTTCTTTCAACCCGCGCAAACGGCGGTGATTCCGAACCTTGTGCCGCGCGAAGCGCTGACCGCGGCGAGCGCGCTGAGCCAGTTGACGATGCAGATGGCGCAAGTTTTTGGTCCATTGCTCGGCGGGATTTTGATTGCCGTGCCAGCGATTGGGATTGCCGGGGTCTGTTATCTCAACGCCGCGCTTTCCGATTTGCGCGACGGCTTGCGTTATTTATTCGGCTTGCGCGCGCTCGTCGTGATTATGTTGCTCGCGATGGTTTTGAATTTCTCGCTCGCGCCGATCCAAGTCCTGATGCCGATTCATGCCAAGAACGCGTTGGGGCAGGGGTCCGAAGGTTTTGGTTTACTCTTTACGACGTTAGGTGTCGGAATGGTCGCGGGAAGTATTTTTGTGGGGATGTGGTCGCCGAATCGCCGCCGCGGGTGGTGGAGTTTCGCGTTGTGCGCGCTCGGCGGCGCGCTCTTTATTTTCATTGGGCTCGTGCCGATTTTCGCGTTGACCCTAGCCTTGTTATTCGCGTTTGGATTTATCAATGCGATCATCAATGCGATGCTGGGCGCGACGATGCAAGGTATCATCGCGGATGAATTTCGCGGGCGCGTCGCCGCCGTCAATATGACGATTTCGACCGGCTTGAATCCAATCGCGCTCGCGCTGGGCGGTGTGTTCGGAGATGCGTACGGCGCGGGAATTATTATCGCGGCGGGCGGAGCGTTGTGCATGCTGACGGCTTTAGGCGGGCTTGGCGTGCGCGAGGTACGGGAGTTGCAATAAAGATTTTTTGGATGCGGACAAACGCGGCTGTACGCTGACGAAAAATTATTCTTTCAAGCGCGGATCGAGCGCATCGCGCAAACCGTCCGTAATGATGAACACGCACAACACGGTCACGGTGATGAAAAGTCCCGGCAAGAAAACGAGCCACGGCGCGTTTTGAAAATTTTCGAGCGAGCCGTTCAGCATATTGCCCCACGACGCGGTCGGCGCTTGAATGCCCAAGCCGAGAAAACTCAAGCCGGCTTCGCCGAGCATCGCGCCGATGATATCAAAGCCGGCGATAATCAGCACAATGTACATTACGTTGGGCAAAATGTGCCGGAACATAATCCGCCGATCACTCACGCCGATGACGCGTGCGGCGTCCACAAAATCGCGTTGTTTCACCGATAGCACCAGCCCGCGAATCGCGCGGCATTCGTCCGTCCAGCCGAGCACGCCGAGCAAAATCGCGAGCCCCCACGGGGTGCCGACAAATCCGCGAAATGTGACGGAAAGCAGAATCAGGAGAAAAAATGTCGGGATGCCGGCGCGCGTGAGAATGACCGCGTTGATGATGTCATCCGCGCGGCCGTGATAATAGCCGGCAATCAAGCCGAGCGGGATGCCGATGATAAACTGAATCGCAGTGACCGCGAACGCGATGCTTAATGACACTTGGCCGGCGAAAAGCACGCGCGTCAACGTGTCGCGTCCGAATTCGTCTGTGCCGCCGAGATGTTGCGGGCTGGGCGGAGAATAGCCGAGCAGTAAATTTTGTTTGGTGGGACTCGTATGCAAAATGTGATCGGCGATCAGCGGCGCGCCGTACGACAGCACGCAGATGGTCAAAAAAATAATGAGCGCCGCCATTGAAAGTTTGTCACGCCGCAAACGCGCGAAGGATTCCTGCCAATAGCCGGGCGAGACGCGCATTTCCCCAACGGGCTTTTTTTTTGACGCACCGAGCGCGAGTGTGGTTGCCATTGTTTTCCTAATTCAGTTTCACGCGCGGATCCACGAATGTGTACAAAATATCCACGAGCAAAAACGAAACGACGGTGAGAAACGATCCGATCATAAAGAGCGCCATCACGACCGGATAATCACGTTGAAAGGTTGCCTGCACCGCCATTCTGCCGATGCCGGGCCACGAGAACGTCGTTTCAAAAATCACCGCGCCGGAAATCAAACCGGCAATCGAACCGACGAAAAGCGGAATCACCGGAATCAGCGAATTGCGAAAAGCGTGCCGGATCAATACGACGCGCTCTGCCAGTCCTTTCGCGTGCGCGGTGCGGATGTAATCGAGGCGAATCACTTCCAAAATGCTCGAGCGCAAAAAACGCGACCACACAATCCAGCCGCCCCACGCGGAAATCGTCGCCGGCAAGATCAAATGCCACGCGCGATTCGCCAGATCATTTTCTTTGCCGATCGTGTACATTCCGCCGAGCGGCAGAACGCCCGGAAATAATCCGTGCGGACCGACGACGTAAATAATAACTAGCAGACCAATCCACCAATGCGGCGCGGAATTGCCCATCGCGTTGATAAATCCAATCACGCGATCAAACCAGCCGCCGCGCTTGACCGCCGCCCAAATGCCCATCGGAATGCCGAGCAAGCCGATGATGAGCGCGGCGATATTCAGCGTCAGCGTCGCCGGCAATCGTTCCGCAATTTTGTCGAGCACGGGCCGCTGGTCAATGAACGAACGTCCGAAATCACCGCGAAGGATATGGGAAAACCACCGGACGTACTGAACCGGAATCGGATCGCTCAAGCCGTACGACGCGTTGATCGCGTCAATGTCGGCTTGTTTCATACGCGGGTCTTCGAGAAACGTTGCGGGACCCCCCGGCGCGAGCCGCATCAGCGTGAACGCGATCACCGAAATAATGAATAACAGCACGACAGACTGAAGCGCGCGGCGAAAAATGTAACGCGTGGTGCCGGTCATATTCACCTCAGTAGGGGCGACCGATGCCGGTCGCCCCTACGACCTGCGTTTTATTTTGTGCCTTCTGTGATGAACCACTTGTGGAAATCGTAAGCGACGCCGAGTCGGGTTGCCTCGTTCGGCGTGACGCGTTTGTTGTAGAACGTCCAGCCGGTCGAGTACACCAAGAAGACGTACGGCGAATCTTCGGCAAGGATTTTCTGAATCTCGCCGTAGATTTCTTTGCGCTTGGTGGTATCACATTCTTTTTCCGCCCGCAACCACAGTTCTTCTTGTTTCTTGTTCACGTACCCGACGCTGTTGAGATCCGGAATCGTCGCTTCCGCCCAGATGTCTTTGATGCCGGAAGGTTCGAGTCCGACGGACCAACCGAGGATGTCCATATCCCAATCGTACGGCGCCGTCTTGAGAAAAGTGAGGAACGCGCCGAACTCCAGCGTGACAAGCTCCACTTCAATCCCCAACAATTTCAACTGCTCTTGCATAATTACGCCGATTTTTTCGCGCGCGGGGCTGGGCGTGTTATGCGTCAGTTTGATTTTGAGCGGCTTGCCATCTTTGCCGAGCCGTTTGCCATCCGAACCGAGTTTGTAGCCGGCTTTGTCGAGCGTGTCTTTCGCCTTTGCCATATCGTAATCGTACTTGGGAACGTTGGGGTTGTAGACCCACGATGTTGGCGGGAATGTCGAATAGGTTGGCTTGGCTAACTTGTTGAACACTTTATCCGCGATGATGTCGCGCGGCGTCGCGTAGGAAACCGCGTGCCGAAATTCAACGTCGTTACCCGGCGCGCGACGCAGATTGAACCCGAGGTACGACCAGCTCGCGGCGGCGGGGTCCCATTCGTGCAGTTTGAGTTTGTCGCTGGCTTGGGCTTTTTCGTAATCCGTAGACGCTATTGCCGCCGCGTCTACTTCGCCCGCAAGCAACATTTGCAGTGCGACTGCGCTGCTCGGCACGATGCGGTACGTCACGTTCTCGATGTTCGGCGAACCCTCAAAGTAATCGTCGTTGCGCGTAAAGGTCGCGTGCGAATCGCGCTTCCATTCTTTCAGTTTGAACATCCCGTTGCCGACAGTGGGGTTGAAAATTTCGGTGTTCTTGACGGGATCGTTCCAATCTAATTTTTCCCAGACGTGTTTGGGGAGCGGCGTAATCACGTCGGCTTTGTCGAGCGAAACCGGCAGACATTTGGTCTCTTTGAGCGTCACCTCAAGCGTTTTGGCGTCCAGCGCTTTGTAGGACACAATGTTCGCGGCAGGGTCGGAGCGGTAGGGCCATTTATTGTCCGGGTTCATCGCCTGCTCAAAAGTCCACGCATAATCAAACGCGGTGACCGGCTTGCCATCGCTCCATTTGCGATCTGTGAGCGTGAAGGTGAATGTCTTGCCGTCGTTCGTGATGATCCATTTTTCGGCGCCAAAGGGAATGACTTCGAGCGTCTTGGGATCGTAATCCCAGAGCGCGCCGGTGAACATTCTACCGATGTACGCGCTCGATGCCGTATCGGTGCGTTTATACATGTGGAGCGTGGGCGCATCGGTTGTAGCCGCGATGCGGTACTCGCCGCCGCGCGGGGGAACAAATTTTGTCGGCTGGGGTGGCGGAACGGGCGCGGCGACTCGGGTTGGCGCGGTGGTCGGGGCGGGCGTCGCGGTCGGCGCGGGTGCGCACGCGATCGCAATGAGCGCGAGTGCGGTTAGAACGAAAAATATTTTGCGCATTTCTTTTCTCCTCCGGATTAATAGTTGATCGTCGGCGAAGATTGGCAGACCTCGCCCCAGCGCGCAGGAATGAAGGGTCGGATTTGCCGCGCAGAAATGATCGAGAGAGAAAAAAGGTGCGGTCGCGGCGCGCGCGAGGAAAGAATGTGGGGAGAGAATTCTATTGGGGGATGATCACCTCCTTGTGATCGAAAAATCGTAAACGCGGGCTCGCTAAATTGCGCCGATTATATGCGATAAGCGCGCGGGTTGTCAAAACTTCCGTATCATTGCGAGACGCGTTGTTAGCGGCGAAGCCGCCGAAGACGTCCGAATCCTAACTGATCTTCGCGCACCTTTCAACCCCATCGAGCAACGCCGCATCCTCTTTTTCCATCACGGTGCGCGGATCAAACAACAAACGCTCCGCCTCGATGCGCGCAACAATCGGCGGATAATTCTCGCGCAACCGCGCCGCGAATTTATCCGGCGACGCGACTTTCAGCGCAAGCGCGCGCGTCGGCAGCGTCTCGCCCGGCAATGACCCGCCGCCGACGGTGGACTCTGCCTCCACTACCGCGCATTCGAAATTCCGCGCGCGCAAACGCTCCGCCCATTTCTCGGCGCGCTTGCCGATTTCTTCGTGGCTCGCCGCGATCATCATCCAGACCGGAATTTTTTTCGTTGCCTCGTCCTTCAAATAATGTAACAGCGTGGCGTGCAAACCGGCGAGCGTGACTTTGTCCACGCGCAAGGCGCGTGTCAGCGGATGCTTCTTCAATTCCTCGATTACGTCTTTTTTCCCCAAAATAATTCCGGCTTGCGGCCCGCCCAAGAGTTTATCGCCGCTAAAGCAAACGAGCGCGACGCCGGCTTGTAAACTCTCTGCCGGCGTCGGCTCGTGCGCCAGCCCGTACGCCGCGGTCTCGAGCAACGCGCCCGATCCCAAATCATCCGCGACGATGATGCCGCGTTCGCGTGCAAGCGCGACCAAATCTGCGAGCGACGCGTCTTCGGTAAAGCCGACGATACGAAAATTCGAGCGATGCACGCGCAAGAGGAGCGCGGTCTTGTCCGTGATCGCGTTCGCGAAATCTTTGATGCGCGTGCGATTTGTCGTGCCGATCTCGACGAGCTTCGCGCCGGATTGCTTCATCACGTCCGGCACGCGAAACCCGCCGCCGATTTCGACCAATTGCCCGCGCGAGATGATCACTTCGCGCTTTTTCGCGAATGCCGCGAGAATGAGCATCACTGCCGCCGCGTTGTTGTTGACGACGAGCGCGGCTTCCGCGCCGGTCAGTCGCTTTAGAATTTCTTCCGCGTGCGCGTGCCGGGAGCCGCGTTCGCCCTTTGCCAAATCGTATTCGAGATTCGAATAGCCCTGCGCGGCGAGGCGCATCGCGTTGAGTGTGTCTTCGGACAGCGGCGCGCGTCCGAAATTCGTGTGAAGGATGACGCCGGTCGCGTTGATCACCGGCACGAGTGAGGGACGCGTCGCGTGTTCGACGCGCGCGGTGATATCGTCCAGCAACAGCGCCGGCATCGGCGCATCGCCGCCGGCGAGAATATTTTTGCGCGCGGCATCGAGTGCGTCGCGGCACGCGTTCGCGACGATCGCGTGTCCGTAGCGCTGTTCGAGTTCGCGCAAGTTGTGGTCTTGTAACAGCCCGTCAACGGAGGGGAGCGTGCGGAGGAGAGAGTGGGACATCACGCGGCATTGTAACGTCAATCAAGGGTGGGGTCAATCGCTGTGTGCTTTCTCACCGCGGCGCGGAATTGCCTCGAGTGCTTGCGCTCGCGCAGAAAAGAGGTAAAATCCAAGTAAGGAGACAGTAATGACTCATCCACAATTTGTAGGTGAATTTTCAAAAGATTTAGCACGCGGCGCGATCATCAGCGTCAATGAGAAACAAATTCGCGTGAGAAAATTGCCGCTTTGAAATTAAACTCGCAAGACGATAGTTCTCACGCCCGCTTACGTCATCGCGCGCGGGCGCGTGATTTTCGAGGGCGATAGATTTGTGGGCAAAGCCGGCGCGGGAGAGTTTTTGCGACGGGGAAGAGATCCGCTGATTTGAAAACATTAACCATTGAAAGCGCGCGAAGATGAATCCATATTTTTTGTTTGGGTTGATCAGTTTGTTCGGCGCGGTGCTTGTCACGGCATTGCTTTCCCAAATTATTCAACCCGTTGCCGCGTGGCTTGTCGCGATTAATTTATCCGCTTTAATAATTTATCGCGCCGATAAATTGCTGGCACAAGCGAATCGCCTGCGCGTGCCGGAAATACTTTTGCTTGGATTGGAAGCCGTTGGCGGAACCATCGGCGCCGGTTTTGCTATGTGGGGCATTTACCCGCGTCACAAAACCCAATCAACCGGTTTCCTCTTGTGGTTCATCGGAATTCTAGTGCTCCAAATTCTTCTTTTGGTTTTCTTTGCGTACGTCGCGTCTTGGCGGTGAGATTATTTTCTTGGAGGCACAATGCAATTTGGCGTCGGATTGCCCAACTATAGCAAAGGCGCGTCGGTGCAGGGCGTGCGCGAGGTTGCGCGCGCGGCGGAAGAACTCGGCTACGATTCGGTATGGACGACCGATCATCTGCTCGTGCCGAAAGAGCACGCGCCGGTCTTCGGTTACGTGATCGAAGCGCTGACGACGCTCGCGTACGTCGCGGGAATGACCGCGCGCGTCAAACTAGGCACGAGTATCATCGTCCTCGCGCAGCGCAACGCGATCCAAGTCGCGAAAGAAATTGCGTCGCTCGATCAATTATCGGACGGCCGCGTCATTCTCGGCGTCGCCGCCGGTTGGATGGAAGGCGAATTCAAATATTTCGGCGCGGATTTTCATCAGCGCGGCAGAATGTTGGACGAAAGCATTGCCGTGATGCGCGCGATTTGGGAGCAAGCCGAGCCATCGTTTCACGGCAAATATTACAATTTTGATCACGCCGTCTCCGACCCCAAGCCCGCGCAAGCGCGTATTCCGATTTGGATTGGCGGCAACAGCGACGCCGCGATTCGCCGCGCGGCGCGCAACGATGGCTTTCATCCGAACGCGCACAATCCCGAACTGCTCGCGCAAAAAATCGCGCAACTGCGCGCGCAGAGCAACGGACGCGCGGTGACGATCTCGACGCGCTTTAGCGTTGATCTCGATCCGAGCAAACCGCCGATCATCACGACCGCGACCGGTGAAACGCGCCGCCGGCTCACCGGCACGCTGGATGATATTCGAAACACCTTGCGCGAATATCAGCAGGTTGGCTTGGAGTACCCCGTCCTCTTTTTTCCGCAAGCCGATTTGGCATTGATGCTCAAGCAAATGGAGACGTTTGCGAATGAAGTCATGCCGCAGGTCGGAGATTAGAGATGGGAGACCGCGCGCAGCGAAGCGGAGGGGCGCCGAGATGCGAGCGCATAAAACCTCCCGTTTCTAATCGCAAAGCTCTCTTCACCATGAATGCAAAATTGCTGCTCGCGCGCGCCCGCGTGGCAAGACTCGCGACGGTCTCCAACTCCGGCGCGCCGCATATCGTGCCGATCGTGTTCGCGTACGACGGCAAACACATTTACAGCGCGCTCGATGAAAAGCGCAAGCGCGTCGCGCCGATGCGACTTGAGCGCGTGAGAAACATTCTCGCAAATCCGAGTGTTTCCTTGCTAATGGATCAGTACGAGGAGGACTGGAGCAAACTGGCGTGGGTGCGCGTAGATGGCCGCGCGCGCATTCTGCAGCGCGGCACAGCGCACGCGCGCGGCATCGCTTGCCTGCGCGATAAATATCCGCAATACCGCGCCATGAAACTGGAAGAGCGACCGATCATTCAAATCAAAATCAAGCGCATCGTCGCTTGGCAAGCCCAGGCACAGAACTGACTTATGCTTTTCATTCTCCTTTGGCTCCTTGCTCCGCTCATCACGCTCGCGCTGACGATGCTCATTCTCGGCGCGGCGATCACCGATCTGCAACTGCTCGCGCAGATTCTCTTCGCGTCCGAAGCGTTGACGCTCGCGCTCGGTTTTGTCGCCTATCGCGTGGTGCAACGCGGACGACGCGCGTCGGTGAATTTAAAGATCGCGTTGACGTTCGCGCTCGGCTTGGGCATCACGTTTCTCAATATTCTTTTTGTTTCGATTCCGATGTTCATCTCCAAGCAAGACACCGCGTTGCTTTCGATCTTGCTGGTATTTGCCGCGCTCGTCGCGTTGGGATTTGGGCAAGTGATGGCGCGCTCGATCACCGGCGGCTTGCGGCAACTTGCCGACGCGGCGGAAAAAATCGCGGCGGGCGATCTGTCGGCGCGCGCGCGCGTCGATTCCGGCGACGAAGTTGAAATGCTCGCGGCATCGTTCAATCAAATGGTCGCGCGGTTGAGCGCACTGCAGCAGCGCGAAAAAGAAATGGAAGCCGCGCGGCGTTCGCTCGTCGCGGCGGTCTCGCACGATTTACGCACGCCGCTCACCTCCCTGCGCGCGATGATCGAAGCGATCAACGACGGCGTCGTCGCGGATGATGCCGGCGTCAAAAATTATTTGTGGCTCGCGCAAAATGAAATTCAAAATTTGTCGCGGCTCGTGGACGATCTGTTCGAGTTGACGCAGATGGATGGGGGCGGCGCGGCGTTCGTGAAAGAGCCGGGCTCGTTGCGCGATTTGATTTCGGACACGCTCGAAAGCATGCGCGCGCAAGCCCATGCGCGCGGTGTGGAGATTAGCGGCGCCGTCGCGCCGGAAGTGGATCCAGTGCCGATGCACGCGTTCAAACTGCAGCGCGTGCTTTTCAATCTTTTGCAAAACGCACTGCGGCACACGCCGCGCGGCGGCAACGTGCGCGTCACGGCTGAATTGCGCGATGCCGGCGCACAGGTGCGCGTTCAAGTTCAAGACAGCGGCGAAGGCATCGCGGCGGACGATCTGCCGCGCGTCTTTGCCCCGTTTTATCGCGGCGACAAATCGCGCGCGCGCGATTCCGGCGGCGCGGGCTTGGGGCTTGCGATCGCGCGCGGATTTATTGAAGCGCATCAAGGGACAATTGGCGTGGAGAGCCGCGTGGGAGAGGGGAGCGCGTTTTGGTTTACGTTGCCGCGATAATTGGAGATTCAGTACATCACGAATTGTCATTTCGAGGAGCGGAGTTTGCGACGAGAAATCTCGTTTGTAGGCGGAGATTTCTCGCTTCGCTCGAAATGACAGAGCGTTTCGTGATGTACTGAGATTAGAGATTGGAGATTCAGATTGTCTCACCGCGAGGCGATCTGAATTTTTTTACGCCCCAAATCAAGAGCGCGCACAGGGTTAGCCCAAAGAAAAGAAATCCGAGTTTGAAGGAAAGCGGATCGTACAACAATCGCACGCGCCACGCGCCGGCGGGCAATTCAACCGCGCGGAATAAATAATTCGCGCGCAAGACCTCGACTTCTTTCTCCCCTACCCACGCGCGCCAACCCGGATACCACACCTCGCTCAATACCAAATATCCCTCGCGCGCCGAATTTGTTTCCAAGATAATTTCATTCGGACCGTAACCGACAATCTTCACCGACGATTGTTGATTATTGTCTGCCGTCTGCCGTCTGAGGTCTGTCGTCTGCTTTTCCAACACCACCTCGCGCGTCGGATCGAAATCCGGCGCGCGCAGCGCGTCGAGCGCGGCGGCATGCGTCGCGACGACGCGCGCCTTCGGCGCGATGAACGCGCGCGGCAAGACGCGCGTGTTCTCGTAAATCGCCAGCCTGCCTTCTTCAAACACCGGCTTGAATTTCGCGCGATCCACCGGCGCGCTCTTGCGCGCGAGCAAATATTTCGCGTTCAGCAAATCGTACGCGCGGCTCGAGCGACTGCCGAGCGCGTGCCAGTAGCGTTCATAATCCGCGAGCGTGAGCGGATTGTCGCCGGCAACATCATACAAGCCGTACAGAATCGAAGTGTCCGGCGTCCACACATTGTCCACGCCGGTCTCGCGCGGATCCAGGCGAAAGAAACTGCCGTCGCTCTTGAAAAACGCGACCGCGCCCGGATGCTCGTACACGCGCGCCGGATCATCCGCGCTCGCATCCACGTACGCGCCGAGTGAAAAGAGATCGAAAAAAATCAGCGCGAGCGCGGCAAGCGCCCACGCGCGCGGGCGAAAAAAACGCGTCGCGCGCGCGATCAATAGCGCGAGCGAAAGCGCGAGGAGCAAAATGAAAAACGCGAGCGCGTTTGCCGCCTGCGCGATGCGCGCGAACAGCGCGGCATCTTGCCCCTGCCCCAAAATCAAAATCGCGTTCGCGGTCAATCCGACCGGCATCGCGATCAGCAAGAATGCCCACGGCGCGGCGCGCACGACGCGCTTGAAAATAATTTCGGACGCGCGCGGCAACGCGCGCAGTAAATAATCAAAGCCCAGCGCCGCGAGCGCGGCGAGTGCGAAATCGAACAGAAAAATAAAACGCGCCGGCGCGCGCAATTGCCCAAAGCCGGGCGCAAATTGATAGAGCCAGCCGTGCACAACCGCATAGCCGCCAAGCGCGAGCGCAAGCCCCGCCAGCGCCAGCGCGCCGAAAAATTTTGCGCGCGCATCGCGGCGCAAAATGAGCGCGAGGAACGCGAGCAAGAGCGGCAGAATTCCGATATAGCCGACCTCGACGCGATCCCAAGGTCCCCACGCGTTCTGCGGTCCTCGCCCAAAAAATCCCGGCGCGAACAGCCCGATCAATTCCGCCGGCGGCAAAGAAAAACGCGCGGCTTGCTCGTACGTGAACGCGACGCGCGTGGTGTGCGGCGTCATTTCGAGAACCGGCAAGAGCGCGGGCGCGGCGAGACCGAAAGCGACGAGCGCGGTGATGCCAAGCATGACAAACGGCTGAAGATTTGTGATTTGCGATTTGCGATTTGCGATTGGATTCGTGGTCTGTCGTCTGTCGTCTGTCGTCTGTTGTCTCCGCGCAAAAAACATTTCATAGAGAGCCAATGCCCCCAACGCGATCACAATAAACAAAAACGCCTGCGCGTGCCCGGCGTAAAACGCCAGCGCGAGGAAAATGCCGGCGAGCGCGGCGAAACTCGCGCGCCGATCTATTACCGCGCGGCGATAGCACAACAAAACCAGCGGCGTCCACGCGGCGGTCGCGATGAGATTGAGATTGCCGAAATGCGTGATAAAGAGATCGCTGAATTCAACTGCAATCGCGCCGGCAAGCGCGGGCAGAATTCGTAATTCGTAATTCGTAATTCTTGGTTGCGCAGCCGAATTATGAATTATGAATTTTGAATTTTCAATTCCCCACCGCCCCCAGCGCAAAAACGCGTACATCCCCGCGCCCGCGATGAAATGATGCAGAACCGCGAGCAGTTGCAAATCGCGCAACGTCAACGGCTGCGCGAGGAAAAATGTGAGGAGGTTGAGCGGATAGAAAATGCCGGACTGGATATCGCCGACGAACGGCATTCCGCCAAAGAGGTGTGGATTCCACAGCGGCGCGACGCCGCGCGTCCACCATTCCGCCGAAAAAAAGTACGTGGGAAAAATAAATTGCGCGAGGTCGCCGCCGCCGGCGGGGATCGAGATTTGCCCGGCGAGCAATCGCCAAAAAAAACCGGCGGTCGCCGCGCCGATGATTCCAATCGCGCCCACATCGCGCCAGCGCTCATTCACGCGGCGACGCGCGCACGCGATCACAAACGCGACGAGCCACAGCGCGGCGGCGAAAACCAGAATCATTTATTCGGTTCTACCACGATCGTTCGTTTCGCGCCGCCGCTCGCCCAAATCAAGCGCAAGCCGGAATCGTCGGACGGAATTTGAAAAATCAATTCCGCGCTCGCGGTAGCGCCGGGCGCGACATCCAATTCCGTCAGCAAATCTTTGATTTCGACGCCTTTCGGATTTGGCTTGTACGTGAGACCGCCGTCGCCGCTGAGCGAAAAATCGGCAAGCGTTACTTTGAGCGGCGCGCCGGTCGCGCGCGTGTTTTTTAATCGCACCGTGACCAAAACGAATTGCTCCGTGTCCGGAATTTTCGCGCCTTGCACTTTGAGGGGGCGTTGAAAACCGGTCGCGGTTAATTCCAAACCGCTCGTCATCGTCGTCGGTGTTTTTAATGCGACGGGCGCGTTCGGATCGCGCGTCGGTGTCGCGCGCGCGAGCAGTGGAAGCGACGCGGGCGACAACGCGCCGGTCCAAAACGCGCCGATGATCAAGCCGATGCACGCGCAGACGCACACGAGCGCGCCAATGCCAATCAACAACACCGGACCGAGCTTGGGTTGCCGCGGCTCGGTCTCGATATTACGGTAAGGATAATTGTATGGATAGGACACGGTCATTCTCCATTCGCGCGCCGCGCGTATCGGTAACGCGCGCGCGCGCGCCGGTTTCTAGGACGTACAGCCCCATTTCGATTTCATACGCGCCGCGCGGCAAATCGCGCGGGAGCGTCAAGCGATATTCGTCTATCACGATTTCGCCGGCGCGCCAGCGCGGCGTCGTGTACGTGCCGCCGCCCGGTTTGTGATCGTCTTGCGCCCACACCGGCGAGCCGGTCGCGGGATTGATCGCGCCGAGCAGGTGCGCGAACGCGGTGTAATCGCTGCGCGTTTCATTCAAACTACGCCAATAAATCGTCAGCGCGATTTGCGCGCCGTCGCGCGCGAGATCGTAGCCGAGCAATTCGATGGCATCGTCGAGCCGCGCGTCCGCGCGATAATGCGGCGCGATCTGCGGCGGCTCGGTTGTGCGAAAAATCGCGGCGTAGGGTTGCGCGTTAAAATCGGACAGCGTTTCGCCCCGCGCGCCGGCGGGATAAATTTTTTGCAGGCGCGCGAGCGCGCGCGGATCGTCGCGCGTGATGATGCCGTACGTCGCGCGTTCGCCCGGCGGCGCGAGCACGAGCGCGCGGCGGCTGTCAAAGCCGGTCGCGGCGCGTCCGCGCAAGCCAAAGCGCATCGTGTAATGCTCGTCAGTGAGTGGTGAGAAATAAATGCGTTCGTCTGGCGGTTGCGCGGCGAGTTGCTGTCCCACGCGCAAAATGCCGGCGTCGAACGAATCGAACAACCCGGCGCGCGCGCCCCACACGGCGAAATAATCGCGCGCGGTCGAGTACGCGGTGAAGGCAAAACCGGAAATCAGTAAGCCGTAGACCGTCGGCAGTAACCAGATGGCTTTCTGCTTTTTGCTTTCGGCTTTCTCGATGATTTCTTTGATGCCAAAAGCGACGATTAACGCGACTGCCGGCGTCGCGCCGATACTGCGTCCGAAATGCGGCGCGTAATCGGTTAGCGCGCTCGGCAACAGCATCACGCCGAACCACAGCAACAGCGCGCGCGCTTCGCGGCGTCGCCATTGCGCGAGGCACGCGAGCAATCCGATGATAAAACCCAGCGCGAGAAACGCGTCGAGCGCGGGCCGCTCCGGCAAATTACTGCGCGGGTTTGCGTCGCCGCGCCAAAAAAACATTCCG
>Ga0247727_10001700_pt1 | contig 51539 bp, 54 predicted proteins | sample WisWelCaveWW1625_FD_202498 | JGI IMG/M metagenome (GOLD analysis project Ga0247727, IMG submission 202498) | Biofilm microbial communities from Wishing Well Cave, Virginia, United States - WW16-25 | ecosystem: Environmental > Aquatic > Deep subsurface > Groundwater > Cave microbial mat | place... | reverse complement strand
AGACCCCACCTTTCTCCAGCTCATCACAATTTCGTGGTGATCTGGAATCGAGGTTCTTTTGAAAATTAGGAGGGGATAGTGAAGAAGAAAAGAAAAGTGGTTGGCCAGGAGATGGCCGAGCGGGGAGCGGCAGCGATGCTGGTCTCCTTCCGGGGTCGTGGCGGCGCTTTCCGCGATAAGCGGAAAGAATCCAGGAGCCAGGAACGGATCCGTCTGAAGAAAGAAGAGTTCTTTTGAAAGGATAGACATGAGCAACCGCGAAATGGCCGAAGAGGCCACGCGGCTACTCCGGGCTCATGGCTACACCGCGTCGGGTCGCGACCGCCGGGATTCGGACTATAACCAGTACCGCTTTGAGAAGCGGCTGGTAGTGGTCCCGTTCCGCGGCGCCTCCCGTCGTCGGCGTTAGCCGCCCGGATGGCCAAGAGGAGATGAATAAACCTCTATAAAAAACATCGCCGCTTTGTTGGCCGGCTTTAGCGGGGCAAGCTGCTATAAGGATGGGGTAATAGCCATTCGAAATGCAGTCAAACCGCAGCATTCGATACAGCAGAATCGGGAGAGTTAAATAAACTTTCCCGACCTTTCCTCGGTCCGTGATTATAAATCGTGGATCGAGTAGAAGGTTACAGCACTTTTGAATAACAAAATTGACATACAGGCCGGACAACGCGGTCCTGCACCCGGTCAATACTTTTTACTCCGGCATTAGTCGGAGGGTATTGATCAGGAAAATGGCGGTTGAGCCATTAGTACTAATTGGAGGATAATGTTCATCTACCATGGCGCGAGCAAGACTTATGAAACGGAATGTTCGCACTGCAAACAAGTTTCGTTCTCCGAAAAAGAACAAACGCACTGCCCGCACTGCGGCATCTGTTTCTCTTGCCGTGTACGAAATGGCCTTTGTCCATGTTTTGGACGAGAATTAGCTCGTTTTGAAAAGGACATGGCCCGCTTCCTAGAGCGATTCCACGATTGTGACTTATGTGGACTCTCAGATCTGGAACATTGATGCGTTGGTGACCCGCTGAGGAGAATTTCCGTTTTTGCGGAACGCCTCATTAAAAAACCGCCAGGCATCGCAAATCTAATTTACATTGGACGCCTGACGTGAGTGGGGAATCGGCTATAAGGGATTGGTTGATGGCAACCACCCGAAATGTCCGACGAGACCACAGCAAGAGCTCTCTGGAGAGAGCAGGGGAAGAAGCAACTTCTTCCCACCTTTCTCCAGCTCATCACAATTTCGTGGTGATCTGGAATCGAGGTTCTTTTGAAAATTAGGAGGATAGAATGTTTTAACTTAAATATGTCACCCTTTCCCAGTCCACCAGGTAGGCTGTGGGATTGGGTGATAAATTGAGGACTTTGCCGATGGCAAAGTCCCGAAGTGCGCGGGGGAAGAAGCAACTTCTTCCCACCTTTCCTCAGCCCGTTACGTTGTGTAGTGGGTTGAGAACAAGGTTCTTTGGAAAATTTTAAAGGAGGCTATTATGGCGCGCCGTCATACCAGGGAAGATCTGCGCTTCGGATTCTGCGATGCAGAAGAGGAAGAGCAGCACCTTCGCGACCTCAAGGGCCTTCCCGATGTCGAGGACAACAATCCGGGCATGAGGGAGCTGTGGCGGCACAGCTTCTATCACCCGAATGTGAGGAAACTGGGGAAGCGTAGCTTCTACCGGCCCTCCATTCCGTTGTCCGAGCTTCGGGGTTAGCCCGGCGGGCGCAGAGGAGATGAATAAACCTCTATAAAAACATCGCCGCGAGTGCCGGCGTGAGCGGGGAGTTCAACCCAAGCTTCGGAGTAATAACCGAAGAACAAGTTGAATGAGACCGTGGCACCAAAGCGCACCAAAATGCGCTTTTTTGTTTGACAAATTTTGAAATATTTGCTATAATCTCGACAGTTAAGGCGCGTTGTAAAAGATGCGCTTTTTGATAAGATAGAATCATGTCACTAATGTTGGAGAGAATGATGGAAAAAGAGCGCGAACAGCGGGACTCCGAAAGTTTTCAAGTCCTCGACAAGATTGAGGACAGCATTAAGGGTGACGCTGACCTGGAAGTAGCTTACGATGACGTGAAGCGATCGATTCGTAACTACCACCGCCGCCTGGAAATACAAAAAGAACGGGCCCGATCAGGTGAGCGCTTGGGAGCGAAAGAAACAACGGAACTGGATGATCTACGCAAAATTTCCCATGATGCCCTTATCGACCGCCTTAACATCCTTTCGCGTCTTTCAGCTAAGAAAGGAATAGAGCCCAATTGGCGGAAATCTTGGGGACCGATCGGTTCCCAAGCAGAGCGCGAGGCGATCACCGCTTGGGTGGAGGCTGTTATGCCGGCCCTGGATATGGAGAAAGAGCAGTCAGAATAATTAACAAACTAAGCTTCGTGAAAAACGAAGCTTTTTTAATTAAAAACGGCCATTGGCAGTAAAATTTTAATAGCAACGTTCTATTGACAATTCCTAACAGTTTGGTATAATGCGGACAGTTCAATTACATTTGGGTATCAGCTTCCGATTGTGTAGGAAGCACAGGTTTCCGGTAAAAGGGTTTTGTGGAGGTTCCCATGGCGAAGAAGAAGGACGTTCGCAAGGAGCAGCCGGAGGCGGAAGAGCAGACGGCCGCCGTGGAAGGCGAGTCGGTCAGCTCCCAGCCCCAGCAGCAGGACGAGGCGTCGGTCGAGACGAAGAAGCTCGACCGCGCGCCGAGCGACACCCCGCTCCAGATCGATGAGGACGGCTTCCTCATCGAGAGCCAGCCCGGCGCCTTCAAGAAGAAGGCGGCCAGCTTCCCGGTCACGCCGGCGGCGCACATGTGGCTGCGTGGACAGCATCTTGCTGACCACGGTTGGCTGCGACTGCAGCTCGCCAAGGAAGCGCAGAAGAAGGGCTTCCAGCTCACGGATCAGGAGACCCAGGAGTTGGCGGATCGTCCCTACCAGGCCGATCAGCCGGGGGTGAACATCGAGAAGTACCCCACCACGCCACTCGCCGGGAACTGGCTCTTCAAGGAGCGGTTCCTGGACAACGACCGGCTGCACAACTGGCTGGTCACCGAGGCGAAGAAGAGCGGCATGACCGTCGGTCTCACCGAGACGAAGGCCGTTGCCAAGCGCTTCTTCACGCTGATCGCCGGCCAGGAAGAGGAGCGCCGCAAGCTCCTCGACCTCCGCCCGGACGGCAGCGCGCCGGCGGAAGAGAACTGCTTCATCTGCCCGAAGGTCTTCCGGCCGATGCGCCGGCATCTGGTCCGCGAGGGCCAGCAGGTGATCTCCACGGTCACCAACGAGCCGGTCGTGCTGGGCAGCTACAAGATCGCCCGGGTCAATGAGCAGGGCGATCCCGACCAGCGGGGCAAGCTCGCACCGGTCGGTCTCTGCCGCGACTGCATCGACGGCATCGAAGGTGAGTCCTGGATTCTCGCCAGCGCCAAAGCCGAGATCGAACGGATCGAAGCTGAGGAGAAGGTACTCGAGGATCAGGCCACCAGGGCCAGCGCTCTGAGGAAGTCGCTCGTCGGTCGCGATGGCGGCCCCCGCTTCAACAGCGGCAGGGCCACCGACGACATCAACCGCACGGCCGCCTATCTGCAGGAACGCCTCAAGAAGGGCAAGTTCCGCGGCAGCCGCCAGCACTAACCCAAACCGACCCCCTTGGTTCCGCCAAGGGGGTTTTTATTTAGCTATTTAGCGAACGAGTTCTTCGCACCCCTGATTTCGAAATGGAGATGGCATCCGGTCGGCCCGTGGGTCTTGCCGGTATTGCCGATATAGCCAAGCAAATCGCCCTGGAGGACATAGTCGCCGATGGAAGCAAAGTTTTTCTGAGTGTGGGCGTAGCGAGTGGTAACGCCATTAGGGTGTTCTATATCAACGTAATGGCCGTAACCATCGTTATAGCCATAGGAGTGCTCGCGGACAATCAAGCCCTCGGCGGCCGCGTAAATCGGGGTACCGCAGGCATTGGCGATATCTATGGCGTTGTAATAGTGAAGCTGGCCCCAGTTCCACCCGGTTGTCGGAATGATGAAGTAGCCAGGATAGCTGGGGAGATTGGAGACCGCCAAGTGGGTCAAGCTCTTCTTGGGTTTGGCGCCGGGAATCACCAAATTCATCCCGCCTCGCAAGCCGGCGGCGGCTTTTTTGTTGTACTGGAGGATCTTTTCCTGGGATACGCCATACGCATCGGCTACGGAATCCAAAGTTTCATCTTCTCCGACTTCGTGAATCACGCCGGAGACCGGCAAAATGACGATCTCCTGGCCCGGCTTGATGTTGTTGCCGATATTGCTGTTCGCCCAAAAGATCGTGTTTAAGGATATGCCGAAGCTGGCGGCAATTTTGGAAAGAGTGTCGCCTTTCTGGACTTTGTAAGTCAAAAGGCCGTCCCGGGTCGGAAGAATGGTGCTCAAGGGATTGGCCGGATTCAAAACCGAATCGCCCTCAATGACCACAAAGCCGGCGGTTCCTTCCCCGGTATCGGCAATATCGAAGTCGCCTTCAAAAACATTATCGGCGATCACCGAATCGGCATCGGCGCCGATGATCTCCTCCACGTCGGCCAAAAAATAAGGCCCGCCGATAGCGCCAGCCGGTTGCGCTCCCTTGTTCAAAAGGATTAGATTAAGTAAAATCCCGCCTATAACCAAAACAACCGGAGCTACGGTTGTTAGAGAAATCTTATCCAAAATTTTCCGGATCTTGCTAATAAACCGATAATGCCACAAAGCCATGACTAAATCAACGAACCTCAACCCCGCCCAACAAGAGGCCGTCGAGCATCCGGACGGCCCTCTTTTGATCGCCGCCGGCGCCGGTTCGGGAAAAACCAAAACTCTGACCGGCCGGCTGGCGCGCTTGATAGAGAGGGGAGTCGCGCCTGAGAATATTGTGGCCATAACTTTCACCAACAAAGCGGCCAAAGAAATGGCCGAGCGTGTTAACGTCCAACCCGCGCCTTTTATCGGCACCTTTCATTCCCTCTGCGCCCGGATACTCAAAAAAGAAGCTCGCCACGCGGATCGAACGCCTAACTTTACTATCTTTGACGCCGACGATTCCTTGTCGCTCGTTAAAAAAGTGATGAAAGCGCTGGACATTGCCAAAGAAAAATACAATCCGGTTTCACTGCAGGGGAAAATTTCCAAAATTAAAAGCGAGCTCTTGGCTCCGGATGAATTTGATAAGACCGCCACGCTGGTTTTCCAAAAATACGAGGGGGAGCTGGTAAAAAACAACGCCTTTGATTTTGACGACCTGATAGAAAAGACCGTGCGTATCTTTCAAGAAAACCCCAGGATTTTGGAGAAATATCAAGGGCAGTTCCGGCACATACTGGTGGATGAATACCAAGACATCAACACCGCCCAGTATCTTTTCATCAAGTTATTGGCCGAGCGCCACCGTAACTTGAGCGTGGTCGGCGACGACCAGCAGGCGATCTACAGCTTCCGGGGGGCAGATTTTAGGAACTTCCTCAACTTTGAGCGGGACTGGCCGAGCGCGAAGATCGTCAAACTGGAGCAGAATTACCGCTCGACTGGAAATATCATCACCGCCGCCTCCGCGGTTATTCAAAACAATAAACTCCAGACGCCTAAATCGCTTTGGACCGAAAACCCGCCCGGCACTCCGGTGAGAGTGGTCAAGGCCGCCGATCCGGAACAGGAAGCCGCCTTTGTAGCCGGCCGGATTTACGAAACCAAGCCAAAATCGGCGGCCATCATCTACCGGACCAACGCTCAATCCCGGGCCATAGAACAATCCCTGATCGCCGCCGATATCCCTTACCGGATCTTTGGCGGCCTGAAATTCTACGAGCGCAAAGAAATTAAAGACGTTCTGGCCGGACTCCGCATCGCCAACAACCCCAAAGACGGAGTGAGCGCCGAGCGGCTGAGTAAAAATTTTGACAAGAAAACCGCCGCCCGCCTCGTTTCCGAAATGGCCCGTCTCGGCCAGAATCTCGGCATCTTGGAATTGATCAACTTTTTTATCGTCAACTCCGATTATCTCCAGTATCTGGAAAAGAACTACAAAAATTATCCGGAGCGGATGGAAAACGTAAATGAGCTGATCCGCTTCGCCGGCGAATTCAAGACCTTGGATGAGTTCTTGGAACGGGTCGCGCTTCTTCAATCAGCCGACCAGCCGGCCAAACGCGAGGCGTTTGCCGATTCGCGACCGGCGGTTAACTTAATGAGTATCCATCTTGCCAAGGGCCTGGAATTTGACAACGTATTTGTAGTCGGCGCGAGCGAGGGGCTGCTTCCGCATCAGATGTCTTACGGGTCGCTCGATGAGCTCGAAGAGGAGCGGCGGCTGATGTACGTGGCGATGACGCGCGCCAAAAAAGAATTAAGTTTGTCTTTTTCGGGAACGCCGTCGCGGTTTTTATACGAAATACCGCCGGAGCTCACCGAGTTTGTGGACCTGGACGGCAACCGGGGAGAGCTGCCGGACGCGGACGATATGTATATTGACTAGGTGCTAAGTTTAGCTGCCAGTTCTTTTTCCTTTGCACTCAGATCTTCAAGCGCGGCAATCGCCCCATCCAAAATAACTTCATATTCCCGATTTACAGAATTCACTGCCTCCATGTAAAGCCGGGCGAAATTGGCGTAAATCTCACCTCTTTCGGCATCATTCAAATTCGGCTTTAATGCTTTGTCCAAAACCTCTTTCAGATTTTTAGTGTCGGTAGCCATGCTTATTTACTAATACCCCCATTTTATCAAAAGACATTTGGCGGCGAGTTGCTTTGCTCTGAAACTCTCTTCGGTTTCGCTTTTCGGCGGAGCGGCCATTTTTATATAGGCCTCGAGCTTTTTCCGAATTAGATCGCGAGAAACCTGCAGCTCCTTTCCGCCCGCTTTTTCCAAGTTTGCTTCCATATCTTTAATCGCCCGCAACGGCCCGCCTTCGCCAATAGGGATTTTGGCTAATTTGGTTCGAATTGCCATGCTCACTTTTCTATCAATCAACTTATTAAGCTCGCCGGAGAATTTTGCGAGTTCCGCCTTTTCCAAATAGTTAACGTCAGCATTTTCCAGCTTATCGATCAGCTCAACTCCTTTAATTAATTCTTTGAGGTTCTTCTTCTTGGTATCGACAAGGTCGCTTAGGCGCTCTCGCAGCCGAGCTTGGGCTAGGCCAATAATCTTCTGTGCCGGCTCGAACATATTACTAAAAGCGAACTGACGAAAAGTTTCCATTTTTTCTTTTATCTCGGCGCGGCTTTCTTCCAGTATCCGCAATGCTTCGGCTGCGTTGTTCGCTTTTTTCGCGCGTTCGCGCGTCTGCTCGATCCAAGGCGTTATTTTATACGCCTCGGCGAACCAGGTTTCTGGCGCCAGTTTTTTGACCTTATTGGCTTTTTCTATTTCTCTTGCTATGACGGACTTGCCAAACATTGCCTCCATCGGGCGCGATCCCTTGATCCAAAAAATCAACTTCATTGTCCCCGAATTACGATAATTAAAGAACCCTCGCCAGCCGCGCATCGACTCGCTCATCAAAGCATCTTCTTGAAAATTTTTCCTCTGGGCTGTTAATTTTTCGATTCTTTCCTGCCAAACATCCCGATCCTTGCTGAGCTGTTCCGGATCTTTATTGCCGAGAAGTCGGCTTAGCGCCTGCTCCTTTTCGGCAAACCTTTGAGGGGCCGCTTGGCATTCTTTCAAAAGACCGCTCATTTCTTTCGCATACCCAGGACTGTCTTTTTGGGCCGCGAAGTGGTTTTCCAGAGCCAAACCAACCTCGGCCTTGCCCAACTCGATACCTGTATTTTTTTGGATGTCTTCCACATAAAAACCGGAAAACTTACCGGCAGTTTCGAAGGCTCCGGATTGCTTCTCGATCTCCCCAACGGTTAAAGTCTCCGGGTTAGCTCCCTGCCTTTGCAAATATTCTAAAAATCCCGGCTTTTCCAGGGTCTTACCAACATCAAACTTTTCCGGTTCTTGAATCTCCTCAAATTCCACAACCGGCTTCTCGGCACGCGGCATTTGTTCAAACTTGGGCATCGTTGATATTATGCTATTGAAAGAAATCAATGTCTAGATATCTCGGCCAGCATTTTTTGGTAAACAAAGCAGCCATCGCTAAAATAATTTCCGCGCTCGATTTACAAAAAAGCGATGTGGTCGTGGAAATCGGTCCCGGCGGGGGAGCGCTGACTTTGCCGCTTTTGGAAAAGTGCCAGGACTTGAATTGCCGAGTAGTCGCCATAGAAAAAGACGCCAAGCTCGCCGCCGCTCTTGGCAACAGAACCAAAAACACTCGGGCGGAGGTGATGGTCGGAGATGCTTTGAAGTTGTTGCCGGAAATAGCCGCCCCCTACAAGCTCGTTGGCAACATCCCCTACTACATAACCGGAAAATTACTGCGAACACTCGGCGAAATGGAGAAAAAACCGGATTTAATCGTGCTTACCATCCAAAAAGAAGTTGCGGAGCGCCTCACCGCTCAACCCCCACGGATGAACCTCTTGGCCGCCGCCACTCAAATATGGTCAAAACCGCGAATAATTGCCCGCCTGAAGCCGAAGGACTTCCGGCCGCCTCCCAAAGTGGATTCGGCCGTCATTAAGCTCGAAATAGAGCCAAAAATCGAGGAAAAACCGGCTTTGGAGCGCTATTACCGCCTAATCAAGATCCTCTTTAAGCAGCCGAGAAAAACCGTTTTGAACAACTTATCCACAGGCCTGAAAATAGGTAAGAATGAGGCAGTTGAAATTGCTAAAAAATGCGGCTTAACAGGGGCGGAAAGGCCTCAAAATGTTAGTTTGTCCCAAGCATTACAAATGTCCCTTGAGCTGGAATAGCGCCAGCTAGGCAATTTCCGCTAGGGCAGGTACAGGCACCGCCCGGAGAAGCCAACCCAAGCACCCAACTCCCAGCAAAAGGGCGGTACCTGGCAAATAAGGCCGCCCCCGGGGAATACATATAAGTGCCGCCTCTAGGCGGCCCCACGAACAAAAGGATGCCATTGGCGCAGAAAATCTGCCCAAAGACGAAACCACCGACCGGAAGGAGCCCGGAAAAAGAAAGCACTTTTGCCGGCGCGACTGCCAAAAACAGTGTTCCGACGGTCAAAATAATTATTAACAGATTTCTTATATGCTTAATCACAGGGGGCATATATAATAATAGAGTAGGCACGTTAGCGTGTCTACCATTTCATGTTGAGGAAAATCTCTGTGGCTCTGCTCATAGGCGGTTCGCTGGCTTTGGCTTTTCTGATAGTAACCGGGAACCGCGGCATTTTTGTTGTAGAAAAACCAAAGAGCCCCTTTCGTGATGTCGCGGGCTCAATCCGAACCGAAAGCATAGAAAATCTGCCCAAAAATAAATCGGCTAACGCCACCGAAAAGGTTGCCTGGAACATCGCCGAAAAATTAGGCGGCGAAAAAAACATCGCCGAAGCGGAGCCGGAAAAAATAGCGGAGGAAATATTTGCGGATAATTTGAGGAACTTGGATTTGTCCGCTTTCCAGCCGGAGATAAAAGCCGATGAAATCAGAGTTGTCAAAAGCGCCGACCAGGTTGTGGCAGAGAACTATTTTAAAAACCTGGTTGCCATTTCCAAAAACAATCATTCAGAGATAGGGGAATATTTGTCGCAAAACTCCAAAAAGGGGTTTCAAAAAATCGCTTCCGTTTACGCAAAATCGATCGCGCAAATATATCAGCTGGTCGTTCCGGAAAGTTTGCTGGCTTTTCATCGGGAAGAGCTGCGCCTACTGGAGATGCGCAAGGCGGCTTTTGAGGGCCTTGCTGCTTATGAATCCGATCCTTTGCACGCTCTCGCTTCCGCGCAGCTAATCCCTGAAATAGACGCCCAGTTCGCGAAACTTATAGAAGATGAGGTTGGTTACATAAACAGACACCGCTTGAATCTCTGAGAATGGAAAAAATACTTGTAATTCTGTCAATTTTTGCCTTTACAGCCGCCCCCTTAGTTGGCTTAGCGCAGGAACAGGCGGCAGGCACTGTACAGACGGAAGCGGCGGAACAAGCGGCATACGCTAGCGCTAGAGCGGCCGACGCCATAGGCGTGCCGGTTTCCAGCGAGGGCGTTGCCAGAACCGCCGGCGCCACCGTCGGCACCAAAACCCAGACCGTTTACAACTGGCTGGAAACTTTCGTCCGCACCACTCTGAAAAAAACCTTGCTCGACCGATTGGTTGACCAGATTATTTCTTATGTTCAGGGCGAGGGCAAACCGCAGTTCGTTACCGACTGGCACGGCTTTGTGGAAGACGCAGGTCAAGCGGCGGTGGGCGAATTAGCCCAAGAGCTGGGCTTGGGTTTTCTCTGCAGCCCTTTTAGCTTACAAATACAATTATTGCTGCTTCCGGTGCCGAAATTTTCACAACGGGCGCAATGCACGCTCAACCAAATTGTCAGCAACATCCAAAATTTTTACGGTGATTTTAGAAACGGCGGCTGGATCGCTTTAGGCGAAGCCGCACAGCCACAAAATAATTTTTTTGGGTCTTTATTTATGGCATCCGAAGAGCTAGTAAACCGGACAGCCGCAAAGCAGCGAGCTGCTGAAAACGAAGCGCTTGCCGGTGGCGGCTTTCTTTCTTCAAAGGATAAGAACGGAAATATAATTACTCCGGGCTCAACTGTGGGCGGACTTGTTTCTAAGGCCGTGGGCAGCGATATTGACTTTCTATTAACGTCTGAGCAGTTGGGAGAATACGCCGCCGCCATTGCCAACGCCTTGATCAACCGAGCTCTCAAGGAAGGCGTTGCCGCGGTCCAGACGGCAACCAGCCGTAGCCGCGAAGATGAGGCTATCGCTCAGTACAATCAAGTTGTGGTAAACAATTTCAATTCGCTCCGCAACACTTTGCTCGGTCAGATTGATGGGACCATCGGCCCGCGCCAAGAAGCAAATGCCCTCATTGACCTCACCATCAACAGCTTGAATGACTATAAGACCAAGCTTCAAAAATTGTTCTCGGATTTTTCGGCCTTAAGCCGCGCAATTTGCCCGACCCAAAACTTCCAGCAACAGCAGGTTGACGTTGTGGTTGTCAAAAAACAGATAACTTCAGAAATCGCCCAAACCGACAGCACGATCGGCCAACTCCAGAACACCAAAAATCAAAACTTGGCCATCATTAATGACCTAATCGCCAGAAGGGCCGAAATCGATCAGCTGCAGCCGGATATCAGCGGCTTAACTCGTCTGCAAGTTATTAACGATGAGGTTGGCGGCTTTGCTGATGTGCCTACAGCCGAGAACTTCAGGGATGCCCTCCAAACGCAGAACAACAGCATCAACCAAAACATCAGCGACAAACTTGCCAAATTCAACCAGCAATTAACTCAATGCCAAGCAACGCCATAAAAAAGATGCTTAAAAAGCTGGCGGTCTTCGTCCTGCCTTTTGTTCTGCTGTTAAAACCAGCCGGTATTGCACACGCCTTCTTTCACGACGAACTAATCTCCGCTCTTAAGGGCGAGGTTCTTTCGGCATTGATGGACGGATTTCAATGGGTGGGGGCGCAGATCGCCTATTGGATCAGTTATCTGGCTACATTTTTGATATCTCTAGCCGGTGCGTTTATCAAAATTCTGATAGACGCCGGCACCGAGGTCATCTCCAACCCTCTTACAACTACCGGTTTTAGAATTAGTTTGGACGTGGCAAATCTTGGCTTTGTCCTCGCTATCATAGTCATCGCTTTTACCACTATGTTCAGGGTTTCCGGGTACGAAACTAAAAAACTGCTGCGTAATTTAATATTTGCCGCCGTATTAGTGAATTTCAGCCTGACGATAGCGGGCACTCTTTTAGATTTCAGCAATGTCTTCGGGAACTTCTTCTTAAACGCGGCTAGCCCGGGCGATAGAGACCAGTTTGCCGCCAACCTGGCCAACTCTTTGAATGTTCAAAAATTGACCGGTTTAAAGATAGAGGCGAGCCAATCGAATGGCGCGTCACTTTTCACCTTTGGCGCCGGATATTTGTCCGTATTTGTTACTCTAGCCGCTACCGCTATTTTTAACGTCGCGCTTGTAATAACTTTTTTTGCAATCGCCGTTATGTTGCTGATTCGGTATGTCTATATCGTATTCCTGCTGATCGTGATGCCCATTGCCTGGCTGATGTGGGTTTTCCCGGGATATTCACATTTATTTAGCAGCTGGTGGAAGCAATACATGAAGTGGATGACGTTTTACCCGGCTGTTACTTTTTTCCTTTATCTCGCTATAGCGAGCGCCGCGGGAGTTGGCGATATAGTGGACAAGGCGAGCTCCGGCTCATCTGCACTTACTGCCGCCAAAACAATAGCGGGGGTCAGCGAAAAAGCGGTCGTCGGGTTTATACAAATCTTCGTCCAGGTAGCGCTGATGTTTGGCGGTTTGATAGCGGCCAACAAGCTTGGCATTGAAGGCGGGAAGGCGGGCCTGGATCTTTTTAAAGGACTAAAAACTGGCTTTGTTGGCAAAGGTGTGAACTGGCAAAAAATTGGCCAAAAAGTAGGCGAAAAGGGAGCGCAGGGCATAGCCCGCACTCCGGTGCTTGGCACTATGGCCGCTCCGATCCTTTCAGCCCTTTCTCCTACTTTTAGGAAAGAAAGGGGCGCCTTAAGAGAGGCGTCGATAGACAGAAGCGGCGGTCAAATTGCCCAAAGAGTTAAGTCCGGTGAAATGTCTCTTGATGAGGTCAGGAGAAGGGCTGGCTCGATTTGGCACACTAAGATTCCTATACTAGGAAAGCGAAGAGCAAACAATATTGCGGCTTTGGCGGCAATGGAATCGGGCGGTCAATACCAGGTCGGCAAAGAAGGAGCGCCACCTGGGGCAGGTGAGTGGCAAAATCCGGAAGTATCTGACAAAGAAAAGAAGTTAATAGATGAAGTTCGCAAGCGTAAGGCCAAGAAAGAAAAGGAAAAGAGCGGGCCTTCGATTGAAGAGCGGCTTAAAAAAATAGAGGAAGAAAAAGAAGAAGAAAAAAAATAAGCAATTAACAGAAATGCCTCAAAATATTTACGGTCTCGGCGATTTCAGCACAAATCAAATTAGAGATTTAGCAAAAGCTTCCGAAGAAAGCGGGATTAAAAATCCTCTTATTTTTCAACGCAGGCCAGATGCCGCGCCCGATTCTGCTAATTTTATTAGCCAAATCCCGCCAGATTTGACGGCTCATATAATACCCGACGCTTTTGGTGGATCGCTTGGCATGCAAATAGCCGTACGCCTGACCGTGCAACAATTGGAAAAGATTGGGTCCGAAGCAGACCCTTATTTGAGAGCAGCAATAAAGATTGCCTTACGGGGAGCGGCTCATCAAAGCCCTGATGACCCAAAAATAAAAAAAATGGCCGATTACGTGAACCAATCTCCAGCTTGGCAATAAAAATATGCCGGACGAAATCAAAAAGAATACATTCTATAGCGACTGGCCAACTCCTGATGCAGTCATGACTCCACAGCCAACGGCTGAGCAGGATTCGCTTTGGGAAAAAATTTATGAGCTGGTCAGCGCCGACGATTTGGAAGAGGAGGTCAAATTTGTCAATTTGCCGTTAAAATTCCGGAACTTTTTGGCATCGGAAGGTGTTGCTGATCAAATGGGCGCAGTGGGCAAGAAATTCAATCTTGTCCCATTACAGATTCAAAAGCTGGCAAAAACAATTAAACAATTTTTTACAAAAGAAGTGTCGTTAATAAGTTTAGACACAATTTTAAGCGAGGATTTAAAAGTAAGCGGCGAAACGGCAAAATCGATCCGGGAAGCGCTGAGCGAAATTCTTGCAGTTCCCGAAACACCACCAACGCGCGCGACACTACCATCCGCTCCGGGACTGGCTACCCAACCGACACCAGCCGCACCCCTAATCCAGACCCAAGGAGCCGCCCATCCGCCCCCGCCGGCTGTCATTCCGCCGCAACCAATCCCGCCTACCCCGCCTCCGGCTCCCCCAACTCCACCACTGCCGCCAGAACAAAAAGTAACCCCAGTTCCTTTCAAGGTCTCCAAATCGCCGACTTGGGGAGAAAACCGTTTTAATAACAAAGGCAATCCCTAACCATGTCTCAGTTTCAAGTACCGCAATTCATAGAGACCGAAAGCAAGATCGTCGGCCCGTTGACCCTCAAACAGTTCCTCTACCTCGGAGTGGCCGGCCTCTTGAGTTTTTTCCTGTTCTTCGTGCTGCAAACCTTTTTTTGGGTAGTCATTACCATCATCCTCGGCCTGATTGCCGCCTCCTTTGCCTTCATCAAATATAACGGCCGCCCGCTGACCAGCATCGTGAAAAGCGCCTTTTTCTATTATTGGAATCCCCGGCTTTACCTCTGGAAAAGAGAGGAAGCCAAAGGGCCGACGATGCAAATCCCGGAGATCAAAACAACGCCCGGCTCAAAGATCAAGGACTTGTGGCTGAATCTCATAACTAAAAAGCCGCCGGTAAATAAATAGATATATACTAATAGTATGGCTAAAGAAGCCCAAGCAACTCAAAAATTCGTTGACCTGGAATCGGTCCGGGAAAACAGTATCGTCCTGAAAAACGGCGCCCTCCGGAAGGTCTTGATGGTTTCGGGAATCAATTTTGACCTCAAATCAGAAGAGGAACAAGGTTTGATTACTTACGCCTATCAGAACTTCCTGAACAGTTTGGATTTCTCCGTTCAGATTTTCGTTCATTCCCGGCGGCTCAATATCGCGGGGTACATTAAAAAACTCGAAGAGCGGGAGGCGCAGGAGCAAAACGAGCTCTTGAAAGCCCAGATCTCCGGCTACCGGGAATTTATCACCTCTTTTGTCGGCCAAAATCCTATTATGTCCAAGAACTTCTTTGTAGTCGTGCCTTTCGACCCGGTGCAGATACCGGGCGGCGTTGGCGGTCTATTGGGCGCTTTCAAAAAGCAACCGAAGGCGGGCCCATCGGCAGACAAAGATAAGGACTTTCAGCATAATCTCGCGCAGCTCAACCAGAGGGCGGACCGAGTGATGAGCGGCCTCACCGGCATCGGCCTTCAGGTCGCGCCGCTGGACGGCGAGGCGATCGTGGAAATCTTCTACAACCTCTACAACCCGGAGTCGGTTGAGAAAAAAACGCTGGAAATCGCCAAGGAAGCGACGGCGGGCAAAACTATTACCGATATCATCGCCCCGCCGGCGATGGAGGCAACCTCCAATTATCTCAAACTCGGCAACAAGTTCGCCAAAACGCTATTCATCTTTACCTATCCCCGCTATCTTGCCACCGGTTGGTTCTCGCCGATCATCAACCTTCCGGACCTCCTGGATATTTCCATCTTTATCCATCCGGTGGACACCGCGCTTGCTCTCAAAAATCTCCGCAAGAAAGCCGCTCAGGTTCAATCCGAGCTGATGGAACAGGAGCAAAAGGGGATGGTGCGAAACCCGATGCTGGAGACGGCCTTTCAGGATATCGAAGCGCTCCGCGATTCGCTTCAGCAGGGTCAGGAGCATCTATTTAATATCGGGGTCTATATCACTATGTACGCCGATACTCTGGAGGGCCTCAACAAGCTCGAAGCGCAGGTGAATACTATTTTGGAAAGCAAGCTCATTTATGCCAAAGCCGCGATCTTCCAGCAGGTAGAGGGTTTGAATTCCACCTTGCCCATCGGTACCGACCGCCTGCTGGTTCACACCCCCCTTAACTCCGGACCGGTTTCTTCTTTCTTTCCTTTCATTTCCGCCACTCTTACATCCGATGACGGCATCCTTTATGGCATCAACCGCAATAACAACACTCTGGTTATCTTTGATCGCTTCGCTCTGGAAAACGGCAACATGGTGATCTTCGCCAAATCCGGCGCCGGCAAATCTTACGCCACCAAGCTGGAAGCGCTGCGCCTAATGATGACCGGCAGCGACGTGCTGATCATTGACCCGGAAAACGAATACCAACAGCTCGCCAACACCGTCGGCGGCAGCTTCTTCAAAATTTCGCTCACCTCGGAAAATCACATCAACCCGTTCGACATCCCGATCGTCCCTAAAGACGAGAATCCGGGAGATGTTTTGAAATCTCACATCGTCAACCTGACCGGCCTTATGAAGCTGATGCTCGGCAAGATGACGGTGGAGGAAGAATCGCTCCTGGACCGCGCCATCTCTGAAACCTATGCCGCCTTTGATATCGTAGCCGGCAAAGATTTCTCCAAAGCCCAGCCGCCGCTCTTGGAAAATCTTCAGACGGTTTTGGAAAACATGGAGGGCGGCCGCGAGCTGGCCGAGCGGCTCTACCGCTTCACCAAGGGAAGCTTCGCGGGGTTTGCCAACCGGCCGACCAACATCGACATCAAAAACCGGATGATCGTTTTCTCCATCCGCGATTTGGAGGATGAGCTCCGGCCTATTGCCATGTACATCATTTTGAACTTCATCTGGAACCTGGTGCGCGCCGAATTGAAGCGCCGCGTCATGATAATCGACGAGGCCTGGTGGATGATGAAATACCCGGACGGCGCCTCGTTCCTCTTTGGTCTGGTGAAGCGCGCCCGCAAGTATTTCCTGGGCATCTCCACCATCACCCAGGACGTGGAGGACTTCCTGAACTCTCCTTATGGCCGCCCCATCATCACCAATTCTTCGCTACAGCTTCTTCTTAAGCAATCGCCGGCGATGATAGACAGCGTGGCGAAAACCTTCAACCTAACCGAAGCAGAAAAAAACTTGCTTCTGGAGTCGCAGGTCGGGCAAGGATTGTTCTTCGCCGGCCCGAATCACGTCGCCGTCCAGATAATCGCCTCCTACACCGAGGATCAGGTCATCACCACCAAGCCGGAGCAAATCCTTCAACAGCAGTAATAAAATGAACGAGGAACACAAACCAAAAATATCCGGAATAGAGGCCTTTTTGATAACCAGCTATATAGCTTTGTCCGATTTGGTGGGTCTTATTTTGGTGTTTTTCGCATTGGACGACTTCTTCATTATTGACGTTATGACATTTCCGGTTACCCAGTTTTATTTCCGGATGAAAGGTGTCTCGCGGGCCGGACTCGACGTGGCCGCTAACCTCGCCGAAGCGGTGCCCTACATCGGAGCCCTGCCAATAAGAACCATCGGCGTGATTTTAGTAATTTGGGCCGATTGGCATCCGGAGAGCAAGATCGCGCAGGCGGCTCAGAAAGCCGCGTCGGTAACCTCAGGCAAAAAAGGCGCGCTTGCCTCGCCGCAAGGCGGGCCGGTTATAAAAACCCCGGTGGGCGGACTTAAAAAAGCGGCATGAAATTATTACTTACTATTCTTATTTCTTTCTTCCTTCTTAATTCTACCGGCGCTCAAACCACGTACGAGTTTATGGTCACCTGGAAAGCGGCTAATTACGCGCCGCCGGATTACCGAGGAAAGGTTCTGCCCGTTGACGGCACCCGTGTGGATATTGCGCTGGAAATAATCGACGGCAGCCGCCTTGCCGACCTTTCTCGCAATACCATCAGATGGAGTATTAGGGGGATCGTGCAAAAATCCGGGCTGGGAGTGAAAAACTTCTCGGCATTTGTTGATGCCAACAAGGATGATTTAGTGGTAGATATCTCTATACCGTCCTACCGAGGACAGCCATTGGACAAAAGATTGGTAATACCAATCGCCCGTCCGGAAGTAGCTATAGAATATCTCGGCAATGACACTTTCCGGGCACTTCCGTACTTTTTCAACTTCACAACCCCGGATCAACAAGCAAAATTCACCTGGACGGTCAACGGCAATAGCGTGGAGGGGACTGGCCCGGATCCTGACCTGCTTATTCTTGCCGGCGATATACCTAGTGGCACTAATTTAAACGTTCGAGTTGATATACAAAATCTTTTGAAACAGCTGGAATTCGCTTCCAAATCAATTCAAGCAATTACCCAATGAGAAAAAATCTTATTTATATTTTAATCATATTCGTGCTTGGGGTCGCTTTTTATAGTCACGGCGCGCTCGCAAAGGAGTGCCCAGAAGGTGCAACCTGTTTGATTGTAGACATACCCGGTGTAAAAGAGTTGGCTGGCGGCGCAGTCACAAATCCCGCGCAATATATAGTGGGTATTTATCGATTCTCTCTCGGCATCGGCGGGCTCATGGCGATGGGCATCATCGTCTTTGCAGGCATTAAACGTATTGTTTCCGCAGGCAACACAGCGGCGATTTCCGACGCTAATGATATGATCAAAAACGCGGTCCTGGGATTGGTTTTGTTGCTCGGCGCTTTTCTGATCCTCAATACCATCAGCCCGCGACTGACACAGCTGCAATTAAAACCGCCGCCGGGTGTGAAAAGCGCCGGTAATGTCTTTGCCAACATAGCCTCTGACGCTCAATCGCTGGCATCAAGAACCGCTGCTATTCAACAACGATTGGAAAAACAAGCAGAAAAACAACGAGAGCTTATTATCGCCGAAGAAAAAGCTGTTGCTGCAATACAAAGTGCAAAAACCGAAGAAGAAAAATTGGCGGCCGTCGTTGAAGCAAACAAAATATTGGCGCAAAAGTTTTTAAATACTTCTGAAGGGCACTCAGATCTTGCAAGTAAATTAACTATCGAACTCAATACGCGCGATGTTCAAGGAAAAGTCACGAAAGAGGTGAGGGATGTTACTAATGAAAGTATAAAAAGAAACCAAGCGGATGCTGCTGCCGATTTGAAGCAATACCAGAACTTGTTAAAAGTGATAAAGGAAGATGAACAGAAACTGAAAGCATTGCAAGGTATCCAAACGGAAACATCAATCGGCCCAATAGCTCCTCAAGAAATACCCGCTATCTAAACATGAAAAGGGTCATTAAAATAATATTGTGGGTTGTGGTAGTGGCGGTTCTAGCTGTTGGCATTTACATTGGTTGGCGGGCGCTTAGGCGCGGCGCTGTTGTCGCGCCCCAAGGCGGGGGGCCGACGGGAGCCGAAGAGTTGATTCTCACGCCTAAGGCACTGTCGGAAAATCCGGTTTTTGACTACTGGCTCAATAAGAGCACTGGCGAAATCTACTACGTCGCCGAGGATGGCCAAATTTACAAAATTACCGCCGAAGGCGAGAGTCAGGGTGTCGGCTCTCAAACCATCGGCCAGCTTAGCTACATCAAACCATCCAGCGACGGCTCTCTTATATTGATTGCTTTCGGCTATCCGCAAAAACCAACTTTTGCGATACACAATCTGAGTACTAAAACCTGGCAATCCCTGCCGGAGGGGACCGTGGCCACCGCCTGGGATCCCCGCTCTAATAACCGGATTGCTTACCTTAGAGATAACGGCACAACTAGCCGGCTCAATCTGCTGGCCCTATCCACTCAAAAATCCCAAGAAATACTCCGATTTTCACAGAAAGATCTGGAGTTGGATTGGGTTTTGCCAGATGTTATCTATTTTAAAGAACGGCCTTCTAACCAAGTTGCCTCATCGCTTTGGTCATATAACTTAAAAACGAAAGTTATAAAAACGGTGGCTGCCAATGAATTAGGCCTTAACTTAAAGTGGCCGACAGATGGCGCTTTAGGATTAAAGTGGGAAGCCAATGCCTTAAACATAATCGATGCGAACAATAAGTCGCTGGCTGTTTTGAACATTAAAACGCTGCCCAACAAATGCGCCTTCAATGAATTCAGAATATATTGCTCCGCCCCAAGCGATCAGTTAAATGTACCGGTTTCTGTTTTTCCGGATAATTATCTAAAAAAATCGATTTCGTTTATAGATGATATCTATTTGATTTCACTCCTTGACTTGGGTCGTTCCCCAGAATTACTGGCTATAAAAATTTTTGACTCCTTCATTTCAGGAATTGGAATTGACGCCGACCACTTGGAGGTGCAAGGCGAAAACCGCTTGCTCTTCATCAACCGGTTCGACAACCGGCTTTACTCGCTGGATCTATAAATAAAAAATCGCCGCTAGCGGGGATTTTTTATATCGGCTTAACGACTACGTGGCGTTCGCGGCCCTCGCCGGCGCTTTCGCTTTTGACGTCCGGCCGGCTAGCCAACTCCATGTGCACTAATCGGCGCTCATAGGCATTCATCGCCGGCAGCCGCACCTCCTCTTTGCTCAGCAATACTTTTCGAGCCGCCGCTTTGGCTAGTTCTACGATTATATTCTCCCGCTCTTTGCGGTAATTGTTGATATCTATAAAAATATTCTCCTCCAGGCCATGCTTTTTGGCCAAAAGATTAACCAACCGTTCCAAGTCGGCTACGAGGTAGGGGAGGTGTTTCTTAAACCAATCGCCTTCGTTGGCGAAAATCGTTACCTTGCGATTTTCCGCATCAAAATCAACGCCGGGCTCATTGAGCCCCATCAGCTCCGTTATCGATTTTACTTTTTGCTTGAATTCTTCCGTCATAGTTTTTGAGAGACCGATTGATTAATATCTGCTGCCCGATAGAAAAGGCGGAACTGGTCAACCAGTAAAGACCGATGGCCGAGGGCAGCGTGGCCAGGATGATCACCGTCAGCACCGGACCGACTATCACCATGCTCCGGCCGACGCGGGCGGTGGGCGAATCCTTGTCCGCGGACTTGGATAAGCTCAACCGGCCCTGGAAATACTGCAAAAGTGCCGCCAAAACTACAATTAATATACTCTTCTGTCCTAAATCAATCAAGCCCAAAAAAGTGTGATGGATCTCGGCGGGAGCGGATATAAAAGGGTACAAGTTGGCAAATGACTCCGGCGTGATGCCTCTCAAAAACAGCTGGTAAAGCACTATCAGCACCGGGAGCTGGACCAGGATCATCAAGAATCCGGAGAAGGGGTTCACTTTGTTGTTCCGGTAAAGTTCCATCAAGGCCTGCGCCTGTTTCTCTTTATTAGTTTTGTGGTCGTGCTGGATCTTCTGGATCTCCGGCTGGAGGCGCTGCATCAGCGTCTGATTCTTGAAACCCTTATAAAAGAGCGGGTAGAGGACCAAACGAACCAAAGCGGTAAGGAGCACAATCGCTACCCCGAGATCCTCGAAGGCGACTGTCTTATATAGAAAAACCAGGGTGTTGAAAAGCGGCTGATATAAGATTGTATTGAAAAAACCTCCCATTTAAGTGTTCAAAGCTTTCTTCAATTCTCCTACAAATTTATCTTTGGGTAAACCGGCGACCGGTCCCGAGACCGATATCCAATAATCGGCGGCGGGGAGCTTTTTGCCTTCTCCACCCAGGAAATCGTAAACACGCCGCTTCAACCGGTTCCGCTCAGTGGCCTTTTTTGAGGTTTTGGAGCTCACGACTGCCCCAAACCGGCTAAAACCAAGTGTGCTGGGGAAGATTTTTACCAAAAAGAAGGGGGTTTTGAGGATTCGGCCCTTCTTTCCGACAAAGTTTTGGATCGGAAGCTTGAATTTCTTGGCCAACATTACACGGAAAGCCGGTGCCGGCCCTTCCGACGGCGCTCTCTAAGCGTTCTTCGCCCTCCGTGGGTGCGGCTTCTCTTGCGGAAACCGTGGGTCCGGGCTCTTTTTCTCTTTTTTGGTTGATATGTCCTCGACATGCTGTATAATTCTTACACCCTTTGTTGTAGCATTTATAACATATCCACAGGTAATTCACAACTTATTAAAAAATCTTCTTGGTTGCTCGCGCAAATAATTTTAAACTTAAACCATTATCGTCATGGAACTAAAGGAACTTTGGCAGCGCGCTCTCGGTGAAATAGAACTTCAAGTTTCGCGACCGAATTTTCAAACTTGGTTCAAGAGCAGCCAGCTGATGGACAGAAAAGAGGGCGCCGCTCTGATTGCTTTGCCAAGCAACTTCGCCAAAGAGTGGGTGGAAAACAAATATTACAAAATTATCCTCGGCGCTCTTCGAAATATCGACGAAACCACCAAGAAGCTGGAGTTTGTCGTGCATAACGACCCGGACACGCCTCTGAAAATCGGGGAGTCCAAGCAAAGGAAGGCGGTGGCGGACAGTCAGCCGGTCTTTTCCGAGTTCAAAGTGGATCCGGAAACAAATCTCAACCCCCGCTATACGCTGGGCTCGTTCGTACTCGGCTCTTCCAATGAGATGGCCTACGCCGCCGGGCAGGCGATCATCAAGGAGGTTGGTAAAAAATACAACCCGCTCTTCGTTCATGGCGGTGTCGGCGTTGGCAAGACGCACTTGATTCAAGGCATGGGAAACGAGATCAAGAATCTTTATCAAAACCGGGTGAAGGTGCGGTATGTGCCGTCGGAAAAATTCATCAACGAAGTTATTTGGGCGATGAAAAACAGGCGCATGGAAACCATCAAGGAAAAATACCGCTTGGTGGACGTTTTGATCATCGACGATATCCAGTTCATTGGAGGGAAGACCAAAACCGAAGAGGAATTCTTCCACACCTTCAACGCTCTTTACGAAAACAATAAGCAGATCATCATTTCCGCCGACAAACCCCCGAGATTTATTCCCACGCTGGAAGAACGATTGCGGTCCCGCTTCGAGGGCGGAATGATCTGTGATATTGGCTATCCGGAGTATGAGCTACGGGTGGCGGTATTGAGATCAAAACTGCAGGAGAAAAAGGTTAATTTGAGTCCGGAGGTGGTAGATACCATAGCCGCGAAGGTAAAGAAGAATTTGAGGGAGCTTGAGGGTGTTCTGAACCGGATCATCTTTTATCAACAGGCGAAAAATCAGGAAATAACGCCGAAAATAGCCGAACAGATCATCAATGAGAATGTCCAAGAGCCGATTCCGCAAAAAACCAACGCCTCACAGATAATCAAGGCGGTAATGGAGTTCTTCGAAGTTCCTTCCAACGATATACTCGGCCGATCCCGAAAAAAAGAACTGGTAGAGCCGAGACAAATAGCGATGTATCTCCTGCGGGATCTTTTGGATATGTCCTTTCCTTACATTGGGGAGAAGATGGGGAAAAGAGATCATACCACCGCTATGTACGCCTTTGAAAAAATCTCACAAGAAGTGAATAAGAACCCATCGTTAAATAATAAGATCATGATGATCAAGGAGAAATTAACAAAAAGCTAACAGGATTCAAAAAATAATTTTATGGAAAATACCAAACGAGATGCGGCTTCCCGGAGATATACACAAATCCACAATCACTACTACTGCTACTAAATATAAATATGAAAATAATAATACTAAGAAGTAATCTGAAGGACACGCTTAGCGTTGTGGAAAAGGCGGTTTCCGAAAGCGGTAATCTCCCGATCCTCCGAAACATTCTTTTTAAAACCTTCAACAATAAGATAAAAATATCCGCGACCAATCTGGATTTGGCGGTTACGAAACTGACTTCCGCGAAAATAGTAGAGGAGGGCGGTATCACTGTTCCGTTCCACACTTTTTATAATCTGGTGAATAACAGCGACAACGAGCGGATTTTGATCGAGACCGAAAAGAATAATCTTATTTTCAAAACCGATAATTACAGCGCCAAGATCCAGGGCATCGGCCAGGAGGAGTTCCCGATCATTCCGAAAATAGAAAACGACCAGAATAACATCGAGGTGGATGGATCCGTATTCAAAGATGCTCTGTATAAAGTTCTCAGCGCCGCCCATTTTTCCGAGATCCGGCCGGAAATAAGCGGTGTTTTGTTCGATTTTCAAATGACCATGCTGAAATTAGTCGCCACCGACGCTTTTCGCCTCGCCCAAAAGACCCTCACCAATAATCAGATCAAAACTAACTTCAGCTATGGATTTAAAGCCATCGTCCCGTTAAAGACCGTATCCGAGGTGGTCAAGGTCTTTCCGGAGGACCAGCCCGTAAAGATATACGTGGATTCCAGCCAGATCCTTTTCAAGAATGAAGATACCGAGTTGATTTCCCGACTGATCGACGGCGAGTATCCGGATTACGAGCAGATCATCCCCAAGTCAGTGGACAGCGAGGTGATTGTTAACAAAGAGCAGTTGATGAACGCCGTGAAGCTGGTCAGTACTTTTTCCGGGCAGACCAACGACATAAAACTTAAGCTCAATGCCGGGAAAAAAGTTTTGGAAGTTTATTCCGCTCATCAATATCTCGGGGAAAACAATTATCTCATCCCGATCAAACTCAAAGGCAATGAATTTGAAGAGATTTCTTTCAACTGGAAGTACTTCCTGGACGGTCTGAAAGTGGTGAACCAGGAAAATCTTGTTTTCGGGGTCAATAAAAATAACAAGCCATCGGTAATAAAACCGACCGAAGACGAGTCCTACTTTTATATTCTGATGCCTATCAAGGCGGTCTAGTGAGATGGGTTCTACTGATAGAGAATTATCTCCTTGCCGCTGGTCTTTCCGGAGCTGTCGGTGGCGATGATCCTCAAAGTGTTTTGGAGGTCGGAGTTATCGAGAGTGAGATTTTTGCGATAGCTGTAATTGCCGCCCAATTCCGTTAGTAGATCCACCAGGCCGTTATTGAAATAAACCTCCAGTTTTTTGATCTTTAGAGCGGACCGGATGTCGGCTGCCAAAAATACCGAGCTTTTTATAAAGGCGCCGTTTTGCGGCGAGATCACCTCCAAAACCAAAGACGAGTCGTCATTTTTTGCTTGGGCGTCGCCCGGCAGCGGCTGGTTGTAGTCCCGGTCAAAGTTGGGAATGCTCGTTCTCGCCCAGGCGGCCACCGGCTCTTCCCAGTTCTGGAACTGGGAATCATTCTCCGGATGGGCCGGCGGCGGGCCGGGCGGATCGTTTTTGTTAACGTAGAACAGAACGTCGTGGACCTGCGGATATTTTTGGCCGCCCGACCAGAAATTTATTATATATTCGCCGTTGAGAATCGGCTTTTCCACGAAGGTCTCGTCCGGTTTGGTAAAGGTTTCGGTGGGGCGGTCTTTGAGCGCTTCGTTCATAAAAGCGCTCCAGATCGGAACGGCCGCCAAAATACTGGTGCCTTTTTTGTGCATCGGGCTGTTGTCGTTGTTTCCGGCCCAGACGCCGACCACCAGCGAACGGGTGTAGCCCATGGCCCAGGCGTCCCGGTAGTCGTTGGTGGTGCCGGTTTTCAGCGCCACTTCCTGATTCGGAAAAACGGTCAGCGGCAAGCTGTTCTGGAAAAGCGGCGCCCGCTTTTCCGGGTCGGACAAAATTTCGTTGATCAGGCGGGCGTACTGCGAGTCGATCACCGGATTCGGCTCGTCGGCGTATTCTTCCAGAGTTTTCTCATCGTCGGTTATTTTCAAAATAGAGGATTGCCGGTGGGTGATGCCTTCCTGGGCGAATACCGCGTAGGCATGGGCGAGCTCGGTGAGTTTTACCTCGCCGCCGCCCAAAACCAGAGAGAGGCCGTAGCGGCTCCGCTCGGTCAGAGTAGTGATGCCGAAATCCTTCGCCAGCTTCAGCATGTTATCGATTCCCGCGAGGTAAAGCGTCTTGACCGCGGAAATGTTGATGGATTGGGCCAGCGAGTCCTCCAGCGTTACCGGCCCGCGGAAAACCGGATCGAAGTTCCGGGGATGGAAGCATTCCTTGTTTTTCTCGCCTTCCTGACCCGGCTCTTCTTTGGAAAGATCCACGGTCAGCGGGCAATCCGGGTTGTTGGCGGCAAATTCCGTCGGCAGGTCAAAGACCACGGTCTTGGGCGTGAATCCTTTTTTGAAAGCCGCGATATAGGCAAAAGGCTTGATCGCCGAGCCGGGCTGGCGTAGCCCTTGGGCAGCGACACTGAAGTTGCCCTCGAATTTGCAGTTAGCGCCGACCTGGCAATTTTCCGGTTCCGGATCGCCGAAGTAATCCTTGGAGCCGACCAGGGCCAGAATTTGCCCGGTGTTGGCATCCTCGGCGACCAATGCCGCGTTGTGTCCCTCATAAAGCTCTTGGTTGCGGCCGGCACCCTCTGTCACCGCTTTTTCGGCGGCTTGCTGCAAATTCCAATCAAGAGTGGAAATAACCTTGAGGCCGGCGGTGCGGACGAAGTCCTCGCCGTATTTCTGGTTGAGATAGTCCTGGATCATCAGGACGAAATGAGGGGCCTTGATACCGGTGAAGTGCGGCGCGAATTCCAGTTTCTCGTTTTGCGCCTGCGTTTTTTGCTGTTCGTTGATGAACCCAAGCTTGTACATTTTTTCCAACACCAGATTTTTGCGGTTCATCACCTCGTCCAGGTGCGTTCCGTGAGGCGAGTAATAGCTGGGGGCTTTCGGCAAGCCGGCGAGCAGCGCCGCCTGGGCAAGCGAGAGGTCTTTGGCGCGTTTATTGAAAAAAGTTTGGCTGGCCGCCTCGATGCCGTAGGCATTCGAGCCGTAAGGAATTTGGTTGAGATAAAGGCTTAAGATCTCGTCCTTGCTGAATTTCTTTTCCAGCTTGAAGGCGAGGAATAATTCCCGGACCTTTCGGGTGATGGTCCTGGCCCGGGTCAAAAAAGCGTTTTTGGCGAGCTGCTGGGTGATCGTCGAACCGCCCTGGGAAATTTCTCCCTTGGAAAGGTTGATCAGAAAAGCTCGGATTATCGATTTCCAGTCAAAAGCCGGATGTTGATAGAAATTTTCGTCCTCAATGGCAATCGTGGATTGCTTCACTATTTCCGGAATTTCTTCGAACGGGACGACGGTGCGCTTTTCCTCGCCGTGAATTTCGTAAAGGAGGACCTCCCCGGTCCGGTCGTATATCTTAGTGGACTCGAACACCTGGCGGCTGGTTAAGAGGTCGGCGCTCGGTAGATCCTTGATAAGCAAGAGCATAAATACCACGCCGGCCAAAAAAAGACCCAGAGCGCCAAAAAGCAAATAACGCCACTGGAAACGTGGCATTTTGGAACGCGCCATCCGCAATCGGTTTCTCGCTTTGGCGAGCAGCCAGCGCAGTCGGTGTTTGAATTCCTCCATTTTTACTACCATATAATACAACTAAAATCCCCCGGAATCAACCGGGGGATTTTAGTTTTGGATCTATTCTTCCGCTACTTCTTCCGTTGCCTCTTCCTCTTCGGCCAGCTCCTCCAAGCTCTCTTCGTTTCCCTCCTCGTCCATTTCTTCCTCGAGCTCGTCACCCGTGCCCAAGTCGTTTTTTACATCGTCCATCTTTGCGTTTTTATTTCTAACATCTTCAAAATTAGAGATCGCGACCTTTGAAGTTTTAAATTATTATTTACTGACGATAAAAAGGATTATATTTATGATTTGTTACCTGTCAAGCAGTCGGCGATAGTTCGCGGCGGTTATCGCAATCGCCAAGGCGTCGCTGGCATCATCATAGCCGGGCAGGTCGGCCACTTTCAAAATCGCTTTTACCATTTTAGCAACCCCCTTTTTGTCCGCAAGTCCGTAGCCGGTAACCTGGCTTTTGACCTCATTGGGGTTGAACTCGGCGATCGGGATGCCTTTTTCCAGGAGGAGCGAAACGATGGCGCCGCGCGCCTGGGCTACGTCGATGGCCGTTTTTTGGTTCTTGGCAAAATAAAGCTTCTCAACGGCGGCGTAATCCGGCCTCAATTCGCTTAACAGCTTGCGGAGCTGGAAAGTGACGCTGCCGATCTTTCCGGCCAAGGTTTTTTCGCTGGTCTCGATCGTGCCATAATGGACCAGTTTAAGCGTGCTGCCGGCCTCGATCAGGCCGAAGCCGAGCCGCGTAGTGCCGGGGTCGATGCCGAGTATCTTCATTGGGCGTTGGTTACTACCAGCTGGACATCGTCGCCTTCTTCTAATTTGACGATCAGTTCTTGCAGCTGTTTCTTGGCATTTTCGGACATTGGCTGCCGGAACTTCGGCTGCCAGACGTTGTTCGCTTTTTCAAATGACCACTGCACGCTGCCAGGCGTTGCCATCTTGGCGCCGTTTTCGTCGAGGAGATGCCGGATCTCCGAAACCGTCCGGTTGCTGTTATCGGTAATTGCTTCGATGATCATTCCCACGCCTTCCGGCCCATAGGCCTCGATCACGATTTCTTGCAGTTCCTTTTGCTCCGCGGCTTTGCTGATGGCGCGCTGAATGTTTTCCAGCGGCACTTTGTTTTCTTTGGCCTTTTCTATCGCCGAACGGAGGCGGGGATTATTGTCGGGATTTGGATTTTGTTTGGCGACTATGGCAATCGCCGCGAGCATCTTCGTGTACAAAACGCTCTTTTTGCTGTCTTGAGCCGCCTTCCTGTCTTTGATCTGGCTGTATTTATTATGTCCGCTCATGTGCCATAATTCTATAAATTTTCGAGTTGCGATGCAATGAATAAAAAAACCCGCTCAATCTCTTGAGCGGGTCACGTTTCCGATCACCATCCGAATAGGCCCCTCCCGACGCTTCCGCCGGAGCTCGAATTGTAGCGCTCGGGGAAGTCGGCGTTGGTGATGACCCAGGCCTCCGCCTGCTGGTGGCCGGGTCCGTAGCTGTGGGCCCAGGCTTTGGCGGTGCTGACGGCGATGAACTCGCCGCAACTGAAGGCCTTGGCCACCATCATCACCTCGGTGCTGTATCCGGAACCGGACCAGTTCCGGACGCAGATGACGGCGCTCTCGCTGGGCTTCAGCAAGTCCGCTTTCCGGTCATCCGGGAACTCGAACTTCTGCTGGTGGCCGTTGACCGAGAGGACGATGTCGTACTCCGAGCCGTTGACCACTTCGATGACCGTCCCGCTCGAGAAGAGCGGGATGTTGGTGTTGATCCTGACCAGCCCGCAACCGGTGAGGGAAGCGAGAAGCGCGAGAATGGACAGGATGACCACGATGCCGCTGACGAGTTTCAACATAAACCATCTCCCAAAAGTAGGTTTTTCAGTTCGAAAAGAACACTGAAAATATAGCATATTTAGCTCTATTTGTCAAGGCCGCGGGTTGAGGGCTTGCCAGGTAAGTAGATCGAGCACTTCGCTTTCTACTTCGCCTCACAAAATGCTAAACAAGAACTAGCAAGGCTCGGATTTTCTTTATTGAAAGTTGCCTAAAGAAAGCGGGTGGGCGAAGCAGTGCTCGATTCACCTCCTGGCTTGCTTTAAAGGGAGCGCTGCGATACCCTGAAATTAGAATTTGACAACAATATGGCTCAGGACCTAAAACTCAGGTTGGACGAGCAGCTTTTGAGGATCCGGCGGGAAGCCGAAGAAAAGGATGCTCAGCGGAGGGCGGAAAAGGCGGGTTTAAATTACCTGAATTTAACCACCGCTCCGGTCCAAGTAGATGCCCTGAAACTCGTAAACGAAGAAGAGGCGCGCCGCTTAAAGGTTGCGCCTTTTCAATTTAAGGAAAAGACGCTGGCGCTCGCCGCCGCCGAGCCGGACGCGGCCGGAATCCAGAAACTGGTGAAAAAGCTTTCGGGCGAGGGAATAACCGCGAAGCTTTTTGTGGTCTCGACGGGCTCGCTTCTACACGTCTGGACTTTTTATAAGTTCCTGCCTCCGCCGACCGAGGAAATCACCGGCAAGGTTTCCATAGAGGAAAAGCGTATGGACGAGCTTTTTAAAAAACTAACCGATCTGGGAAAGATAAAGCAGGAGATCCTCAACTTCGATTTCAAAAAGTTTCCCACCGGGCAGATCTTGGAAGTGTTGCTCGCCGGCGCGCTCAACAATCGGGCTTCCGACATCCACTTCGAGGCGGAGGAGAAGGGAGTGCGCCTGCGCTACCGCATTGATGGCCTGCTGCACGATGTGCTGACCGGTCTCCCGCATGATATCTACAAATTCTTGGTCTCGCGGATAAAACTTCTTTCTAATCTCAAGCTTAATGTTCAGGACGTGCCACAGGACGGACGCTTCACCGTCCGGCTTCAGGAAAAGGACATCGAACTTCGCGTTTCCATGATTCCGTCGGAATTCGGCGAGACCATCGTGATGCGCGTTCTCGATCCGTCTGCTATCCGCATCACCATGGCCCAGATCGGGCTCCGCAAGGATGACCTGGCCATCATTCAGGAGGAGCTGAATGCTCCGAATGGCATGGCCATCAACACCGGGCCGACCGGTTCCGGCAAGACCACCACGCTCTACGCCTTTCTGCTGTCAAAACTCTCCCCCGAACTGAAGATCATCACCATCGAAGACCCGATCGAATATCACATCACCGGCATCGAGCAGACGCAGGTGGACGCGGAGGCCGGCTATGATTTCGCCGGGGGTTTGCGCTCAATAATGCGCCAAGACCCGGATGTGATCTTGGTAGGCGAGGTGCGCGACAAAGAAACCGCCGACATCGCGCTCCAGGCCGCGCTCACCGGCCATCTCGTTTTTTCCACGATTCACGCCAACTCGGCTGCCGGCGCTATCCCGCGTTTTCTGGACCTCGGCGTAAAGGCGGCCAGCATCGGACCGGCGCTCAATTTGATAATCGCCCAGCGCCTGGTCCGGCGTCTTTGCGATAACTGCAAGGTGGCGGACAAACCGGCGCCGGAGCTGGAGAACAAAATAAAGCATTTCCTGAACGGTCTGCCCAAGCGGGTGGATAGCAAGGATTACGAGAAGCAGCAATTTTTCAAGCCCAAGGGTTGCACCAAGTGCACCGGTTTGGGTTATAAAGGTCGCGTGGCAATTTTTGAGCTGCTGCGGGTGAACGACCAGTTGGAGGAGCTGATCACGCCGGCAATCGGCGAGGCGGCCATCTTGCGCGAAGCGCGGAAGCAAGGCATGGTCACCATGCAGCAGGACGGAGTATTAAAAGTCATTACCGGAGTAACGACGTTCGAGGAGGTGGAGGGCGTTACTGGTTCTTTGAAATGGTAAATCCCGCTAAAGCGGGATACCATAGTTGAATAAATTGATCAGTGGGCAAATTCCGCTTACGCGGAAAGTATGTAGGACTCTTCTAAAATAATTTTAAAAGAGGTTAGAATTTTCTCGAGGAGCGGCCCAGAATAAACCAAGCCGTCCGAAATATCTAAAGAAAATTCCCGCCCACTGATCAATGTACTCAACCAAACTAACTTATCGCATTTTAGCATAAATCATATTTTTTGTCAATATTATGGATATTAAGCAAAATCTGCCGGCCGAGGACCAGACCATAGATTCCCTGCTCCGTCCTTCGAACTGGGACGACTATGTTGGCCAAGAAAAAATTAAGGCGAACCTGAAGATCATCCTCGAGGCCGCCAAGCTTCGTCAAGAGCCCTGCGACCACCTCCTTTTTTACGGGCAAGCCGGTCTTGGCAAAACCACTTTGGCGTATCTGGTTGCCAAAGAATTGGGTTCAAATATCAAAACGACTTCCGGGCCGGCGCTCGAGAAGATGGGCGATCTCGCCGCGGTGCTGACTAACCTCGATAAAGGGGATATCTTGTTCATCGACGAGGCCCACCGGCTCAACAAGATCATTGAGGAAGTTCTCTACCCGGCGATGGAGTCGCGCAAGCTTCATCTGATGGTCGGCAAGGGTCCGGCGGCGCGGATGCTGACCTTGGACTTGCCATCCTTCACGCTCATTGCCGCGACTACCCGGGCGAACCTGCTTTCCGGCCCACTCCGCTCCCGTTTTGGCGCTTCGTTTAAGCTGGATTACTACGAGAACCTTGATATAGAGGCGATCATTAAGCGTTCGGCGAAGCTTTTGAATCTAAATATATCCCCTGGGGCTATAAAAATAATCGCGGGCGCCTCGCGCTTCACGCCCCGAGTGGCGAACCGCGTCTTGAAACGCGTCCGCGATTACGCCGAAGTCAACGCGGCCAAAATTATTGACGAAGAGATCGCAAAGAAGACCCTGGATATGCTGGAAATAGATAAATTGGGGCTTGAACCGCACGACCGGCGGCTGCTGGAAATTATCATAAAAAAATTCAAAGGCGGTCCGGTTGGGGCGAGCACGCTCGCGGCCGCTCTTAACGACGAACGAGGCAACATTGAGGACATTTACGAGCCATACCTCATGAGCATTGGCCTCCTCGCCCGCACGCCCGCCGGCCGGGTGGCGACGGAAGCCGCCTACGAGCATCTCGGCATCGCCGAACCGGGTAAGCTGGTATGAAAATCGTTTCCCGAAACTCAGCCCAAACCAGGAAAATCGCCACCCGGATCGCCAAAGAAATCCTCAAATCGGGACTGCACCAAAAGCATGCGCGGATAGCCGCTTTGGTTGGCGAGCTCGGCGCAGGCAAAACCACCTTTGCCCAGGGATTCGCCAAAGCGTTGGGTATAAAACGCCGCATGGTCAGCCCGACTTTTCTGATTTTCCGCGAGTATCCTTTGAAAAATAAGAATTTCCGGTTTTTCTATCACGCCGATGTTTACAGAATTCGCAACCCACGCGAGCTCGAGCCGCTCCACTTTAAAAAAATTCTCGCCGAACCCCGAAATGTTGTTCTCATAGAATGGGCCGACAAAATAAAAAAAATGTTGCCCAAAGACGTTTTTTGGGTAGAATTTAGGCATGGCCGGAAAGAAACCGAGCGTCTTGTTGCTTATCGACGCTAACGCGCTCATCCACCGCTTTTTCCACGCCCTCCCGCCGTTCACCGCGCCGGATGGTCAGCCGACTAACGCGTTGTATGGATTAAGCGGCGTGTTGTTAAAAATCCTGAGCCCGTCGAAGGACAGCAATCAGTCAAAACCCGATTATATCGCGGCCGCTTTTGACACGCCCGAGCCGACTTTTCGCGAAAAAGAATATAAAGAATACAAGGCGCACCGGCTGCCGACTGCCAATGAATTGGTTTCCCAGATAATTCTTGCCGAAGGAGTATTTAATAAGTTCGGAGTCAAAACCTTCGGCGTCCCCGGATTTGAAGCCGATGACATCGTCGGTACGCTCGCGGAGCGGTTTAAAAAAGATCCTGAGCTTGCCGAAGGACAGGTCGTAATTATGTCCGGCGACAATGATATCCTGCAACTGGTTGACGGCAATAAGGTCATTGCGCGGATGTTCAAAACCGGCATTACCGAGACCATTGATTACGATGACAAGGCAGTGGAGGCGCGCTTCGGAATTAAGCCGCAGCAATTGCCCGATTACAAAGGTTTTGTCGGCGATGTTTCCGACAACATCCCGGGCGTGGAGGGGATCGGCCCCAAAACCGCCGCCGGACTTCTGAAAGAATTCGGCACTACCGAAGAAGTTTTTGACAGTTTAGCGATCGTCACAAATAGAAACTTAGCGAAAAAACTGGAAGGGAGGAAAGAAGAGGCGCTTTTTTCAAAACATCTCGCCACCATCCGCCGCGACACCCCAGTGCCGGTGGAAAAGCTGGGAGAGCTGAAGGCGGAGCCCCTGGACAAAGCCGCGCTCAAGAAAATGTTTGAACGCTTCGGCTTCAAAACTCTCATCGAACGTTTAGATAAATAAAACAATTATCAAATATTGAATGATCGTTCAGTTCTTGATAAAAACTTGACAAATTGAGGATAAATATTGTAAACTACCAGCAGTTGTTTGTCAGTTTTTCTTTCTCTTTTCTCCGCTTAAACCGGAGAGAAAGGATTGTTATGGCCGCTAAAACCGACCAGAAAGCGCGGCTGTTTGACCAGCTCCAGGCCTGGCAGAAGCGGTTCCGCAAGGCCGGAATCCGCCGGCAGTTGTCCAACGTCCGCATCCCGCCCAAGCCGGAGGGTTTGGATCGGCTGATCGTGGTGCCGATGGAGCTCCGCAAACCATCGGCTGTCATCAGGATCTTGGAGAAGAAAATGAAGGTCTATACCTTCACCGATCTCGAGAACCTGGACGCCCTGGTGAGCAACGTAGTCAACCGTCTCGACGGCGACTACGCCATCTGGGTCCGCGATCGTCAGGAAGCTGATGAAGAGCTGGCCAACCTCTCGGCGGAGATGATCCAGGATAAAGGTTTCAACACCGAGACCTTTACCGAGCGGACTCTCCACGAGTGGGTCTACAACGACGAGACCGACCAGCATCTGGACATCAAGAACGTCACGCTCTGCTCCGGCTCGCGTTACGCCGGTGCCGTTGGCTGTGTCGGGGTGCCGGACGTGTACTGGAATCCGGGTTGCGTCAAGCTTTACGTCTGCTGGGGCAGCCTCGGCCATCGTAACGGCGGTCTGCGGGCTCGTCTGGCAGTTTCGTAACCCTGATCACCTGTTCCCCTGTAACCCTACCCCGAGCGGTATTACCGCTCGGGGTATTTCATTTATATTTTTTTTGATAATATTTCTTATGGCTGATAAACCGATCCAAATTACGGATAACGGTTTGCCAAAAAAGAAACTGCTTGCTCAATTCTGGTGTGGGTGACAACAAGCTGCCACAAAAATAAATCCAGCTATATTGCTGGTTAACTCAGAAAATTTCTTAGTTGGGCAAATTTTTAGATGAGGCACTGCAATTGAAATTGCACCAGAATAAAATTATTGTCCGTAAATATTCACAGGGAATAGATTTTGTTGGGTATGTCTTGCGGCCGTATCAGCGGATTTTGAGGACGAGTACGAAGCGTAGAATGTTACGGAAGATTGATAATCATAACCTACCTTCGTATTTAGGAGTTTTGCATCACTGTAAAGGATATAAGATTAAGCGCAAAATCGTTGATATACTAGAAAAGTATGAAAAGTGAAATTTCCATAGAAAAAAAGATCGAACTTGCCCAGTGGCTGCTGGATCCGGACAAAACCCAGGCCTTGCCTCACGACTGGAATCTTTTGGAACAAAAACTGGTGGCGAGCGGGCTTTATAAGATTTTTACTGAAATAGAACTGCCGTTGGTGGAGATATTGGATTCCATGCACGAGGTCGGCATCAAGCTCGATTTGAAATATCTAGCCGAGCTTAACAAAGAGATGGATAAAGAAATCGTTGTGCTGGTGGCGAAGATTTACAAGCTCGCCGGCGGTGAATTTAATCTGAATTCGCCGAAGCAGCTTTCGGAAGTGCTCTTTGAGCGTTTAAAAATATCCGGCGAAGGCATCCGCACCACCAAAACCGGCCTCCGCTCCACCGACATAGAAACCCTGACGCTTATCAAAAAAACTCACCCGATCGTGGAACCGATCCTAAAATACCGGGAAATTTTCAAATTGAGATCCACCTATGTTGAACCATTGCAAGCCCTCGCCGATAAAAGCGGCCGCGTCCACACCACTTTCGTCCAGACCGGCACCGCCACCGGCCGATTGAGCTCGCAAAACCCCAATATGCAAAATATTCCCATTACCGGCGAGTGGGGTAAAAAGATCCGCAAAGCTTTCATTGCCGAAAAAGATTACAGCATCGCTTCGTTCGACTATTCTCAGATCGAGCTCCGGGTGCTTGCCACCGTCAGCGGCGACCCGTCGATGATCGAAGCGTTTGAAAAAGATCTGGACATCCACAAGCTGACCGCGTCCAAGGTTTACAACGTGCCATTGGAAAAGGTGACGCCGGAAATGCGGGCCACCGCCAAAACGCTCAACTTCGGGGTCAGCTACGGCATGGGCCCGCAGGCGTTCGCCAAAGTGAGCGGCCTTTCGGTCGCCGAGGCCCGGAAATTCATCCAGGAATATTTCTCCGACTTCGCCGCCGTCAAAAAATGGCAGCAGGAAACGATAGATAAAGCGAAAAAGTTCGGCTATGTGGAAAATCTCAGCGGCCGCCGGCGCTGGTTGCCGGCCATCAACTGGCCCAACCGCCGCTTTGCTTCGGAAGCCGAGCGGGTTGCCATCAATATGCCCATCCAGGGTTTGGCCGCCGATATCATAAAACTCGCGATGATCCGGGTGGCCGAGCTTATAAAAAAGGAAAAGTGGCGGAATAAAGTGCGGCTGCTGCTGTCCATTCACGATGAATTGTTGTTCGAGATAGGTGATGATATTCTTAAGGAAGCAACGGGCCTGATCAAAAAAGAAATGGAAGCTGCTTACCAGCTGGCGGTTTCTTTGAAAGTGGACAGCGCAGTCGGGAAAAACTGGGGCAGTGTTTAATAAAGTGTTTAATTTTTTCAAAAAAAAAGAAGACCAAAGTGGTTTTGGCGTTCAAGAAGCCGCCAACTGGGTGCACCAGTTTCGCGCGCCTTTGACGGCCGCAAAGTGGGTTTTTGAGAGTTTGCTGAGGGGCAAGCTGACCGAAGACGACAAAGCCCTAGTGAAGACCGGAATGCAGACCACTGAGCATCTTTCCCAGATGGTGGACGATATTTTGAACCTCGCGAAATTGGAAGCTGGCGCTTTTGATTTTCACCCGGATAAGGTTAACCTCGTCACTTTTCTGGAAATCGCCATCAACGACGCCCTGCCGGTGGCCAAGGCCTATAACGTGGAGCTGTTTTTTGACCACCCAGAGGAGATCGAGATCAATGCGAGTGTGGACGCGCGAAAGCTAAGCTTGGTAGTCACCAATCTCATTGATAACGCCATCAAGTACAATCGCGCCGGAGGCAGTGTGACGGTTAAGATCGAGCAAAAAGGCGGCGAGGCGCTGGTTAGCGTGAAAGATACCGGTATCGGCATACCGCCGGAGGCATTGCCGAAGCTGTTTAAGAAATTTTATCGCGCCGAAAATGCCCGGCAATCCAAAGTCAAAGGAACCGGATTTGGCTTGTACATCGTCAAAGAAGTTATAGAAAAACTTGGCGGAAAGATCTGGGCCGAGTCGGCGGTGAACAAAGGTACCACTTTTTACTTTACTCTGCCGGTAGTAAAATAAGCGCATGCCGGAGCTACCGGAAGTGCAGACCGTCGTCAGCGACCTCAACAAAAAAGTTAAGGGGCGCCGCATCATGGGCGCCTGGTTCGACTGGCCAAAAATAATAAAAGACCCGCTTGACCAGTCCAAGACCAAAGTTGCCCACAAACACGTTGCGGTTTTTGCCAAATCCGTAAAAGGAGAAAAAATCGTGCGAGTCGCGCGCCGGGGAAAAAATATTTTGATCTATCTCACCGGCGGCAAGCTGTTGCTGATTCACCAAAAAATGACCGGCCACATGCTGGTCGGCAAATGGAGGGTGGAGGGCAAAAAAGTGATACCCATCGAGCCCCAGCCGGTGGTGGACGACCCCTACAACCGGTTCATTCACCTGATTTTGTATCTCGACAACAAGAAAATGCTCGCCCTTTCCGACCTTCGCAAATTCGCCAAAGCTATCTTGGGCCCGGCGGAGCAGATCGAGAATCTGCCGGAATTGGCCAATCTTGGGCCGGACGCGCTCGACCCAAAGCTCACCTATCCGAAGTTTGCGGAGATTATCAAAAGGGAAAAGCGGAAAATAAAGCAGGTGCTGATGGATCAGGAAGTGATCGCCGGAATCGGCAACATCTATTCCGACGATATTTTGTGGACGGCGAGAGTTCACCCATTCCGGCCGGCCAATAAACTGAGAGACGTCGAGCGGAAAGCGATTTATCAGGCGATGAAAAAGGTCTTGAAAGTCGCCGTCCGACTGCGCGGTACTTCCACCAGCGACTTTCGCGACACCGAAGGGAAAATGGGCTATTACACCGATTACCGCAAGGTTTATCAACGGGAAGGCGAGCCCTGCCCTCGGCATGATGGCGGCAAGATCAAACGAAAGAAATTAGGCGGCCGCTCCGCGCATTTCTGCCCCGTTTGCCAAAAAATATGATTATCTACTTTACTGGCCCCGATTCCTATGGCCGGCAGCAAAAACTGAATTGGTATTTGGAGAAATTCCGCGAGAAGCACTCGGCTTTGACGGTTGAATGCTTTGATCTTGCCGTTCCCGAAGAACTCTCCCGTCTCAAAGATTTCGCTACCGCCCAGTCGCTTTTTGATAATTTCAAGTTCGGCGTTTTGGAAAACCTGGCCGAAGCGGAGCCGAAAGAAATCGAGCCGATTTTGCAGCTGCCGCTCGAGTCGCGCAATCTGACCATTGCCGTCTCGGCGGAGAAAGCACTGCCGAAAGAATTTAAAGTTCTTAAAGGAAAATCGGTTATTCGGCACGAATTTGAAAATTCCAAACCGGCGGAGCTTATTGCCTTTGTCCGTTCTGAAGCGAATCGGCGCAGCGTTAAGATGACGCCGACATTATTGGAAAACCTCACCAAAAATTTTCAGAATGATAAATGGGGTCTAATCACGGAGATTGAAAAGCTGGCCCTCGGCGGTTCACCCGAGCCCTTTGTCGGCGACCACAATTTTTTTGCTCTGACCGGGGAAATTCAGAAATCCGGACCGGCGGCCTACAAACTTGCCGCGCTGGAGCGCCTTCTTTCGGAGAACGAGCCGGCGATGATCTTTAATTTCATCGCCAGCCGCGCCGGAGCAGACCTAAAAACAAAAATGGCCGACCTGGATGTCGCCATTAAATCAGGGAAATTGGAATACGAAGAGGCGCTTACGGACCTTGCTGTTAACGGTTAGCTATTTAACCTTCAGCAATTTGGAGAGGCGGGACTTTAAGCGGGACGCGGTGTTCTTCCTGATGAGATTAATTTTGGCGGATTTATCCAGCGTCTGGAAAACCTGGGACAAAGTTTCCGGCGAGGGAGATTTCTTGTAGGCCTTGATAGCTCCTTTTAGGGCCCCTCTTTTTTCCACGTTCTTCGCCCGGCGCCGGATATTCTGGCGGAAGGCTTTTTTAGCTGATCGGGTAACCGGCATAGTTTAAGATTTAAAATTAGGGTATACGGAACAGCGCTAAAAGTCAAACCTATTTGAAAACAAAAAACTTGTAACCGAAGAAGTTCCAGATGATCGAAACCGGTACGCCGATGAGCTTAGCGACGTTTTCCCAAAGCTCCGGCGTGACATCGAGAGGAGCGCCGATGGTAGTTGTGATAACGTAAACTATCGCCGAGTTGATCGCGGCGCCGCTTAAAGTAACGCCGATGAACTTCGCATAGCTGCCGATCAGAGGAGCCGCGCCTGCTTTTCGGAAAACCCAGAGGCGGTTCCAGAAGTAGGAGTTGGTAACGGCTACTGAAAAAGAAATAACGTTGAAAACTACGATCAGCGAGCCGGAGAAGATCTGAAAGATCATGCTCAGCAGATTGAAGAGGCCAAGGTCGGTAAAGGAATTCAGCGCGCCGGTGGCGGCGTATTTGGCAAATTGGAAGATGCCGGGGTATCGGGCGCCAATCAAGCCAGCGATCCCAAGAGCGAGATTGGCGAAAAGAGCAAACCCCGCCAGCAAAAAAATCACGCTGGAAGCGCTTAAGTGCCAAAATGCCGGCCGGATATTTTCCAGGATCGGGATCGCGAACAAGCCGAAAAGCACTCCGATGATGGAAACAAGCAGATAATCGCGTTTGGTGGCCAGCCCTTGCATTTTTATATTCTATCATTATAGAATCTATCTCAGTAACAATTTCTAAGGAGGTGGCATTGCAAAAGCGCAAGACGCACAAGTTCCCGCACTGGAAGTGGTGGGGGAAATGGCGGAGGGTTCGCGCCCGCTTTCAAAGCTGGCATTGGAAGAGAGTGGCGAAATCTGTTTCCTAAAGATATTTCACCCGCAAAACAAAGTTTTGCGGGTTTTTCTTTTACACCAAATCCGAGGCGTGAATCAACTTGTCCTCGCGGATCGGTTTCTCGATCGCGCTCGGCTTGATGCCGAGTCTTTTGTTGAATTGTTCCTGGATCCTCCGGCGGCGCAGAGTTTCCGCCACCGTCCTTTTGATGGACTCGGTCAGGAAGTCGGCGTAAAAGATCACCCGGCCGTTCAGCGAGCGGGCCGCTCGCCCAGCCATTTGGATCAGGCCGCGGTGATTCCGGAGGAACCCTTCGCGGTCGGCATCCAGGATCGCCACCAGCCCGACTTCCGGAAGATCCAAGCCCTCCCGAAGGAGGTTGATCCCGACAACCACATCAATTTCTCCGCGGCGGAGCGCCGAGAGGATTTCTGGGCGTTGCAGGGTTTTGATCTCCGAGTGGAGATACTTAGCTTTTACTTTTTGTTCTAGGAGATACTCGGTCAGGTCCTCCGCCGAGCGCTTAGTGAGCGTGAGTGCGAGCACCCGCTCATTGTTAGCCACTCTCTTTTTGATTTCTTCCACCAGATTTTTAACTTGTTCCTTAGCCGGCCGCACTTCGACCTGTGGATCCAAAATACCGGTCGGGCGTACCACTTGCTGAACGACTTGCGCCGATCGCTCAAACTCATAAGGTCCGGGGGTTGCCGAAACATAGATCTTTTGGCCGACCCTTTTCAGGAACTCTTCGAATTTCAGCGGCCGGTTATCCAACGCCGAAGGCAGGCGGAAGCCATAGTTGACGAGCGTCATTTTCCGCTGGCGATCGCCGCGTTCCATCGCCTGAAGCTGGGGAATGGCGATGTGCGACTCATCTACAAAGAGCAAAAACGGTTTGGGGAAGTAGTCCAAGAGCGTCATCGGTGGCTCGCCCGGCTCCCGGAAGCTCAAATGCCGCGAATAATTCTCGATGCCGTTGACATAACCCTTTTTGGAAAGCATTTCCAAGTCAAAAAGCGTTCTTTTCTCCAGCCGCTCCGCCTCTTCGAATTTGTTGGCCGACTGGAGCTGTTCCACCCGCTCATCCATCTCCGCTTTGATATTTTTCATGGCGAGGCGCAACTTTTCTTTTGGCGTCACCCAAAATTTGGCGGGGAAGATGCGGATTTTTTCCAATTCCGACGCCTCTTTCGTCCGGGGGTTGTAATTTTTGATGAATTTTATTTTTCGGCCGGAGAATTCCACGTGGATTATCTCATCGGTCACAAGATGGATCTCGAGCGCGGTTTTCAAAAGCTGATACTGGCCGAGCGCCGGTTTGCGGCTGACCCGCTCGTACTGGAGAAAAGCGAGCGAGTGCTCCAACTCTCTGGACGAGATCGGTTGACCGGTCCGCAGTTCCAGGCGCGCTCTTTGGTACTCATTGGGGTCGCCGATGCCGTAGATGCAGGAAACCGAAGCGACGACGATAGTATCTTTTCTGCTAAGCACGCTCTGGATCGCCGCGTGCCGCATTTTATCTATTTCCTGGTTGATCTGTGCATCTTTTTGGATATAGGTCTTAGTTTGCGGGATGTAGGCCTCGGGCTGGTAATAGTCGTAATAGGAAACGAAATATTGAACCGCGTTTTTAGGAAAGAATTCTTTAAACTCCTGATAAAGCTGGGCGGCTAAAGTTTTGTTGGGCGAGATGACCAGTGTGGGCAGGCCCATCTTTTCTATCACCGAAGCCATCGTAAAGGTCTTTCCGGAGCCGGTGACGCCCAAAAGCGCCTGGTCTTGATGGCCGGTCTCAATGCCGGCAACCAGCTTCTCGATCGCTTGCGGTTGGTCGCCTTTGGGGGTGAAGTTAGATACGAGTTTGAACATAAAATTTGGGTGTATAATGAATATAAATGATATACAGCTTAACCGGCCAGCTGATAGGAAGAAAGGAAAACTCCATTATTTTGGAGGCCGGCGGCATCGGCTTTAAGGTCTTTCTTTCCCAACGAGCCGCCCAGAGTTTACCACAAAACGGCTCCCGCATCAAAGTTTTCTGCTCGCTCTACAATCGGGAGAACGAGCCCTTCGAGCTCTTCGGCTTTTTGAGCGAGCGAGAGCTTTACCTTTTTGAAAAGCTCAACACAGTCAGCGGCATCGGGCCGAAGACCGCCATGTCGGTAATGTCCGTGGCGCCCATCGAACAGCTGGCGGCGGCCATCAACGAAGGCAAGACCGAGCTCCTGACCAAGGCCTCCGGGATCGGCAGGAAAACCGCCGAGCGCATCGTGGTTGATCTTAGGGGCAAGCTGGATGTGGGCGCGCCGGGAGATTCGGCCCAGGCTTTGAACCTGATGGAATCCGATGTGGAGATCGAAGAAACTCTGATGTCGCTCGGCTACAGCCGTCAGCAAGCCAAGGCCGCGGTTGCCAAGGTAGACAAGAGCACCACCGGTTTCAAGGAGCGCCTGAAAGAGGCGCTGAAAAACTCCAAGAAATAAAATGATCAAGCGCCTAAAAAGCGTTTACCATTTTGCGCTGGCCTGGCTTTCCAATATCTTGTACGGCTTTCCATCCCGGAAGATTTTCGTTATCGGCGTCACCGGCACCAAAGGCAAATCCACCACGCTGGAACTGATTAGCGCGGTGTTGGAGGCCGCCGGTTTCAAAACGGCATTGCTCTCCTCCATTCGCTTCAAAATCGGCCGGGAAACGGAAAAGAACACCACCGGCATGACCATGCCGGGGCGGTTTTTCCTCCAGAAGTTTCTGCGCCGGGCGGTCAAAGCCGGCTGCCGTTACGCCCTGGTTGAGGTGACCTCTCAGGGAATTCTTCAGCACCGGCACAAATTCATCGACTGGGACGCGGCGCTGGTTACCAACGTGCGCCCCGAACACATCGAGGCCCATGGGTCTTTCGAAAATTACCGCCACTCCAAGCTGAGTTTTTTTGAATACGTTGCCAACCGGTCCCGCAAGCCCAAGAAGCTTTTCTTTGTGAACGATGGCGACCCGTCGCACCAGTATTTTGTTTCTGCCGCCAACGGCTCCGCCGAAATCCGTTACTTCAGCCGCGAGAGTTTCGTTGAGCACGAGCTGAATCGCGGCAAAGAGTCCATCGGCGAATGGCTACTGAGCAATTTCAACCTGGAAAACGCGGCCGCCACCGCGGCGGTAGCCGGATCTCAGGGAATCGGATGGGCGCTCATCAAAAAAACTTTTAAAAATTTTAAAGGCGTTCCCGGCCGGATGGAGTATGTGCAGGAATCGCCGTTCGCGGTGGTGATCGATTACGCCCACACGCCGGACAGTTTAGCCAAGATTTACGGCGCGCTTACCGGCGACAAGCGAAGTGGCAAAAAGCGGCTCGTCTGCGTTCTGGGTGCCGCGGGGGGAGACCGGGACAAATGGAAACGTCCGGTGATGGGGCAAATCGCCAGCGAGTTTTGCCGGCAGATTGTTTTGACCAACGAGGACCCCTACGACGAGCCACCGGAAGAAATCATCGCCCAAATCCGCTCAGGAATCTCCAACGCCAAGTTCCCGGATGCCAATCTCCACGTGGTTGTAGATAGGCGGGCGGCCATCAAAAAAGCGCTATCGCTCGCCAAGAAAGGCGATGTCGTCGTCATTACCGGTAAAGGAAGCGAGGATTGGATCCACGCCGCGGGCGGCAAGCGAATTCCCTGGAACGAGCGGAAAGTAGTCGAGGAGCTGCTATGAAATACAAAATTCTATCGCACACCGCCGATTTGCGCCTCGAGGTTTACGGCAAAACCATCGAGGAGCTTTTTAAAAACGCCGCCGAGGCGCTGGCTGATATTCAAAAGAAAGGCGCGGTTGGCAGAGAATTAAAAGAGAGAATAGCCGTTGAAGCCGCAAGTCAAAGCGCTCTCCTGGTGGATTTTTTGAACGATATTCTGGCCAAAAGCCAAATCAACAAGGCGGTTTACCGAGTTGATAGTTTGGACTTTGCCGGCAATAAATTGACGGCCAAAATTTCCGGCGCCAAAGTCGAAAAATTTGATGAGGACGTCAAGGCCGTCACTTACCACGAAGCCGATGTAAAAAAAGACGGAGATTTGTTTACAGCAAAACTGGTGCTGGATATATGAACAAATCCGACTTAAAGAAAGTCAGCGACTATATTTGGGAAATTCCGAAAGAATACCGCGGCGATATGCGCGTGCCGGCGCGGGTTTTTGCAAACGAACAGCTGGTTGCCGACTTGTTCAAAGACAAATCACTCGAACAACTCGTCAATGTGGCGACTCTGCCCGGCATCCAGAAGTGGGCGCTCTCCATGCCTGACATTCACGAGGGCTACGGTTTTCCGATTGGCGGCGTGGCCGCTTTTGATATAAAAGCGGGGATAATTTCGCCGGGCGGCATCGGCTACGACATCAACTGTGGCGTGCGGCTTATCAAAACCCCCGTCGCTTACGACGAAATCAAAAGCAAAATCGGGGAACTCGCCACGAATTTATATTACGAGGTGCCATCCGGCGTGGGAAAAGGCGGGCGGTTGGACTTGGTAAACAAAGAGATGGACGCGGTGCTGGCGAAAGGGGTGGATAAGATGCTGAAGGCCGGCTACGCCACCGAGGACGACAAAAAGCACTGCGAGTCCGATGGGCGGCTGACCGATGCCGATCCGGATCTGGTTTCCAAGACCGCCAAAAGCCGCGGCCGGGACCAGCTCGGCACCATCGGCGCCGGAAACCATTTCGTGGAAGTTCAGCGGGTAGATACGATTTTTGACAAAAAGGCAGCCGAGTCACTCGGCCTTTACGAAGATCAGATCACGATCATGGTCCATTGCGGTTCCCGAGGTCTCGGCCACCAAAATGCGACCGATTATATAAAAACAATGATGAGCGCTATGCCCAAATACGGAATTTCGCTTCCCGACCCGGAACTCGCTTGCGTGCCCTTTAGCTCTCCGGAAGGGCAGAACTATTGGAAAGCAATGAATGCCTGCGCCAACTATGCCTGGGCCAACCGCCAGTTCATTACCTGGGAGATCCGAGAGGCCTGGAAGAAAACTTTTGGCGGAAATGCCGAAGAGCTGAAGCTCGTTTATGATGTGGCGCACAATCTTGCCAAGCTGGAAGAATATGACGGCAAAAAAGTGGTCGTGCACCGCAAAGGCGCCACCCGGTCTTTTCCCGGCCAGCCGGTATTAATTCCCGGCTCCATGGGCACCGCTTCTTATGTTTTGGTTGGCGCTCCCGATTCTATGGAACTCTCTTTCGGCAGTTCTTGCCATGGTGCCGGACGCGTGATGTCCCGGACTAAGGCGAAAAAAGTTGTTCGCGGTTCGGTTCTCAAAGAAGAACTGGAGGCGCAGGGGATAGCGATCCGTTCCGGTTCCATGGCCGGTCTCGCCGAGGAAGCGCCAATTGCCTATAAAGATGTGGAAGCGGTGGTGGACGTCGTTCACGGTGCGGGGCTTGCCCAAAAGGTGGTAAGATTAAAACCGGTAGCGGTTATTAAAGGCTAAAGGGCGCAGTATTTTAAACCTATGTTAAAAAACCACAATCACGATTTGGTTCAGCAGCTCTCGGAGGTTTCCGACAGTTTGTGGCGGATGGAGGATTATTTAAAGAACGCCAAAGGGTGCGAGCACTGCACCGCCATGTGGAATAAGTCCAAAGAACGTTTGGAGGAAGTTTCCAAAATGCTGGTGGATGAGATCGGCCGCCATTATTCCGAAAAGCGTTTCGACTAGCAGTTTACAAAAATGAAATTAACTTTTTACGGCGCCGCCCGGCAGGTGACCGGCTCCAATTATCTTTTGGAATCCAAGGGGCAGAAAATCCTCGTTGATTGCGGCCTTCATCAAGGCGGCAATTTCGTCGAGCGCCAGAATTTCGAACCATTTCCCTACAATCCCAAAGAAATTTCCGCCGTCCTGGTCACTCATCCCCACGTCGATCACGTCGGTCGGCTGCCCAAACTTTACAAAGACGGCTTTCGCGGGACGGTTTATTCCACCATTCCGGCCAAGGACTTCGCCCAACTGCTCCTCATCGATTCGGAGCATATCCTGATGCAGGACGCGGAGAAGTTCAAACAACCCTACCTTTACGGTGTGCGTGAGGTGGAGGAGCTGATGGTTCACTGGCAGGGCGTCGAATATCACGAACCCGTTAAGGTCGGAGGCCTGACCGCAACCTTTTATAACGCCGGACACGTTCTCGGCTCCGCTTTTATCGCGGTGGAGGCCGAAGGAAAGAAAATAGTTTTTTCCGGGGATCTCGGCAACTCGCCGGCGCCGATCATCGGAGCCAGGGAAGATCTGCCTACCGATACCGATTATGCCTTGACCGAGTCCACCTACGGCGCGCGTGTTCATGAGGCCATCGAACAGCGCAAGAATTCCATCGAGGATGCCATCGAGGACACAGTGAAAGCCGGTGGCGTGTTAATGATCCCAGCTTTCGCTATGGAGCGCACTCAGCAGCTTTTGTATGAAATAAACGAACTGGTAGAGAACGGCCGGGTGCCGCCGACGCAGGTTTTTCTCGACAGTCCGCTCGCCATAAAACTGACCGACGTTTACAACAAGCACAAGAAATATTGGGACAAGGAGTCGGTGAAGCAGATGAAAATGGGGGATGCTCTCTTCAGCTTCCCCGGTTTGAAAAAAACTCTCACGGTCGAGGAATCCAAATCCATCAACGACGCGCCGTCCCCCAAAGTGATTATCGCCGGCGCCGGCATGTCCAACGCCGGCCGGATCCTGCATCACGAGAAGCGTTACCTTTCCGATCCGAACAGCACACTTTTGATAGTTGGATATCAGGCCAATGGCACATTGGGCCGCCAGGTCCTCGACGGCAAAAAAACCGGCAAACCTTTTCACGTTAAAATCCACGGCGAGGAGGTGCCGGTGCGGGCCAAAGCGATGGCTATCGGCGCCTACTCGGCTCACGCCGACCAGCCCCAGCTCCTCGCTTGGCTGAAGCCGGCGAGGCAAAAGCTCAAAAAAGTTTTTCTGGTTCATGGCGAACCGGATCAGATGGAACCGCTCGCCCAGAAGATCAAAGACGAGCTTGCGGTGCACGCGGAAGCGCCTAAAGAGGGAAGCAGCTACGATTTGATATAATGAGTTAATGACAGACAAAACTCCTCTTCGGGTCAATCCCCGACTCCATTTAAAATATAAGATTTGCGTTTCCGGTGCCGCCGAAACCGGCCACTGCGCCACTGACGCTTTGGAGAAATCCGAGCAGATGGGGCGAGCGATCGCCGAAGCCGGAATGGTGCTGGTTACCGGTGCCACCATCGGGATCCCATATTGGGCGGCCAAGGGCGCCAAAGACGCCGGCGGCATTGTCATCGGCCTCTCTCCGGCCGCTTCCGAAGCTGCCCACATCAAAACCTATCACTTGCCGGTAGATTACCATGACCTGATCATCTATACCGGATTTGAGTATTCCGGCCGGAACCTTCTTTTGACCCGCTCTTCCGACGCCATTATCACCATCTGCGGCCGTATGGGCACTCTCAACGAATTCACCATCGGTTTTGAGGATGACAAACCCATCGGCGTTCTTTCCGGGACCGGCGGGATCGCCGACGAGCTACCCAACATCATAGAAAAATCCCATCGCGGTCCGGGGAAAGTGGTCTTTGACCCCGACCCTAAAAAACTCCTTGAGAAAGTGCTAAAGTTGATAGAGAGGTCGAAATCCAATCAATAAAATTAATAACTATGGCGGTAAAAAAAGAAAAAAAAGCAAAACCCATCGGCGTGGTCACCCACTACTACGGGAACATCGAAGTGGGAATTGTTAAATTCAATAAGGCCGTAAAAGCCGGCGCCGAAATTCGTTTCAAAGGCGCCACTACCGATTTCCAGCAGAAGATCGCCGCGATGCAGTACGAGCACCGGGAAATTCCCGAGGCCAAAAAGGGCCAGGAGGTTGGCATCAAAGTTGAAGATAAGGTGCGGCAAGGTGACGAGGTTTACGAGGCGGAGTAAAAAGAACCAAACTAAGTGGATATTTTTTCCCAGCAATCTTTGCAGATTTTCGGCCAGCTTGCGCTGGCGACTTTGCTTGGCGCGTTGATCGGCGTGGAGCGGGAGCTGGCCAGAAAGACCGCCGGCATGAGAACCTTTGCTTTGGTGGCGCTCGGTTCCGCGTTGTTTACGATAATTTCCCAGATCGCTTTTGCTAGTTTTGTCGGCACCAGCTACGATCCGTCCCGCATCGCCTCGCAAGTGGTGGTCGGCATCGGTTTTATCGGCGCGGGCTCGATTATTTTCAGCAAATCCCGGGTGCGCGGCCTGACCACGGCGGCCGGCCTCTGGGTTTCGGCGGCTATCGGTATGGCGGTGGCCTACAGGATGTATTCCATTGCCATCTTCGCTACCGTAGTCACCATTTTTATCCTCGTCTTCTTGTGGATCATTGAGCAAAAAATTTTAAAGAGATTGGGTGGTTTCGCGGCCAATGCCGACGAAGACGACAGTTAGAAACGAGCTTCTCTCGGTAGGCCTCCTGTCCGGCACGATAATCGGGGCCGGCGTTTTTTCGCTTCCATACATTTTCAAGACGGCTGGCTTGGTGCCCGGATTCTTTTATCTCGTCTTAGCCGCCGCGGCTTATTCGGTCATCCATCTTATGTTCGCTAAGATCATCCAAAGCACTCCCGGCGAGCATCGTTTTGTCGGCTACGCGCGGATCTATCTGGGCAGAGGCGCCGGCTTTTTTTCGGTTTTCATGACCGTCATCGAGACGATCTTTGTTTTGACCATTTATCTTATCCTCTCGCAGAGCTTTATCAATTTGGTCGTGCCGGCGGGTGCCTGGGTGGAAAAACTGATCGTCTTTTGGGTCCTCAGCTCCGCCGCCATCTTCTTGGGCGTCCGGCGCATTGCCTGGTTGGAATTGTTGATCACCGGCGGGATCATCGGCGTTATTTTTTTGATCTTTCTTTTCGGCATACCGAAGCTGGGAACGCCAGGCGCGCTTGATCTGGGCGCCGGAGGCGGATGGCGCAACTTTTTACTGCCGTTGGCGCCGGTTTTATTTTCCATGTCAGGCCGGCAAGCCATTCCCGCTCTTTTAAAAGTCGGCGGCAGTGTCAAGAAGGCCATTATTGCGGGAACCGTTCTCCCCGCGCTCGTTTACATCCTTTTCGTGGTCAGTATTTTGGCTCTCTCGCCGGTGGTTACGGAGGACGCCGTCACCGGCCTCGTCGGCGCGGTGCCGGGAGCAGTGCTGGTTCTTGTCGGGATTTTCGGCATCTTGTCCCTGGTCAGCTCTTATATAACCGTTGGTTTTGATGTTTACAAAAGCTTGGAGCTGGATTTTCGGTTTCCTTTCTGGCTCAAGTTTCTGATCGTCATTCTAGGCCCCATCGCGCTTTACTTCGCCGGCTTCACCAGCTTCATAGTGCTGGTCAGCTTCGTCGGCGGCATATTTTTGGCTCTGGAGGGTATTTTCATCACTCTGATGTGGCTCAAAGCGACTAAGCGATCGCTTACGCTACCGATAATACTGTTGATTGCCGTCTTCGCCGCTGCCCTGGTTTATGAAATAATAAAGTAATAATGAGCCGAAACATCCAATCTCGTCACGAAGCGGAAGAATTCCCTGCCAAAAAAGGCATTGTTCTTTGTGACGACTGCGGCGCGGCGTATTTCAAGAAGCGCTGGTTTCACGGTCTGGAAAAAATAAACATTCCGGAGAAGAGTGATCTACCGGTGAGCCATGCAATTTGCCCAGCCTGCTCGATGATTAAAAACGGGCAGTACGAAGGCCGTATTACGATGAAGAATTTTCCCGAGGAATCCGCCCAAGAGCTGGAGGGGTTGGTGCGAGGGTATGCAGAGCGGGCCCATGACCGCGATCCGATGGACCGGGTGATTGACATCAATAAGGATGGCCAAAATTGGGTGATTACCACTACCGAGAACCAGCTGGCCAACAAGCTGGCCCAAAAGATCAAAAGCGCCTTCAGCAAAGCAAAATCCCGCACCAAATTCGCTCCCGAGCCGAGCGATGTGGCGGAAATCGTAATTGATTTTTCCAAAACCTAGGCCGTGCCGCTGAAGTTCACCTGGAATACTCTTAGGATCTCTTTCTACGCGCTTATTTTTCTTCTGCCCTTGAGTTTTAATTTCGGGGGAGTCGTTTATTTAACCGATGTCGTGCTCGCGCTTTTCCTGCTGAACTTTTTTATCGACTGGCGCGGTATCTACTGGCAGAAGCCGGCATCGCTGATTTGGTTTTTGGGTTTTGCCGGCATCGCGATTTTCTTTGCCGTGTCGCCAGCCATCGCGGCAGTCGGGTTTGTCCGGCTGGGTTTACTAGCGGTTTTCGCGCTCGCGGTGGCCAAGCTTGTCCGCGCCGGGTTTTTCAAAGAGCGAGAAGTTTTTGGTCTGGTTGTCGGGTCCGCAGTTTCGCAAGCGGTTCTTGGCGCGGTTCAGTTTTTCAAGCAGGGGAGTTTGGGACTCGCCCGCATCGGCGAAGCAGTTTTGGGCGCCGACATCCCCGGGGTCGCGAAAATAATAGTTGACGGGGAAAAAATCGTGCGGGCCTACGGCCTCTTCCCACACCCGAACGTGCTGGCCGCTTTTCTCCTCCTCGGAATTCTTGCGGTTTACTATTTGTGGTTCCGGGAAAAGCCGAGCGTTACTTTAGCCGTCGGCTTTTTGACGATCCTCTTCGGACTCGCTTTAACTTTCTCCCGGACCGCTTGGATGATCGCGATTCTCTTGACCGCCGCGGCGGTCGGTTATGCTCTCGTTGTCAAAACCTACCGCCGGTCGGCGTTGCTTTTACTGCCGGCCTTGGTGGTCGGCGGGTTGGCGCTGGCGATCCTTCTTGGCCCACAAATCGCCGCTCGATCGCAAGTCGCCGCCGATGAGCCGGCCTTCGTCCTGCGCGGCGCCTACAACAAGGTCGGCTGGGAAATCATCAAAAGCCGGCCGCTCGGAGTTGGAATCGGAAATCAAGTTCAATTTGCTATCGAAAACGGCCTTTACCAAAAATTCGGCCTAACCGAATCCTGGCAATTCCAGCCGATACATAATATTTATCTTCTTATCGCCTCCGAGGTCGGCATACTCGGCCTCGCCGCGTTTTTGATTTTTTTGATAAAAAAAGTTTTGCCGAATCTTCATCCGCTGGCGCTGGTGATACCGCTTTCGCTGTTGGCTTTCGGTCTCCTCGATCACTTTCTGTGGACCTACCAGCCCGGCCGGTTGATGCTGTGGCTAATAATTGGTATTTTAATGGGGCTAAGCGCCCGTAGTTCAACGGATAGAACGTATCCCTCCGAAGGATAAGGTTGAGGTTCAATTCCTCACGGGCGCACAATGGAAAAGCTTGGAGCATTGGCAAAACTTGAAGAAGAAATGCGGCAGGACCAATCCCTGCCGCTTAAAACCAACTTGGTTTTCGGGGAGGGCAGCCCTGACTGCGCGGTGTTGTTCATTGGGGAGGCGCCGGGGGAGCAGGAGGATATACAGAAGCGACCGTTTGTCGGCCGCGGCGGTCAATTACTCAATCGTATGATCGAAGCCGTCGGTTGGAAGCGCAAGGATGTCTACATTACCAACATCGTCAAACGCCGGCCGCCCAACAACCGCGACCCCCTGCCGGAAGAAATCGAGGCCTACAAGCCCTACCTCACTCGGCAAATCGAAATCATCAATCCCAAAATAATCGTTACTCTCGGCCGCCATTCCATGTACTATTTCAATTCAAATCTCAAAATCAGCCGCGAGCACGGAAAAGTTTTTCGGATGAACGGGCGACTCCTCGTCCCTATGTACCACCCGGCGGCCATACTCCGCAACGCAAACCTCCTTGGCGAATACGAAAGGGAATTCAAAAAACTGCCTAAAATTTTAGAAAAATTTGACGATCTTCTCGCTTCCTCAAAAACCGGATCGGCGCCCTCCGCGCAGGAAAAAGAACCCGAGCCTGAACGCCCAAAACTCTTCTGATAACGACCACTTGACTTTTGGGGCCTGGTTTGCTATAATCTTCACGTGTTCTTTGAATGGTTCCTGTGTTTCCAAAAACATCGTGTTTTTGGGCGGGAATTAAATTGGCCGCTAAAACCGGCTAAGCGTCAGGAGGTGTGCGATGGTCGCCAAAACCGACCAGAAGGCGCGTTTGTTCGATCTGTGGAGCAGTGTTTCGGAGTTGGTGCGTGGCGAGAAGCGGAGTTCCGAGGACGTTGCCCGAGTCTTGCAGGTCATCAAGGACCGGCAGGATTTCGAGCAGGTGTTCTTCCCCGTGGAAAAATCCGTCCAAGCCCAGCTTCAGGCCTGGCAGAAGCGGTTCCGCAAGGCCGGAATCCGCCGGCAGTTGTCCAACGTCCGCATCCCGCCCAAGCCGGAGGGTTTGGATCGGCTGATCGTGGTGCCGATGGAGCTCCGCAAACCA
>Ga0247727_10001699_pt1 | contig 51542 bp, 36 predicted proteins | sample WisWelCaveWW1625_FD_202498 | JGI IMG/M metagenome (GOLD analysis project Ga0247727, IMG submission 202498) | Biofilm microbial communities from Wishing Well Cave, Virginia, United States - WW16-25 | ecosystem: Environmental > Aquatic > Deep subsurface > Groundwater > Cave microbial mat | place... | reverse complement strand
GGCATCGCCATCCTGCTTCACCTGGCCGAAATTTTTGCCACTGAGCCAAAGCCGAAATATACGCTCACCTTCGTTTCGGTTGACGCCGAAGAGTACGGCATGCTCGGCACGCGGCGCTACGTTCAGAATCACCCGGACACGAGCCAGATCGTCGCCGGAATTTCGCTCGACAACCTGGGCAAGAAATGGTCGAACGGCATGGACATGGATCCACGCGGCCAGTTTCGTGGCTACGGCCCGCTGTGGCTGCAACGCACCGCACAAGAGTCGGCGCGGGCCGCCGGCGATTTGTGGATTCCGGCCATCCGGTCGCCGGTTGATCAGGCGCTGGAGCAGGCCGTGCCGGTGTCCTTCATGGACGAAGGGCCGATGGTGGCGGCGGGCGTCCCGGCGCTCGGCTTCGCCACACGTTATGCTGAAGGAACCGGCGAGCTTGTTTGGGACACGTATCACTCGCCCGACGACACGCTGGAGACCCAATCGCCCGATGTGCTTCGCCAGTCTGGGCGGATCGTCGAAGCGTTGATCCGCCAATTGCAGACGATGGATGAGTTCCCACAAGAGTCTGGCCCCTACCTGTACTTTGCCGAAAGCAGCCGGGTTCTGCGGGGGTGGCCGCTGTGGGCCATGTTCATTGGGTTTGTGGCCCTCTTTTTCGCGGGGAGTTTTTTGAAAGCAGGCGGCGAGTTCTCGCTCAATGGCCTGCCGCACTTCCTGAGCTTATGGCTGCCCCTGCTCGCCGGCGTTGTTCTGCTCTACGCCTTCGTCGCCGTCGGCCTGATGGACAAGTACGAGCTATATCCGGCCACAGCCAAAGACGATGCGCTCTTTCAACCCAAATGGCCCGCCGTCATTTTGTTCCTCGCCGGTCTGGCCGTCTTCCTGTGGTTAGGCCGCTGGCTTGGTGTTCTTCCAGGCCGCTTCGCCGACCCGGCCTCCACGCCCACGGCGGCTCAAACCCAGAGTCTGGCCCTGTTGGTGATCGGGCTGGCCGGGGCCTACATCCTCATCGTCAACCCGTTCTCACTGTTGTTCATGATTCCGCTCGTCGCCTGGTTCTTCATCGCCGGGCGGCTTGGGGCCGGGCGCTTCCTGGACATTGGCCTGTTCCTGCTAGGCGGGCTGATTGTTTACGTGCTGTTCTACTTCTTCGGCTTCGTCATCCTGCGCAACAACTTCGCCATCCTGTGGTACATGATGATGATGTTCTCGATCCGCATGATCAGCTTCCCGGCGGCGGTAGCGATCACGGCCATCGTCGGGGCGGGGCTGTCCATGATCGTAAGCCCTCGCGCGCCTTGAAAGGTGAGGCTCTCCATGAATCGCAAACAGGGCGTTTACCTCCAAAACCCTGCCGGCCGCCAAATCAACGCCGAACTTCTTCAGGAGTTTGAGCACGGCCTGAACCCTGCCTTCCCGGCTGACAGCAAAATTCCGGCTCGCATTTTGGGCTATGGGGAGATCAGCACCGTCTTCGAAATCCAGATTGAAGAACTTCGCGGCCTGGCGTTCAAGCGCCTCCCGATCTTCGAAACCCTTGAGGAGATGGAAAAATATCTGGCGGCTTACAAGGAGTACAACCGTTTGCTGGAAGAAGACATCGGCATTCGCCCGCCGACCAACGGCTATATTGCCTTCGTCGGCGGCACGGGCCGCCCGATCCTCTATCTCATCCAGAAAATGTTGCCGTCATCCTGGCTGGCCCACAAGGCGCTTCATGCGCTCCCGGCGGAGGCGACGCCGCTCCTGGCCAAGCGCATTCTCCGGGAGTTGCGGAAGGTGTGGGACTTCAATCGTCAGCAGAACCGCCTGCAAGTTGCCATTGACGGCCAGCTTTCCAATTGGGCGATTGAGAACTTCGATCCGGCGCACTTGACTCTGGATGAGCAGACTCCTCTTCTCTACCTGGACACCAGCACCCCCCTCTTCCGCATTCAGGGAAACGAGCAACTTGACCCGGAGCTTTTCTTGCGAAACGCTCCCTCCTTCCTGGCCTGGCTGATCCGCTTTCTGTTTTTGAAAGGTGTGGTGAATCGTTACTATGATTTTCACCTGGTGGCTGTTGACTTGCTGGCCAACGTTTATAAGGAGCAGAAGGCGCAGTTGATCCCCGATCTGGTTCGGGCGACGAATGAGTTTTTCGTCGGGGAGGCGGCTGAACTGGGGATAAAGCCTGTCGAGGAGAAGGAAGTTCAATCTTACTATCAAGAAGACGCGTTCATTTGGTCCTTCTACCTGTCTGCCCGGCGGCTGGATCGTTTCATTCGGTCTCGTCTTCTTCGCCGCGAGTATCCGTATATTCTGCCGGGAAAGATCAAGCGCTGACTTTTCATCGGCGCGTTGGCGATCACCCGAGGAGGTCAACATGGAATCGGTGGACAAGATCGTGGAGAAGTTTGCCCGCCACGTCTCCAGCGGCAAGGCCGAGTTTTTTGCGCGAGCGGGTGTTGACTTCGTCATGGGAAAACGGGACGGAGTTTACGTGTGGGGCGATTGCTCTTCCTCGCAATCGGGCGGGGAGAGGTTGATTGATTGCCACTGCAATGGCGGCGTCTTCAACCTGGGGCATCGTAACCCGCGCCTTATCGCCGCCCTCAAGCAAGCCCTTGATGAGTTTGACATCGGCAACCATCACCTCATCAGCAGGCCCCGGACCCTGCTGGCCGAACGCCTGGCCTCTGTCGCTCCGGGCGACCTCAATCGGGTGGTCTTTGGGGTTAGTGGGGGTGAGGCGGTGGATTTTGCGATCAAGCTGGCCCGAGGACACACGGGCAGGCCCAGGGTCATCTCGGCGCGCGGCGGCTACCACGGTCACACCGGCCTGGCCCTGGCCGCCGGGGAGGAGCAGTATCGCAAGCCGTTTCAGCCCCTCGCGCCCGGTTTCCTCCAAGTGCCGTTCGGCGACCTGGATGCGCTCCACGAGGCGATGGGCGATGACGTGGCCGCCGTGATCTTCGAGACCATCCCGGCCACGCTGGGCATCGCCTTGCCGCCAGACAACTTCTTCGCTGGCGTGCGCCAGTTGTGCGACCGGTTTGGCGCGGTCATGATCATGGATGAAGTGCAGACGGGGCTGGGGCGGTGCGGCGAGGTCTGGGGCATCAACGCCTACGGGGTCATCCCGGACATCATCGTTACGGCCAAAGGGCTGTCCGGCGGCCTCTATCCCATCACGGCCACGATCTACCGGGAGCACCTCAATCCATTCCTTCACGCCAACCCCTTCATTCATGTTTCCACTTATGGCGGCGCCGAGGTCGGTTGCTATGTGGCTCTGGAAGTGCTCAACATTCTGGAGGCGCCGGGGTTTTTAGAGCACGTGCGAGAGATGGCCGGGCTGTTCGCTAACGGTCTGGCAGGTTTGCGAGAGAAGCATCCAGAGGTCTTGCTGGAAGTTCGCCAGAAGGGATTGATGATGGGCTTGAAGCTGAGGGATGAGTCCTGCGGCCCGCTGATGACGTTGGCCGGTTTCCGGCAGGGCCTGCTCACGATTTATGCCAACCACGATCCTTCGGTCAGCCAGATTCTGCCGCCGCTGATTATTCAGGAGCAGGAGGTGGCGCAGGTGCTCGAGGCGCTCGAGCGGATGCTGGTCTGGTTAGAGGAGGCAGTTCTGGCTCAGAAATGACAGCTTTTGACATCTTTGCCTCTGTGAATGACAGCCCGGTTAGAGTGAAATGGGGTTATCTATCTCAAGAAGCGACGTGTTTTACAGGAGGAGCTAAACAATGAGCCCGGTATCAAAAGACTCCCCACTTCAAATTGGCTTTTTCAGCGATGTGTACGCGCCGCAGATCAACGGGGTGGCCGTCTCGGTGCAGTTGATGGCCCAGGGCCTGCGCGCGGCGGGCCATCAGGTCACTATCTTTGCGCCCCGCTTCCCCGGCTACCATGACGCCGAGGCGGGCATCTACCGCCTGCCGGCGGTGCGTTACATGCGCCAGCCGCCCATTTATCTCGCTATGCCGGGTACGCCCCGGTCGCTGTTGGCGCTACGCCGCAGTCACTTCGACGTTCTGCACGTTCACACGCCGCTCAGCCTCGGCGTGCTGGCCTACCTCTCGGCCCACTTCAAACACCTGCCGCTCATCTACACCTACCACACCGCCATCGCCGACTACACGCACTACATCAAGGGGATCGGGCGAACGCGGCTGATTCAACAGGCGGCGCGCCGGTTCAGCGCCGCCACTTGCAACGCCAGCGATCATGTCGTCGTGCCTTCCGCCAAATTTGAGCGCGTGCTGAGAGAGCAAGACGTCCGCCGACCCATCCACGTCATTCCTGGCGGGATTGACCTGGATCGTTTCTACGAACCGCCTGCCTCCCCCGGCCTGTTTCGCCAACGGTTGGGCCTGGCCCCGGACACGCCGTTGTTGGTTTCCGTAGGCCGATTGGCTCCCGAGAAGAAACTGGACTTTTTGATTGAGGCCTTTGCCCGGTTGGCGGCCAACCGGCCTGATGCGCATCTGGTATTTGCCGGAGACGGCAGTTCCCGGCTCGCGCTGGAGAAACAAGCCGCCGAGTCTGGCTGTGCCAACCATATCCACTTCCTGGGCATGGTGAACCGGGCCGACCTGCCCGATCTGCTCCACGACGCCGACCTGTTCCTCTCGGCCTCCACCACCGAGACTCAATGCCTGGCAATGGTCGAGGCCATTGCCTCCGGCCTGCCGGTCGTCGCCGTTTTGGATCCGGCTTTTGAGGGCATTCTGGCCGACGGCGTCAACGGGAGAATCTCGTCGCGCGATGTCGAACCGTTCAGCGCCGCCGTCGGCGATTTGCTGGCCGACCGCCCGGCCCGGCAATCCTTCAGCCAGGCCTCGGTGGAACTCAGCCGCAAGTTTTCGATGGAGGCCCAGGCGGCTTCACTGGTTGGGCTGTATCGGGATGCTGTTGGCATGGTTTTGTAAATGTGACAGTTTTTGACACCTTTGCCTCTGTGATTGACAGCAGTTCAGGCGCTAAATAGGACGCAAAGGAGATGCAACCCCATGAACAATAAACTCACCCCCACGTTTCTGGTCCTGTTGACGACGATCTTGGCGCTCGTCACCGCCGCCTGTCAGTCGGCCACTTCGGAGCCAACGGCGACTCCGGTTCGGACCGAGACGGCGGTTCCCACCGAGGCGGCGACCGCCATCCCGCCGACGGCAACGGCGACGCCGAACCCGCCCACCGCAGCCCCCAGCCCGACTCTTGCCCCGACCCTGGAGCCCACGCCGGTCGTTCTGTTCAGCGAGACGTTCGATAGCGACCGTCAGGGCTGGGCCGGGACGGACGCTAATTCGGTGCGCGAGATCGCTCAGGGCCAGTTGTCCGTTGAGCTTACGGGCGATCATAAGTTGGTCATGTTGCCAGCGCCGGGAAACATCCCGCCCGACGTAGACGTGACCTTCGAGGCGACGGTTGACAGGAACGCCGACGACAACGCTGGCGCAATCGTCGGCGCAATGTGCCGCGTCCGTGACACCGGGGACTACTACTGGGCTGAGCTTGGCATCACTAATCTGGGCGGCGGTTTCAGCGTGTACAAGTCCATCGCCGGCAGTGAAACCGAAGTGATCGGGCCGACCGCCTCCGCCGCCATTCGCGAAGCCGGCCAGCCCAATTCCATTCGCCTCGTCTGTTCCGGTGAACAGTTGGAATTCTCCGTGAACGGCACAGTGCTGGCCGACCTGACCGACGCTGACATTGACTCTGGCAGTGTGATGTTGTTTACGTTGGGCAATCCCGGCGCGAGCGTGACGTTCGATAATTTTCAAGTGACCCTGCCTGAAGGAAGCGACCCGCCTTCAGTCCGGGTTGAGTCGCCCGCCGCCCTCAACCCCGGCGATGTGATCCTGGAGACGGACTTTGCCTCGCTCGAGGGTTGGACGCCTCTGGCCTTCGCCTTCGACACCTTCAAGCGCACCGAAGACTTCACCGCCGAAACCGGGGCTAACGGCCTCTACGTTGAAATCCCGCAGAAGAACACGTCGGTGTATGCCTTTCACGACGGCTATCCCGGGCAGTCGGATGTGCAAATTGACCTCGACGTTGAGACGGTCGCCGGGCCGAACCGCAACAACATCAGCCTGGTCTGCCGTAGTACGCCTCGGGGCTGGTACGAGTTCGCCATGCACAGCGGCGGGTTGTGGGCCGTCTACCGCTACGAATACGGAAAAGACTATGCCCTGCTGGACAGCGGCGCCTCCACGGCCATCCACTTGCAGAAAGCGAAGAACCATTTGACCGTGACCTGCCTGGGCGATGAATTGAGCTTCTACGTCAACGACGTGAAGTTGACTTCGGTGAAAGATGCGCTGTTCGTTGACGGCTCGGTCGGCGTATCGGTCAGCACGTTCGACATCTCCGGCGCGGGCGTGGAATTTGAAAGCCTGGCCGTCACCGTGCCCGATCCGGCCAACCCGCCCGGTGGCGCGGTTGCGCCCACGCCGGCTCCGGCAAGTTCAGCAGGCGGCACGCCAGCTGCCTCTGCCTCGGCGGCCCGAATCTTTGTGTCGGCAATAACTGTTTTAGGCGATTGGTGTTCTTACTCAATCGGCGTCTCCGGCTTCCAACCCGACGAAAGCCTGACCTGGACGATGATTGCGCCCAATGGCGAAACGACCAGCTTCCCGGGCATTCTGAATGTCAACCAGAGCTTCCTTTTCACACCCCAGAACCCGCTCGGCGATTATGTATTGACTCTTCAAGGGACTCAGAATACCGCCCGGCTGGTCATCAACTGGACAGGCGCGTGTTCCTGAAAAGTGACAGCTTTTGACACCTTTGCCTCTGGTTTTGACAGTCGCCTTGGTGTCCAATACATCTCATAAGGAGATACCACCATGAGCCCAAAAAACCATCTTCTCATCGTTCTGTTGATTGCGGCTTCAGGGATAGCGGCTTGTCAGCCCGCCACCCCAGAGGCCACCCCAACCCCACTTCCAACAGACACGGCCACGCCGACCGCGACGTTCACGGCCACCTCCACTCACACCCTAACTGCTACCCCGACTTTCACTTCAACCTTCACGCCGACCGCCACCCCAACCGATACCCCAACCGCTACCACGACGCCGACCGATACGCCGACGCCCAGACCAACCCTTGCGCCGACGAACACCAGCGCGCCCGCCCCGGCGACTCAAGTTATCTTGATATCAACCACCAAACTCGATTCGGGTGGATGCGTATTCGTTCTGGGGACTGTAGGATTCCAGCCTGACGAAACTGTTACCATTACTATCGACCGTCCTGACCCACAACAGGATTCTGTTTTGCCGCCTCTCCCTCTAATTAACCTAAATGTTGGCTTCAATCCAGGAGACCCGCCAGGCGACTACGCTGTTATCTTCAAAGGAACTCAGAACACAGCCCAATATGTCATTCACTGGACAGGTGCTTGCCCGTAGTAGCCACTTGGGAATCTGCATGCCATAGATGACAGCTTTTGACACCTTTGCCTCTGGCTTTGATAGTCTGGCTGGCATATTGTGATGTTGGCAAATCCATTCAATTCTGAAAAGGAGCGACTTCGATGAAATCCAAATCCGTTATTGCCATGGATGGCGCCACCTGTGTGAAAACTGAAGATGGCAGCCTCGCTTTCAAAAGACGAACGTTCGCAACTTGCCTTATCGTAGTGAGCTTGGGGCTGTTCCTACTCTTGCTTCTGGGAGTTATAGTGGCGGATTTATTTAGCGGCCAAGCAACTAGCATGAGCGATCTGGGCGGCATAATCGGCGCCTGTGTCTTCCTGGCTGTGGTGATATTCGTTCTGGTACGCAATTTGCGAATGCCATCTGTCTACCTCAATGCCAGCTCAAGGACATTGGAAATTGGACGCGGCGCATCTGCGCGACAGATTCTTTTTTCGAGCATAGGTCATATTGCCCTGACCTCTCGTGTAGGGCACATGGACATACCCATCACCGACATTCAGGCGCTACTAAACAACGGCGAAAAAGTCCAATTTGGAAGCGTATCAGGCGCAACGGCCGAGGCGCGCGCGAACGCTATTGCTCAACTTATTGCAGACATAACAGGCGCGCCAATACGCCAACAACGCCTATGCAGTCAATCAGACCTGTCAGGTGGGCGCTTCGCGTCAAATATTTTTCGGGTTTTGTACGCCCACCTGACAGGTCTCAGGCGCGACTTGAAAGAATGACGGTTTTTGACACCTTTGCCTCTGTCAATGACAGCCCGGTAGATGTTTGATTAGCTCGTACCGATGGAACAGTCTCTCATTCAAGGAGAATCGCGATGGAATTCATAGGCATTCCCACCGAACAAACCACCGCCGTCACCGACGCGATCCTGGGTCTGCTGTCGCTCGGCATCACGCTTTACTTCTACCAGTTCCGGCGCGGGCGCGATCCGCTCAAGGTCAACATCTGGGTGTGGGCCTTCGGCCTGCTCGCCTTTGCCTCAATCGTCGGCGCCGCCGCCCACGGCCTCAAACTGCCCCCGGCGGTCTATGTCTTTCTGTGGCAACCGATCAACCTCGCCTTGGGGCTGACCATCGCCTTCTTCGTCGTCGGCGTTGTCTACGACTTGTGGGGCCAACTCGCCGCCAAACGGGCGATGCCTTTCCTGCTCGGGGCCGGCCTCATCTTCTATGGCCTGACAGTTTTATTCACCGGCACGTTTCTGGTCTTCATCGCCTATGAGGCCTTGGCCATGCTCTTTGCCCTGGGCGGCTACGCCTGGCTGGCGGCGCGTAACCGACTGGCCGGGGCCGGGTTGATGGCATTGGGCGTGCTGATTACGATCATCGCCGCCGCTGTGCAGGCCAGCGGCGCGGTCAGGTTCACCCTGATCTGGCCGTTCGACTTCAACGGCGCATTTCACCTCATCCAAATGGTCGGGGTGTTCTTCCTGGCCGCCGGTTTGCGAACGGCATTGCTTCTTAACCAAAAGCAGGCATAACGTAATCGCACAATTGACCGGCAAGTCATCCCGTGACAACTGAGTCTTCTGAAGGAGTACAGACCTATGAAAACCCTTAACTCACGCAAGTACGCAAAGCGAATCGGCATCATCTCGGCGATTGTTCTGCTGGCGCTCACTGCGGCCTATCTGGGCATCAGTTACGGCATATACGACACACTCTCCAAAATCACACCTGGCGGCGGTAACAATGGCTCTTATACCCCCGCCTCTTTCAAATCCTATCCGGAGTGGCCGTCATTTGAGGTCTCACCGTATTTCATGCCCGACTATGAAACGGTACGCTTCCCCAGCCGGCAGGCGGGACTCTCCCTGGCCGGTTGGTACGTGCCAGGCGACGCGGGAGCGCCGGTCGTCATCCTGACCCACGGCATCAACGGTTGCAAATGCTCTCCGAATGTGTTGACTGCCGCCGGGATGCTGCATCGCAACGGCTTCAACGTCTTACTTTACGACATGCGCGAACACGGCGAGTCCGACATTGAAGACGGGCGGGCCGCGATTGGCAATGAGGAATATCAGGACCTGCTCGGCGCCTGGGATTGGCTGATGACTGAAAAACACTTCGCGCCGGATCGGATCGGCGTGTTTGGCGTATCAATGGGGGCCGGCACGACGCTCATCGCTTTCGGGCAAGAGCCGCGCCTGGCCGCCGCGTTTGTGGACTCGCCCTACTCCGACCTGTCGCAGATCATCAACGAAGAATTGGCGCGCAAACAGTACCCCACCTTTTTCGCGCCCGGCGGCATCTTCATGGCGCGGGTGATTGCCGGCGATGACCTCCTGGCCCACAGCCCGCAAGAGGCGATTCGTAACGATGCCGGCCGCCCGATCTTCATCGTGCATGGCACGGGCGACATACGCATTAACGTTCGTCACACCCGTCAACTGGCCGCCCTGGCCGCGCAAACCGGCGCTAACGTGACGACGTGGATACCGGAAGGTGTCGAGCACGTTGGGGCAGAGTTCGACTTCCCGGTTGAATATGAACAGCGGCTTGTCACCTTCTTTAGTGAGGCTCTCAACAAGTAGTCAGCCTGGGCCACCCTGGCGGCGTGGCCAAAGGTTGCTTGCTCCAAGACTAGAGTGGATCATTCAGCCGGGGTTTGAGAATCTGACAGCTTTTGACACCTTTGCCTCTGGTTTTGACAGTCCGTCCATTGTCCAATGTGATTGACAAAACACTTAACGTCTGGAGAACAGCATGTCTCAAGATATATTCCCTTTTGATCTTGCCATCTGCCTCGGCCTGCCATTGTTTGCCGCATCGGTTGGCGTCGCCGGAATATGGCTTTGGCGCCGGCTGTCTATGCGCGGCTTTCAATCAGCAATCCCGATGGACGACGAAAGAATTCCACTTGGAAGCGTGTCAGGCGCAAGAGCCAAGGCCGAGGCGCGCGCGAACACCATTGCTCAACTTATAGCAGACATAACATTCGCGCCAACACGCCACTGATACTCCATAGACAATGATTGCAACCTCTCTACTGACCGGCCCCAGGAGTTCGCGCTATGAAATGCCCTAACTGCAACCACGTTTCCACTTCAGCCTTGTTCAAATGCTCCTCCTGCGGCGAGGCCTACGATCGGGCGGCGCTTGAGACGCTTGAGCATTTGAATTATGTGCTGGCCTGGCTCGATCAGCGTGAGCAGGCGGCAGACCTCAGGCCCGAAGCTCACGAGCAGTTGCGCGGCGCGGCTCTCAAGCAGTTAGAGGCGGCGCGCACGGCTCTGCGTTTGCCAACGGTCGCGCCTCTCGTTGTTGCCCAGCCTGCGCCTGCCCCGGTTATCGCTCCAGCCGTTCCGGCCCCGCAACCGCCGCCGCCCGCACCTGCTTCGACCTTCCCTTTAGCAGATCAGGGGGTTGTCCGCGCTCTAGCTCTGGTCAAAGCTACACGCCAACTCATTCCAGCCTGGACCAACGCCGGCATCATCAGCATCGCCTCGGCAGGCAAGCTGGGTCACCATCTTGCCACACGGGCTGAGGAGTTGCGCGGCAAATTGACCGGGCAAACCATTAATCTGGAACCGCCCGACGAGTTGCGAGTGCTTGAATTTGTCCTCGGATCAGTGGAGAGATGGGCGGATGGCGGCCATATTGCGCCCGACGAGGCTAAGACTCTGCTAGGGCATCTGAGACTCAAACGCACTGCTCTCATGCAGAGTGCGCCGCTTACACCGACTCCCGCCACACCTGCTCCAACACCCGCCGCCGTGCCTGCTCCCAAACCTATCACCGCGCCTGCCAAGCCCGCCGCCCCGCCCCAACCGGTTATGCCGCCCGCCCCGGCCAAACCAGCGCAACCTGCCGCTCCCACGAAACCTGCTCCACCCGCTCCTGCAAAACCCGTCAAGCCGCCAGCGCCGCCGATTGACTGGAACAAAGTGTGGGAACGCGCCTGGGGCCTCGTCGTCTCCGGCGCGCTTCTGCGCGGCCTGCTCTACTTGGGCGCGTTCATGATCGTAGTCTCGGCCATTGTGTTGGCTGTTGTTTACTGGACCATCATCCCGGAGCCGGCACAACTTGGCCTCATCGCCGCCGTGCCGCTCACGTTTTACGCCAGCGGCTTCTTTATGCGGGCGCGCCTCAAACTGCCTGAGGCGGGCGGCGTCTTTACCGGCATCGGCGCATTGTTGGTGGCGGTGGACTTCGCCGCCGTGTATCAAATCGGCGGGCTGGCCGGCCTCGTAGACGTGAACCTCTACTGGCTCATCGCTTCAATCTTCTGCGCCGCCCTCTACACCTTCACCGCCTGGCGGGTGCGCGGCGAGTTCTTTGCCTACATCACCTTGATCGGCGCGAGTAGCACACTGCTGGCTTTCACCAGCATGTTACGCCTGCCGCTCGAATGGCGAATCGCCTCCATCGCCGCCTCGGCGGCCGGGATGCTGGCGGTGGCTTCCCCGTTGAAGCGGCGGGGCAGAGGCTGGCGCGATCTCGCACGGGCGACCCATCATCTGCCGCTCTTGTTTCTACCGGTCAGCATGTTCCTCGTCTTGCTCGTCTTGCTCGTCCCCGGTCGGCCCGAATTTGGACAAACGGTTGTGTTCCTGCTGGCTGCATTTGGCTTCGGCCTGCTGGCCTTCAATTTCCCCGCCGTCATCTATGCCCATGCTTCAATGTGGAGTTCAGTTGGCGCGATTGCATTTGCCCTGCGCGCCACTGCTCTGCCTGTGCAATGGTATGCCACTGTCGCCGCCGCCCTCGCGCCGCTCTACATGCTGGCTGGCCGCGCCCTCTATCAGCGGCTCGACGACTTTACCCCGCCGCGCAACCGCTATCGCGGCGTGGCGAACCTGGCCGGCTTCGGCCTGCTGGTTGTTGCCGTCGTCGCCGGAGTCATTTCGCGCATCGTGGATGTGTGGGCGGGCATCACTGCGCTGGCGCTGGCCGCGTTGGTGCTGGGCTGGTGCGCCTACTTCTTCCGCCGCTCGACGTTCGTGTTCGTCGCCGCCGGATTGTTCATCGCGCCGTTCTCGTTGGCGGCCCTCCAGTGGCTAAACGATCTGCAAGCCCCTCAGGCGATTGCGTGGCTGATGGCCGCCGGGGCCGGGCTGGCGCTGATCTACCTGACGATTGCTGTCCTCTTGCGTCACGCCGACAAATACGCGATGTGGCTCAACTTCTGGGCGCACGCCCTCGCCCCGCTGGCTGTGCTTGGCCTGCTGATCAACTACGCCATCACCGCCGACTCGTGGTTCAACATCCCGACGTTGGTGGCGCTGGGCGGCGTGATCATGGTTTATGCCGTCTCCGCCGTCATCCACGACAGCCGCCGCCATCCCGGCCTCTCTAACTTTGTGAACTGGTTGCCCGGCAACGTCCGGCAGGAAATTTTCCTGTGGCCGATCGGCCTCTTGATTCCGGTTTGGGCCGCCATTGCCTGGTGGGGCAGTATTCTTCAAAGACCCTGGTTCGGCGCCGCGCTGGCCGGGCTGGCTCTGGCTTATGTGGGCGCGGGGCAACTTCTGGCTCTCCGCAAAGCCGCCTATCGCTTCCCGCCGCACGTTTACGCTTACCTGCTGGCCGTCGTCGGCATTGCCGTCGCGCTCGGCGACAAATTGCCGTTGATGACGACGCTCTACATCGTCGTGGCCGTCGCCGCCGCGCTGGCCCTCATCTATCGCCGTGTCCTCGAAACGGCGGTGGCCGCCGCGCTCTTCGTCTGGCCGTTTCATCTTGCGCTTCAACTTTCGCCGCTCACGCCGCACGCCTACTCGCTGGCCTACGCCCTGCTGGCAAGCTTCGGCTACCTCCCGCTTGGCCTCTGGCTCGATAAGATTGCGCGCAAGTATGCGCTGCCATCTTACGTGATCGGCTACGGGTTGGCGGCGTTTGCAGTGGCCGCGTCATTGCTTGGGCGCTTCGGCGCTTACCCGCGTGACGTTCAATGGATCGGCGTGATTGTTCCTCTGATCATCGCCGGCCAACAAATCTTCAGCCTCTATCGCTTCAAGAAATTTCCATACGCCTGGGTCGCCGCCGCTGTGTTCCCCATTGCCTTCGGTCAGGCCCTCACCCTCTTGCACGTTCTGCCCGAGTACGACGCTGTGGCCTGGGTCGGCCTGGCCTTCGCTTACATGCTAATCGAACGCGGTCTGGTCGTCACAATTGACGCCGGTTCCCTGGCCGACACTATCCGCGTGCGCAGTCAAAGCTTCCGCTGGCCGCTCGGCCTCGGCGCGGCGGCCCTGTGCGCCCTCGGCCTGGCCCTGACTGCTTACGCAACCGGCGACACTTTCCTCTTTCGCCCAGCGCTTGCCAGTTACGTCCCGCACATTCTGGCGCAAGGGCTGGCCGTCGGCTTTGTCGTGCTGGCGGCGCGGCTCTATCACAGCCGTTGGCCGCTTTTCCTTGAGCCGCTTCTGGCCTTCTTCCCGGTCACGTTGTTCTTCATCGGCTACGGCGAGCGGTTCTTTGGGCAGGCGCTCACCCCGGCCCAGTTCGGCCTCGTCTGGTCGGCGCTGGCAATTACGCAACTGCTCGTGGCCGTCGGCCTCGACCGGAACAAAGTGCGCTACTCGCACGGCCTCTACGTCGGCGGCTATGCCCTTACCGTCTTCGCCGTCGTTTGGACGCTTGCGGATCGCGGCATACTGTTGTGGACGCTGGGACTCGGCATCGCCGTTGCCATCAGTTCAGCCGCGCTGGCGCACTTCAACCGCCACCACTCGTGGGACGAGTTGATCGTGTTGATCTTCGGTAAGACCGAAAGCACTTTGCGCTCGGCGGCGCGCGGCGCGTTCCTGTGGTTGGCCGCCTGGCCGTTCCCGGTCTGGTGTGTGCTGCTGCTCCAGCAACTCAACGTCGCGGACGGTTTCTACTGGCTTGGTTTCGGCGTATCGGCGCTGGCTTTGTTGGGGTTGGCGGTTTGGCTGAGACGCTTCGAACGCACTTACGCCTGGCCACTGCACAGCGCCGCGCAAGTTTACACCGCTCTGGGTCTGCTTATTAGCGCACCGCTGGCGATACGTTGGTTGAGCGGCCAGCTTGGCATCCCGGGCGAGCCGTTCCTCGTCACCCGACTCACCCTCACCGGTTTCATCACCTTGCAAACAGCGGCGGTGATTTTCTACGCGGCTTCAGCGCGGGTTTTCCGTTGGCGACTCTTCACCCTCATCTCAGCGGCCTTGGCTTTCTTCCCGCTTACCTTGCTTTTCATCGGCTACAGCGCGCTGAAGTCAACGCAATTCAGCCTGGTGTGGATCGGCCTTGCCCTCGTCCATCTGTGCCTGGCCGCATTGCTGGATCGCAACAAGACCCGCTACTCGCACGGGTTGTATCTTGCCGGCTACGCCCTCGCCCCGTTTGCCATCGTGTGGACGGCGCTGGACGACCGTCTCACCCTGGTGTGGACGTTAGGGCTTGGCATTGCCATCGCCGCCGGGTCGGCGCTCCTCATTCACCTCAACCGTCATTGGACATGGGATGAGGTGATTGACTTTGTGTTCGGCCCAAAGGCGAGCAGACTGCGCTCGACAGCCCGCGGCGCATTCCTGTGGCTGGCCGCCTGGCCGTTCCCGATCTGGTGCATGTTGCTACTACAACAACTCAATGTTGCGGACGGCTTCTACTGGCTCGGTTTCGGCGTTTCGGCGTTGGCCTTGCTGGGGCTGGCGGTCTGGCTCCGCCGCTTCGAACGCACCTATGCCTGGCCGTTGAACACTGCCGCCCAGTTCTACACTGCCTTCGGCTTGCTGATCAGCGCGCCGCTCACGCTGAACTGGTTGGGCGGGGGTGAACCGTTCGCGATCACCCGACTAACCCTCGTCGGCTTCATCGTCCTGCAAACGATCGCCGTGATTTTCTATGCCGCTTCGGCGCGGGCATTCCGTACCCGACTCTTCGCCCACATCGCCGCCTGGTTATCGTTCGTTCCTTACACGCTGGTCTGGATTCGCTTTGCCGACAATCTCACGATAGCTCAGTTCGCCTTGCCGTGGGTGGCGCTGGCCACAGCCTTGTTGGCAATTGGCTTTGCCCTCGACCGCCAACAAGTTCGTTACGCGCACGGCCCGTACCTGGCAGGTTATGCCCTCGCCGGGTTGGCGTTGATGTGGTCGGCGCTGGCGCGGGATCGCGTGGTCAACCTGTACACGCTGGCCGCCGTCGTCGCGCTGGCGCTGATCTCGCACGCGCTGACGCACTATGGTCGCCACCGCTCGTTTGCCGACTTCGTCAATTTCCTTTGGATCCTTCGGAAAGAAGGCACGGTTCCACAACGCGCGGCGCGCACCCTCTTCCTCTTCTTCGCCGCCTATGCTGTGCCGGTGTGGCTGGCGCAGTTCATGGCCTATCGTGAAGTGCCGCTGGCCTGGCGCGGGCTTGGGCTGGCGTTGGCCGCGCCGATCTACATTGCCTTCGGGCTGGCCGCTCGCCGAGTGCGCCGTGAATACACCTGGCCGCTGTACAGCGCGGGTTATGCGCTCACTGCCATCGGCGCAATGGTGGCCTTCGGCGATCTTGCTATTGCGATTTACGTGCTGGCTCTCAACACGGTTGTGTACGCCGTCTCAGCCTACCTCTTCCGCCAGCCGTTCTGGCTCTATCTCGCCAACGCCCTCGTCCCGATCACCGTTCTGCTCACTCTGGCTTACAGCGGTGTGCTCACCGCGCCCTGGGTCTCAGGAATCTTCATGGCGCTGGCGTTCGTGTACTTTGGGCTGGGGCAGTTGTTCAATCGCCGAAAGACTTCCGAAGTCTTGCGGAACGAAGTGGAGCACTTCGGAAGTCTGAACCCGTTTGCCATCTCTTTCTTCGCCCCCGGCTATCTCTTGAGCGCCATCGCTTTAGCTGTAGCGAGCGGCGAGAAGTTTCTCGCCATCGAAGTCTACTCGGCGGGTGTTGTCCTGTACGCGCTCTCGGCCTGGGCGTTTCGCGAGTCGGTGTTTCTCTATCCCGCCGCGTGGCTGGCCGCCGTGCCTTACTATCTTGGCATGACGCTGGCGATTCAGCCGGGCTGGTATGGCCTGGGTTGGCTGCCCCTCATCGTCGGCTACATCGCGCTGGGCCGGTTTGTCTTTCACAAGAAGCCGTTCGGCGGATTGAAGGCCTCTCTCACCCACCCGGCCATGCCGCTCTACCTGCTGGCCTATCCCCTCAGCCTGAGCATGATGATCCTCTCGCAGGCGGACGCGCTCACCTTCACCCTGGCCCTGGCGGCTGGAGCCGTCCTCTACTTTGCCTCTGCCGCCCTCTTCCACCGCCCGGCCTGGTTGTATCCAGCCCTGCTCGCCGCGCACGTCGCGTTGATGTCGTACTTCACCATCAGTCCTACTGGCAAACCGGCGCAGTACATCACCCTGCCGTTTTTGGGGATGACGTGGTTGGTGGCCCTCGTCGGTTACACCTTGAGCCGCCGCTTCCCCGTCACCCGCCAGGCCGAGTCTGGCAAACTCGCCTTCAAGTTTGATCGTTGGGGTTGGGATTTTGGGAGTTGGAAGTTTCTCGGTTATCTGCTGACTCCCTCCTGGTCACAACCCTTCTTCATCTTCACCCTGCTAGACGTGGTCTTCTGGCAGGCTGCCGCGCTGGGGCGCTATGAGACGGCCATCATCGTCGCCGTCGGCTTCGCGGTGCTGTTCGGCCTGCTCGCCATGCTGTGGCTCGACGGCGCGTTGACCTACGTCACATTTGGCTTCTTCCTGCTGGCAGTCGGCTATCGTCTCAGTTGGGCGGCCCTGCCTCTCGCCGACTCGTTCGCGGTGATCGGCGGCATTGGCTTTGGGTTATATTTGCTGGCCCGGATCATCGAAGGAATACGGCAGGCGCGCCTTGACGTTTGGATCAAGCCATTGACCAACGTCGCCATGCTCCTCACCGGGTTGGCCGTCGTTGCCACCCTGCCGTTTATCCTCTCGAACACCACTGCCGCCGCGTTTGCCCTGGCCTTTGCCGGGGCGCTCTATCTCACCGTCGCCTACCGCGGCCATTACCATCGTTTGGGTTACACGGCGATGGCGATGTTGCAGGTGGCCTGGGCCTTGCTGTTGATCGTCAGGAACGTGGCCGAGCCGCAGTTGTACGCTATTCCCGCCGGGCTGTACTTTAGCGGCGTGGGCTTCCTTGAGCGGCGGCGCGGGCGCAAGTGGTTTGCCCTCGTCGTCGAAAGCTTCGGGCTGGCGGTGCTTCTGCTCACCTCGTTCATCCAATCGCTCGACGGTGTGGGAGGCTTCTGGTATTTCGTGCTCCTGCTCGTCGAAGGTTTGCTCGTCATTTGGTGGGGAGCGGCGCGGCGTTTGAAGATTCCGTTCTTCGTCGGGCTAGCGGCCAGCGCCCTGAACGTGACGGCCCAAGTGGTGGTGCTGATCAACGTCTACGACGTGAACCGCTGGATTCTGATCTTCGGCGTTGGCATTCTGCTGGTGTCCGCCGCCGTGTTCGTCGAGCGCCAGCGTGTCCGCATCATCGCCAGAGCGCAGGAGTGGCGCGTGGCGCTGGAGGCGTGGGAGTGACCTATGACTGCCAAAACCATGAAATCGAAACTGTCGTGGCAATTAATAACTTTGCTGATTACTGCTGGCTTAATCGTGCTGAACGAAGTTTTCATTCAGTGGGCCACTCCTCGGGGCTGGACGACTTACACGGCGGCCAACTCCGGGCCGGGGTTATACCACGACGGAGTGGTGGCCCTGGCTATTGACCCACAAGGTCGGGTGTGGGCAGGCACCGAGGACACGGTAAGCGTGCTGGCCCCCGAGGGCCGCTGGACGAATTATGAGACGAATTCAGGGCTGGGGAATGATACCGTGACGGACGTAACCATTGACTCGCAAGGTCAGGTATGGGTGGTTACCGATTCCAAAGAGGTAAGGATGTTGACTCCCGATGGCGGCTGGATGACTTACACGACGTCTGCGGAACTAGGGAACCACAGTGTGACGGCTCTGGCCGTTGACCCGCAAGGCCGGGTATGGGTAGGTACCTGGAGAGGTGGGTTAAGTGCGCTGATCCCCAATGGCTCGACCTACACAATAGCCAATTCGGGGCTGGCGGACAGCGACATATGGTCGCTGGTTATCGACTCGCAAGGCCGGGTGTGGGCGGGTACCGGAGGTGGATTAAGCGTACTGGCCCCCGATGGTCGCTGGACGACTTACACATCGGCCAATTCGGGGCTGGCAGGCAACGGTGTACGGGCGCTGACCATTGACTCGCAAGGTCAGATGTGGATGATCACCGATAACAACGAGATAAGTATGCTGGCCCCCGATGGTCGCTGGACGACCCTCACAGCGGTCAATTCAGGGAGCGACATACGGGCTATGGCCATTGACGGGCAAGGCCAAGTATGGGTAGGTACCGATGGCGGCGGCGGCGGGTTAAGCGTGCTGACTCCCGATGGGACCTGGGTGACCTACACTACAGAAAATTCGGGCTTGACTCAGGATCAAGTGATTGCACTGACTATTGACAAACGGGATCGGGTATGGATAGGAACATTTGGCGGGCTTAATGTATTTGATGTGCAAGCCAGCTTTCCCGTAAGAGTGTTGAGCTTTTTAACTGTTCTGCGAGGAACGCTTATTTTCCTGGGAGCCCTAATTCTTGTATGGTTCATCATCGCGCGCTGGCGCAAAAGACAGGTTTCCACCCAGCCTGCAATTCCTTCGGCTCTCGAACAACCTCCAGCGCCGGTCATTAATCCGGCGACCACCGAATTATCCGTTCCCCCAGACCCGGGGACACCCACAGCGATCCCAGCAGATCCAAACACTGCGTTTGAATTTGGGCAATCACTTTTGCTCTCCGGCCAACGTGCCGAGGCCAAAGCCTGCTTCATGCAAGTATTCCGCACCGGCTCACCTGAGTTGCGCCAGAGAGCCGTGGCCGAGCTTGAAAAGCTGGGCGAAGTGGAATCATCCTGAGGAGAGGAAGGAGTTCCCGATGAAAAGCACTGATAAATTCCTCATCGGCATTGTGGGCGGTGTCATCTTGCTGGTGGCCGCCGCCTTTGCCGTCGCTTTCCTGCGGCCCAAGCCGACCTATCAGCCGGAAGACGCGCCGGAGGGCGTGGCCCACAATTATCTCTTTGCCCTGGGACAGGCCGACTACGAACGCGCCTACGGTTATCTCTCGCCCACTATCAAAGGCTACCCGGCCTCCGCCGAAGCCTTCGCCGAAGATGTCCACGATTACAGTTGGACTTTTCGTCTGGAAGACTCGACGACACTTGAAGTTGAGTCAACCCGCGTCACCGGCGACCGGGCATTCGTCACTGTGCGAGAAACGACCTTCTACGAAGGCGGCCTTTTCAATAGCGGCGAGTACAGCAACACTTTCGACGTCACCCTGGTTCGAGAGGCCGGGGGCGGCGAGTGGAAAATTGTCTCATCCGATTCGTACTGGGCCTGGTGCTGGGACGACAAGGATGGATGTCAATAAATAGCAGGAGGTCATCATGGTTACCGTTCGTCGTTGGTATATCTTTCTGGTTTGCGCCATCAGCCTGCAATCGGTGACGTGGGCGGTCATTACCCTGTTGCGGGACTTGCTCACCGGCAGTGGCTCGGTGGTGGCCCTCGCTTTTCAGATCGCCGTCGTCGTCATCGGCCTGCCCCTCTTCCTTGTTCACTGGCTGTGGGCGCAGAGCCTGGCCCGGCGCGACCTGGACGAGCGCGAGTCGGCCTTGCGCCGTCTGTATCTCTACGGCACGCTGGCCCTTTTCCTCGGCCCCATTACCGTCAACGCCTTCGACCTGATCGCCACGCTTTTAGGGCTGGCCTTCGGCGGGCGGCGGACTGATTTCGGTTTCTTCCAGTTTTCTCCGACCGAGTTCATCAGCCGCGATCTGGCGGCAATCGCCGTCCTGGCGCTGTTGTGGTTTTACCACCAGTGGGTGACGGCGGGGGATGCCAAAGCCGCACCCGAAGTCGGGAACGCGGCCACCGTGCGCCGGTTGTACATCCTGGGCTTCAGCGCCGCCGGTGTGTGGGCGGTGACACTGGCCGTCATCAATCTCCTGCGCTGGATCATGTTCCAGTTCGGCGGATCGACGTTTGGCGGCCCGAACATCGTGGGCCTGACCGACGAGGTGGCTCGGCTGGCGGTGGGCCTGCCGCTGTGGCTGTTCTTCTGGCGCTGGGCGCAAGGCCTGTTCACCAACCCCAGCGAGGAAGAGCGCGAGTCGGCGCTACGGAAGTTGTATCTGTATCTGACTGTCTTCATCGCCGCGCTGACTGCGATTACCAACACCACCTTCATTCTGGCCGGTTTGTTCCGCCGCCTGCTCGGCCTGCCCTCGCTGGGCGACATTCGCGGGCCGTTGCCGATCATCATCGGCATGGCCGTGTTGTGGGCCTATCATGCCTTCGCCCTGCGGGACGACGCGGCTCTGGCCGGCGAAGCGCCGCGCCAGGCCGGAGTGCGGCGGCTGTATCTCTACCTCGTGGCGGCGGTTGGCCTGGCCGCTTTTCTCGTGGGGTTGAGCGGCGATGTCAGTGTCTTCATTCGCTCGATCAGCGGCCAACTCTTTAGGGCGGAACTCAAGGAGCAGTTGGCCTGGTTCACTGCCGCCCTCATCGCCGGTCTGCCGGTGTGGCTGTGGCCGTGGCGGCAGGCGCAGGTGGGGGCCGTGGCGGCCGGCCCGTCGGGCGCCGACGAGCGCCGCTCGGTCGTCCGCAAAATCTATCTGTACTTCTATCTCTTCGTCGCCACCATGACCGTGCTCTCCAGCGCAGTGTACATCGTGTTCCGGCTGTTGAGCCTGGTTCTCGGCGAGCGCGGCGGCGGCAACCTGATCAGCGACCTGGGGCAGGCTATCGCTTACAGCCTGATCGCCATCGGAGTCTGGCTCTACCACGGCTTTGCCTTGCGCGGCGACGGGCAGGTCAACAAACGCGAGCAGACTCAACGGCTGGCGGCCATGCGGGTGGCGGTGGTGGATGTGGGCGAGGGCCGCTTCGGGCGCGCGGCGCTCGACGGATTGCGGCGTGAATTGCCTGGCCTCACCCTCGATCCGATTGGCTTGACTCAACCAGCGGCGCAAGTGATGGGCGGGACGCAAGAGAATATTTTGGGACAGTTGGCGGCGGCAGGATTAATCGTCGGCCCGTGGAATATTGCCGTCGCCGGGGAAGCCGTCACTGCCGAAGTGGCCGCCGCCGTCGTCGCCAGCCCGGCCCGCAAACTGCTGGTGCCAACGCGAGCTAATGGCTGGGAGTGGGCCGGAGTGGATCGGTGGAATGCCGAAGCCATCGTCCGGCAAACGGTGCGCGCCGTCAAACAGATCGTGGAAGGCGAAGAAGTCAAGCCGGCTCGCCCGCTGGGGGCCGGCGCCATCATCGGCATCATCGTCGGCGTGCTGGTCCTGTTGATCTTGCTGGCGATCCCGGTGCTGTATTTCTTCGTCATGAGAGGATTTTAGATCATGGAAACCGAAGCTTCTTCTCGCCCTGGCAAATTCTTCGCCTACGTCGCCGTCCTCGTCGGCGGGTTGTTGCTCCTCAGCGGCCTGGCCGCCGTCGTCGGCTATCTCGGCCTGCCGTTCGTCGCCTTCGGCGAAGACGTGCTCGGCTCCCAGTTGGGGCAAATGGCCGGGATGTTCCTCGGCCTGGTCTGCGGCGCGCTGGCGGTCTATCACGGCTTGATGTCCATTCTCAACCGCCGCTCGCATCCGCTCAAACTGCCGCCGGTCTATCTTTTCTGGATCGTCTTCGCGGTGGTCTTGGGATTAGGCAACGTCCTGCTCAACTTCGGGATAGCCGCCGATTATCTCTTCCCGCCCGTTTTTCTATTGGGGGCCGCCTTGCCGACGATTGGCGTCCTGGCCTGGGCCGGGCGGCGGCTGGGCTGGCCCATCACCTGGCGGCAAGGGGCGCTGGCAGTGGTGGCCGGAAGCACGCTTTCAATTTTCATCGCCATTCTCGTCGAGACGTTTCTGCCTTATCTTGCCTACCTGTTGATCGCGCCGCTGGAGTTTCTGGCTTACGCTTTCGGCGATCTGTTTGCCTACGGCGGCGGCGGAAACTTTTTAGAGCGCCTCTTCCTTTCGCCGCTCATCATCGTCTTTCTGATCACCACTGCGCTGGCCGCGCCCATCCCCGAAGAATTTGCCAAGGCGCTGGCCCTGCCCATCTTTGGCCGCCAGCGAATCACGAACGAGCGGCAGGCGTTGATGATCGGCCTGGCCTGCGGCGCGGGCTTTGCCATTTTGGAGAACATGCTCTACGAGGGGCTGTACGCGCAATACAACGGCTGGAGTTGGGGCGGGGTGACGCTGTTGCGCGGCATCGGCGCGATCCTGCACACGCTTTGCACCGGGCTGGTGGCGCTGGGCTGGTTCAGGATGAGGGAAGGCGGCGTGGGGAAACTGATCAAAGCCTATCTCCTCGCTGTCGGCCTGCACACGCTGTGGAACGGCGGCTTTGAGGTCTTCGTTTACATCACCGGCCTTGATTATTTCGGCGGCCTCGGCCCGTCATTCTCGTTCTACGGCACGGCGGTGGAGGTTCTGCTGGTCGTTTATCTCGTCGGCCTGTCGCTGGGGCTGTGGTGGCTTCTGCATCACATTATCAATGGCATGGCTCGAGGGACCGAACCGGCCATCACGCCAGAGACGGTCTCCCCCCGCATTCTGGCGGCATGGGCGTTCGCCTCGGCGTTAGTCATCGTCCCCATCGGGGCGGCGCTGGGCGGGGCGTGGGAGCAGATTGCCGCTGTTCTGCTGGCGAAGTAGTGAACGGGTGAGGATTTCTCAGGCGAACTTGAAGCGCCGGGAGTTTTATGGCAGTTCCTTCGCCGGTGTTTCGGGGATATACTAGGCGCAGAATTGGTGAGGACTTATAGACGGGAGGGGAAGATGGCCCAAAACTTTCCGCGCAATGCTCTCGGATTCATCGCCGGTGTCGGCGTTGACCCGCAAGATAGTGACGATCTCCGGACGCGGAAGGTGTTATTGGTCTACATGATATTGGCCGGGATGGTTCTGCTCATCCTCTGGGCGGCCCTCTACCTGGTTTTTGGAGAGCTGCCAGCCGCGCTCACCCTTTTCGCCCACGCCGCCGTTATGCTCGTCAGCCTATCCCTCTACAGCCAGCGGCGCATCAGCTATTACGTGCTTCGCATTTCCCAACGCCTGCTGGCGCTGATCGTGCCGTTTGTGCTGACGATCAGCCTGGGCGGCTTCGCCAATTCCAGCAGCTTCATCGTCTGGGCGCTGATCGCGCCGTTGGGAACCGCCCTCTTTGGCGAGCCATTGGAAAAATTCCTGCGCTGGTCAGCCGTCTATCTGCTTCTGGTCTTTCTCGTCGGCGTTCTCCAGCCCTTCTTGCCCCCGGTCACTCACTTGCCGCCGGTGCTGGTGACGACCCTCTTCGCTTTGAATGTCGGCGGCGCCTCGGCCCTGGTGCTGGCGATGATTTACTATTTTGTCAGCCAGCGCAACCTGGCCTTCCGGCTTTTGCGCGACGAGCAGGAGAAAGCCGAAAATCTCCTGCTCAACATCCTGCCCCGGGAGATCGCCGCCATTCTGAAAAGCGAGAATCACATCATCGCCGAGCAGTTCAGCGGGGCCAGCGTAATGTTTGCCGACGTGGTCGGCTTCACGCCCCTGTCGGCCAAAATGACGCCGGTGGCGATTGTCGAACTGCTCGACGAAATCTTCTCTCACTTTGATTCTCTGGTGGAGAAATACAATCTGGAGAAAATCAAAACGATCGGCGATTGCTACATGGCCGCCGCCGGGGTGCCGCGCCCCCAGCCGGATCATGCGCGATTGCTGGCCTGCGCGGCGCTGGACATGCGCGACTACGTGACCAGCCGCGAGTTCAACGGCCACCGTCTCTCCTTGCGCATCGGCCTCAACTCCGGGCCGGTTGTGGCGGGCGTGATCGGGCGTAAGAAGTTCATCTACGATCTATGGGGGGACGCCGTGAATACGGCCAGCCGGATGGAGACCCAGGCCGCCGTCGGCGTGATCCAGATCACGCGCAACACGTATGATCTTATCAAAGACGAATTCGTCTGCCAGCCGCGCGGCCTGCTGAGCGTGAAGGGCAAGGGCGAAATGGAAGTGTGGCACGTAATGGGAATGAAACGGAATGGAAACCGGATTTGACTTTACCACTCTGATCATCACCTACAACAACGCCAACGAAATCGCCAACCTGTTAAGCGACCTGTGGCGGCTGGCATCGTCGAATCACAACCACGTTATCGTGATAGACAATCATTCACGGGATGGCACGCCTCGACTGGTCAGAAGCGCTTTCCCGGAAGTGCGCCTTGTGGAAAACTCGCAGAACGTGGGCTTCGCCAGAGCAGTCAACCAGGGGATTGACCTGTGCCAGACTGGCTACGTTTTTCTGCTCAACCCGGATATGCGAATCCTCCAGCCCGACTTTCACCAGGCGATGTTGGCTTGCATTCAACAAAGCCCCAAGATTGCGGCAGTCGGGCCGCTTCAGTTCAACAGCGCCGGCCCGGGCCGCCGGTTGAGCTTCAACTGGTCGTATTACTCGGCCAACACATTGGCCGTCTATCTTTCCTACTTGTTCAAGTCGGGGCGCAGGTTTGTCGAGCCGTTGCCGACGGGCTTTTTGAATTGCGGTTGTTTATTGCTCCGCAAACCGGTCTTTTTGCAGGTGGGCAAGTTGAGCGAGAAATACTTTCTCTACGGAGAAGAACCGGACCTGTTTCTGAAATTCAAACGCTGGGGATACGAAGCGCGCCTGCATCCGGGGGTGGAAATTGTTCATTACCGCGATCGCAGTCTCAACACGCTCCCGGTTGCTCAACGGTACGCGAAAAGGGTTCGAGCACTTTATAACATCGGCGATGCCCTTTTGAACGGTTATTGGCGAATCGTTTCGGCGAAGTTGTTTTCGAAAGGCGAATAGCTCACGGCTTCAACCGATCATAGATCGCCTGCGCCCAGGCGAGCATCGCCTGCTGTTCGGCCTCGGCCGGCTGGCCGTCGCCGTTGCCGTTGAACGTCAGAACGATGGTCATCGCGTCGGCCACCGCCGGGTCCCTCATCTCAATCACCACCGAACCGAACGACTCGGCCCATTCCTTGAACTGCGCCGACTCTTCATCGGTCAACGCGCTGAGCGGGTAGGCCTCGCCCGACTTGCACGAGCTGGCCTGGGCCTGGCCCATCGCCGCCACCAGGTCATCGCAGAACCCGGCGAAGCCGCCTTCGCGGTGCCAGGTCAGGGTGGCCGCCGCCGAGACGACGGCGCTCCCGTCTTCGCCGGTGTGATACTCGTATTGCTCGCTATTCGCCTCCAGCACGATCTTGTAGCCGGGCGTGATTACGTGGGCGCACCGAATGTTGGGGCGCGAAATTCCCAGGCACGAATCCGGCCATTCAACCGCCTCGGTGCTTACCACCTTGATCTCGTCCACTCGCGCGCCGAGCGCATCAGCCAGTGCGTTGATCGCGGCAAGCTGGGCCGGGGTCAGGTCAACAGGAATCTCGGTCGGCGCTGGCGTTGAAGTTGGCGGCGGCTGTGTTGGCAGGGGCGTTGGTTGTGAGGCTGGAGCGCCACAAGCGGCGGCCAAAATTGCGATCAATACGAGTGCAAACAGTAATTTTTTCATGGCGAAGATTCCATTCCAGTGACATAGACGCGGCTTGATGGAAAAGAGTTCCTGGCCAGTGCGAGTATTCATGAAGCGACAAACGACAGGCACAGCCCGCGAATAGCATGCGAGCGCGCAACGGCCATGTCGTTTGTCGTTTCACGTTTGACGTTTCTTCATTTCACCGTGTGCCCATTGGTCTTGCGTTGACTCGGTCATCTTTCCTCCGGCGGCTTGAGCGAGCGAAAACTTTGATAGAGCGAAAGGTCGTAAACAATCTTGAGGCCGCCAGCCACGAAGAACGGCGCGCTCAACAACGACGCCCCAAGAAGCGCGCCGGTGACGAGCGGCGCGGCGGCGCTGCCCAGGGTGCGAACAATGGACGTGATTCCAGAGGCGGCTGAACGTTCGTCGGGAGCGACGACGGCCATTGTATACGATTGCCTGGTCGGCACGTCCATTTGCGAGATGCTGAAGCGGGCGAGAAGGATGGCAATCGCCAGCGGCAAGTTGGGCATGAGCGGCACCAGCATCAGCAGAATGTTGGACGGGATGTGCGTCCACACCATCGTGTTGATCAGGCCGAAGCGGGCGGCAATGCGCGCCGCCGCCAGCGCCGACAGCCCGGCGAAGATGTTGGCCCCAAAGAAGATGCTCCCCAGCAAAGCCGGTTCAACACCCCAGCGCACGTGAAACCAGTAGGCGACCAGGCTTTGCACCACCAGGCCGCCGGCGAATGCGTCGAGCGCAAACAGGGCCGAGAGCTTGAAGACGACTCTGCGCGAGCGATGCAGGCCGAAATTTTTGTAGGGCGAGTTGCCCGCTTCGCGTCGCCCTACTTCAACCGCCGAGGAAAGCTTGCTGAACAAGACTCCCAACGCCAGACCGAGCAGGGCATAGCCGACGACGACGGCGCGATAACTTTCCAGGGGCGAGCCGCCAGCCCGTTGGATGGCCCCGGCCAGCCCGCCGCCGCTCAACGCGCCCAGCGCGGTGAGGAACGAGCCGGCAAGTTGATACCAGGCGAATGTTTGCGTCCGCTGCCTGTCAGGAACGATGTGTGAGAGCGCGGCCTGCTCAATTGAAAGAAACGCGCCGACTTCGTTGCCGCTCGGGCTGAGGGTGCCGACGATGGCGGCCAGGGTAAGCAAAAGAAAGTTGCCCGTCAGGGCAAAGGCCGCCCCGGCAAAGACCATCAACCCTGCGCCCAGAATCAGCATTCGCCGCCTACCGAGGCGGTCGGCCAGGCTCGCGATCCACAACGAGATCGCGGTGTCCCCAACCAATGTCCACGTCAGCAGAATGCCAATTTGATTTTCGTTCAATCCAAGCTGGATCAGGTAGAGCGCCAGCACGACCGAGAGGAAGCCGTAAGCGAACAGGCGCGCCATGCGCGTGGCGAAGAGCAGGCGGCCATCGGGCGTGAGGGCGCGCAGGGTTTGCAGTTCGGAAAGTTGGAGGGCCACTAACTCTTGAAGTCGCCGTTTGGCTTGCCCTGGCGGATCATTTCCTGACAGTAAGCGTAGAGCGCATCGTAAACGATCCACTCGGCGGCGTTGATCTCGTGGTCGTCCTTGTAACCCAGGTGGCGGAAGCCTTCGGCGATGGCCTTGAGGCCGGGGCCTTCGGGCTGGTTCCACAGCGTGTTGTCAGTGTCGGCTCCGTTGACGATCTTGCTCAACAGAACCAGAGCCGGGTTCCCCGTGAGGTTGTACTTCTTGAGAATGGCCTCAAAGGAACATTCTTGGCCGTGATGGCCGAGTTCGACGTTCGGCACGTCGTAAGGAATCGCGCCCAGGCGTTCGGCTTCGCTCATCACTTTGTCCGCCGGAACAAAGAAGAACTCGGCCTCTTTGTCCACAAACTTTGTGATCAGCCACGGGCAGGCGACTCGATCCACTTTGACTCGCTCGCGTGTAATCCATTTCATGGTGTCACCCTCTGAGCGTCTTGCTCACTTCCCAAACACACGCCGGCGCGCCCATCGCCCGGCAGGCCGTTTGCTCAATGTCGAGATACTTGCCGGTTTGCCAGAGAATAGCTTCCTGCAGAGTGCCGCAGAAAATCCAGCAGATGGGCCGGTCGGACTGTTTGCCGGCGCACATTGGGCAGTATGCGGTGATGTAGGCCAGCGTTGCGCCGCGATCCTCAACGCGCCCGTCCCAGCCTTGCTTGAGGATGCGGCGATAGCCGTCCTGCATGGCTTCGAGGCCCATCTTCACCTGGGTGAGAGTGGGCAGTATCTTCGATGCGGCCAGCGCGGCCAGGTTGAACATCGCGCTTTGCCGTTCGACGCCGTGCCTGGCCGACAGCCGCCCGATGCGCAGAGCCATGTTCTTGCCGGTGGGGCCGAACAGGTTGAGCAGTCCGGCATTCAAGTCGGCGTAATCGCCAAAGGTGATGTTGCTGGTCATGCTCAACTCGTCGGGCGGGTAATTGCCCGCCAAACGCTCCAGCCCCGAGCCGTGCAACAACCCCGGCATCCCTTGTCTACCCACCACCTCCTCGGCGGCCATCAACGCCCAACGCATGTAGGCGTCTACCATTTTCAGGGCGGCGATGGGATCGGAGTCGGCTTTGCTTTGAATACGCATCGTGGGGCGGGGCGGCGCCGGGCGAGCTTTCGTCACTCTTTCGGCGTCTTGCTTACTTCCCACACGCACTCCGGCGCGCCCATCGCCCGGCTGGCCGTTTGCTGGATGACGGCCTCTTTGCCAGTTTGCCAGCGAACGCCCTCTTGCAAAACGCCAGTGTGAATCCAGCAAATAGGCTCGCTCGATTGTTTTCCGGCGCACACCGGGCAATCGGATGTGATATAAGCAATTTTGTCACCCCGGTCCTCAACGCGGGCGCGATACTCCTGGCCGATGGTCTGGTAGACTTTGCGGAAGCCGTCTTGCATGGCTTCTGCGCCGATCTTGATTTGGGCCGAAAACGGGAGCAGTTTGGAGGCGACCAGCGCCGCGAGGCCGAACATTGCGCCCTGCTGTTCGATACCATGCTTGGCCGAGATACGCCCGATGCGCAGAACCATGCTCTTGCCCGCCCGCCCGAAGAAGTTGAGCAGGGCCGCGTTCAGGTTGGCGTAATCGCCGTGAGTGAAACTGCCGGTCGGCTTCAACTCATTCGGCGGATAGCTGCCGCTGAGCCGCTCCAACCCGGCCTCGCGCAGAACGACGCTCATGCCCTGCTTGCCCACCACCTCCTCGGCGGCCAACAACGCCCAGCGCACGTAAGCATCCACCATCTTCCGATCGGCGACAGGATCGTGCTCGGTCTTGTTCTTGATATCCATCGGTAACTCCTTACTCTTTTGGCGTCGTAACTGCTCATGAGGCAAGAAATTGGAACGCAGATTATGCAGATTTCCCGCAGATTTCAGATTTGTCTTTGATTTCCATGACGGCCTCCCCAGGGTTAATTTGCTGGATACCATACCATACAATGCCACTGCCTCGCAATCATCAACTGCCTTTGTTTAAGGCTCTTTCGGTATATAAATCACCTGTGGGCGGGCGAACATGCCAGTGATGGCGGGCGGCGATTCGCTCGTCTCCAGAATCGCAGTCGGGGCGTAGTAAGCGGCTAAAAGCTCACGAATGGCCGGGTCGGTTTCGAACAGGGTTTCGTCCGAAATAATGGCCGAGTAATAGCCGTCACGGATCCGCTCCGTAAAATCTTCCGGCAGGGGCAGGCCTCCGCGCGCGTGGGCGCGCCACAGCATCGCAATCTGGGCCGAGGGCGTTTTGCCGGCCAGCAGGGCGTAGTAGGGGTGCATCATCACCAGCACTTCGCCGTCAATAGCTGCGATGCGCGCCACCAGCCGGTCGCCGCTCTGCCGCATCTCCGGGGTGGGGATGTAGCGCAGAGGGTTGTAGACGCCAAGGGCGAACTGGATGATGATGGCGGCTGAAATGAGGCGAATGTGCCAGTGTGGGACGCCTGAAGTTCGGCGGGGAGTGAGGGGGTGTTCGCGCAACTCGCGCATGAGGATCGCCGGAGCGAGGCACAAGAAACCATAGCCGATCATTAAGTTGTTCAAGTTGCCGCCGACGGAGGATCGGCCCACCCCGCTGACAAAAATTGCCACGGCCATAGCCGCCAACCAGGGTTGAACCCGGATCGCGCCCCAGCCCGCCCGCCGCCACGCCAGAATCCCGGCCAGGGCCAGCAAAACGCTCAATCCACCCATCACTCCGAACAACTCGAAAACTACGTATCGCGCCGCGCGCTCCCACTCAACCGGGTTGCCAGAGGCGATGCCCAGGGTGTAAAAAGCGAACCACCCATCGGAAGCAATGTTCAACAGGATAAACGGAATGATAGTGAGCGCGGAATAGGCGATGCCGAACAGCCATGCCCGCCGCCCTTGCGTGATAAGCAGGTGAATGAATAGCCAGACTGCGAAGGCGGCGCCTGTTTGCTTGGTGAAGAAGGCGAGAGATAACACAACCGCCGCCAAGACCCGCCGGGTCTCCAAAGACCCGGCTGGTCTTGAATAGATTCCCAGCACCACTCCGCCAAGCGTCAACGTCACAAACAGCGAGTCCACGCGGGCCAGCTCGTACCAGAAGCCGCTGATGCGGTGACCGCCGAGGTACAACCCGGCGCAGGCCAAACCTAGCCAGACCAGGCCGCTCTCGCGGCGAGCGATGCAAAAGATGAGAGCGGCGGTGGTGAGGGTGGCCGCCAGCGAGGACAGCCGAAGCGGAAGAAGTCCTGGCCCGGTGAACTTGAACAGCAGTCCGCCCAGCCACAGGTAGAGCGGCGTGTAATTGTCGGCGGCGAAGTCGGCGCTCGGCGCGGCGTAGACCGGCTGGCCCTGAGCGAAGCGCAGAGAGTGCATCAGCAGGCCGTCTTCGACGAAGTCGAGGTCGTAAGGATAGAGCACGCGCGGAATGGCGGTGACGAAGTATATGGCCGCAAAAACAGCGGCGGCGAAAACGGCGAGCGACTTGAAAGAAAAATACCGGCGCATGATTCAACACAAAGGCACGAAGGCACAAAGTCGCAAAGAAAAACTTGGTGCCTTCGAGTCTTGGTGTCTTGGTGTTTCAAAAACCATCATCGAACACCGATCATCGTTAGATATACGTTATCTGCGCCGGTTTGAATTTGCAGGCGCGCGCCATCGCCCACGCTGTAGAGGCCGACGAGGAGGGTGTAGTCGCCGGGCGGCAAGTCGAGAGGCAGGTAGACGCCGTGATTGTCGGCGATGGTTTGGCCGGGTTCCCAGGTGGTGGTGAGGGCCAGCCCGCCGCCGGGTTCGCCGTCGTGCTGGGCGATGGGCGGGGAACCGGGGTCGCCGATGAGGTGGACGAAGACTTTGTAGCGCGCCGGGAGTGGGGAGTTAGAGTTAGAGTACCAGAAGAGGGTGAGTTGTAAGATGTCGCCGGGCGAGAAAGCTGTGTCGTTCAGCGAGTAGCCTTCGAGGGCGATTTGGCCGCCGAAGAGGGCGTCCACTCTAGTTTGCAAAGTGCTGGCCGTTCGCGGCACGGCGTAGGCCGCCAACCGCACGTCGCCGTGCCACCGGTCGTAGGCCTTGAAGGTGTGCTCGTTCAGCCACGCTTCAATCACCCGGCCTGGATCGGACTGGGCATCGCCCCAGTAGATTACAAATAGCCGGTCGTGTGTGGCCGCGATGCTTTCGAGCTCGGCAATTTGGGCGGGCGCGTCGAGCGGGCGGGTGCGCGCCACCGGAAAGACGTTTGAGGTGTCAGAGTGGTAGTAGGTGAACACTTCCCACTGATTCGGTGCATTGAGCAGGATGGCATCGTCCGGATTGGCAATCGAGTCGATATAGCGGGCGATGCCGCGATAGTCGGCGCGGGCGTAGGCGGGGTCGAAATAGAGCCGGCCCAAACTCAGCGCGATTGTTATTGCAACCAGGCATCCGCCAGCCAATGATAGCACGCAGATGGGGCGGCGGCGAGGGCTGAGCGGCGAGAGCGATTTGAGCAGGGATGCAGGCTCGCGCAAATTCGTTGCGAACAACCCGGCCAGCCCATTGCCCAACAGCAAACAGAGCGCAGGCACGGCGCTGATCAGAAATTTGGCGAACGCCGGCGAGAACAGGCCAAAGCCCAATGTGAGTCCGGTTGGCAAAAACAGCCACAACAGTAGAGGGACAAGTTGACCGCGCCGCCGCAGGGCAAGCAAAAGCAAAACGCCCACACCAAGCATCAGTGGCGCGGTCAAGTTAGCATCCCCGGTCGCGCCAAGAGTCAGCCAGCGCGCGATGCCCAAAGCCGCTTCACCAGGCGGCAAATACTCTCGCGCCGAAGGCCACGTCGTCAACTGCCGAAAAGCAGTGGGCAACCAGGGGGCGAAAAGGAGGAGGGCGGCGAATTGGAGCGCGAGCCAATGAAACAGGGTTTGGGCTTTGGATTTTCGATTTTGGATTGCTCGTCGGGCGAGTTGAATAAAGACTAGAAGGTTGACGGCGATGATGATGAAGGCGAAAGAGTAGTGTGTGTAAAGCCCTGCGGCAGTGGTTAGAACGACGAGCAACGAATGTCGTTGGCACAGCCCCCTGCGGGTGACGTTTGTCGTTTGACGAATTGCAGTCACCCAACTGTTCACCGCCAGAAACGTCAACGCGCCCCACATCGCCACCAGCGAATACATGCGCGCTTCCTGGCTGTAGTAGATCAGCGCGGGATGAATGGCGGCGAAGAAGGCCGAGGCCAGGGCGGCCGGCTCGTCGAAGTATTGCTTGCCGAGGCGGTAGACGAAGGCGACGAGGATGATTCCGGCGAAAGCTGAGAGGCCACGCAGGGCAAATTCGCTCTGGCCGGCCACAGCCCGCCACGCGGCGAGAAGCAGATAGTAGCCGGGCGGGTGAATGTCGCCCGCCGCCCCGGCGATGATCAGGTCAACACTCCGCTCGGCCAGCCGCGCGCTGTTGCCCTCGTCGTTCCAGAAGGATTGGGCGTCGAGGCGATAGAAGCGAAGAAATGCCGCGAGGAGGAGGAGGCCGAAGAGAGGGAAGAGGCGAGTTAAGAGTTTCACTAGAGAGATGCTCTGCGCCTAGCTCTAGAGCACGGATTTTCAGAATGAGCGGATCGCGATCCGTTCATTCTGCTGATCCGTGCTATTTCCCCACGGGGTGCTCGGCGATGTAGGCTTTCATCGAGTCGTACACCGGCAAGAGGGTGAAGTCTGACTCGGCCATGCGGAAGTAATACCAGGTCAGGCCTCTCTCCGAGTCGTCGGCGCGTTTGAAGAACCAGAAGTTGATCACGCCGATCCACGGCCAGTCGCGCCGGGCGCGCTCGTAGGCCAGCGGTGCCCAGCGCGCTTGCTGGTCGAGCGTCACCTGGCCGTAGTTTGGCGGCAGGCCAGAGTCCGGCGGCACGGCGTTCCAGTTCATCTCGCTGATCCAGATCGCCTTATGCGCGTCGCCGTTGCGCACCATGATGTCGCGCAAATACAGGTGGCGGCTGTAGTTCACAGTGATCGGGCTGAGGCGGTGGTCGGTCGGGCCGCTCCACAAACCGTAGCCCTGCACCGACATGATGTCGAAGCATTCGCCTGCGCCCGCGTCGTACATACGTTGCAGGAAAACGAACTCGTTGAGGTTGTCGCCGGTCAACTCGTTGGTGGGGGCCAGCGCCCCGGCCAGCACCACCGCTTCAGGGTCAACTTTTTTGATGGCGGCGTACCCGGCGCACAGCAGTTCGGTATAAGACTCAGGGTTGACGGCCTGCTCGCCCCACTCCGGGTAAATGTTCGGCTCGTTCCAAAGCTGATAGTAGCGGATGCGGCCTTTGTAACGCTCGGCGACGGCGGCGGCGTAATCGGCATAATCGGCGAAGTTGTCGGGCGGGGCGAAGGGGCCGCGGGCGTCGCCGTCGGCCCGGGTCCACGATGGCGGCGAGGACAGGCGGGCGATGATCTCCAGGCCGCGCGTCCCGGCCAACTCCACAATCTCATCATACTTTTCCCACGCGTTCTTGTACGGCTCGTGCCGCCGATCTTCAAAGTCGCCCTTGCCGTGAATTTCAATGTCGGCCCAGGGGAACTCTTGCCTGATCCAGTGGAAGCCCGCTTCGGCGATGAGTTGTGCCTGCTTCTCACGTTTGGCCGGCTCCACTTCCTGGTGCAGAAAGGTGTTGATGCCGTAAGGATTCACGTCGGCGTGCTCAATCGGCGTATCGGGGCGCAGGTCAAGCCCCGGCCTGAGGCTCCCGGCGGCCAGGTCGAGCAGGCCGCGAACTTGCGCCAGCGTGCCTTCTTCGCCGGTGAGCGAGAAAGCCCACGCGGGGAAGGAGGGGAGTACAATGAGGGCCAGAAGGAACAAAAGAAGAAGGGAAACAGGGAAGAGGCGGCGAGGCATGGGGCTATTATACCGAGCGCGGGCATACGCGAAGCGTGCGTTTTTGTCGCGTCCATTGGCAACGGATGTGGTAACCGCTTCGCGTGTAGCGGATAAGGCGGCGCAAACATCGGATCCAGACCTGCCGGGTCTGGTCGAAAAGCTGGCGAAATTAAGAGTTAGCAAGACCCGGCAGGTCTTATCTGAAAGGTATTGTGACGTGATCCAAGACGGGCGAATCTGTATACAATAGAGCTAAATGATGGCTTCTCCTCCATCCAACTCCAACTACCTCTGGTGGCGCGACGGCGTGATCTACCAGATTTACCCGCGCAGTTTCATGGACTCGGACGGCGACGGCGTCGGCGACCTGCCCGGCGTTACCGCGCGCCTCGAGTATGTGGCCGAGCTGGGCGTGGACGCGATCTGGTTATCGCCGATCAACAAGTCGCCTATGTACGACTTTGGCTACGACATCTCCGACTACGAAGACATTGACCCCATCTTCGGCACGCGGGCCGACTTCGACAGGCTGATTGCCAAAGCCCACCGCCTCGGCCTCAAGGTGATGACGGATCTGGTGATCAATCACACTTCGATTGAACACCCCTGGTTCCAAGAGTCGCGCTCCTCGCGCGACAACCCCAAAGCCGACTGGTACATCTGGGCCGACCAAGCGCCGGGCAAGAACGGCCACCAGCCGCCCAACAACTGGGCGGCAGTCTACGGCGGCCCGGCCTGGGAGTGGGATGAGACTCGCGGGCAGTTCTACTGCCACCTCTTTTTCAAAGAGCAGGCCGATGTGAACTGGCGTAACCCCGGCCTGCGCGCCGCCTTGATGAACATGATCAAGTTCTGGCTCGACCGGGGCGTGGATGGCTTCCGCCTCGACGTGGTGAACCTTTTCTTCAAGGACGCCCAACTGCGCGACAACCCGCCCGCGATCACCTTCAACCCGCGCGCCTTCCTGCCCTGGTTCAGGCAAAAGCACCTCTACGACTGCAACCAACCCGAACTCCACGACGCCTACCGCGAGTTTCGCCGCCTGCTCGACTCGTATCCTGAGCGCGGCTCAGTGGGCGAGATTCTGCTGAGCGAAGAGCCGCAACTCGTCGCCAGTTACATCGGGCGCGATCAACTGCACCTGGCCTTTCACTTCGATTTCCTCCACCGGCCCTGGTTGCCTCGCGCCTTCCAGGAATCCGCCGCCGCGTGGGAGGCCGCCACTGCCTCCGACCCGGACAAGTGGCCCGCTTACGCCCTCAGCAACCACGACTGGCCCCGGCACGTGACGCGCCACGGCGGCGGCGCGTTTGCATCCGCAAGGGCCAAAGTGGCGGCGGCCATGTTGCTCACGTTGCGCGGCACGCCCTTCCTCTACATGGGCGAAGAGATTGCCATGCCCAGCCCGGCTCTGGCCCGGAAAGACCTCGTAGACCCGCCGAGCAAAAAACTCTGGCCGTTTTACAATCGCGACATTGCCCGCACGCCGATGCAGTGGGACGACTCACCCAACGCCGGGTTCACCGCCGGCAAGCCCTGGCTGCCGGTTGGCCCGTCGCATGAAAAGATCAACGTCGCCGAGCAAAAGACCGACCCGCACTCTGTCCTCAACTTTTATCGCACCTTGCTTCACCTGCGCCGCGAGTCGCCGGCCCTGCGCCGGGGCGCGTTCCGCCCGCTCGTCGAGCGGCCCGTGAACGCGATGGTTTACTTGCGTGAAACCGGCGAGCAGACGATGGTGGTCGCCCTCAACTTCTTCGGCCATCACACCACCGTCCAACTTCCTGATGGCAATTGGCGGCAGGCGCTTTCCACCCACATCGGCGGCGGCCCCGTTGGCAATCAACTCACGCTCGCCCCGTTTGAGGCCAGCATCCTCGAGTTAGCCCCCCGCTAAATTAACAGGCCGTCACTGTTCATCTGCCTGTTACGCGCCCTCGCTCCGGCGGCTAAAATCAAATCGGACTACAATCCATGAGCATGGACGATGATGCGCCGCCCGAACTGCTTGCCCGCGAAAACACTGCCGCCGCCTGGCCGGCCTCTTGCAAAGCAACATCGTCGAGCCGCTTAACCTGCTTCTCTCGCAAGCCAATGCCTACGAGCAGACGATAGGGGCCAACCCCACAGCCCGCATGGCCGTGTCGGTGCTGGCGAGTTTGGCGCGTCAAGTGCTACAACAGGTGCGCGACCTCGAAGCCGGTTTGCATCCGACCGTTTTGGAAGCATTAGGCCTCGAACCGGCGCTTGAGGCGCTGGCCGGTCAGGTCATGCGCGCCCATGGCATCCAAATCGCGCTGACCGCCGGGCGTCTGCGCCAGCGTCTGCCACCGCCGCTGGAGACCGCCCTCTTTCGCGCCGCGCAGGACGCGCTCGACCGCGCCGTGCTAGCCGAGGAAAAGATCGTCCTCGCCCGCGCCGAGCGCAAGCGCCTGTTCGAGCAGATCGTCGCCGAGCTTCTGGGCCTTGGGCCGCTGGAGCCTCTGCTGGCCGACCCCGATGTGGCTGAGATTCTGGTGGATGGGCCGAAGAGGGTCTACATCGAGCGCAGAGGCAAGTTTGAAGATTCGCCGCAGGCGTTCCGCGACGAGGCCCACTTGATGGCGATCATCCGCCGCATCGTCGAGCCGACAGGCCGCAGGGTGGACGAGTCGCACCCGTTCGTTGATTTGCGCCTGTGGGATGGCTCACGAGTCAACGTCGTCATTCCGCCCATCTCAATGAGCGGCCCGGTGCTCACCATTCGCAAGTTTTTCGCAAAGACCCTGCCCACCGCCGCCGATTTGATTCGATACGGCTCATGGGCCGAACCGATTGTGGAATTTCTCCGGCTGAGTGTGGCCGGGCGGCTCAACATCGTCGTTTCCGGCGGAACCGGATCGGGCAAGACGGCGCTCTTGAACATCTTCGGCGGGATGATCCCCTCTGACGAGCGGCGCATCATCGTCATCCAAAATGCGACAGAATTGAACTTGCCCCAGAAGTATGTCGTCACGTTGGAAACCCGCCCGCCCAGCCTCGAAGGCCGGGGCGAGGTCACCATGCAAGACCTGGTGCGCAACGCGCTCAAGATGCGGCCCGACCGAATCCTCCTGGGCGAAGCCCTCGGCGCGGAGGCGCTCGATATGTTGCAGGCGATGAACACCGGTTACGACGGCAGTATGATGACCCTGCACGCCAACAACCCGCGCGACGCGCTGGCCCGGCTTGAAATCATGAGTTTGCTCGGCAACCCTTCCATTCCACTGCTTGCCTTGCGCGAACAGATGGCCTCGGCTATTCAACTGATCGTCCACGTCGAAAGACTGCGTGACGGCTCGCGCAAGATCATGACCGTCGCCGAAGTGGACGGCATACAAGGCGACGTGATTCGATTGAACGGCATCTTCCGCTTTGAGCACCAGGGCTTCGAGGGCGGCAAGGTCATCGGGCGGTTCGCCGCCACCGGCCACACGCCGAATCGCGTGCTCGACCGCCTCAAGCAGGAGAACATCGAACTGCCGACGAGCCTGTTTATGCCGTGACCGGCAACCCGAGAGTGCTGAGTCAAATAGAAAGCGCCCGGCTATCCGGTCGGGCGCTTTCGTTTTAGAGCGGCCAAATGCTTTTACGGGAAAGGGATTGGCGTTGCGTCAATACGAGTCGGGATCACGATCTTCTGGCCGACAAAGATGAAGCCCAGGGTGTTAATGGCCGGGTTGGCCCTGATGATGAGGTCCGTGGTCACCACGTATCGTGAGGCGATGATTTCCACCGTGTCGCCTTCCTTGACAACGTAGACATGCGGCCCGGCTGGAACCAGGATGGTCGCGCCGGCGGCGAACGACGCTTTGGGGTTGGCCAGGATCAGCGTGTCGCTCGCCATCTCAAATTTGGTAGCAATCGAGAGAACAGTGTCGCCCGGCGCAACCGTGTAGAAGAACGGCGTGCTCAGGCTGGGCGTGAACGTGGCGGCGATTGGGATGACGATCACGTCGCCGGGGAACATCTGGCTGGGGTTCAATCTGAGTTCAGGGTTGGCGTTAAGAATGGCCGAGGCCGAGACGCCATAACGCTGGGTGAGAACCGGCAGGCTGTCGCCCTCTTGCACCACAACGGTGATGAGGTTGCCGGCCACGGCCGCGCCGGCGGCTGTTGGGGCGGGTGTCGCAGTCGTGGCTGGCGCAGGCGTCCCTGCCGGAATCGGCACCGGCTTGGCGCCGTAGAGGATCGGAATGTGAATCCGCTGGCCGACGAAAAGTTGGGAGGGGTTGGTGACGCCCGGGTTGGCCCTCTGCAAAAATGAAAGCCGCAGGTCGTAACGAAGGGCGATCGTCTCCAGGTTCTCGTCTTTAGCCACAATATGCACGTGCGGCCCGGCGGGGATCAGAATCGTCTTGCCCACCGTCACCGTCGTGTCGGCGAGGCCGTTGGCGACGGCAATCACGTCAAAGGGGATTTCAAATTTCGCGCCAATTGAAAAGAGCGTGTCGCCTGATTGAACCGTGTAGAAGAACGGCGTGGTCAGGCTGGGCGTGAACGTTTTGACGACCGGAATGGTGATGATATCGCCCGGTTGTAGTACGTCCGGGTCCACCAGTTCGTTCATGGCCAATAAAGCAGGGCCGGTCACCCCGTAGCGCGTCGCATACGTCGCCAGACTCTCCCCCGGTTTGACGGTCACGGTGATGAACTCGCCGCTGACTGCTGTGGCCTGTTCAATCTGGGCGGCCTGGGCGGCCCCGTTTCCTGCCGCCCACGACAAGGCCAACATTGCCGCTAACCCCAAACTGCCGATGACTAACAAAATTGCGCGTGCTTTCATGATAGCCTCCATTCCCCCGCAGAGCGGGGAGCAAGTGTCTAAGAAGTTGTATCCAGACTATAACACCAAGGAATATACAACACAAAGCCAAATAGGACTATACAGCCGGCATGGCCAAAATACCAGTGTGGCGGTCCTGGATACCGCAAAACAAGGTTGTTCTAGCCTGTCTGCGAAAACTACTTGACAAGCGGCCCCAAAATATATTATATTGAAACCGGTTCCAATCAGGGTTGAAACCGGTTTCAAATGCCTGCCACGATCCGCGATGTCGCCCAAAAAGCTGGAGTTGGTCTCGCCACCGTTTCTCGTGTGATCAACAATAGTCCGCTTGTGAGTGAGGCTACCCGCAAGCGCGTCTTGGAAACCATCGCCGAACTGCAATTCTCCCCTAATCTCATCGCCCGCCGCCTGTCGTTGGGCAAAACCCTCACCGTCGCCGTCATCGTCCCATTCTTTACTCGCCCCGCGTTCGTCGAGCGATTGCGTGGCATCGAGAGCACGCTGGCCGAGAGCGAATATGACCTCACCATCCATAATGTCGAAAATATCGAAAAGCGTGACCTCTGCTTCCGCAAAGTGCCGCGCCTGGAACGGGCCGATGGCGTGCTGATCATCTCCCTGCCGCCGCGCGATCAGGACGTGCAATTCCTTGCCACGAGTGCCGTGCCCATCGTCTTGGTTGACGCCAATCATCCCTCGCTCACCTCGCTCAATCGCGTTGTCACCGACGATGCGAGTGGAGGCCGCGCCGCCACTCAGCACCTGATTGATCTGGGCCACCGCCGAATCGGGTACATCAGCGATCCCCTCGAGTCGCCTTTCAAATTTACTGCCAGCTACGATCGTTATCAGGGCTACCGACAGGCATTAGAAGCCGCCGGGATTCCATTCTGGCCGGAGTACCATGGCTGGGGCGAGCATGGCCGTTACGAGGCCCGCCGCCTGGCAACTCGTATGCTCTCGCCGCCCGAGCGGCCTACTGCGATCTTCGCCGCCAGTGATACCCAGGCCCTGGGGGTGCTCGAAGCCGCGCGCGATCTGAACTTGCGCGTGCCCGAAGACCTGTCTGTTGTGGGCTATGACGACATCGAAGTCGCAGAATATTTGCGCCTGACGACCATCCGCCAATTGTTGTTCGAGTCCGGAAAACGTGGCGTTGAATTGCTGTTGGAAGTGCTGGAAAATGCGCCAACGCAGCCTGTGTGCGAAACCCTGCCGGTTGAGTTGATCGTGCGCGGCACGACTGCGTCGCCCTAAAAAGCTGTTTCAGGAAGGAGGTGATTAGCGGGTAAGAAATGCATCCACTACCGTTTACAGTTTTCAAATGACATTCAGAATCAAAAGGAGGAAAGATGAAACACTGTGGCCCTTGATCTCAACGGCACATTTTTGGCAGTGTGGCTGGCCCACACTGGCTTCGGTCTGCCGCTGGCAACCTATTTGCTCTACAACTATATCAGCCAATTACCCAAAGACATCCTGGAGTCGGCATTCATTGACGGCGCGTCGCACTTCACCATCTTCACCCGCCTCATCACGGCAACCCCGCAATGTACATCACCGAGAACGGCTGTGCCTCCCCGACGCGCCGGACGAGAGCGGCTTTGTGGCCGACCCGGCGCGAGTGAGCTTTTTGCGCGAGCACTTTCGCGCCGCCCACGAAGCTATTCAGGCTGGCGCAAACCTGCGCGGCTACTAGGTCTGGAGTTTGATGGACAACTTCGAGTGGGCGTGGGGTTACGGGCCGCGTTTTGGGCTGGTGCGGGTAGATTACGCGACGGGCAAGCGCACTCCGAAGCAGAGCGCAAACTGGTATCGAGAGGTCATCGCTCAGAATGGGCTTTGTTTATGATCGGGCGTCTCTGGTTCAAAGATGCCATCTTCTACGAAGTCTACGTCCGCGCCTTTGCCGATGGAAACGGCGACGGGCACGGCGACTTTCGCGGCCTGACGGCCCGGCTTGACTATTTCGCCGAGCTTGGCGCGGATTGTCTGTGGCTGATGCCCGCTTACCCCTCGCCGCTTGAAGACGACGGCTACGACATCGCCGACTACTACAACATCCACCCCGACTATGGCGGCCTCGACGACTTCAAAACTTTCCTGGCTGAAGCGCACGCGCGCGGCTTGCGGGTGATCGCCGATCTGGTGCTCAATCACACCTCCGACCAGCACGCCTGGTTTCAGTCGGCGCGAACGTCCAGAGACTCACCCTACCGCGATTACTACGTCTGGAGCGACACCGATCAGAAATACAAGGACGCGCGCCTTATCTTCCTCGACACCGAAAAATCAAACTGGGCCTGGGACGAAGCCGCAGGCCAGTATTACTGGCACCGCTTTTACTCATCCCAGCCCGACCTGAACTACGATAACCCGGCGGTGCGCGCCGAGATGCTGAACGTCGCCAGGTTCTGGCTTGACCTTGGGCTGGATGGCTTCCGCGCCGACGCCGTGCCCTACCTGTTTGAGCGCGAGGGAACGAACTGCGAGAATCTGCCGGAGACCCACGCCTACCTCAAAGAAATTCGCCGCTTCTTAGACGAGCACTACCCGGACCGCATCCTGCTGGCCGAGGCCAACCAGTGGCCGCGCGACCTGCGCCCTTACTTCGGCGACGGCGACGAGTTTCATATGGCCTTCCATTTCCCGATCATGCCGCGCATCTTCATGGCCCTGGCCCGCTCTGACTGCACGCCGATCGTGGACATTCTATTGCAAACGCCCGTCATCCCCGACAATTGCCAGTGGTGTACCTTCCTGCGCAACCACGACGAACTCACCCTGGAGATGGTTACTGAAGCCGAGCGGCAGTGGATGTGGCAGACTTATGCGCCCGAACCGCGCATGCGCCTCAACCTCGGCATTCGCCGCCGCCTCGCCCCCCTCCTCGGCGGCGACCGCCGCAAGATTGAACTAGCGAACGCGATCCTCTTAACCCTCCCCGGCTCACCCATCATCTACTACGGCGACGAGATCGGCATGGGCGAGGACATCTGGCTGGACGACCGGGACGGCGTGCGCACACCGATGCAATGGGACGACGGCCCGAACGCGGATTTCTCGTCGTCGGCCTCAACCTATTCGCCGATCATTGACGACGAGCATTTCGGCTATCGCCGCGTCAACGTCGCCCGGCAACGCGCCGATCCCGGGTCGCTGTGGCATTCCATGCGGCGGATGATCGCCGCGCGCAAACAGCACCCGGCCCTCGCCTCCGGCCAGTGCGAATTTGTGCCCGGCCTCCAGCTCGAACTGTTGGCATTCATGCGCGGCGCTGATTTTCTCGTCGTGCATAATCTTTCCGCCTCGACCCAACAATTCCGGCGCGACCTCCGGCCCGCCCGCGACGTCCTCACCGGTCGCGCCTTTTCAGCCGGATCAGATCAATCGTTGACTATCACCCTTCAACCTTATGAGTCACTCTGGCTCTCGCTCGAACCCTAATGGCTATGGCGAACCCGCCTCACCCCACCGCCATCGCTCACGGCGAACTGCTGATTGACTTCGTCCCCACCGTCTCCGGCGTCACCCTGATCGGGGCCCCGGCCTTCATCAACGCGCCCGGCGGCGCGCCCGCCAACGTCGCCGTCGGCCTGGCGCGGCTCGGCGTGCCATCCGGCTTTATGGGGCAAGTGGGCGACGATCCTGCCAAAGCCGACGACAGCCGCCGGGCGCACCGCCCGCGCACGGATTGGGCGAAAGCGGCCTGCCCGGCCGATCCGCAAACTGTTGGGGGTTGATTGGCCTGAAAGACTCGGCCACCGACTGGGTTGTCGGGGAGGCCGTCTCGCCGGCCCGCGACCTGGTTCTGGAGCCATACCGTTTCGTGTGGCTGGCGGAATCGGATCAGCCATTCGACTCCAGCCACTCCTTCATCGGTTTCAAGAAGTAAATATCCCAGCCTTCGTCGTGGCCGTCACGTTCCTCCTTGTTGGGGAAGTTGCTGTGCGTGAGACGCACTTGAGTCCCTTCGCCTTTTGATTTCAACTCCCAGCGCACAACTGAATCCAGCCAGTCCTTCAACCAACTGCTCTGCCGCCAGGTGTATTCGAGGCTGGCGGGCTTGGCGAGGTGGGTGATCTTGCCGGTGGTTTCGCCGCCGAAAAACTGGTAGCGCCCGCCGACTCTCAAGGTGACCTTGATCGAGTCCGGGTCGCCCATCCAGCCGCCGATGGCAGCCGGCTGGGTGAGCGCCGCCCACACTCGCTCGATGGAGGCGGCGATTTGGATTTTCTTTTCTATCTTTGAGATTTTTGGCATGGTGATTCTCCTTTCATTCGCTAATTAGACGGTGCAATTGGCTTGAAATGTGCGGCCCCGCCCCCGGCCAGAATTTTTTGAACAGGGCAAAACCGTCTCAATTTTCAAGGGATTTGTAAGCCTATAATAACCAAATAGAAAGCGGAAATTTATGTCATAATAGTATGCCTGAAGAGCAATGCCTAATTCGTGGAGAAGGCAATGAGTTTTATAGACGAAGTGGTTGAACGTCTGCGAGGGTCAGAAGCAGAAATAGAACTGGAAGCAGAAGAAGAAACCGCACTGCCGGCCCGCAAATGGGGATGGCCGGCAGTGCGCTGGTCGAACTTTGTCAATTTACAAGCCAAGCTCATTGTGCCTTACCTGGTGCTGACCGCAGTCATCGCCCTGGCCGGCATTTATATCGTCACCCGGCTCGTCACCTCCACCGTGCGCGAGCGATTTGTCAACCAACTCTACGAAGCCAGCCGGGTGGCCGCGGATGGCATCGTCCAGCGCGAAACCGTCCACCTGGCCAATTTGCGCCTGATGGCATTCACCAACGGCATCGCCGAAGCGATCGGCGGCGGCAACGCCGCCGCCGTGCAAGACTTGCTCTGGCCGCTGGTGCTGAACAACAAAGTGGAGGCTCTCACCGTCGTCGGCGTGAACGGCCAGGAAATTATAACCCTGGCCCAAGACCCGACCACCGATCAGTACATCAGCTCTCAGGGCGCGAATTTTTCTCAATACAGCCTGGTCGCGAACGTCCTTAGCGAAAAAACCGACGAGCTTGGCGACAAGTTTGTCGAACTCCTGCAAACCACTCACGGCCCTTATCTCTTTAGCAGCGCTCCGGTTCGCGACTCAACCGGGCAGTTGGCCGGCGTCATTCTGATCGGCACCCGCCTCGAGACCCTACTGGCCGAACTCAAAGCACAATCTCTGGCCGACATCGCGGTGCTGGATGCCTCTGGAAAAATGGTGGCCACCACGCTGGCCGAGCCGCCAGGCGGGTATGCCGCGATTGAACTCACCCCGGAGCAGATTGCCAAACTGATTCCTGAGCAGTCTCAACTGCGCGAACTCAGTCTTTTCAACCGCGATTTTCAAGCCGCCTACGCGCCGCTCATCGTCCGCCAGCAGACCGTCGGAATATTGGAGACGTTTCTGCCGAGCAACTACGTCGTCTCTGCCGAAGTCACCAGCCGCAACTGGCTCAGTGTTATCTTCGCGGCGGGCGCCGTGGCCGTCATCGTCATCGGTTACTTGCTGGCGCAAACGATTGTCCGGCCGATGAGAAAATTACGCGCCGTCTCTCAAGCAGTGGCCGCCGGCGACTTGGAGCAGAGCATCGGCCTGAAGCAGACAGACGAAATCGGCGAACTGGCGAGCGCCTTCGACGTGATGACCTTGAAACTGCGCGAGCGCACCGCCGAGGCCGCCCGCCTGTACGCCGAGACCGTGCAACGCAACAAAGAACTGGCCCAGGCCAACGCCAAACTGCAAGCCGCGCAACAACAACTCGTCCAGTCGGAAAAGCTGGCCGCCATCGGCCAACTCACCGCCGGGATCGTTCACGACGTGAAGAACCCGTTGGCCGTCGTTATCGGCATGGCCGACGAATTGCGTGATGACTCCAAACTCGACGCGCAAATGCGCCAGCACCTCTCCACCATCCGCGACAACGCCTGGCGGGCCAACACCATCATCACCGATTTGTTGAAGTTTGCCCGGCAGTCCACGCCGGAGATGAAATTACAGGACATCGGGGCCACCGTCACTACCGCCCTGCGCCTCACCGACTACCTGGCCCGCAAAGGCGGCGTCACCCTCGTCAAAGACATCCCGCCGCAACCGGTGTTGGTCAACTACGATGCCACTCAAATTGAGCAAGTGCTCATCAACCTGATCCAAAATGCCATTCAAGCCATGCCCAAAGGCGGACACCTGCGGGTAAATTTGAGCCAGGCCAAAGATGCAGTGGCGATTGCCGTTCAGGACACCGGGGTTGGTATTCCACAAAAGAACCTGATCCGGGTTTTCGATCCTTTCTTTACGACAAAACCCGCAGGTGAGGGAACAGGGCTGGGGCTGTCGGTGAGTTACGGCATTGTGTCGCGCCACGGCGGGCGCATTGACGTTGCCAGTGACGTAGGCAAGGGCACCACCTTCACCATCCTTCTGCCCGTCAATCCGCCTGTTGTACCCAAAGCCGCTTGAGAGCTGTAGCCCAGGGCCTTGTGCCGGCCTGTCTCTGCTCTGGCGGGATTGCCAAATCCCGCCGCGAGCGAGAAAAGCGGAATTTATTTTCACACAGGTCCTATGTTTATACGATGGCCTTAAGGAGAATCAGTGAGTCAGGAAAAAATTTTGGTTGTTGACGACGAAAAAGACTTTCGTGAGTTTATGTTGTCTCATCTGCAACGCCGCGGCTATGTCGTCGAGAGTGCGGCCAACGGCGTTGAGGCCATGAAATCTCTGCAAGCCAACGGCCCGTTTGCGGTGCTGGTCACCGACCTGACCATGCCCGAAATGGGCGGCCTCGAGCTGTTGCGGCAGGCCCGCGCTCACGACACCCAACTCGAAGTGGTGGTCATCAGCGCCAACGACACGATCGAGACGGCCATCGCCGCCTTGCGCGAATATGGCGCTTACGATTATTTGCTCAAACCGCTGGCCAACAACAACGAACTGTCAATGGCTGTAGGCCGCGCCGCCGACTACCGGGGACTCCGCCTCGAACGCGAAGCCCTGCAAAATCAACTGTTGGGCGAGGCCAAGCGCCTGCAGGCCCTCATCGCCACCACCGGCGACGCCATCATCTCCGCCGACGCCCAGGGCGTCGTTATGGTCGTCAACCCCGCCGCCGCCCAACTGCTGGGCCGCGACAACCTGGTCGGCGCGAATGCCCTGAATAACCTGCCTCGCTCGCTGGCCAGCCTCGTCGCCAACTGGCAAACCGTTGGCGGCCAGCAGCCCACGGTGGTCGAAGTGCCCTGGGCCGGCAACTCGGTGCGGCTGGTCAACCTCACGCCCCTGCCGGGGAGCAACGGCAAGCCCGAAGGCTGGGTGATGGTCTTGAGCGACATCACCCACCTCAAACGGCTCGACGAACTCCAGATGCGCCTGCTTACCGAGGCGGCCAACAAGATTCAACTCCCGTTGGCGCAAGCCCTGGCCGGCGTGGTGGAACTCAATCAGATGAGCGAGAACAAGTCTGAGCGCTTCATCAAGACGCTGTACAGCCTGGCCAAGGTGTTGCGCCAGATTCAAAAATGGATAGACGACCTGCTCATCATGGCCCGCGTCGAAGCCGGGATTGGCATCCAGCCCATCTCGCTCAACGTGGCCGACCTGGTGCAGGAATGGACCCAGACCGCTAACAAAAGCCTGCTTCAGGACAAAGCTCTGCGGCTCAACATCATCATCGGCGAAAACGTGCCGATGGTTTACGCCGACCGCGAACTGATGTTCCGCCTCCTGCAACAACTGCTCGACCAGATCGCCAGCAAGGCCAAAGCCGAGCCGGGGCGTACCCTGCGCATCTCCGTCAGCCACCATCAGGGGCAAGTGTGGATTGACGTAACAACCGAAGGCCTGGCCCCGAAAGCCAACGACCCGATCCGCCGCCTTGCCAAAGCCCCCATCGGCTCGACCACCACCCCCGAAAGCGCCTGGCCCAATCTGGCCGTCGTCTCGGCCATTGTCAACGGCATGGGCGGCCAGGTGTGGGTACGCGGCAAAGAACCGGTGGGAACCTCAATTGCTATTTGCTTACCGGCCATTGCGAAGTAAGCTTGGACTGTGATGACACCCGAAATCGAGAACAAGGAAGAGCAACGCGACTGGTACGCCCGGCTGACCGACAAGCAGGCGCAGGAACAACTGCGCGGCCTCGGCCGCTGGCTGATCATCGTGCCTGTCCTCTTACTGCTCCTCTTCGGTTGCAGTGAAATCGCCCTGTGGGGAACCACCTCTACCGTCTTCGCCGACACCCGCTCCAAACTTCAGGCCGACTACAAGCCCTGGCCCTACGTCGTCATCTCCTCTATCAGCGCCAACATCATCGAAGAAATCGAGCGCGATGTCCGGGATGACCCGGATGCCGAAAGCGCCGCGCCGCCAGAGATAGTGGCCCAGGGCCATTTCCTGTTGACCCCCACGGTGGTTGCCGGGAGCACCGGCGCGCCCATCGCCGCCGGGGAAACCGCCACTGCCACCCTCACCGTTTCACCAAGCCCCACCCCTACTCTCACGGCAACGTCACCCACCAATACCCCGACTCCCACCTTCACCCCCAGCCGGACTTCAACGCCGAGCCACACGCCAACGCGAACTCTCACCCCGTCTCGCACACCCAGCCGCACCTTCACACCCACCAGGACTCTCATGCCGTCGCCAACCCGCACCTCGACGCCCACCTCCACCCGCACCAACACGGCCACCAACACCCCGACCTTCACCCGCACTAACACCGCCACTAACACCCCGACCTTCACCCGCACCAACACCGCCACCAACACTCCGACCTTCACCCGCACTAACACCGCCACCAATACCCCGACCTTCACGCCGTCGAACACGCCGACTAACACCGCCACCAACACGCCCACCGACACGCCGTCGAACACGCCGACTAACACCGCCACCAACACGCCCACCGACACGGCTACCAACACCCCGACCTTCACGCCGACCTTCACCGCAACCAACACGCCGTCAGCTATTCAACTCTCCGGCCAGGTATTCGAAGATGTGAACTACGCAGGAGGCCCTGGCACCGCCTTCGGAGCCACCGACGCCGGCCTGCGCAACGTGGTGGTCGAACTTTACGACAGTGGCGGAGCGTTTATCGTTTCCACAACCACCGACCTTGCAGGCAACTACACCTTGGGCGTCTTCCCCAGCACAAGCTACACGGTGCGTGTGGTGAGCGCCTCCATTGGCGACGGCAACGACACACCGCCTGCCGCCGGGTTCAACCCCGGTTTCACCAGCGCCCTCGCCGAGCAAACTTACGAGAGTGACAGCGTGACCGGCAACGGCGGCCCAGGCGCGCTGGGCGGCAACAGCCGCACGGTGGACGACACGGCCACCGTCCCGGGCGGCGGAGTCGGCGACACCAACGTCGCAGTGGCGGTCGGCGCTGGCAACCTCACCGGCGTGGACTTCGGCTTCACTTACATGTTGTTGGTCAATACCAACGACTCCGGCCAGGGGTCGCTGAGGCAGGTCATCTCAAACGCCAACGCCATTGCCAACCCCATCGCCGGGGCCGACACGGTGCGCTTCGAGCTGACTGGCGCGGCCACTTACACCATCCAGCCGCTCATCGCCCTGCCAACCATCGCCGACACGCTGACGATTGACGCCACGACGCAGGCCGGCTTTGGCGGCTCGCCCATCGTCGAACTCGACGGCTCAACCGTGGGCGCAGGCGGCGCAGGCCTGACGATCACCGCCGGCTCCAGCATTGTGCGCGGGTTGGCGATCAATCGCTTCCCCAAAGGGATTGTGTTAAGCGCCAACGGCGGCAACGCTATTCAGGGGAACTTCATCGGCACGAACGTGGCAGGCACGGTTGCGCTCGGCAACGTCAACGAGGGGCTGGCTATCGAGAACTCGTTCAACAACACCATCGGCGGCACAACGTCCGCTCAACGCAACCTCATCTCCGGCAACGGCGGCGAGGGCGTCATGATCACCGGCGCACCGTCAACTGGCAACATCCTTCAGGGGAATTTCATCGGCACGGATGTAGCGGGCACGGGCAACCTGGGCAACGCCGGTCACGGCGTCTCTATTCTCAACAGCGCGGATAGCAACACTGTTGGCGGCACGGTCGGAACGGTAACCACCGGATCATGCGCCGGCGCCTGCAACATCATTGCCTTCAACGGCGACGACGGGGTGCAGGTTGATGACAGCCGCTTCAATACCATCCAGCGGAACTCTTTCTTCTCCAATACCGGACTGGGAATCGATCTGCTCCCCACCAATGGGGCCACCCTCAATGACAATGCCGATCCCGATACCGGAGCCAATGACGAACTGAACTTCCCGGTGATCTACAATGCCAGCCTCTTAATCAGCCTCACCGTAACGGGCGAAGCGCGGCCCGGCGCCGTCGTCGAACTTTACGTCAGCGATGGCCCTGCGGGCGTCAATGGCGAAGGCCGGACCTTCTTCCATTCCTTCACCGTTGGGGCTACAGGCACACCGGGGACTAATGACCCGACGGCTGTTCAATTCAACATCATCGTCTTCACTTTCGTAGTGGCCACCGGCGACGAGATCACCGCTATCGCCATTGACGCCAACGGCAACACCTCGGAGTTTGCGGTGAATGTCACCGTGCCTTAGCGGCTGCCTGACAGCGGATTGCTTCGCGAAGAGTCCGCTTTCCACCACCCCGCCAGCGCCTTCCTTACCCTCGCCGCAGTCGGGTCTTCAATCTGCCTGCTGAATAGCGCGGATCAGCGGAATAGACGGATTCGATCCGTTGAATTCGGCGAATCCGTTGTTCTGAGACGACGAGCGCGGGGCAGGCATTCTAAACCACCAAACAGTTTCCAATGCCCCACCGCTCCGTCCTCTACGAACTCAACGTCCAACTCGACACTGGCGACTGGGGCGTCTCCGTCCCCCTCGACCAGACCCTCATCGGCCCGGTGCAATACGGCTGGGATCGCTTCCAGAAAGACCGCGACTCGCTGACGTTCGGCGGCGGCCTGCTGGCCGGCTCGCCCCTGCCCGGCACGCGGCGCATGGTCTTCTGCGGCCCCTCGCCGCAGTGGGAAGGCTTCTACGTCTCGGCCCTCGGCGGCGCGATGTACGTCCTCCACCGCTTCGGCGTCAACTACGTCTGGCTTCGCGGACGTTGCCCGACCGACTCGATTCTGATTTTGAATCTGGTGAACGGCGAATATCGTGTCCGCCTTGAGCCGGTGGACGCCGACTCGTTGTGGCCAGGTTACACTGACATCGCCGGTCGAACGTGGGAAGGCTTCTACGCGCTTCAACAATATTGCTTTGAGAAGTACAGAAGCGAGTACGAGAACGACTGGTTCCGCATCCTGGCCGTCGGCCCCGGCGCGCGGCACACCAAAGAAGGCGCGATTGGATCGAATCAGATCGCCAAAGATAGTCTGGGGCTTTCTCGAAAAGTGGGAGCGTGACGGCCTGCGCGAGCCGGAACTGCTGGCCTGGATCGCCCGTTTCCGCAAAGACAAGAGGCAGGCCGCCCGCGACTTCTGGCAGGAGATGTACGACGGGATGGCGGAGGCGTTCGAGCAGGACCTGGCCGAGCCAGCGCCTGTAAAGAATGCCTAAGCGCCAACCCCGCCAAACTTTTTCAACGCAACCCTATCGCTCAAAGCAAGGAACTTGCCTTATAGTGTGGCAAGCGTTAAAACAAGAACACTCCGACAAAGGCTAAGCCGGCAAAAGCCGGGGGCGCAAAGCTATGGGTCTAAGGCCGTGTCATTGGCTATGATCGCCAGGCTCCCGAAGAGTAGAAACGTCTTTTCGTCATCTCAAACGGGCCTGGATTTCCAGGCCCGTTTTTTTTGCGCCAATGCCGGGGTAGGACAGGCTAAAATTGATTGGGCAGTGCCAAAAGGAGCAATCTCATGCCCGAACCAGAGCAACATCAAGTATATTTGGAAACAGTCCATCAATCCGGCGCTGAACAGTGGCATTGCCCCACCTGCGGGCGGCGGGTGGTGCTGAATTTCCCGCCGGGAGCCGAGACGCTCGTCCTGGAACGTGGCGATAAATATGCTCTGACCTGGGGCAGTTCCACCGGGACGATTGCCGCCGACAAAATCGTGCTGGAGACCGGAGACGATCACGCCATCCATGGCGCCAAAAGCCGCGGGACTTTTACTCCGGTTGAGGAAACCGCCAGCATGGAAGACATGAGTCTGTGGCAGGAGTTGTTGGAGACGGTTGACTTTGGCGATTGGGAGAATGAGGGGTCAGGAGGGTTGGCTCATCAGTGAAGTCAATGTCATCAACTGCCAACATTCCGAAAACGCAGACCCAGCCTTTTTTGGATGCCTGGCCAATCCTTACGATTTCTTGGCCAATCATTGACTCGGGTAAATTAGCTTATCTCCACTCTTCTGGCTTGGATGTGGAAAGTTGGGCCAAAGTCAGAAGAGAAAATTTTTAGCAACCTATCATTCAAGAAGGATTCAATC
>Ga0247727_10001698_pt1 | contig 51547 bp, 35 predicted proteins | sample WisWelCaveWW1625_FD_202498 | JGI IMG/M metagenome (GOLD analysis project Ga0247727, IMG submission 202498) | Biofilm microbial communities from Wishing Well Cave, Virginia, United States - WW16-25 | ecosystem: Environmental > Aquatic > Deep subsurface > Groundwater > Cave microbial mat | place... | reverse complement strand
TGGCTACCCGCTCGAAGCCCACGCCGCCCACCTCCTGGCGAGTGCCCTGACCGGGGAGGGTTCCGCGCCCATCCTAGAAGCCGTGTACTGGCGCGAATACCGGCACGAGGGGAGGTTCGCGAGGGCGCGCGCGGATCTCTGGCGCCCGGGCACCGAGGACCATCCGGAGCTTTTTGCTGAGGTCAAACTCGCGGGAAGATTCGAGGAGGGGAAAATTGGAGATTCGCCGATCGGGAAGATTCTTCCGAAGTACGCGGACGACGTCTGGCGCTTGTTGGTGCTGGCCGACCCACCGAAGCCGCGGAAAGCAGACCGGGCGTTCGTGTTGGTCGAGTTCGGGAAACCGGCTTCCCTTCCGAAGCAGGCGCGTGATGGGAGCCCAAGAGCCCACGCAGGTAACGCCGACGAAGCCTGGGAGAAGCTTGCGCAGAAACCGCAGGCCGGGGATCCGATCGTCGGCTTCGTGGGCACGGCAGTGTCCCAGACGCAGGCGGTCGTGCACGTAGGCGCCTCGGTGACGGTGCCGGAGTCGCAGGTCGAGGTCCGATGCACCGCGCTGACTTGGGTACACCCCCACGACCCGTGGACGACTACTTGGAGCACGCGCCCGTAGCGACGCCACCGTATCCCACGGTCACGAATCGCCGCGACGGTAGCACGACCGCGGTGAGCCTCCCCTCGTCGCCGAGCGTGCCGGCGCCGGTGTCGATCGCGATCACGTGGCCGAGGTCGATGGGTTGGTCGCGGGGGAGGTGACCCATCACGACGGTCCGGTCCACGGCGATCATGTCTTCGGGCTTCGTCACGCTCCACGTCAGGGTTCGCGGGTGGCGCTGGACGAGCCAGGGCACGACGTCGCTTGCGCGGGCGCCGGTGATGCCGAGATGCCCGGGGATGCCGGCGTGGATCAGCCAGTAGCGGTGCCCCTGCACCTCGAGGTCCATCACGAGCGCGAGCGAGTCGAACCAGGCGCGATGCTCCGGCGGAACCCGCCGCAGCTGGGACTCGATCTCGCGAGGCGTACGCGCGGCGACGCCGTACGAGTCGAGCGTCGCCTCGCCGCCCATCCAGTACTTGAGCGCCAGGTCGTCGAAGCCCTCGCCCCGGTACCACGCAATGAACCATTCCTCGTGGTTTCCCACGACACCCCGCGCGCCGCGCCTGAGGAGGACGTCCACCACCGCCATGCTGTCCGGTCCGCGATCCACGACGTCGCCGAGTACGAGAACTGGTAGCTCCCCGAGCCGCGCGAGTAGCTCCTCGAGAAGGCTGCGGCTCCCGTGGATATCGCCGATGACCGCGACGGGATGGTCGAACCGAACGGACTGGATGGCCGGGCTCATCACCGTCGCCTCGGTTCAGCGCAGCCGTGGCCTTGCTGGAGTGCGAACGCGGAAAGACGGGTTCCGTAGACGCAGAGAGGGTCGCCGGTCACGACATGGACGGGCTTGCCGGAGGGGGCGAGTCGGCGCGTGACGAGATCGAGCGGGGCGAGGTGCCTCGGCTCGGGGCCGCCTTCGACGACGACCAGGAAGGCGTCGGCAGGTGCGTCGACGAGCTCTCGCTCACCCGCCGGCCAACGCGTTCGACGAGGTCTTCATGTATCAGCGACGCGAAGCGGGCGACGAGCCCCGTGCCAGGACCCACGAGGCCCCCGCAGCGGTGGTCGATGCCAGGTTGCCCGAGCCAGGCCGAGACGAGGACGTTCGCAGCGGTGAGGGCCGGGCCGATGAACCACGATCGGACCGAGAGTCCAACGCGCGGATCCTGGGGCGCCGGGCTGTCCACGTCTGCGCGGACGATCTCGACGCATGTAGCGCCGAACTCGCGCGCGAGCCCCGCGACCCAGGGCATCGTGTCCGCGTAGAGGGGATCCGCGCCGTCGCCCGCGATGACGACGAGGCCGTCGTGCATCAGCTCGGCGATGTCCGTCCCAAGCTGACGTGCCTCGGACGCGTCGTACACGACGGTGTACGGCAGCGCCGTCCATCCGGCCGGCCTCCGATCCAGGATCGCGACCGCCTCCGTAGTCATTTTCGGACTCCACCCGCCCAACCCGCTCAGGCTTCTCGCGACGTGCCAGCCGAACGTCCCGATTCCCACGGCTGTCAGCCGCCTCGGGACCCAGACGTCGGCGGGGTTCCGGGGATCTCGCAGCGGCTCGAGGGCGTGTTTCATCCGGCGCCTCCGCTCCGTACTTGGGCGTTGGGCTCCGACTCGACCGCGAGCAGCCCGAGGGCGCGTGGCCCGAAGGGGCGCCAGTCGTTGTCCTCGAAGACGGCGAACGAGTCCGCAAGGGCAAAGAGATCGTGGGCGGCTGGCGACCACGAGCCGAGGCAGGAGCACACGACACAGCTCGGCTTGGGCATGGATGCTCTGATCGCCGCGGCGAGGTCGCCAAGCATGGTCTCGTACGGTCCGTCCCCGCAGGCCGAGAAGAAGCGCATGCGCGATCCCCAGATCCACGGTCGGCCGCCGGCCGGATCGCGGCCCCTGTCGAGTATCTGCCTCGCGGTGTGGCAGGCCCACAGGGCGAGCAGAGCGTCGTGCCGGTCGGCGACCTCGACGAGCAGGTCGCCGGGGACCGGAACTGGGTCAATCCCCTCGCCACAGGCGATGGTCACCGTGGAGCATCCGACATCGCGGGCGAGGCGACCGATCCACGGGATGACCTCCCGGAAGAAGGGAGAACGTCGACTTCCGAGCAGATACGCTGTCCTGCCCGCGATTGTCGAAGCGAGGCCAGAGATGCAATGGCCGGGGGGCTCGATGCGACCCCACTCGACTTCGAGCGTTTCGATCTCGAAGAGGCGGGCATTTCGCACCGCCGCCACTTCGCGCGGAAGCAGATCGAACGCGATCAGGATCGGGGGCAGGGGCGGCTCGGCCGCCGGGCGGGCGGGCGAGACCATGTCCGGCGTCGGCCGAGTCATGCGCCGAACCCGATCGCGCGGGAGAGTGGACTGCGCGCCTCGACCTCGCGCCGCAGCTCGGCCAGGACTTCGTTCGCGGTCGGGGCCTGTCCCAGGAGTGCGAGACGGCGGCGGACGACGGCGAAGTCGCCGGGCGCCAGGGGTCCGATCCGACCGAGATCGCGCGCGGGTGCCTCGACACCGAACGTGGACCGCAACAGGAGAGAGGCCTGCTCGCCCGTAAGGTAGTCGAACCGCACCTTGAACGTGAACCTGCGCAACGACGCGGCGTCGAGATCCTCGTAGAGGTTTGTCGTGCACGCGACGACGCCGCGGAACTCCTCGAGCTGCTGCAGGAACTCGTTGACCGCCGTGACCTCCCAGGAGGCGCGCGCGCCGCGTCGGTCGCGCAGGAACGAGTCGGCCTCGTCGAAGAGCAGGACGGCGCCATCCTGCTCGGCCTCGCGGAACGCGGCCACGATGTTCTTCTCGGTCTCGCCGACCCAGCAGCTCTCGATGTCGGAGACCCGGCGCGCGACGAGCGGCCGGCCCACCCGATGCGCGAGGAACCGCACGAACTCGGACTTGCCCGTCCCGGGCGGACCGTGCAGGCAGAGCGACGCGCCCGGCTCCTCGCAAGGTTGCCACGCGGCGAGCCGCTCGGCGAGCGCCCGGAGGTCGACCGGGCTGTTCACGGCGTCGAGGCGGTACTCGGCCGCGCCGAACGTCCGTGACCGTGCGACTCGTCCGTTCACGAGACGCTCGATCGGCGTCGTGACGGCTTCGATCGCAGCCCGATCCGGCTTGCCGCCTGCGAGCAGCCGGGCGGCGCCGACCGCGCTCGCGATCTCCGCTGGGCTGACGGTGAAGCGCGCCGCGAGCCCGGCGAGTTCCGACGCTCCGAGCGAGTGCTCCGACCCGAGGTGCCGCTCCCAGACGTGGCGCCGCTGCCCGGGTCCGAGCGGCCGGAACTCGATCGCATACGTGAACCTGCGAAGAAAAGCCGGATCGACGCCGCTCGTGTCGTTCGTCGTCCAGATCGTCGGCACGGGGTTCGTCTCCAGGAGGCGGTTGAACCAGATCTTCGACATTCGGGCTTCGTCGCGCCCTCGGACGAACCCCGAGAGAAGCGACCGCATGAAGAACAGATCCTCCAACTCGTCGAAGACGATCGCAGCGTCCACCTTGGCGAGCAGCCGATGACCGAGCAGCAGCGACCGGAGACGCTCGGCCGCATTTGGCGACAGCCCTTCATCGTCGGCCCTGCCCGCATCGTGCAGCGAGAGGGCAAGGTCGCGTGCCAGGATCCTCGCGAGCTCGCTCTTTCCGGTTCCGGTCGGCCCGTGGAACAGGAGGTTAACGCCTCGACGCCTGCCGCGAATCGCCGCCGCGAGGAGGCGTCGTGCGACGTCCACCTCGGGCGCGAGGTGGGCGTAGGCTCTCGCGTCGAGCGTTGGCGGCGGCGAGGCGGGCACGAGCATCCCGAGCAACCGATCGCGATCGAGATCTTCCACGACGGCGAGTTGCACGAGCCGCGCGGCAAGGTCGATCTTGTCCAGGACGTCGGCATCGCGGTCGACGATGGAAACGAGGCCGCTCGCGACCAGGCCCGCGGATGGCCCGAGGGCCCGTATCGCGGCGCGGGGGCCGACGCACGTCGCGGCTCCAATCAAATTGGCCGCGCCGACTAGCGTGAAGTGCCCGAGGTGCTCGACGAGCTCGCGAAGCGCCTCCGAGTGCCGGAGGGCGACCAGGAACTGCAGGACCTCGCGCTCGTCCGCGGACAGCCCGAAGAGTCGCGCGACCAGTGCCAGGTTCGCGCGCACGGTCCTGCTGGGTGACCGCGGCACAACGAGACGACCGAGGCGCAACCTCCTGAATCGCCGGATCGCAATGTCGAAGTCCTTGGTACGCGGACGGCTCTTGCGCACGATCGGAGCGAGGAGCTGGTTCTCGTCCAAATGCCCCCATCTGAACCTCCCCTGTGCGAGTGGGGCTCCCACGACGAGGTTGTGGGCGTAGTCGGAATCGGTCCCGGCGAACGCAGGAGTCGTTGCGATCAGTCGCCCGAGGCGAGCCATCAGGGGGTAGAGATAGCCCGACCCGAACGCGGCCGACTCCCGCCATGGAACGATCGTTCCGACCACGCCAACCCGCGCCGGCCCGGACCGTGCGAGGATTGTCCCGAGATGCGGAGCCGCGGTTCTTCCAGCAGCCGCTCGGGCCGCGCGGTCTCCGCAGGAATCGTCTCGCGACTCCGCGCGGCCCTGGAGGCGGGCGGCGCGCTCACGTACGGGGAGCTCGCGTCGGCGGCCGGCTGCTCGACACGCACGGTCCGCAACTACCTCGACGAGGAAGTCGAGGCCCTCGGTTCCCGGGTGGTCCGGGAGCGGGGCAAGGGCGGCGCGATCCGGGTCCGCCTGGCGCGCGACGACGCGCAGGCGACGATCGAGGACCTCGCGCGTCAACTCGCCCGCCAGACTCTGCGCGGCGTGTTCCCGATCGCCGGGACATCGCTTGATCGGGCTGGCAAGAACCCGCGCGTCCAGGCCGTGCTGGCCGTACGGGGGGCCTTCCAGTACCGGGAGCCGCACCTGCGCGCCTTGCGCGCATGGCTCGCTGCAGCGTCGCGTCGCCCCCGCGTCGCGGTGCGGTTCGAATACTCGTCGCCTGTCTCGGGTCCGGGCCTGCGCGTGGTCTGGCCGCTCGGCCTCGTGCTGCGCGACCTCGCGCGGGTGTACGTCGCCGGCGTCCCGGCCGAGGCGGACGACGGCAGCCAGGTGCAGACCTACGCGCTCGAGCGGATCGACCTCGTACGACGCCGGCCGGCCGTCGAGGTTCTGCTCGGGGAGGACGCGGGGACGGCACCTGCCGGAATCGAGCGCGCAGTCATCGAGGACGCGATCGACACGCCGTTCAGCGTGTACCCCGCGCGCGGGCCCGACTCGGTCCTGGTGACCGTCCGCTTCACCCCCTGGCAGGCGACGTTCATCGAGGGTCGCCGATGGCACCGCAGGCAGACGATGCGACGCCACCGGGACGGAAGTCTCACGCTCCGCTTCGGCCCGGCCGACCGCGGTGAGGTGGAGGCATGGGTCAGGCAGTGGGGGGAGGGCGTCGCGTCGGTACGAACGGAGCGTCCGCGGGCGCGGCGGACGTGAATCCGCGCATTGTACTCCCCCGCGTCCGGCCCAGACTTTCCAGTCAACGGCTGTTCGCGAGGAGATGAGGGTCTTGTCGGGCATGCCCCATCGTTTCACCCGACCGTGACAGGGCATGACCCGCCGGGCGGCCCGACCCGGCAAATCAGCTCGGGATCCTGTGGACCGGCCGAGGGAATCGAATGCGCAGCGGAGCGGGAAGCGGCGCGTGTTCGATCACGAGTTCGCCGGGCCGGAGGTGGGGCAGCACAGCCCGTAGGCGCGGCTCCAGCGAACGGAAGGCGCGATCGCCCAGGGCGGCGGCGGGAGTGCGGCCGAAGACGCGCGTCGCCGCGTTCTGGATGATGCGCGGGTGGACCGCGCCGACCAGTTGCTCGGCGCCGATGAGCGACAGGCCGACGCTGCGCCCTCGCTCCGCCAGGTCGATGAGATGTGTGCACAGCGGTGAAGGCACGCCATCACGAGGCGCGAACTTTGCCAGCTCGTCGACGAACACCAGCACCCGCCGCGGGAACTCGGGGCGCGTCGGATCGAGCCGAAGACTGCAGAGTTCGCGCACCACGCTTGCGACCACGAGGCTCTGCTCCTCGGGCGTCAGCGGCGCAATGTCGATGACGAGCGGCTCGCCGCCGCGCAGCGTCGCCAGTTCGGCCGGCAGGGAGGCGTGTTCGTCGTCTGCGCCGACGAGAACGCCCGTGCCGCTCTTGAGCGCGCGCGACAGCTCGCGCACGAAGCGTTGCGTCGTCTCACGCCTGTGGTGCCGCCAGGGCAGTGGAAACCCCCGGTGGGCGAGCGGTAACTCGTGGCAGAGGTCGAGCCACTGCGAGACGGCCGCCATCTCCTCGTCGCGAAGGCGGTGCGCATCCGTCAAGTCTGCGGCCAGCGCGGCGATCGTCCGTCGCCGATCGTCGAGCCCGGCAAGCAGGACGTCGAGATTGCCCAGACCATCGTCGAGGTCGAAGCCGTAGACGGCGTGCCGCGGCGGAACGTAAGCACTCGATGGCGCGCCCGACCGGCCGCGCGGCAGGAGGTAGCGGCAAGCCGGGAAGGGCATGGGCGCGACACCGGCCACGCGGAAGAGGGCCGCGTCCTCCGCGATCGGCCCGGCGGCCGCCGGCTCGTCGAGCGCGAGCAGGTCCGCGAACTTGCCGTTCAGGATCACGATCCCTGGTGCGAGGCCGTCGCGGGCCGTCTGCAGGATCGCGCCGAGCATCCAGCACACGAAGCTGCTCTTGGCGGCCAGGCCCGACACGCCCGACACATTGACGTGCGCCGACTCGGGACCGGTGACGTGCGGGAGCGAGAGCCGCAGCGCCCCGAGATCGCCGGCTCCGCCGGCGCCCGCGATCACGCCGACCGGCACCGACGGCGGGCCGGCAGCGACGTCCACGTCGAGCGCCCCTCGAATGATCGCGGCCGGCGCGACGAAGGCTGGAGAACCTGGCGGAGGCGGCGCCCACGACGGCACGCCGTGCGGGCGATCCGCCCGTGCGAGCAGACCAAGGCCGTTGCGACGCAATTCCACCACGCGGCGGAGGTGCTCGCGACCGCTCGACTCGCGAATCAGGAGCCACGAGTCGATGCGAGCCGCCTCGGGCGCGGTGAGCTCGATCCACAGCACGCGGTCGGTCCCGTCGCGCGGAGCGCCGGCGACCTGGCCGATCACGTCGCCCACGCGAGCTCCTCCTCACGCTTGCGCTCTGGCGCCTCATACGCCGCCACGAACCGCGACTGAAACGTCGGCTGAAGCAGCCGTCCCGCCGCGCGCATCAGCTGGTCGGCCGCGCTGCCTGACTGCGCCTTGCCCGCCGCCGTGGCGGCGTTCCAGAGGCCGAAGCCGCTCGCTTCGAGGTGTTCGTGCTCGCCCGAGGCCAAGCGTTGGCTGGCGCCCACGAACGTGGCGGTCAACGCACGGCGCGCGTCGGTCGAAAGGCGGGCTGCGCTGGCGAGCGCGGCGGCCGCCCGGGCCCGCGCCGGCAGCGCGATCCCGCGGAGCCGCTCGAGACCTTCGGCGCCGCGATTCTGCTGCCGCATGAGGTTCGTGACCCGCAGGTGTAGTTGCGTGAGCCCCCCGGCGAGCGCGCCGAGGCCCTCGCCACGCACCCGCCACTGCTCGGCGCCCACCGCGAGGTTGCCACAAAGGACACGCTCCACGAGTTCCGACACGCCGGCCGGGTGGATGCCGACGTCCGAGTTGTAGAGCAGCAGGCCGGTCCGAACGATGTCGCGCCGTCGCAGCGCCTCGGATCTGCCGGGGAACGTCGCGCGTAGGCGGAAACGACCGTCGGCGACCTCGTACTGGACAAGACGGCCATCGAAGCGCTCGACGATGCGCCCGAACAGGCGCGCCAGCGGCAGATCGTCGACGCCGCTACGCTCGCGCGACAGGATTCCCCGCACGCGGTCCCCGTAGCCGAGGCGAAGGATCACCGGGACGCCCGAGCGGGCCAGAAGCCTGTTCGCGCCGTCGGCACGCACCGCTGCCGGCAGACGGCGCATCGTGCCCGGGTCCAGCCCCAAGAGCCGCCACAGTTGCTCGATCGCGAGCGGGTCGAGGTGAAACGTGCCTCCGTCGCCGCGCGTGGGGTGAACCACGAGGCGGTTGACCCGATCGTCGTCCTCCACGCGCAGGTGCGCTGTCGAGATCGCGAGGTCTCTGGGCCGGATCCGGGCGTGAAGCGCCTCGATCGCGCGGCAGACATCGTCGATCGCGATCGCGCCTTGGTTCGATTCGACGGCCGCCTCGACCTGCAGTCTCCACATCGCGCTCTCGTCGTTGGACACGCTTCTTGCCTCCTCGCGGACGTCTGGCTCGGAGGAATAGCGCCGGGCGAGGTCCGGGTGCGCCGAAAGGTGGAACGATCGTTCCAGCTCCCCTCGTCTGCTCGCTCTCCGGCAGAAAGTGGCGCGACTCTCGGTGCGCGGGCGATCGTCGCCGGACATCCGGTGGAGGACGAGGAGATCGAGGAGTTCCTGACGGGCGTGCGACGGCGCCTCCACGAGCCGGGCGCTGCGGAGTTCGTCGTGCGCCTGCGCCGCGGCCCCCCGTGGCTGCCCGTGCTCCCTCCCTACGAGCGCCGCGTCGCCTCGGTCCTCCTTCGCGGGCTCGTCGAGTTCGCCCTTCGCGAGCTCGGGGTGCCCGCGTCCCAATCAGGCCGGGGCTCGGAGAGCAACTGACGCACAGCCTCCTGCGTCGCCCGGAGCGCTTGCGATGGGCCCTCTATGCGGCGGAGTCGTCCAGACCCGGGATCACGATCCGCAGCGTGCCTCCGGTCGCCCCGACCGCGTTGAGCGCGTCGACGTCGATCGCGAATCGGGCGGGCCGGCTCGAGATGATCGGCGTGCGATGCGACAAGATGCCGTCGGTAGAGACCACCTCGAGGGCCAGCCCGCCGCGGCTGGCGACGATCTCCTCTCCCACGCTGACGTAGATGCGGTGATCGATCCAGGAAGCGAAAGTCCAGTCGCCGACCGCAAGATGTCCTCCTTCCGCGGTGATGCGCCGGACCTCGTGTCCGGCCGCGGCGAGCATCCGTTCGATCCTGCGGATCGGAGAGTCGCCCGGGGGGCCGTCGTCCCTGATTGCGCCGATACGAATGGCGCCGATCTCGACATCGGAGCGAAGGAGCGTCTCGATGTCCGCCTGCGCGCGGTGCCCGGACTCCCGGGTCCAGGACCGAATTGCCTCTTGAGCGTGATCCGCGATGGACGAGAAGCGCTGGCCACAGCGCGCGCAGGCCGCGATGTGAAGCGAGAGGACCGCGGCGATCGTCGTGTCGATCGCGCAGACGGCGAATCGGACGATCCGCCCGTCGTCCGGACAATCCGCGGGCTCGACCGGAAGGCGCGCGGCGCGGGCGAGCGCGACCATCAGCTCGGCCGAGCGCGCGGTCCCCTCGATCACATCGGCGCACTCGTCGCATTGGGCGCCCAAGTGGAAGAAAAACGCGCGCGCGCGGACGATCGCTTCGACGGCGTAGTCGATGCTCAGAAGGGCATCCACGCAGCGGGCGCAACCCGCTCCGAGCTGACCCGCGACGACCTCGTCCCGATCGGGGGAGAGCTCGTCCAGGACGAACGCCAGGATTTCCTCCTCGGTCGCACAACGGTGCTCCAGGTCCCCCTTGTCCGACGGGGCGGAAGCGACCATTCGTTTCAATGCCGAGCCGAGCCGACGAACGGTACGATTCCAGGCGGGTCCCTCAGTGGCGACACGCGAAGCGATTCGTTCCAGGTCCGCGCTCTCTCCAGCCGTGATCCAGACGTCGGTGAGGCTCCAGTCGTCGAGGTGGAACGGCGCGAGCAACTCAGCATCCTCAGCTTGGATCCCGCTCGAGATTTCGACGAGGCACTCTCGACCCATGAATCCGGTCCGCTGCCTTGCGGGCCGGTCGATGGGCGCGGAGGATCGCTTTCCGCTCACGTGCCCCCCCCCTTCGCCTCGAGCAGTTCCCGGAGTCGCTCGCGCCCCAAGACGAGTCGCTTTTTCACCTGATCCTCCGTGAGACCGTGCGCCTCCGCCAGACCTTGAATCGCTTCGCCCTCGAGGTGGTGGGCGACGATCAGCGACCTCTCCTCGTCGGGCAGGTCAGCGATCGCCTCCCGGACTGAATCGCGCGCGGCGGTGTCCGTTTCCGTCCAGCCCCGCAAGACCTCGCGCTCGAACTCCTCTACGTCGCCCCGCGCGCCGAGCGTTCTATTGGTCGCGCGATGTGCCTTCGCCCATGGGCTCGTCTTGCGCGCGTCTCTAAGGACGTTGCGAAAGATCCCGCGAAGCCAGGGGCGCAGATCGGCACCTCGGAAGGATCCGAGGGTCCGCCACAGCTGAATCGTGACCATTTGCACGAGATCCTCCGCCGCGGCCGGCTGACCTGTCGCGCGCAACGCCCACTGGAACACGAGCCACTGGTATCGCTGGACTATCTCGCGGAACGCCTCGCGATCTCCCCCGGATGCTCGTGTCACGAGGTCGGCATCACCGCTCTGCGGCAGGGCGTTCAAGAACCTCCGGTTCAATCCTACCAATTGGACACGAGGACGCGGTCGGTGCCGACCGCGGGAACCGACCCGCCCGGGCACCGTGCCGTCCGGCCCGTCCAATGGTCTCTTCCAGGGGGAGCGGGCCGATCGAGAAGCCGGCGTCTCGACGGACCGAGGCGCCGGGACCGATGCCGGCAGAAGGAGCTGGGAATCATGGGTGAATCCGCAGTTCGCCACGTCACGACTCAGGGCCGCAACGGAACATCAACCGATCTCACTCTCGGGGAGGAGGCCTCGCTCCTCCTCGGCCTCCGGCGTCGACTGGCCGAGAAGAAACGGCGCGGGGTCGGGCGGAAGGCCCGGGAGGTGATGGAGGCCGTTCAGCGGATGGTCGGCGCGCAGGCGAGGAACGTGGAGACGGACTACATCGTCATCGACGACGAGACCCCTGGCGTGATCGTCATGTGGGAGCCCGCCGCCGCAGAAGAGGCGTGGTTCCGACCCGATCTCGAGATCGATACTCCTGCTGAGCCGATCCCGCGCCGCGGTCCCCTCTCGATCCTCATCCTCGCGCTCGGCCTCGCCTGTGCGCTGGTCACCGGCATCGCAATCGGCCTCCACGGCTAGACTTCCCGCCTTCCTTCGACCAGAACTCGCTGTTTCTCGGGAGTTTCTGGTACGCGCCCGGCCGCTCCACCCACCCGCCCCTTCAACCTCCACCGCCACCAGCTGAGCCGCTGCACGTTCACACCGTACGTACGCGCGAACTCGCTCAGCGACATCCCGCTCCGCCGCGCCGCAGCCAGGGCGCGCCGCGCGATCGTCGCGTCCCGGCGTCCCGCCATCAGGTCAGCAATCTCTCCGTCCCTCTTGCGCATGAGCGCGATTCTCGGCGGGCCGCAAGCCCCGCGCCTCAACCGGGGTGCGCTCTGGCGGACGGACACATTCGAGCTGCGCCGCCTACTCGCGGGTGGTCGGCAGATCCCACGCCGTGGCCGCCTCCAGCAGCAACTCCCCGTAACCGGAGGCGTGCGCAAGCGGTCGGCTGCACGGGCGAGCCGAGACGTAGAGCTTCGCCGGGACGGTGGTGCCTCGCATCGAAACCGTGACCTCGCGCGTCGAGTAGCTCGGCTTCCGAGCCCGAAGACCCTCCTTGTGGTCGATTCTCTCTTCCAGCTCGGGGAGGACGAGGAGGGCCACGCCGGGACATGTCGCCCCCTCGGACGCCTCGACGTTCGCGACGCCGCCACCGCGATTCTTGGAATCGTGGTTCCAGACGACCCTCCACCCTTCGAGCGTCGCGGGCTCGGCCCGGAGTAGGCCTCGGAGGTCGGGGATCGCCCGCGCGAGGTCTCCGAGGTGCATGTTCGAGCCGCAGGCGAAGATCCAGCGTGCTGAGCCGGCCGGCTCGGGGCGTCGGAAGCGGCGAACGAACGCCGCTTGCGGCGCCGTCTCGACGGCACCGTGGCGGGCGCATCGGACGGCCGCGATCGCGAAGTCCGGGTCGTGCCCGCAAGCGACGAGGCAGCATGCCGCGACAAGGCCGGATCGGCCGAGCCCGCCCTTGCAGTGCACCACCAGAGACCGGCCGTCGCGGGCCTGCGCGACGAGGCGTTCGACGAAGGCCTCGAACGCCGACGCGTCATCGGGGACCGAGCCGTCGACGAACGGATGACGCACGAAGTCGAGGCCGTGCGCCGCCGTCCGGACCGCCAGGTCCTCGATGCCGAGCTCCACGAGCTCCGCGTCCTCGACGAGCGAGACGAGCAGGTCCGCGCTATGAGCGGCGCGCAGCCGAGCGAGGTCGGTGTCGAGGTCCCGGCGCCATTCGCCCGTCCGACCGCTGTCCGTCTTCCCCGGCGCGAAAGTGAGCCCGAGCCGGCCCTGGAATGGGGTCAACGCCGCGGCGACGAAGTCGACGCGGATCGGATCGGTTACGGATGTTCGGGCGATCAACGGGCGAGCTCCCTGCGTTCGCTTTGGCGTCGCCGGACCCGCTGAGCGACGGTCACGGATGGCCGTCCAGCAGTGCGAACCAGACGTCGGTGCGGTACGTGTGCGCGCCCTCCACTCCGTCGACGCCGCCCGCGAAATAGATGTAGTCACCGACGACGACCGAGCCCCCCACACGACGCCCGTCGGGCAGGTCCGTCGTGTCCACCAGATCGCCCGTCGCAGCTCCGGGGCCTAGCAGGTACCCGTGGACATCCGCGACCGCCTCGTCCACCAGGCCGAGCCCCGTAGCGCCGCCAAGCGCCCACACGCAGCCATCGTCGTAGGCGTGGACCGCGTAGACCCACTCGGTGCCCGGCGCTGCGGCGGCTTCGAGCGCGAGGACATCGCCGCCTTCCTCGAGCGTCCCGTGGAGCAGATCGGCGAATCCCTGGACGGGGTTGGCGTTGTCCCATCCAGGCACGATCCACAGATCGTCGCCCTCGATGATGGCGCTCGGCTCCACGATGGGATCGGGCAGGCGCACCGTCGCGATCTTCCACGCGCCGACGCTCCCGTCGGCGTTCAGCCCCGCGTACTCGATCGTGTCGGTAGAGCTGAAGCAGACTCCCCCGCCGACCACGTAGATCGCCGTTTCGGAGCATGCCAGGCCGCCTTGCGCACGGCCCGTGGCGAGCGCGGGGCCTGCATCCCGCCAGTTGCCGAGCGATCCGCCGGCCCCGATGTCGGCCACGTAGAGATCGCGAACCTGGCCACCGTCGGCGCAGTGCCCGGTCCATCCGCCCGCAATGTACAGGCGGCTTCCGCACACCTTCGCCTCGCCCAGGTAGCCCATCGCCGCCGGCAGGGAAGGCTCGACATGCCACACGCCGATCTGCCCGGTCGTCGCGTCGGGCCTCCCTCTCCAGACCGTGCTCGCCGGGCAAGTGGGCCCGCACGGACCGGTCGTGCCGCCGATCACATAGATGTCGGTGGCTGTCGCGGCGATTCCGAAACTCGAACGTGGACCCGGCAGCGACGCCGTAGCGTTCCACGCGCCGATAATGCCGCACGGTGGGCAGGCATCGCCGACGCCGTCGTCGTCCGCGTCCTCCTGCCCCAGGTTCGCGACCGCCGGGCAGTTGTCGCAAGCGTCGCCGACTCCGTCCCCGTCGGTGTCGGCTTGGTCTGGGTTCGTGACGTCGATGCAATTGTCGCAGGCGTCACCCGGTCCGTCCGAGTCGGCATCGGCCTGGTCGGGGTCCGCGAGTCCGGGGCAGCGGTCGCAGAGATCTCCGATGCCGTCGTCATCCGCGTCCCCTTGTCCCAGGTTCGCGACCGCTGGGCAGTTGTCGCAGGCGTCGCCGACTCCCTCACCGTCGCCGTCGGCCTGGTCGAGGTTCGGGACCTCGGCGCAGTTGTCGCAGGCGTCTCCCCGACCGTCCGAGTCGGCATCTGCTTGGTCGGGGTCTGCGAGTCCGGGGCAGCGGTCGCAGAGATCGCCGAAGCCGTCGTCGTCGGAGTCCTCCTGTCCCAGGTTCGCGACCGCTGGGCAGTTGTCGCAAGCGTTGCCGAGTCCCTCCCCGTCGGCGTCGGCCTGCTCCGGGTTCGCGACCGCCGGGCAGTTGTCGCAGACGTCGCCGACTCCCTCCCCGTCGGCGTCGACCTGGTCTGGGTTCGGGACGTCGACGCAATTGTCGCAGGCGTCACCCCGTCCGTCCGAGTCGGCATCGGCCTGGTCGGGGTCTGCGAGCTCGGGGCAGCGGTCGCAGAGATCGCCGACGTCATCTGCGTCCACATCGGACTGGTCGACGTTCGAGACCGTGGGGCAGTTGTCGTCCCAGTCGTAGGGGCCGTCTGCGTCGCCATCGACGGCCTCGCGTTCGATCCGGAACTTGATAGGCAACGTGCGGCCGTTCAGCAGCGCTACGAACTCGCCCGTCTGGACGTTCCGAAGCTCGCGGCCCGAGTCGACGACATCCACGTCCGCGAACCCGAGCTGGCCCGACGAGACCAGCACGCGAATCCGGTACGTAATGGCGGCGGAGAGCGCGAACTCGTCGGTGTGCCAGTTCACGATGTAGTGCTCGGCGACCGGATCGACCCGAACGGTCTCGGAGCCAGGGCCCGTCGCCATGGTGAACTCCGCGATCGTGGCGGTGGTCACGAACTGCGCGTCCAACCGGTCGATTCGCACGACGGGCGCGATGTCGGCGACGAATCCGCCGGATGCGCTCGGGTCCGGCACCAGAGGCGGAAGGAAGAAGAACCCTTCGGTGCCGCCGCTGTGGACCGCGTCGGAGATCACGGCGAGCTCTCGTCGCGCGACCGTGGCGGGTTCCTCGGCGGCACATGCAACGAGCACGATCGCGATGGCGGACAGGCACTGGGCGGATGTCATGACGGCTCCTCCGTTCCGTGGAGCCGGCATCCTACACGGGCGTCGCGAGACCGTGCCCGGACGGCAAGACCGTTCGGCCGAGCGCGGGGAGTAGTGCTTTCTCCACCCATTGCGCGTCGTCGGACGGGAGGAAGCGTGGGAGGAGGAAGCGGTCGTCGCCTGCGGCGACCTGGCGATTTCCGAGGGCGAGGCCCGACGACCAGCCGGCTGCTCGGGTCAGGTCCGCCACCTGCGGGCTGCACGCTCCGTCCGGATATGCGAACGTGCGCGGCGAGAGGCCCAGCTCCTCGAGGAAACGGAGCGGGTCCCTCACCTCGGACGCCGCGTCGGCTTCGTCGAGGCCGCTGAGGATCCGGTGGGTGCGACCGTGGCCGCCCACCGACAAGCCTTGCGCTACGAGGCGTCGAAGGTCGTCCCTCTGCATGTAAAGGTCGCCGGTGCCGGAGTCTCCGACGCCGAGCGCGTCCGACAGATGGCAAAGCAGCATTGCCTGCTCCCGAGGCTCAGCCCGGAGGTAGCGCCGTCTTTCCGGCCCATCGACGAGGCGCTCGTAGTCCTGCGTCCGGTCCAGATCGAACCGCCACTCCGATTCCCCACTTCCGAGAATGCCGCGCCGCCGTGTCGCGCGGTGGAGCACCGCGTACCATCGATCCGCGGGCAGGGATCGGCCCCTCTCCTCGATCACTGCGCTGGTCACGAAGACGGTCGCGGGTAGGCGACTGGACCCCAGGACGGGCGCCGCGTGGTCGAGGATGTCGCGATACCCATCGTCGAACGTGATCCAGCACGACGGACGTCGAAGACTCCGGCGGCCGTCGAGGGCTGCGAGAACCTCGGACTCGGGGAGGATTTCGAAATGCCGCGCCAGCGACCGCACCTGTGCGGCGAACCGATCTTGCGTGACGGCCGTGCCGCGAACGAAGTAGGGACGGCCGTCGCCGGTCTTCTGCGCCTCCGGCAGGACTCGGTGGTAGCAGAGGATCACGAGGGGCGCGTCCATCAGAACCCCTTCGGCTGAACGCGGGGCGACGACAGGATGCGTTGCGCCAGCCGGACCGCTTCTGCAGGGAGGAGCGGACCATGGATCCGGTCGTCTCTGCGGCCGTCGATGGAGGTCCCCGCCAGCCTGCTCGCCCAACCCGGAGCGTCGCCGACGGCGATGATGGGCTTGCCGAGCTTCCAGGCGAGCGCGATCTCGCTCAGCGTGCCGCTCTTGCCGCCGACCGCGAACACCACGTCCGCGCTCGCGACGACGACGATGTTGCGCGCGTGGTTCATGCCCGTGCAGATGGCGACCTCCACGAACTCGTTGGCGTCGTCGGGTGAGTAGGTCGGGAGGATCCCGATCACGTCGCCCGGCCGGTGCCCCTGCGCCGACCGCGCCCCGCGCGAGGCGGCGCACATCACTCCGTCGAGGCCGCCGGTCACCAGGCGAAAGCCGCCGTCGATCACGGCCGATCCCAGTTCTTGCGCGAGGCGCAGGTCGTCGTCGTTGGCCCTCGCGTCGCCGATGACCGCCGCCGCGTGTCGTCGCTCGTTGCTCACGCGGCCCTCCCTTCCGTCTCAAGGCCGAAATGCAGGATGAGGAAGTCGGACGACGGCTCCAGGGTGTCGGGGTCGATCGAGGGCGTCGCCTCGGTGGCCAGCAGGCGCAGGCCGACCTCGTCGAAGGCCCGCAGGAGGATCTCGAGCGGTCGATGGACGTCGCGTCTGCGCGCGCCGTTCGCCAGCGTCTTCCAGGTGATGCACTTCGAGTCGGGATCGCTCGGCGGGTCGCGACGCTGGATCAGCGTGTTGCGGTCGACGAACGCGGGGTTGCAGATGGCCACGATCGCACGCCCTCCCGGAGCGACGAGCTTTGCCAGGTCGCCGATCGCTCGAAGCAGCTCCGAGTCGTCCTCGATGACGCAGAGGACGAGGCTGCACACCACGACGTCGAACCGCTGACCGCACGCGAGCAAGCCGGCCAATCCACCGGCGGAAAGGTAGCGGAGGTTCCTTGTTGGCGGCGTCCAGGCTGGCGCGAGATCCGGATCGGGATCGTACGCGGCGAGCTCGAGGCCGGCGCGAGCCAGTTCGGCTGCGAGCCGTCCCTTCCCGCAGCCGTAATCGAGCACACTGCGCGGTCCCAACTCCGCGATCACGTCCTTCATGCGCGCGTCGAGCAGCATCTCCTTGGTGGCGCCTGGGTCCGCCGCGAGGAAGGCCTCGATCCCCAGGAGCTCGGGCAAGCTCGGGTCGTCGAGCGAGCGACGCATCAGGTCCTTGAGGTCGGCTCGCGCGGCGTATCGGCCGCTGAGCCAGACCCTGCGCGCCATCAGCATCCACCCCTCCTGCGTGAAGGGAACGACGTCGGCGCCGTAGTCGACGAGCTTCACGTCGCCCTCGGAGGTGACGATCAGGTTGTCCGGGTGGATGTTGTTGCAGACGATGCCGGCGGCGCGGCACTCGTCGAGCAGGAGGCGCAGGGCGCCGCCCTGGCCGCCGCGGTACCGGGTCCCTTCCTCGTAGTCGTAGACGAGGATCGCCGTCGACCCCGCCATCCGGAGATAGGTGAGCCGGTGCATCGTGCGCAGGTTCCTCCACTGCCCGAGATGAGAGCGCAGGAATTCGATCTGGGCCGGTTCGAGGGGCCTCCCGTCGAAGCACTTGAAGACCGTCTTCCCGTCCGTGAGCACGACGCCCTCGGCGCCGCTGCCGAGGCAACGCAGCTCCCGAGTACCGAACGCCCGGGTCACGCGTACCGCGGCATTTCGCGCCCGCTCGGCCTGGGCCCAGGCCGCGCCGCGGTGGGCCGCTTCGCCGGTCTTGCGCCGCGCACGGATCTCCGCGCGCAGGGTATCCAGCCACTCGCGAACGACCGTTTCTTCGACGGTCAGGACGCGATCGCGGAACGCCGGGAGCCTGGTCAGATCGTACTCCTCGCGGAAGAGCCGGATCGTCGCGGCGAGACGATCGCGCAGGCCCAGGAACCGCGGGTCGCCCAGCCACCACCATCCGCCGCCCTCGTCGAGGTACCGCTCGAGTGAGCGGGCGATGCCGGCCGCACGGTGGAAGCTGAGCTGGAACGCGTAGAGACGCTCCGCGATGAACTTGTGGAACTTCGCGATGGCGAAGACCACTTCTGCTTCGCCGAGATCGAAGTCGTCCGGGGCATGGCTGGCGCCCGCGAGGCGACCCTCGCGCCGTTCGAGGAAGAGCGCCTCGAGCGCCGAGTAGATGGCGTAGCCGTGGATGTCGCGCACCAGCTTGTCGAGATCGAGCTTCTGCACCTCCTCGTGCCCCCGATGTTGCCGAACCGGCAGCGGGACCTTGTGGACCGTGCGGCCGGCCACATAGCTGTTGAGGAGGCTCCAGACCATGTCGGAGCGCCGGGTGTCGCCCCCTCCGATCGAGGGGACGGCGTTCGGAAAATCCCGCAACGCCTCGAGGTCGAACACGAAGGCGTTCCCCCCGCGATGGACGGACGGCTGGAGGTGGGCGAGGGGATCGAGCGAAGCATCCTGGACGAGCGGGCGGAAGACTTCCTCGCCGGCGAGGATGCGCGGCAGGCGCTCGACGATCTCCATGAGGACTTCCCCCGCGCAGCGGTGCCCGCTCTCGGGGACGTACCAGAACGGCGTCTCGAGCTGGTCGGTCTCTCTGCGGGAGAGGTCGTAGTAGTAGTCGCCGAAGCGCGCGCGGGTTGCCATGTTCTCCGCGAGCAGCTCGGGAAACTCCGCGTCGGGACCCAGGGCGGCAAGCAGCTCGAGGTTGTGCCAGGTGTCGACCAGCTGCGTCCGGACGCAGCTCGCGAACGGCACCGGAGGCGCCTCGGTGCAGGTGCCGATCGCGATCGCCAGGCCCGTGTCGCGCAGGCGCGCCACGGCGCCGACGAAGTCGAGCGGGGCGCGCTCGACGCGCGCGCCACCGCGCCACACCAGGTTGTCGAGGCGCATGTCGTCGTCGAGGATCCAAGCCACGGCTCCCGCACGCAGTCGTGCCCACAGGTACAGGTACGTCTGGAGCATCGTCCGGGCGAGGGCGATGCTGACCCTCTCGGCGCCGCGGTCGAAGGGCTGGCCGAAAAGGCCTGCCGCGGCGTCGGCGATCTGCGTCTCGAGCGGGACCAGAACCGCGTCGACGCCGTTCTGACGCAGGGACTGGGCGACGCGCTCGAGGTCGCGGCCTGCGTCGCCGACGCGCGGTCCGTTCTCCAGGAGCACGATCTCCAGGCCTGCGAGGAGCGGATGGCCGCGCAGGCTGGTGAGGTCCTGCAGCAGGGCGGCGAGCGCCGGCCCGGTCCCCGACGCCGTTGTCATTCCGACGACGAGCCGGACCGGCCGCACCGCCTGGACGCCAGGAGGTGTCGGCCGCGCTGCGGGGGGAGCCAGAGCCCTCGGCGGCTGCCACCCGAAGAGGCGCTTCGCGCGCGAAGCGAACGCCTCCCGTTCGGCCTCGGTCATCCGGAGGCGGTACTTGCGGTAGAAGCCGTCCAGCCCGTCGAGCTTCGGGGAGGATCCCGGCGTCGAGAGCCGCGGGCGATCGCGATCCGCGAAGTGGTGGACGAGGGGACGATCGAGCCTGCCGTACCGGACGAACCCCAGATCGGCGAGGCGGATGCACAGGTCGCGGTCCGTGCTACTCGGCAGGGCCTCGTCGAAGAGCCCCGCGGCCAGGAGCGTACCGAGTCGAACGAAGAGGTTCGAGCCCTGGATCCCCGCGTTCTCGACGAGGAAGTCCCGGGCGCGCAAGACGTCCGGCGCCGGCTGCACCTGCCCGGCGTCGCGGCCGGCCTCGTGGCGCACGATGTCGGCAGCAACCATGTCGAGCCCCCGCTCCTCCGCGGCCCGAGCGCAGGCGGCGAGGTAGTCGGGTTCCCACTGGTCGTCGTCATCGAGGATCGCGACCATGACGCCGTCGGCGTACGCGACCTGGCGGTGGAGCCAGTCGAGACCTGCGTTCCAGGCGCCGCTTGCCCCCGAGGTTCGGTCGTTGGGGCGGTAGTGGACCCGCATCGGCGATCCGGCCGGCGCCGTGAAACCGTTGACGATGCGCCGGTTAGCCTCCTGGTGGCGCCGGTCGGAGTCGTCGACGACGACGAGGTAGTCGGGAGGCCGCGTCTGCCCGCGAACGGCGCGCAGGGCGCGGTTCGCGAGCTCGGCCTCGCGGTTCTTGGTGGCGATGACGACGGCGATCTGCTGGGAGTGCTGCGGTTTCTGGTTGGGATGCGCGTGACGCACGGGACACCTCCTGGACCGGGTAGGTTGACGCCGCTGTGAGCGACGCTCCCCTCAGGGGGCAGGACCGTGCAGCTTGGAGTTGCGTTTCAACTCCTCCCAGCAGGGAAAGATCTCCCGATCCCTCCGGTACCGCTCTACTGCTGGGTGTGGGCTACACGAGCCCGATTGCCTGAAAGGACAGTTTTCTCGTGAACGGCACTATGAGGCACGCACTCGCCGCGCGCAAGGGGACGCTCTCGGCTATTTGGACGTCTTGGAGCGCTTCCTCCTCTTCGGCGAGGGCGATCCCGAGCGGAACGACCGCTCGGCGGCCAGCTCGGCGGGGTCGGCGACGATGCCGAGCGAGTCGGCGACCAGGGCGTGGATCGTCGCCTGGCGCTTGCGCTTGAGGGCGGCGAGCGATCCGGCGCGCACACCGGACTGCACGGCGTACGGCGCCTCGCCCTCGTAGCACGGGAGCAAGACGTCGCGGGCGAAGGCGACGAGATCGGGGTCGGCGAGGGCGTCGACCGCGCGGGCGACGGCGTGGTGGGCGGCGGGCCAGTCTCCGCTGCGGGCCTTGCGTTCGGCTCGGTCCATCGCGTCGGCGAGCAGCCGCTCGTCGCGCACGCGAACGACCTCGGGGTCGTCGGTCGCAATTTCGTCGCCCGGCCGAACGACGTCCACGCGCACGACTGCGCTGGCCGTCCGCTCTTTCAGATGAACGTCTTTCCAGGCCGCCTCGACCTCGCAGATCTCGACGGCTGGCGAGACGTCGCGCGCGGCGACGTGGACGCGAACGACCGTAGCGAGCTCGCCGTGGTGCAGGACGTCGCCGAGGAGCTCCTCCACGGGCGGGCCTTCGGCCGGACGGATCCGCACGCGAACGTCGCTCCCGTACGTCGCGAGCAGACCGCCGAGCTCGCGGGCGAAGGCGGTCATGACCGCGTCGTCGTCCGCGATGTACGCGTAGCTGCCGCCACCGGCGTCGGCCATCCCGGCGAGGAGCGACTGGTCGCAGTCGTTCCCGTAGCCGAAGGCAGAGACGCTCGCGGCGCGCGCCGAGTCGCGGACGAGCGCGACGAGCGCGTCCGGGTCCGTCGCGGGCCCCTCGTTCGCCTGCCCGTCGGTCAGGAGCAGCACTCGCGCCCGCAGGCCGGGCTCCGGTTCGCGCGAGGCCATCGCGCACCGTTCGAGGAGCCCGCCCGCGAGGTTGGTGCAGCCCCGCGCGCGCAGGCCCCGGATCGCGCGACGCAGGTCCGCCTTGCGGGCTTCGGTCGTCTCGACGAGCGGGACGACCGTGCGCACCGCCGTCTCGAACGTCACGAGGCCCGAGCTGGTCGCCCGGAACGAGGTGGTCGACCAGCCGCAGCAGCGCGGCCCGGACCGCCTCGAGCTTCGGTCCCTCCATCGAGCCGGAGACGTCGACGACCGGCACGAGGCGCAGGGGTCTTCGCGTCGCCTCCCGGTCGGGCGTGGGCGCCAGCAGGCGGACGAGCAGGTCGAGGTCGTGCGCGGCCCCCGCACGGACCTTCGGGCGGATGGGCTTGCAGAGGATCTTCATGCGCACAGGGTAGCGGAAGGGTCTGTCGATGGCGGAGGGCTTCGCGTTCACGGGACCGGGCAGGAACCGGCGAAGAGCAGGTCCAGCGATCCGCTCGTCGCCCGTACCGAGGCGAGATTCGCGCGAAGCCCCCGCGCCTCCTCACACCTGCCCTGCTGGAGAAGAGACTGGACGCTACGTACACCGGTCGCCGCCACACGAGAGCGAAGATCATGTAGAGACGCGTCATCCCGCGAGTCCAGGGCCACCGAACCTCGGAGCACCTGGATGGCCCCGGCCAGGTCCCCCGCCCGCAGCAGCGAGAGCCCGTGGGCGGCGAAGCGACGCGCGATCTCGACCTCGTCCGCCGAGACGTTGGAGACGATCGGCGGAAGGCTGGGTGCCGACGAAGGGTGCCCTTCGACGGTGAAATCGAAGTCGGGCACGGGCGGCGGGCTGGCCAGCGGATCCTCGCGGAGTCGCCTCGATCCACCACGTGGGCGCGCAGAAGCGCTCGACCCCGCAACCGGTTGCGAAGTTTGCGGCGAGGGTGGCGGGCCCGCGGTCGCCTGCGTTCCCCTTGCGGGTGCCGTGGAGTCCATCCGGAACGGCTGAGACGCATCATGCGGCGGCCCGATGTCCGAGGAGGCATCGACCCAGATCGCGAGCGCCAGAACGGAGACGCCGAACAGAAACAGCGGACCGCGCCAGTACCCTCGCGCAGCAGCCGGCGCGTTCGGCAGCGCAGCCAGTCGCCTGTCGATCTCACCGACTCTGATCCGTAGCCAGTCGACCTCGGCCCCAAGCCTCCTCTCCTGGTCCGCCCCCGCCCGTTCGACCCGGACTTCCCGAAGGCACGCATCGATCCGAGCGGCCAGCCTGGTTCGTTGCTCCTCGAGCCCCGCACGCGCGATCTCGGTCGGACGCCTCACGGGTCTTCCCCGGCGTAGGAGGCATCGGACGCGAGCTCCTCCTCCAGCACCTGCAGGAGGTCCTCGCGGGTGATCCTCTTCTCGACCTCGTCGATCGTGACGATCTCTGCCGCGAGCGCCCTCTTCCCCGCCAGAAGTGCGGACAGGCGCTGCTCCACCGTATCCGCGGCCTCGAGGATGTAGGCGGTGACGGGTCGTTTCTGGGAGATCCGGTGTGCGCGCGCGATCGCCTGGTCCTCCACGGCGGGGTTCCACCAGCGGTCGTACAGGAAGACGTAGTCGGCCGCGGTGAGCGTGATCCCCTCGCCCGCCGCGTGCAGGCTGAGGACCATGACGGGCGGTCCGTCCCGCTCCTGGAAGCGTTTGACGACCTGCTTGCGCAGCTCCTGGGGCATCGTGCCGTCGATGTGCGAGTGCTCGATGCCCTCCTCGGCCAGGTACGCCCGGATCAGGGCCGCCATCTGCGTCCACTGGGTGAAAACGAGCGCCCTGTGCGAGCCGGCGAGGATCTGCTCGAGGTCCGCGGCGAGCACTTCCAGCTTCGCGGAGGTGCCCCGGAGCTCGATGCTGCCGTCCACGAGCCGTGGGTGGGCGCACACCTGCCTCAGACGAAGGAGCTTCGTGAGGGCATGCATCGCGCCGCTGCCCGAGGCCGACGCACGCAGACCGTCGACCACCTGGCGTAGCTCCGTGCGGACGATGCGCCGGTAGAGCTCCCGCTGCTTGGGGAGTAGTGCGATCGAGACGACCTGCTGGCTCAGGGTGGGGAGATCCTTCGCGACTTGCTCCTTGACCCGCCTCAGCTTGAACGGGTCGATGCGCCTGCGTAGCCGGTGCGCGGCCTGTGCGTCTCGATCGCGACCGATGGGATGGGCGAACCGATCCTCGAAGTCGCCCCGCGAGCCGAGATACCCGTGAAGAAGGAAGTCGAAGAGGGACCAGAGCTCGGACAGCCGGTTCTGGATCGGGGTTCCAGTGACTGCGAGCTTGTATCGCGCGCGCAGGCTCTTGCAGGCGCGCGCGGTCGCCGTATCCGGGTTCTTGATCTTGTGGGCCTCGTCCAGGATCAGGTACGACCACTCGACCCTGCTGAACGCGTCCACGTTTCGAGCAACGGACTGGTAGCTGGCGATCGCGAGGCTCCGCGGACGGGGGTCACGGAGGAATGCGAGGCGGCGCGAGGCGTCGAGCACGACGGGCCTGATCCCGTTGCACCAGCGCGTCACCTCCTCCTCCCAGACGCTCGTGACGGAGGCGGGGCAAACGACGAGCGAGGCGGCCGTCTCCCCCTTCTGGACCGAAGCGAGAAGGGCGGCAAGGGCCTGCAGCGTTTTCCCGAGGCCCATGTCGTCCGCGAGGACTCCAGCGAGCGCATAGCTCTGCAGGAAGCAGAGCCAGTCGTAGCCAGCTTTCTGGTAGGGGCGCATTTCGCCCAGGAGTCCGACGGGCAGCGGGGCGGGCTCGATGGCCTCGAAGTCGAACAGACGTCGGTGCAGGTCTCGGACTCCGACCGTCGTGTGGACGTTCATCCAGGCGTCGAGCTCCTCGAGCAGCGGCACTGCCTGTGCGGGGGCGCGGAAGGCGCCCTTGCCGTCGATGCTCTCGACGCCCGGCAGGGACGCCAGCGCTTCCCTCGCGCGACCGAGGAGCCGCGCGTCGAAGTCCACCCAGGTGTCGGGCGAGACCTCGACCCAACCTTGCTTTCCACCTTGTTCCAAGGTCCCCCAATCCACCCGGCCACCGAGCGTTTCGAACGAGACATCGAGATGCAGCGTCGGGCCATCGAGGTCGACTTCGACGTGCGGCCGCCATCCGGCCGTCACGAAGCGCGCGCGCGCGGCCCGCGGACCGAGGTGGAGGTTCCCGACCGAGCCGAGTGAGGCCCGCACGGCGGGGAGTGCGGACCGGGGAGCCTGGAACATGCCCGTGCGCTCTCCCGGTCGGGCTCCCGGGATGCGGCCGATCGCTTCGAGCACGGCGAGGTGTCGGCCGGGATCGTTCCGCGCCCATGTCTGCGCGTCGATCTTCCGGAAGGCGCGCCCCTTCTCGGAGGCGGATTCCCACGGGATCACCAGGTCTCCCGCCCGATACTCGACCTCGAACCGGACCCCGTCGCCGGCCAGCTCGATCTTGGATTCGGATCCCCAGGGCGTCGTGACCGCGCGTGCCTTCGCGCCGGACTGCAGGGGCCCGGCCGATTCGAACAGCGCTTCGAGCAGTGGGAGCGTCTCGAGTGGCGCTGAGTACTTCTCCCCCCGGCGCTCGACACCGGGCACCGCCAACAGGAGGTCGACGGCGCGGCGGTGAGCGTCGGGATCGTTTCGAAGCCAGACGCCCGCTCCCCTCCGGAGGAACCATCGACTCCCGGAAGCCTCCGCGACCTCGGCAGGTACCACCTCCCCGCCGACCCGGTACGCCAGCGCTATCGAGAGTCCGTCGGCCGCCGACTCTGCCGTGACGAACGGACGCCAGCGATCGCCGACGACTCGCGCCCGACGTGCCCGAGGGCCGAGCACGACGCCGCTGGCACCTCCTTCCTTTCCGTGCCCGGCGAGAAGCCGGCCGGCTTCGTCCCCGCTGATAGTCCGGACTTCCTGCCGCCGGATCCGCTCGATCTCCTCTCGCGGAATGTTCGGACGCCGAAAGAACCGATCGCCGATCCGGATCCAGGTGCGGTCCTCGAGTTGGGGAAGGACCTCCGCAAGCGGCACGACCGCCGTGTGGTCGGGGTCGGCGAGCGTCGGCGCCAGCTCGAGCGTCTGGTCATCGATCGACTCGGCAAGCGTGACCGGTTCGAGCGGCCGATCGTCGAGCTGCAGGCGCTCCGCGCCAGGCTCGAACCGGATCGGGAGTCTCGCGGCCAGTACCCGGAGAGCGCGGAGCGCTGGCGCCACGTCTTCCGGAGCCACAACGAAGCCCCGCCCGGCCTGCCAGATCGCCGCGTGCTCGGCGAGCACGACGAAGACGCCCGCCACCGCGCGCGGAAACCGGCACCAGCCTCCACGGTGCAGGAAGCGGTCAGCGAGCGCATCCACGCCAGCCGCGCCATCGACGAGCTCTCCATTTGCATCGCGGAGGGCAACTGCCAGGGTCCCCTCGACCGCGTCGAAGTCCACCTCGATACGCGCCTGGAGCGGAACCGCGAAGAAGCGCGAGCTGCGCGCCAGACCCCATCGAATGCCGGCGGGCGTATCGGACGCCTCGGACGTGGTCATCGCATCTACCGCATTCGCGCCGCAACGTGCTTCGTCAGCGACTCGATTCGTCGAACGTTTCTGATCTTGAGTTCGCGTATCTGCATGGTCTTCGCCGTCGTCGAAGTTCGCATCTCTACGTTGTGCGGGCGTGGACGCTGAAGGCGTGACGATCACTGGGCTCCGGGCTGGCGTTACCGACTGTTTGCGCCAGCTCCAGGTACCGGCAGAACGCGTTCGCCATCCGCATCTGCTCCGGCGTGCGGCATTCGGGCTCGAACAGCTGCGGGTTGCCGACGAGGATGCAGACGCATCGCGCCCGCGACGTCGCGACGTTCAGGCGGTGCCGGCTGAAGAGGAACTCCATGCCGTGCGGGGCCTCTTCGGGGCTCGAGGTCGCCATCGAGTAGATGACGACGGGCGCCTCTTGTCCCTGGAATTTGTCGACGGTTCCGACGCGCGCGCCGGGGATGCGCTCGGCGATCTCGGAGACCTGCGCGTTGTACGGTGCGACGATCAGGACGTCGTCGAGCGTCAGAGGCTTCGTCTCGCCGAGCGGATTCGTCCACGTGATGCCCGGCTTGATCAGCTCGTTCACGATCTCGACGACCCGCTGGGCTTCTTCCTCCGAGGCGTTTCGGTTCCCCTCGTGCTCGACGGGGACATAGAAGAGGCCGGCTCCCGCATGTCGTGTCGGGCCGGACACCGCTTGCGTGTCGAGACCGAGATGTGGCCGCAGCTTGCCCTCGTAGAATAGGTCGGAGGTGTACCTGCAGATGGACGGGTGCAAACGCCAGGTCTCGCCCAGAAAGAGCCCCCGCTCTTCGGGCATCGTGTCGTGGCCCTCGAGCAGGTACTCAAGAGCCGACAGCTCTGACCCTTCCGGATGACTCGCTTTCTGCGGCTGCTCGAGTTGTTGCGGGTCGCCGAGCAGCACGAAGTTCTCCGCGGATTGAGCGCATGCGAGCACGTTCGCGAGGGACATCTGCCCCGCCTCGTCGACGACGAGGACGTCGACCGAACGCGCGAGGTCTTCCTTCGACCAGACCCACGCCGTCCCGCCAACAACGTCGTACTCCCGGTTCAGAATCTTCGTGACGGCCTTCCCGGAGTCCGTCTCCTCGTCGATCCCCGCACTTGGCTTCGCCGACTTGTCGGTCACTCGGTGCATGCAGCGCACGCGAACCTTGTCCTCGGCCGCCGCCCTGACCACCTCTGCCAAGAGGTTCCGGATCACCTTGTGGCTGACCGCTGTGACCCCCACCTTCTTCCCCGCGCGAACGAGGTCGACGATCATTCGTGCGCCGGTGAACGTCTTGCCCGCGCCTGGCGGTCCTTGGATGGCGAGGCCCCCACCATCCAGGGCGAGGACTACGCGGCGCGCGGAGGCGACCGTCGATTCGCCCGGGCTTCGCAGTGTCGCCCCCGGAGCAAGGCGTGGGTTGCGCCGAAGCAAGAGATCGCGAGCAGCCCGGTGGTGTCCGGCGCCGTCGATGCCGTTGTCACGCACGAATTCGCCAAGGCGCAGGAGGGCGCCCACCGCGTCTGGGTTGCTCACGTTGTCGTGCTTGAAGAGCGCCGTCGGATGGTGCTCTGCACGGGCGACTCCCTTCCGCAGATCGATTGTTCGATGCTCGAGATCGATCGCCTCGACCTTGGCGATGGGCGAAGGCTTCTCGCAGCCCGGCTCGAACGCATCGTCTTGCTCGTCGAAGTCCGTGTCCTGCGGTGGAAAGTGGTAGCGATCGATGACGACGCCGCGCTTCGTCGTCTCGATGCGTCTCTCGAATCGGAGTCCCGCGATGCCGGCACGCTCGTCGATCAGCTCGTCCTCGGCCATCTGATTGAGTCGGAAGAACTCCCACCAGTCGACCTTCTCTTCGCGTCGATGCCACTCGAGGAGCTGCGCAAGGATCCACTGCGCCTCCTCCGTCCGGCCTCGCTCGACAGGAAGGTGCGCGGTCAGCGCCTCGGAGACGGCGCGAATGCGTGCAAGTCGATCCCCGAGCTTCTCGTTCACCTTGGGGACCGGGGGTGCTGGTCGCGGGACGGGCTCGCCGCGACTCCGTTCCGCCTCCAGCCGGAGCTTCTCGAGCCACTCGCGCAGCTCGAGGGCCGAAACGCAATCGTCGCGGTTGTACAACCGAACGGCCTCACGGATCTCGGTACTTAGAGAGGCCGAGTCCTTCCTCGCGATCGCGTACTCAACGGCGCGAAGATGTCGCGACGCCTGCCGCAGATCGATCTCTCGCGCGAGGCCGTAGAACGGCTCAAGCTTCTTGATGGAGTAGCTGTCGACGCCCGCGCGAAGGCCTTTGCGGACCACCGCGTAGAGGTCCACGAAGACTTCAGCACGCAAGAGCTGATCAAGCTCATCGGCGCGCGTTGCGTACCGTCCCATGAGCCGCTTCATCGCGGTCGGCTCGTAGGGCGCGTAGTGGTAGACGTGCATCCCCGGATCCTGGATGCGGCGTTCGACGACTAGGTCGATGAGACGTTCGAACGCCTCCTTCTCCTCCGTCGGCGAGAGCGCCCACAGCGCCTCGTAGTTCAGGAAGCCGCCGGCATCCCGGATCGCGTACCCGAAGAGGTATTCGAGCCCGCCGTTCTCGGCCTGCCGGTCCCCTTCGAGATCGAGGAAGAGGTCCAACGGTGACGGTGCTGGGAGTGCCGCAAGGCCGTGGTCGTCCTCGATGGGAAGAAGCTCGTACGTGGGCTTCCCGGTGGTGCGCGCCTCGAGCTGGAGACGCGCTTGCTCCCGAACCCGCTCGAACGCGGCCACGCTGCCGCGACTCGGTTTGCGGGCGAGTGGGAGTGGCAACTGAGCGAGCCCCGCGAGCGTCGTCACGTCCCAGCTCCCGAGCTCCTTTCGCTGCGCTTTCTGAATCCCGGCCACCAGCGAGACGTGATCGTCCGTCGTCCACCGCTTCTCGCAGACCGAGTACCAGTTGCAGATGTCGCAGTGGGAAACCGGCTCGGGGTACGGCACGGCTGCCTCGACCGAGCTGGACAGCGGCTTCTCGAGCTCCCTCTCAAAGTGCCGCCGGACCAGTCGGAAGTACGCCCGGAATTCCTCGAAGCGGTAGCACTCGGGCTCGAAGTTCGCGTCGGGAACGACGACACGCAGCAGCTCCGGCGAAGCCCCTTGAAGCTCAGCCAGTAGCTCAGCGTAGAGGCATAGCTGGATCAGCGTCGTGCCGCGGGTCTCTTTCGCGAGCTTCGTCTCGACCGGTTCGTACCGCCAGCCACCGAAGCGACTCTCGCCGTGTACGCGAAGCAGAACATCTGCCCATCCTGCCCACGCTCCGTGCTCGAGTCGGGCCTGGACGACAACGTCCGCGCCGTCGCGCATCGCGCTGAGCGTCTCGTTGAATGCGGTCGGACTCTTCTTGTCGATCTCGACGACGCGCCTTCCCGATTGGGCGAGGCTCTGGACGTATGCCCGCTCGTGTTCCAGCCCGCGCTCCCGAAGAATCTCGAGCATCGGGTCGTCGAAGAACGGCCGCCTTGCGAGCTTGTGCGCTGCCAGCCGCTCGAGCGCCGTCAGGTGGCGACACCCGACGAAATTGGTCAGGTCCGTCGCAAAGAAGAGAGGTTTGTTGCCCCGAAGGTCCATTCGCTCTCAACCACTCAGCTCGGCGAACCCGAACGGCTAGGGGCCAGGGGCAGCGGAGTGTCGTTCCGGCTGGACGGGTCGTCGTGGGGCCAACTGGCCACGGCCTCGACAGCCTCGCGCCACGCCATCGGCGCTCGCGGGGTCATTCGTCGCCTCTGAAGTTCGAGCGCAAGCGGTTTCGCGTCGAGCTTTCGCCTGGGAGGCCGAGGATGCGCCGCGATGGGACGAGGGTTTCGTAGACGGCGAGGACCTCAGCAAGATCGCCCACCAGCGCATCGTCGCTGGGAACGTGGTTCCTCGAATAGAACTTGTAGGCGACCGTCGAGTCTTGGTAGCCGCGGATGAGCGGCACGTCGCTCTTTAGGTCGATCCCCTCGCTGACCTCGAAGCCCGCGGCCTTCAGCGGCCCCGAGCGAGCGCGGAGTTGAGCCGCCCGATCCCGGAGCTGCGCGTTGCCTCTGCCGCCGTTTCCCGCCATCAACCAGGACGTTCCTTGGTTAAGGGTAAGGTAGACGCCGGACAGGTCGGCGCGGAACAGGTAGATAACGTAGACGCCTTCGCTGGTCTTGCTGGTTTCGCGAGAGTCGAGAGCGGCGATCCACGGGACGGTCGCCCAACGTCCCTGACCAGCAGACCATTTGATCGCGATGTTCTTGTACCGCGCCACCTCCGGGGACGACCGGAGACCCGCGGCGATGCCCTCGAACTCGCTCCAGAGAGAGCTTCTCTTCCCAAACGGCTCCTCGCCACGAGCCCGCTCGTAGTTTGAAAGGACGGTCTCGAAGGATGCCTGTAGCTGACGACCTTCTTGCGTGCCCATGACCCTCGATGTCGGTTTCATCCCATCCCCATCGCGAGGATCGCCGCCTTCGTGGGCGAGTCGTAGAACTGCCACTGGATCGCCGTGAGGATCGCGTCGGGTACCTCGGCGAGGTCGCGCTTGTTCTCGCTCGGGATGAGGATGCGCTTCGCGCCGGCCTCGACGGCGGCCTGCATGCGCTCGGGCAGTGCCGCCACCTTGAGCAGCATGCCCTGCACGCTCATCTCGCCGAGAACCACCGTGCGATCCAGGACAGGTTTCCCGAGGATCGCCGAGACCAAGGAGAGGAAGAAGGCCACCGCCGTCTCCGAGCCCTCCTTCGCCTGGTTCAGATTGATGGCCTGAATCGTGAAGTCGTAGGCCTTGAGGTCATGGTCGATGCCGAGGTTCTTCAGGTTGGCCTTCAAGTAGGCGTCAGCCGTCTTGATGGCTTCCTTCATCTTGCTCGAGAGATTGCCGAGCGGGATGATCCGACCAGACCCACGGTTCATCTGCGTCTGCAGCAGGAACATCGCGAGCCGGTTGTCGGTGGCGTCGGAGCCAATCGTGTAGATGCTCCCAGGCGGCAGGCCGCCCTCCGCGATGATACTGCCGCCACCCATCTCGGGGACACGTACGAACGTCTCCTGGCCGCTCTCCTTGTCGATGTACGAGAACGTGGTGTCCCAGTACTCGAGCCCGCCCATCTTCTTGAGCTGCTCTTTCACCCTCCGACGCATCTCCATCGCGTAGGCGAGGTACTCCTCAACCTCCTCCTTCGAGACTTCACCGTCCGGATGAAGCAGCTTGATGAGGCCAGACACCGTCTTCCGAACGGCCTTCTGGTCGCGGCCACCGAGGTGCTGCCCGAAGCGGAAGTAGCGCTCGGCGTAGTCTCCGTAGCTCCTCTTTCGAACCTCGCGGAAGACCTCTGCGAGGTAGTCAGTCACGAGGCCGAAGTGGTTCGTGTACGCAGCGTCGGACGTCTTCTGGAACTCCCACCCAGGAATGTAGGCGTGGATGCGGTCGTAGAACGCCGTGTCCATCTCCTTGGGCATTGGGTAGAAGAGGTTCGACGTCCGGATGATCGTCTCGATGTCACCGTCGATGTTGCCGACGAAGACGATTGATCCCTCTGCGGTGATCACGTCGCTGCCACGGCTGAAGGCGCCATCCTCCATGTAGCCCTTCATGATGTTGATGCCGTTCTTGTCCGTGAACTTGATCCCAGCCGCTTCATCAAAGGCAACAACGTCCCAGAGCGCGACCAGCCCGCGCTGGCCCGAGCTGAGGTTGACGAACATCTGGGCGGTCGTCGTCTGGCCTCCCGAGACGAGGTGGCAGTACGGGCTCAGCTGCTGGTAGACGAAGCTCTTTCCCGTGCCGCGCGGGCCGAGCTCGACCGAGTTGTAGTTCCGCTCGATGAGCGGAACGAGCCGCTGCAGGTAGTGGAGCTTGCGCCGCTTCGTGTAGTACGGGTGACTCGGCTCGTAGCCCATCGACCGCATGAGCAGGTCGAGCCACTGGTCGCGCGTGAATCGCTTCCGCCCCTCAACGAACCGCTCGATGTTGCGCGTCGAGAGCTGAATCGGGCGAATGCTCTCGACGAAGAAGGGACGGTTCTGCCCCTTGAACACGTACGAGTCGTCGTAGCGCAGTTTGATCTCTGCCCAGACCCCACCCATGAGCAGACGGTCGTGTTCGCGGACCTCACTCTCCTCGACGTTGATGAAATCAAGATCGAGGTTGGACAAGCGCGCCCAGTACTTGTCGTGCGTTTCGACGAGGCGGACCGAGATCTTGTCGATGATCTCGTAGGTCGAGTGCTGCTTGATCGCAGACTTCACCGCCTCCCGTTCGTCTGGCTTGACGTATTTGCTCGAGAGCGTCTCTCGCACGAACTCCAAGCCCTCGCGGATCGCCTCTTCGTCGGTCGACGCGCAGTACTTCCCGAGAAGGAACTCGATGACGAAGGCCGGGACGCCGAACGCGCTCCGCATGCGGCGGAGGAGATCCTTGCGCACGACCAGGCCGGGGAATGCTTCGTTCGCCAGTCTGTCGAGCTCATCGAGTTCAAAGGATCCATCACTCATGCGCGCCTCACATGTCTCTTCCGACGGTCAGCTTGATGCCGCCTGGTGGGAACTGTTCAGTGGTCTCGACGTCGCGGATGTCGAGCTCGAGCAGCTCGCCCTTCTGAAAGGTCGTCGCCGTGTGGAAGAAGAGCGTCACGCTCTGTTCCTTGTCCTTGAGCTCGATGCGGACTTCCTTTGCTTTGCTGGCCAGCACAGACGTCGCCGTACCATCCGCACCGCGCCGCAATACCTCAAGCGAAAGAGTCCGCCCGGACTCGGTGAAGAGCGCCATCTGCGCGGCCTGCTGGACCGCAGTCGATGCCACACGGAGCGTGACCTTCACTGCGGGGCGTTGGAGTTCGAAGGTCGGGAGCACGACCTCCAACGCGACCCTCTTGCCCTGCGCAACCTGTCCGCGCGATAAGAGGTGCGGGATCACCAGCTCCTGCACCGCTGCGCCACCGTGTGAGAAGGACTTCTCGGTCTTGAAAAAGGCGAGCCCCGGAGGGACCGCGACGCGGACCTCCGAATCCCACAAGAACGGCATCCTGACCAACGGGATGTCCGCGTGCGCAGGAACGAGGGCGAAGCGCTCTTTGAGGACGTGACACCACGCCTTGTCACATGGCACCTCGCTCGGGAGCTTCTGCTCGTCGAGAAGAATGAAGCCATGATCCGTGACGATGTGAACGTGGCCGTAGCCCCAACGGTGGAGTTTCCGCACCAAGCGTGCGAGCCGTTCAATCTCAAGGTGCAAGTGTCGAATCAGCGTTTCGGCTTGGCCATGACCGATGTGATCCACTTCCTCGTGGCCGGAGACGACCAGCAGTTCGCCTACGTTCGGTGCATCGGACAATGCCTCGATGTCGGAGATGTCACGGCAGTCCGCGCCAAACTCGCGGAGGTAGTTCAACCGGTTCTGGCGCGCGGCGGTGTCCTTGCCGTTCACAATCGGGTGCAGCGAGTTGTTCTTCATCTCGAGTGAGACCACCGCGCCGGAGAGCGGCAGGAGTGCCGTCATTCCAATCGCTGTCACGGTGGGAAGCATCGCCAAGACAGGCGACACGTCGACGGTCTGCCCGCGCAGCAGGTCTGCGATCGCGACGGCGCAGTCGTACCGAAGGGCGTCGACGATGATGACAGCTCGGCGCCCGTGGGCCTTCCACAGCGAGTGCTCGAGATGATCGGTAACGCCCGGGACTCCGAGCGCATCGAGCGACCCTTGATCGGCGATACTTTTGAAGAACGCGTCGTTCAGCGTATTCGTGTATGCCGCGTAGCTGCGGTCGGCGACCCTCGCGACGGCAGGAAGACCAGCCTCGTCGGCTGTGTGGCGAATCTCGAGGTGGGCTCCCTCGATCCTGCGGGCGTTCTCGACGTAGATCGCGACATGAATCCTCGCCGTATCGGCCTTCGCCACCTGGCTACGCCCCGATGCGCAGGCGACAACGAACCCATCAAGGTCTCGCAGAAGCTGCCAGTTACCCAACTCGTGATTCGTCGCCTTCAGAAACTCCGCTTGCTCGGCGAGCATGTCGCGGTTCTTCTTGAAGAACGCCTCGGTTGCCGACTCCTTCGACGCAGCAACCTCGAACTCCTGCCATGTTCGTCGCCAGCGCTGCCACACGAGGTGCGGGAAGGCGACGGAGCGCCCAGTTCGTTCTTGCGCCCACGCTGCCAGGTCGACGTTCTCTTCGGCTTCCGCGATCCAGCGGTCCCAGGCCGGGCGAAACTCGGCGTCGCGCAACCAGCGATGCACGAGCGCGACGTGGTGCGACCGTACCGGCAGAGGCGGCAGCCTGTTGAAGAGCGGAAAGTCGCTAGGCTCGCGGTAGCCGAGGAACGTCTCCGTGAGCGCGATCGTCGTCACCAGGTCGCGCATCCACTCCGCCGGCGGGCGATCGGGCGCCTCGAATCCGTAGCGCTCCTTCACCATCACCAAGAACTCGCGATCGAGGCCCCTTTCACGCAGCGCGGTCCACGCGGCGTCGGGGTCCGCGGCCACATCGAAAATCGTCTGGTCGACGTCCCCGATCAGGCGCGACTGGGCGACGTCCGTTGTGAGCGTCGTCTCCCAGAACACCGGAGGTCGGTCGATGAACTTCGCCGTGTACTTCGCAAGCAGAGAATCTCGACCGCCCTCGTAGAGGCGTCGCTGGTCCGACGGATGCTCGGGAAGCGACACGCCAGCCTGCTTGAGGAAGCTGAAGATCGTGGGGCGCTTGCCACCGATGCGAAAGAAGACACCCACCGCGCGGTATTCCTCGAGCAGATCGAGGCGGGTCTCTTCGCCCCGATCGGGCGCATCAAGTCGATCTTCCGGAAGCGGAACGTAGATGAGGAAGCGAAGGGATGCCCGCTCGGCTGCGCTCGCAGACTCGAGCCGCTGATGCACCTGATGCTTGAGCCATATCTGGCCGTGCCGCTGCCCCTCGTCGTACCCGAGGAGAACGAACGGGGCCTTCGGGCGCGATGCGACGTGAGCGTCGAGCAACGGCAGGATGCGCGCGAACTCTCCACGCTCATCGAACCAGAGGCACACTCGAGCGCGCTTCTCGTGCTGGAAGCGCTGTTCGAGCTGGCTAACGAGTGCTTCGAGGATCATCCGGCAACCCCCGTGAGACGCAGCACACCGGCCCGATCGAGCGGCGCGATGTTGACCTTCACGCCGTCGTCGAGGTCCGGATTCCACCCTCGAGGACGAGCGCCGGGCTCCTTCCATGGCGTGAGGATGCGGAAGTCGCGGTCGCCCCCTTCGGGGCCCTCGTGGTGGCCTTCCTGAATTTGCTGCAGCTTCTTGTCGAGCGCCTGCGCCTCCTCGACTTTGGCCTGCAGCTCCACGCGGTCGTCGGCGCGTCCCGCCTTGTCGGCTAGCCCCGCCTCGCGACGAAGCTCTTCAATGGTGTCCCGCACGTAGCTGGCCCGCAGCTTCGCCATCCGATTCCTGTCGAAGTGGTGGTAGTGGACGAGCGCGCCGAACGCGAACGATGCGGTCCCTTGCGAGGACGCGATGTGCCAGAAGATCGGTCGGCTTTTGTAGAGGCTTGCGTGGTACTCGAAGAACGCATTGGCGAGCCAGTCATCGAGATTTGCGCACTTCCGATAACCCTTCGCGCCACGCCTAATCTCGTTGACGATTTCCAATTCGATCTGACTTTCGTCGCGCCCCGGGAAGAGTGCAGCGAGTTCCTGACGTACTCTGTCAACGAGACGCGTCTCTCCAGTGGCCTGAGAGAACGGAACAATCCCGTCGTCGTCCTTCTCAATGACGCGCTTCACCGCGAACCCAAGCAGACGCCACACGTGCTCCATCCGCTTCTGTTCCGGAGACTTTCCATCCATCTGCTGCCAGAGAACTTCTCCTGGCCGATCCGGCAACGTCTGCCTAATCGCGGTCTGAGTCGTCTCGGGGACGCGGTACAACTCGAAGACTGCGTCATCGATCCCTGCAAAGGCCTTTTCGATCCTGATCTGCTCGCTGGTCTCGAACTGAGAAAGCAGGTCGAGTCGTTCGGGAAGCGAGCGCCCTACGCCAACGAGGTCTTCCCGCACGAGCCACGGCGACCCGAACTTCGTTGAGATCTCGTTTCCGAGGTCCCAATGCGCCTTTGCGTCATGAATGGTGACGGCGAGTTGGGCGATGTGGCGACGCTGCCGATCGGTCCCGATGGCCAACGGGAACCTACGTACGACGGTGAGTTCCCATGAACCGAACGACATCAGCGTGCGCATCACGAACTCGGCGAACAGTGAGTTGCCCAGTCCGAGGAAGAAGTCCTCCATTTCTGGCGCTTCGAAGAACACCGACGGCCCCTTGTCGGAGAACACGCATCCCTCGGGCAGCCGCCGAAGGTTGAATCCCTTCTGGGTCCGCCGCGGCCACGTCAGTCCACGCTTGAAGTAGATGGCCGGGTCGCGAAGTCGATGAAACTCTCCCTTGGCCCTTTCGGACCAGTCGAGAACGAGCTCCGAGTCATAGTAAAAGCGCGAGAAGCCGCCTCCCTTATGCAGCGTCTGCCAGGGCCGCGTCTCGCGCCGAGGGGTGATCTCCCAGTGGCAACGAATGTATGGATCATCCACCCCGGTGATGACGCCTTGGAAAGTCTTTGCGTGACGCTCTGCTGCCTCGTGGTCCCGAAACACCTTCGCAAGCATGCCAACCCGATCGTAGGCAAGCGGGTGTCCATCGATCACCGAGAAGTCGCGGCGAGCAATATCGCTTCGGATCGTCTGAGCCTCTCCGCGTAGTGCGCGAACGAACATCTCGTGGCGTCGATCAATCTCGCCACGCTTAATGCCCTTGAAGGGCTCGAGCGCAAAGAAGGTCGCTTTCTCGCCTTCACTGACCACGTAGTACGCGCGGTCAGCCTGCTCGGGACTCGTGTCGATTCCCTCACGAGCTTGCGTCGCTTGGATCGTGGACACCATCAGCTTCCGGCGAAGGTCGGCGTCCGCGAGGGTGGCCTTCACGTTCACGCGCTTACTGGCCATCGGCGGCCTCCCATCGCGACTGAGCGGCCTGTTCCCACTCAGCAACGAGGCCGGCGAGCGATCCGTAATTCTTGTGGACGCGGACCTCTTCGCAGGCGGCGTAGTAGCGGGCCTCGTCGTTCCGCCGGTCGTAGACGTCCAGGGGCAGGAGGTCGTTCTGCATGAGCAACAAGTTTCCGAGGATGAAGGCCGTTCGGCCGTTTCCCTCTCGGAGGGGATGAATCGCCAGAAACTCGCCCATGACCTCGCTCACGTACGCAAACACCTTGCTGTCGTCGTCAGAGACGAACGGCGAGCGCGACAACACGTCGCGCTCGAGCACGTCCATGAGTGGCTCGATTCCGCCCGGTGGCAAAGGCCATTTGGTCGGCCCGTCGCCCTTGTGCAGGGAGACCGTTCGCCAAGCTCCCGCGAAGGGGTAGATGGCGCCCATCAGCTCCGTGTGAACATGCCGGATGATGGTGGACGTCACCGCCACCGCCTCGGAGCGGTCGAGATAGGTGGCCACCAACTCCATGGCGCGCGCGACGCCTTCGTCCTCGCGGCGATGGATTTCTTCTCGATCGAGACACCCCGCGAAGTTCAGGAGGAGCCCGTCGGCGCTCGTGATCCAGTCCCAGTCTCGGTCATAGTCCTTCCACGGGATCGGCACGACGCGGGGTGACGTCGGTGCCTGTGTCGTCGCTAGCTCCTCGACGCGCTCCTTCGACAACTTCCTGTGCTTCGCGGGCACCGTGTAGAAGGCGCCGGGCTCGCTCGCCTGGTAGTATTCGGCCTTGGCTTTGCCACCGCCGCTGCGGAAGCGGAAGCCGAAGTCCTTCTCGGTCCAGCGCCAATGCACCCGGCTCATCGGACCCCTCCGTGGACGACGAGGGCTGCTGCCTCGACCGTTGCGTCGTCGAGGATCCCGAAGCCAAGGTCGAGCAGTACGACCAACGGGTTGCGCTTCAGTAGAATCTCGGTGCGCAGCTTTTCGAAGCTCGTAAGATTCACAAACGTCGCGGACACGAGCGCACCAACGTACCCTTCGGGCTCGGTCAACTGGGTCCCGCGGTCGATGAACGCGGCGTAGATATCGTTCGAGCTCAGAGGATAGGCCGCCTTCACGAAGTCCTTTACTCTCGGGACGAACGACCCGTAGGGCGGGTTCATCACCGCGACATCGTAGTGGCGAGCGAGCATCTGCAGCAGCTTGAGCCCTCGTGCGGTGTCCTCGGCGAAGAGCCGCTCAGCGGGATCCGAAGCCGATTGGCCCGCGGCGTCTTCGATGGCCACGAGCAGTTCAAGCTGGAGCTGGGTGGCCTCCTTCTCGAGCACCTTCCGCTCCAGCTCGAGCTGCTGTGCCTTTGCACGGTCGGACTCGGTCAGGATGGTGCCGAGCTCGATCTGAGTGCCTGACTTCCGGCGAATGAGCTTGGTGAGCCCCTTCTCCTTGGCCCGTGCGTCCACCCAATCTTCGAGCACCTGGCCGACGCCCTCTCGCACCTGAACGAGGCTGCCCAGCTCTCCGACGTACTGGATGTTGTCCCAGAGAGTTTTGAAGAGACGCTGGCGAAGCTCAGGCGATCCCAGCTTCGAGCCGACGTGCTCCACGAGCAGCCGAAGTCGTTCCGCACCGAGGTCTACGGCATTGGCTACGACCAGGTTGCTTCGTCTCACCTTGACGTCGAGTGGCGAAAGCCCGTGACGAAGAGCGGCCTCCTTGGCTGTCAGCATCAACGAGAGTGACGCGATCTGGATCGCGCGAGGATCGATGTCGATGCCGAAGAGATTGTGCTCCAGAATCGCTGCCGGAATCTCTCGCGGCTCTACAACCGACGGCTCAGCGGGCCAGCCCGGCTTCCCCGCATTCTCGATCTCGTCGAGATACATGCGGTGGAATAGGCCGAAGGCATACTGGCCAAAGTGCATCGTGCCGCAAGCTGGATCGATGAGCGTGATGTCGATGGCGCGCTTGAAGGTCGCGACCTGACCGTCTTCGGTCACCTTCTGATACCGAATGCGTTCCCCGGTGCGGGGCACCAAGTAGTCGGCGAACGGTGCGTCGCTGGCGCGATCCGCGGGCATCGGCGGCGGCGACTTCGGTTGCAGCATGGAGTCGGGATGCATCTGCAGCCACAGGCGCCCGAGCGTATTGTCGACGATCGCCTTTACAACCCATGACGGTGTGTAGAACTGGTTGATGACGGCGAGCTCGTACGACGACCGGGGCGTACCCTTGTTCTCATCGCGAACGCGCTTCTTCTCGTCGCGATTGAAGAACTGGTACACCCAGCCGAGGAAGTCCTGTGCTCGGTACGCATCTGCCGGTAGCCCGTCGTTGATCAACTGGAGAACGCCGGTCAGCGCAGCGTGCGTAGGCCACACGCAGGAGTACTCATGGTCAGGGTCGAAGAGGATCCTGATCTCGCCGGTCACGTGGCGGAACGAAGCGGTGAGGCCGTCACGGAGGAGCGCTTCTTCCGCGTCGTCTTCGTACTTGTAGCGGCTACCTGCGGCCGCTCGGAAGTCGCGCAGGTACCGCGACCGAGCTTGCCCAGGCACGGGCGTGACGACTTCGGTCTCCTCGGGTGCAGCGGTCGGCTGCCCTGGCGACGGCAGGTGGAGCAGCCTGCGTGCCTCCATGGCCTTCAAGCCGACCAGCCTGTTGAGCAGCGTGTACGTCAGCTCGCGGATGACGTTGTCGTAGCCACGCTCCGGCGTCCCCTCCGAGAGTGACTCGCGGGCGACGAGGGCCTCGACGCGCCGCCGAACGGCGATGGATGCATCAGGCAGGCTCATCTTGCCCTGGGGCACGTGCTTGCCGTCGCGCCGGAGCCCGAGGCGTCCGAGCTGCGCGACGTACTCATCGTCGAGCGCGCGGCGCACCTTGGGCACCCATGCCTTGACCGCCTCCTTCAGGCTGTCAGACAGCGCCTGTGCCGACGGCGGGGCGTCGCTCGTGTGGTCGCTTGGCGTCACTTCACCACCACTGTGAAGCCCTCGCGCACGCGGGCCTTGAGTTCCTTGGACATCGACTCGAGCGCGGAGTCGACTTCCGCCTCCGTCGAGAAGCGCTTCCCAACGAGGACCGAGCCCGGCCGCCACTCGAAGACCTTCTCGCCAGGCGGCGGCGGCGGCAGGACGAGCGCGACCAGCTCGTTCTCGACCTGCGAGCGGTACGCCGGAAGCGCCACGAGGGCCTGCTCGAGCGTCGTGAGGCTTCGCTTTCCTGCAGCGTCGAGCAGGGACTCGACCGACGAGAGGGTCGGCGGCGGGTAGTGACAAGCACGCCCGGGGGCGAACACCTTCGAGACCACCGCGTCTCGTGATCCCGCGGGCGCGTTCTTGTACGCGTCGCTGTCGTGGACCGCAGCGAGAGCGACCTCGGCAGCCCTGCGCACCTCGTCGTAGCTTTGGACGAACGCGTCACGGTACGCCGCGAACGCGGTGTCGAACGCCGAGCGGTAGTCCGACCAGCGCGCCACAACGGCCTTCTCGGCCACGATGGCTGCCAGGTCCTTGGTCGCCTGCTCGAACGGCACCTTCTTGGGATGTGCGTCCGGGAGCGGGTGATCGGCCGCGAGCGACACGAGACGGCGAGACAAGTCGAAGTCCTTCTGCCGGTTCGCATCGAGGAAGTGTCTGAGCCCCTCGGTGGCCTGGAAGAGCGCCTTCCAGACGTCCTCATTGGCGAGGAACGTGGTCACGACGACGGTCGGGTCCTTCGCGGTCGTGGGCTCAGTGAGAGCGCTTTCTGCGTTCAGGATGGTGTCGGGGATCGGGAGCCCCTGCTGCGACCGAATACGGGCGTCATCGATGCGGGACTTGAGCGTGAGGCCCAGGCTCCGCACGGCGGCCGCTATCGCATTCCCGGATTCGGGCGTGCCGCTGACGCTCATGGCGATGAGCGCCTTGCTCGCGCGCTTGATCTGGTCGACGGAGAGACTCGTCTCCGCGACGCAGAAGGTGGCCTTCTTGAACGACGTGATCTTCGCGAAGAGGTCGTCGGCTCCTTTGTAGTCGTAGAACGAGGTCGGCCCGGTATGGGTCTGCTGCTCGATGTATACGGCACCTGCTCGGAGGCACGCGGCAAGCAGCAGACGCACCAGCTCGTCGGGCCAGCCAAAGGGGGCGCGCAGGAAGCCCTTGAAGCCCTTGTCATCCTTCGCATCGAGGAGGCGACCACCGTCGGCGTCGGCATCCTCGTCGCGGAGGTCGGCGAGCACCTCGAGGATCTGGGCCACCAATGCAGACTCCCGCTGCAAGCTGCCCTGCGTGTCGAACAGGCTGAGATCAGGCGCGACCTTGTGCAGCTCCGACGTGCTCGGACTAAGGAGAGCCTTGAGGTGCTTGGCGAAGTCGAACGAGCGGTCTGCGATGGCGAAGCGCGGATAGACGTTCGGGATCACCGTCGAGAGCGCGGTCTTGAGCGGCTCCTTGAGATCCGACACGCCTTCGAGGCTGACCTCTTGCCCACCATGGAACACGGTGCCCGTGAGGAACGCGCGTTCGAGGTCGCGAACCAGCGCGCTCTTCAGCTCGTCGCGTTCCTTGCGCTTCTCAGAGAGCGCATCCTGCGTGTCCGAGGAGCTGTCTTCGGTGAAACGCTTGTCCCCGGTGACCTTCACCAGCGCCTCGTAGCGCTTGAAGCGAGACTCGAGGTTCTCCGGCGCATCCGCCACCCACCAGACGGTCTTGCCCTTGGCGCCTCCTGCTTGGTTCTGGCGACGGACCTCCTCCAGGTCCTGCTTTCGTCCCGGTGCCAGCGGGCTCGTGAAAACGACCTCCAGCTCGACACCCGTCTCGACCGCTTCGCCATCGAGGTGGACTCCGAACGAGAAGGGAATCTTCGTTGCTCCGTGGGTCACCGCGAAGTTCGCGAGCTTCTTTCTGGTGACGACCTCGTCCTTGCAGAGCAGCTGCGCGGTGCGCCGGACGGCGGCGATGCTGATGCTCTTCGGTCCGCCCGGGCGCACCATTTCCTGGATGGCTTGCTCGATGGTGCGCTCGCGCTCGTTGAGGAACTTCCACTCGCCGGTAGCCTCGTCGCGCGCGACGTAGCCCGCATCCTGGAGTGCGGCGAGCGTCGATTCCACCTGAGCTCGAAGCGGAGCAATCTCGGAGGTGAGATCCTGAACGAGAAGCTTGGCGAGCGTCTCGGGGACTCGCGGCACCCACGTGATGCGCTGGAGCAGCCAGAGCACCTTGAGAACCCGAGAGGACTCGACCGCCATGCCAGGGACGCGCTCGTCGGACTCGTAGATCGAGCGAACTCCCGACGCGCCCAGGTACTCCTGCGACAACAGGTCGTTCTCGACCGCATCGAAGACCTGATCGAAGCTGACGACTACGCCGAGCGGTTTGTCGGCGAGATCCTGCAGCGCTTCCATCACGACGGCGATCATCGAGCGGACGCCACCCGAGATTCGGAATCCCGACAGCGCCTCGAAGATGTCCTGTGCCAGCCGGACTTGATGTGGGAGGAACGGGTACGCATCGATGAATGTGCGCTCGGAGATGCTCGCGAGGCGACGACTCGCCTTGATGTCTGCCAGCTCCGCGATGTGGCCTTCGTGCTTCGCGTAGAGCGTTTTCAGACCACCTTCTTCGGCGGGGCGCTTCTTCAGGATGCGCTCCGAGACGACCTTGTTGATCTCGTCGGAGATCAGATGCGGCTTCAGCTCGAAGCGAGCGTTCAGGCGGCCGACGAGCGTCGGCTGGAAGTTCGTGCGGTCGACGACCTTCTCGAGGTCCTGCTGGCTCGTGGCGATGAGCCAGACCTTTCCCTTGCCCTTGTTGCCGATCATCTCGGCGAGGCTGTTCAGCTCGCCGATGCGCTCGTTCGAGTCGCCGATGAACGTGCCCATCTCATCGACGACGAAGACGAGATGCTGCGTCTTGGCGCCCGTGGTCTTCTGCGCGTCGACCCACGCAACAAGCTCGTCGGCGATGCCTTCGGCCGTGATCTTCTCGTGGCGGAACATGTCGGTGAGCGCCTGCAGTGCAGACTGCTCATCCGGGTATTCCTTCGAGTCGATCTTCGGCAGCACCTTCGAGAGGCGGCGACGGACCGTCATGAGGTCGTCGCGCCCCTCGGCGCTACGCCAAGGGACACCATGCAGGGTCTCGAACGTCTCTGCGAGCTTCTCGAGGTGACTTCGCTGCTGAAGCCGGCGCTCGATGCGGGCGACGACGAAGTTCTCGCCGAGGCCGATGTCTCGATAGAACTCGGAGAGGAGAATCTCGCCCACCGAGTTCGGATTGGTCAGAGACTGGCGGCTCTTGATCTCGAACGCGATCGTGCGGACCTGGGTGTTGAGCTTGATCTCGCCGAGCCGAAGGCGGACGTCCTTCCCGCGCTGGCTGTCGGAGAGATGCTTCACGAACGCGTCGATGCAGCGCTCTCCGTCGGTGCCATCGAGTTGCTCGTTCTGCAGCAGGTAGCCGATCACCTTCGCGAAGTGAGACTTGCCGGAGCCGAAGAACCCCGACACCCACATCCCGACGACATCACGCGAGGCACCGCCGCGTCGGAGCGTCTCGCTGACCTGGGTGAACGTGTCGACGATGCGCTTCAGTTCGTCCTCGATCTTGTCGGTGACGACGTACTCGCGCACTTCGTTGGCCAGGGCCGAACGATCGAACACCTTGACGACGCCCTCGACCTTGACGCCGATGTCGCGCTTGATGATTTCTCGAACGGTGGTCATGTGTTGGCTCTCTCTCGATGGCATCGTCCGGCCCCCCTCAGCGCGCGAAAAGCTTGACGGCGAGGTAGTTGGCGCCGTCTGCCTGGTTCATGAAGTGAAGCTTCCCGCCGCGCTCTTCGCCGGGGAACGCCAGGATGATGCGCGCTTCGAGGTCTCGGAGGCCGCGAAGGACTTCCCCGTAGCGCACTAGGGGATAGAGCGCGACCGACGCGTACACGAAAACGTTCCCGCCGGGAATCTTGGCAGCTTCGTCGGTGAGGCGAGCTTGGAGCGAAGCCTCGGCGCGCTTGGACAGCCCCTGCTTCATCCAGCGGTAGTCGTCGAACTCGTCTTCCTGGAGTGCCTCGATATGCTCTTCGGAGAGGCCGGTAAACAGGAACCCGGTGAGGTCGAGGAGACGGTGCGGGATACTCTTGGCATCGAGCTCGGGCACGAAGGTGTCGAGCAGATTCTCACGGAAATCGAGCTCACGAGCCGGCGGGTAGATGAGCAGGATGGAGCTGTCCGTCTTGATGCCGCGATCGTGACGAAGTGGGGCCTTGATGAGATCGATCAGCGCCGCGAACATGTTCTCCATCAGACGCCCATCACGTCGAGCTCGACGACGTCCCCCTGCATGCGGAAGCGGAGGGCCCCGGTGCGGTTCATCTCGCCGAGCGCATCGATGACCTCGGTCGGGTCGAGGCACAGCAATTTGAACGCGGGTGCCTGCACGAGATCGAGCGGCGCGACGCCAGCCAGGCGAAGCGCCCGCACGAGCAGCCGAACGGGTGCCCCGTAAAGTGCCGGCCGGATCGACGTCTTGCGGACCGTGCCGCGCGCAAGCCCGAAGTCACGGATGCTAGTCGTGTACTTCTGGGCGACCGCGAGACGGGTCTCCTCCGACCAATCGCGCGCCTCTGGGTGCACGCGAAACGCCCGTTGGATGAACGCGACGACATCCGCAAGACGAACCTCTGCAGGAGCGCGCCGAAGAAGTGCGTAGAGCCACTCTGTGCCGAGGTCGGCCACGAGGCGATCGTTGAGGGCGAAGAACACGTAGGCCGTGAGGCTGCGCTCCGCTTCGGAGCCACAGCGCTTCCATTCGGTCCAGAAGGCAGCAAACAGCGGGTCCTCGGAGTCGAGCCGGTAGCGTGCCTTCAGCTCCTTCCAGAGCTTGGCGCGCGCGGCCGTCGATGTCCTAGTAAGGCGGTTCTCATCGATGACGCGCTTTCGGTATTCAGCGGACGAGAGAGCGCGATCCTCCGCGTCGAGGAGCTGGTGAAGTTCCGTGTAGAGCGCGGAGCGCGCAGAAAGCCGGGACGAGTACGGTGCACCGCCATCGAGGCCGGCCACGGCCACCTTCTCACCATTCGACTTCGGGTGGAGAGGTCGCGCCGTCATCGACCCTTCTTCCCGTCTGGGTCGGGGTCCTGACAATCCGAGGCGCCGCCCGACTTCACCCAGCCACACTGGCAGTCAGGTCGCTGGACGTGGATCTTCTCGAGGAGCTCGTGGAGCATAGGCTCGTCGGTTCTGAACGTGCTCCCGGCAATCGACATGGTGGTTCTCCCCGCGCTTCTGCTTCCCGCCTGGGGCATGGTATCGAAAGTCCCACGAGCATTGCGCCGGCGGCCAGCGATTTCAGCATGAGCCCGCGCCGGAGGATCGGACCTGGCGACAGGTGCTGGGCGGGTCGGATGCGCGCGCGTTCCGCGCCGAGGTGCCGCGAGATCGCTGACCGGACGCCGATCGTGCTGGCTGGAATGGTGCGTCGTCCGCCCCGCTGATCGCGCTTCGCGGCAGCACCCACCAGCGGCGGCCGCGGGCGGCGGGGCCGCCGGCGAGGGGGAGGAGGGGGCAGTAGTCGGCGTCCTCGGTCAGGAGCACGAAGACCTCGACGCGCGCTGCGAGGGCGCGCTCGAGGGGGGCGGAGAGGCTGGCCATGCCGTCCGTCAGGACGACGATGCGGCGGCGGCGCGTCGATAGGGCGTGGCGGGCGATGCAGTCGAAGTCGGTGCCGCCCGTCGTGTGGACCCGGCCCTCGCGCAGGGCGTCGGGATCGAGCGGCGCGACGACATTCGAGAACTGCAGGACGCGGCCGGCGACGTCTCCGAGGTGGGCGACGAGGCCGAAGAGGAAGGGGAGCACCTCGTTGACGCTGGCCGATACGTCCACGTAGATCGTGGCTCGCTCTTCGTCGGGGCGGCGCGCGACGAGCGGGGTCGGCCAGAGAACGGGCACGAGGCCCGCGCCGAGGAGGAACGCCTCGCGACGTCCGATCGTGGGGACCACGCCCTGCTCGGGCTCCAGCTTCGGGCGGGTCGTCGTGCCTCGATCGGGACAGAGGGCGCGGCGCACCGCCTCGAAGAGCTCGCGGCACTCGCGCGGAACGACGCGGGTCCGCGTCTCCTGGACGCGGTCTGAGATGCCGGGGAGCAGGCCGCCGAGCTCGTGGCGCAGCCACGCCATCCAGGGGTCGTTGTCCTCGTCTCGTCGGTGCGTGCCCAGCAGGACCATCTCGGGCGGCCTGCGCCACTCGGGGAAAAGCTGCGCGAGCCGGGTCAGGATTGCGTCGTACGACGGCTCTCCGAAGTGGGCCTCGTGCCAGATCTTGGCCGCTTCGGCGGCCACGGGTCCGCCGCCGAACGTCCGCTCGATGACCGCGTGCCGCTCGTCTGCGACCATCCTGTAGGGCATCCGAGCCCTTCGGAGCACCTGCTCGGGCGGACGCAGGAGCGCTCCGGGCAGCGGCAGACGACCGTAGAGCCGCGCTAGCAGCGGGGGGCTCGGCGCGACGACGTGGCGGCGCAGCGTCGCGTTGACGAGCAAGTCGGCGGCGATCCCGCGAAGGTCCTCGACCTCGCCCGCTTCGAAGCCCTCGGGGGCAGGCCTGCGCAGGTCCCCCATCAAGCGGTGCATGACCTCGTGGAGCACGACGAAGGTCAGGCACTCGGCCGTGCGGACGTGCTCGCGTACGAAGCGGGGCTGGAAGAGCAGGAAGAAGTCGGCCCCGGACCGCCAGAGCGACGCGGTCTCGACGCGAGGATCGTCCTCGCGCGCGAACTCGGGCACCGCGATCGAACCGAGGCGGGCGAGGACGGTCAATGCGGCGTCGCTGCACCAGTGCGGATCCACCGTGGCCAGGGCGACGAGCGCCCGCGCGTCGCGCGCTTCGACCGCCGCCAGGATCTCCTCGCGCTCCCTCAGCACGCGGCGACCTCGCACAGGACCGCCTCGTACGGCTCGTCCTCCGTCCAATTCTCGAGCCAATCGGCGGAACCGAGGTCACCGGGGACGTACACGTCGTGCTCGACGCGTTCGAGCACCGACGCGGCGACGGCCGGATCGTCCTCCCGGGGCAATCGATCCAGTCCCGAGAAGGCGCCGCGCGCGTCCCGCACGAACAGGCACCGGTCGAATGGCGGCCGGTCGGGGGGCACTCCGCGGTCGGCGACGCCACGTGCCTGCTTGCGCGAGGGGACGCGCAGCAGAGCCACCGGCCGCAGATCCTGCCGCGGGAGGAGCCGCTCGGTGTCTGCGATGCGCGCCCGTCCCCGCTCCCCGATGGAGCGAACGATCTCGGCGCCGACCATCCGCTCGAGGAGCGCGATGCTCGGTGCCCTGGACGTCACGGCGTGCCGCAGGGTACGTCCGTCCCAGCCGACCACGAGATCGCCCTCGAGGAGGCAGAACGCCCGGCGTTGCGGTGAGGTCTCGACGGAGAGGCTGACCGAGCCTCCCGACTGCGGGCGGCGCAGGTACGCGAGGGGCCTGCGGAGCACGCGCTCGAACCCCTCGTATTGCAGCGCGTCGCGCCGGATCGCCGGAAAGGGATCCCAGCGCGGCCTGCGCCTCCACGGATTCTGAGGTGTTCCCTCGGGTCGCTCCTCGAACATCGCGTGCAGCGCGATGCGCGCCGACTGCGGGTCCGCTCCTCGTTGCACCCTCGCGATGATCGCGTCGATCTCGCCGCCGCCGCGGGGGATCCACGACGCCACGAGCAACTCGACGAGAGCCGCCACCGAGTCGAAGACGAGAAGTCCCTCGCAGCGCAGCTCCCCGGTCGCCGGCGTCGCGATAGCGATCCGCGGGGCGGGCAACGGGGCGCCCTCCTCCGGATCGGGCTCGTGCACCTTCCGAAGCCGAGGCGGCCAGTCGACGTCGGCGAGACGCGAGCGGGCGACTCGCTCCAGGGCCACCTCGACCTCGGAGGGTCTCAGAAGGATGACGCCGGAGGCGACGGAGTCGCCGACGAGTGCGGCGGTCTTCACGATGGTTCCCGCACGCCGAGGAGCGTCTCGAACGCGTCCGAGAGCGCGGCGACCCGGTGCTCCCCCTCCAGATCCAGTGGCGGCTCGTGTTCGAGCATGCGGAGGTTTCCCGCCACGCGACGGCCGAGCTCACGTGCGAACGATGCCTCGGGGGGACGCTGCCGCTCCCTCCGGTCCGGGTGGTGATACATGGGGCGGTTCGTCAGGGACACGTAGAGGGTCGCCGCCCGGCGAGCCGCGTCGCCTCGCAAGGTGCCCGGCGCGGCGAGCAGGACCCTCAGGGCGACGACGGCCTCGGCGACGGTGCGCGGGTCGCGCGCGGCATGGAGGTCGTCCTCGATGCGACTCACGACGTCCGGGCGGTCGGTCGGCTGCAGCGCCGCGGCGTGCTCGACGCAGGCGCGGGCGACTGCGAGCGGTCCGCGCGCGGACATGACGATCGTCCGCGCCTGGAGCGACCCGTCTCGTCCCGACATCAAGCGCCAGGCGGTTCGGTGGGTGCCCAGCACGACATGTTCTCCGGGGGGCCGTTCCTCGGCTGCGAAGGGGACGCCCCAGCGCAGGGCCTCGAGGAGCGTCGTCTCGAGACGTTCGGGCTCGAGTGCGGCGGGGCCGCCCTGCAAGGCGCGCACCGCCGCGAGCGCGAGGGCGTTGCGGCGCAGGAAACCGAGTCGGCGGCCGTCCAGCGAGACTCGAGAGAGGCGCATCGCCGTCGCGACGGCCGCGAGGTACGCGGTCGTCCGCGGCCCGATGCTGGCTTCCACGGCGGGGATCTGCAGGCGCGCCGAGCGGACGACGTCGCCCAGCCCGCTCGCGCCGCAGCGGCGGGGGCTGCGGCCCATCGCGGGCGCGTCGTCGTCGCCGACCGTCTCGATCACGGCGCGGAGCGCATCGGGGGCGAGCTCGTGCGCCTCGGGGACGCGCAGCACCCAGGCGAAGCGGCCGAGCAGGGCGTCGTCGAGAGGCTGCGCCCCGAGGTAGTCGGGCGGGTTCATGGCGGCCCAGACGTGGCTCAGGTTCGGGACGGCCTTCCCCATCAGCCGGCGCGATCGGACGACCTCCAGCCACTTCGACTGCAGATTCGGCGTGGCGCGCGACAGCTCGTCGACCAGGATGAACTCCTTGTCCCAGATGGAGATGGGCGTCGGCACGTAGTCGAGCCGGCCCTCGGCGAGACCACGCGGATCCGGGAAGCCGAGGACGTCCTCGAAGAGCGCCTTGCTCGCGTCGTAGGCGTGGAACGAGAGACCGAGCTCGCAGGCGACCCGTGCCGCGAGCAGGGTCTTGGCGCTCCCGTGCCGTCCGACGAGGAGGAGCGGGTCGCCGGTCACGAGCGCGGCGATGATCGCGTCCTCGATCCCATCGAGGCCGTGGACGCCCAGCAGAGGCAGGTAGGGCATGGGCGCACATCCTGCCTAGGCTGTCTGACATTGCCGGTACCATCGCGCCCAAGGAGAGCGCGGGATGGACCGCACGCAGCGCCTCGTCGACCTCATCGCGTACCTGCTCGCCGCCCGAGAGCCGGTGCCGTTCGAGGACATCCGGGCGGCGTTCCCCGACGATTACGACGAGGAGAGTCAGGGCGCCGCGGAGCGAAAGTTCGAGCGCGACAAGGTCGACCTGCTCGAGCTCGGCGTTCCGCTCCGATACGTCGCGTCCGACGAGTTCTCCGAGGGTGGGTACGTGGTCGACCGGGAGCGCTTCTTCCTGCCGGCGATCGCGTTCGAGCCGGAGGAGATCGCCGTCCTCTTCCTCGCGGGCTCCGCGGCGCTCTCGCAGGCGGAGTTCCCGTACCGCCGCGACCTCAACCTGGCGCTCCAGAAGATCGCCCTGCGGTGGGGCGGCGATGAGCGCGGGGGGGCGAAAGAGCGCGTGATCCTGCACCACCCGACGACCGTCGGCGGGGCGGAGATCCGGGAACGGCTCGGCGCTCTGCAGGCGGCTCTCGCAGGGCGCAAGCGGGTCCGCTTCACATACGACGCGCGATCGACAGGCGAGACGACGCGCCGCGAGGTCGATCCTTACGGCCTCTTCTGCAGGCGCGGTCGCTGGTCGCTCGTCGGCCGGTCGCACGAGAGGAGAGCCGTCCGGGTCTTCTCGCTGCACCGGATGACCGGGCTCGAGGTGAACCCGGCGAAGCCGAGGACGGCGGACTTCGAGGTTCCGGACGACTTCGACTTGCGCGCCTACGTCGACGTGCCGGCGTGGAGGTTCGACGTCCACGAACCGCGCGTCGTCGAGATCGACGTGCAGGGGCAGTTCGCGTGGCTCGCCCAGCAGGATCTCGGCGCCGTGGCCGAGGCCGGCGGGGAGGGGCTCTGCCGGGTCAAGGTCGAGGTCACGAACGCAGAGGCGATCGTCGAGTGGGCGCTGTCAATGGGCGACAAGGCGCGCGTCGTGTCGCCCCCAGATGTACGGGCGCGGGTGCGGGCGGCCCTCGAAGCGATCCTCGCTCGCAGCGGAGGTGCCGGCGCATGAAGCCGGACGGCCGAGGGCGCATCGCCGACCTGCTCTTCTTGGTGGCGTACGTGAGCCGCCGCGAGGGCGCGCGCGTAGAGGACGTGGCGCAGCGTCTTGGCATCTCGCCGGGCGAGGTGCTCGCCTATGTGGACACGCTCCTGATGTGCGGCAAGCCGCCGTTCGATCCGTCGGACTTCGTCGACATCTGGTGCGACGAGAGGGGGCGGCTGCACGTCGCGCTCGACCAGGGCCTCGGCCGGCCTATCCGACTGACCCACCAGGAAGCGCTCGCCCTGGCGATATCCGTGCGTGCGCTGGCCGCGTCGGGGGCCGCGGCGTGGGCCGAGGTCGCCGCCGCGGCGCTCGAGAGGATCCGCGCGCGAACGGCCGAGGACGTGGCACGCCGGGTCGAGGCGCTCGAGCACCGGATCGTCCTCGAGGGCGAGGACCGCGGCACCGAGTCGCGGTTCGAGGCGCTCTCGAAGGGGCTCGAGGAGAGGCGCGAGGTGGAGATCGTCTACTACACGGCCAGCCGCGACGAGCTGGGCACTCGGCGCCTCCGGCCCTACGCCCTCGTTCAGAACCTCGGCGCCTGGTACGCGATCGGCCACGATGAAAGGCGCGGCGACGTCCTGGTCTTCAAGGTCGAGCGCATCAAGGAAGCGCGCCTGACGGACGATCGCTTCGAGGTCCCGAGCTGGTTCGACGCCGAGAAGTACCGCCGCCGCCGCCTCTTCGTCTCCGAGTCCGAGCGCCACGCGCGCGTGCGCTTCCTCCCGCCCCTCGCGCGCGTCGTCGCCGAAGAGTGGCAGGTCGATCGGATCGAGGTCCAGCCCGACGGCAGCGTCATCGCCCGCCTCGACTTCGTGGGCGTGGAGGGGCTTGCCGCGTGGGTCCTGGGCTTC